>OCVV011358255.1_pt1 | contig 171720 bp, 160 predicted proteins | sample 1539721 | NCBI WGS metagenome assembly OCVV01 (sample SAMN02144230, study PRJEB22623) | gut metagenome | biome: sheep rumen | host: Ovis aries | place: New Zealand
AACTCCGCCCTTGTTCAGAGCGGTAAAAGAGAATCTAGCGCTTTTTCAAAAAACTGTCAAGAGAATCGCGCGATTTTTTTAAAAATTTTTCAATTTTTTTTTGATTTTTTTTCGCACATTTTTTCCGAATTTTCGACGCGGAAAACTATCAGCGGAATCAAAACCAGCTGAAGGACGATGCCGGGAAGGCGCCGGGGAACTGAGCTCCAAATGCCAAGCGCGATTGACAGGCAATTTGCGGCGCGATATATTGTCCGAACGACTTATTAATGAAGAAAAACGTCAACATTTCGGCATTTTTTAGGGATCTCTTTTTTGTACAGACGGAATGCGTCCTTTCGTTCGCGATCGTCGGAACGGTTTTCGCGAGGGAGCAGGCGATTTCCTACGCGCATTTTTTTGTCCCGCTGGCGATGGGCGCGCTTTGCATGCTTCCTTGTTTGCCGGTTTATATAATAGAAAACATGACAATCGCGCAAGTGATTGTCCAGCGAGCGTGAGCGCGCATCTTACCGCCTAAAACTTGCATCTTGTATAAAAGCGCTTTTCATTGTTCATAGCATTTCATACAATGCTTTTTGTCACCCCCTGGAGGAGAAAAAAAATGAAAGAGAAGATTCAAAATTACAGAACTTACTTTGCCCGCTTGCTCGCCCTTGCGGTTCCGCTGATTTTGAGCAACATCATAAACCAAGTCCAAATGCTGATCGACCGCATTTTCTTGGGACAGGCCAACACTTTGTACATGGCGGTTTTGGGAAACACGATGTCGCCGCTTTGGACGACGATGTCGGTTTGCTTTTCAATCGCGACAGGCGCCTCGATTTTGATAAGCCAAAGCGTCGGCGCCAAGAACGACGCCAAGAAGGAGGAGTATTCAGGCGCGCTTTTAAAGTACTGCCACATTCTTCCGTTCGCGCTCTTTTTGCTTTGGTTCTTTGGCTCAAAGCCGATCTTTAGGCTGATGGGCGTGTCCGACAGCTTGATTGGAATGTGCGCCGACTACACGCGCTATTCTTCGCCGGTATTTTTGGTTCTGGGAATGGGCTGCTCGTGGACCGTGATTTTCCAAACGTCCAACCACACAAAGCACTTGGCGATTTGGAGCGTCCTTCGCTCTTGCATGAACATCTTTTTGGACTGGGTATTGATTTTTGGAAATCTAGGATTTCCATCGATGGGAATAAAGGGCGCCGCGCTTGGAACTACGATCGCAGAATACTTGGGCGGCATGTACCTTATGTTCGCCTACTTTAGGAGCGGAAAGTTGAACACTCGCCCCAGCATGAGCGCGGTAAAAGGCGCCAAGCTTAAAAGCTACTTACACTCCGCGCGACTCGGCATCAACACCGCCTTGGAGGACTTTTGCTGGAACTTTGGAAACCTCGCGATTATCCGCATTCTCAATTCGATTAACGAGCTTGCGGCCGGCATCTATTCAATCATCTTTGGCGTTGAAGTTTTGGCGGTCGTCATCATCGGCGCCTTGGGAAACGGAACGCTGACGCTGGCATCGGAGGCGGTGGGTCAGAGCGACAGGAAGCAGTTTAAGGGAGTCTGCGCGGCGGCCTACGCCCTTAGCCTTGCGGTGACGCTCGCGATGATTTTGGCGTCGATTTTGTGCCCGCGATGGATCATCTCGGTCTTTACAAAGGACAGGGGGATCATCGCGACAAGCGGCATTTACTTGCTTTTGATTTCGATGAACCTGATTTCAAAGTCGGCCAACATAGTCATCGGAAGCGCGATTCGCGGAAGCGGCGACACAAGATGGATGTTCTTCACGCAGATTTTTGGAACGGTCTTTGTAATCGCCAGCGCCTGCTTTTTTGTCTACACGCTGGAGCTTGGAATCGTCGGAGTTTTCCTTGCGGTAATAGTAGACGAAGCCGTCCGCGCCGCGATTAACTTTGGAAAGTTTGTGAGGATTTACAAAAAGTCGCCGGTCTTTGGCGACTAGGAGGAAGAATGAAAGAGTTTATCGCTTGCTGCGGCCTGGACTGCGAGACTTGCGAGGCGCGGATCGCGACAATCAACAACGACGACGCGCTTCGCGAAAGCGTCGCGAAAAAATGGTCGGACTTTAACAAGGTTAAAATCACGCCGCAAATGATAAATTGCGAAGGCTGCCGGACAAACGGAATAAAGACCGACTACTGCCAGTACCTTTGCTCGATTAGAAAATGCGCCAAGGCGAAAAAGTTTGACACTTGCGCGGACTGCGACAAACTCAACACTTGCGGAACGCTCAAAATGATAACGATGCACAACCAGGACGCGCTTGACAATTTGCGGGGAACGGCAAAAGCGGAATTTAAAATAAGGCTTGCGACAGAAGGCGACGCGCAAGCGGTTCACGACATTTACGGCTCCTACGTTCCGCTTGACTACGTGACCTTTACCGTCGAAAATCCCAGCGTCGATCACTACCGAAAGAAAATCGCCGAAACGCTAGAAAAATACCCCTTCCTTGTCGCGGAAGGCGCGGACAAAAAAATTCTTGGCTACGCTTGCGGCTCGCCGCTAAGGCCGCATGACGCCTACCAATGGAACGTTGAGTGGACGATAATGCTGGCTTCCGACGCGCCAAGACGGCAAGGAATCGCGACGGCGCTTTACAAAGAATTCGCCCGGCTGCTTGCCTTGCAAGGCTACCGCTACATTTACGGCGTTTTGGTCGACACAAACCAAGCGAGCGTCGCCCTGCACAAAAAGCTTGGCTTTAAGGAAGCCGGGCATTTTGAGAGCGCCGGCTTTAAAATGGGCAAATGGCGCGGAATCCTTTGGTACGTAAAAGAAATCGGAAGTTCAAACGAGCCGCCAAAAAAACCGCTCGCGCTTAGCGAAGCAATGAAAAAAAATTTGAGGAAAAACATGCTTTTTGAAACCGAACGGCTTTTTTTTCGCGAGATGACGCTCGAAGACACGGACACGCTCGCGCTTGTCATGAGCGACCCAGAATCGATGAAATTTTATCCGCACCCTTTTTCAAGGGAAGAAGTTGAAAACTGGATAAAGTGGAACATTGACAATTACCAAAAATACGGCTTTGGCCTTTGGGCCGTCTGCCTTAAAGAAAGCGGAGAAATGATTGGCGACTGCGGAATCACGATGCAGCAGGTTGAAAATGATTTGTTCCCGGAAATCGGCTACCACTTGCTCAAAGAGTTCCGAGGCAAGGGATACGCGACCGAAGCCGCGAAGGCTTGCGCGCGATTCGCCAAAGAGCGCGGCATGAAAAAAATCATTTCATACATGAAGTCCGACAACCTTCCCAGCCGCCATGTGGCCGAGCGCAACGGCATGAAATTTGTAAAAGCCTTCACCAAGACTGTGATGGGAAAAGTCGTTGAGGACGAAGTTCTTTATATGAAGGATTTGGGCTGCGCTGAAATCGGCATGCTCATCAACCAAAAAGACAGCGCTCTTCCTGCGCGCGACACGACGATTATCCATACGAAGGACGCCGTAAAACTTGCTTTGGAATAGGGGAGACGCTGTAACATGAATAAAGATTGGTCAGAAAAAAACAGGGAAATGCAAACGCTCATTTCTAAGGAATCGACATTTTCTGAGGGCATAAAAGTTCTTCTTGAATTGCGGAATTCTTTGTTCGCTCAGATTACTTCTATCGTAAATACTTTTCCTCCAGTGGCTTTTTATCAGCTTCCATTTGGTCATGGCGAAGGGAACCATAATTCAACTCTCGCATGGTCGCTCTGGCATCTTTTCCGTATAGAAGACATTGTTTGCCATACGCTGATTCTTAATGACAAGCAAGTTTTATTTAAAGGCGGTTGGAAGCAAAAAACGAAAAGTCCGATTATCACGACAGGAAACGAGCTTGACGGCGAGGCGATGCTTGAGTTTTCAAAAAAGCTGAGCGTCAAAGCCCTTTATGACTATTGCAAGGCTGTGATGGATTCCACAAACGAGTTTTTGAAGGGCTTGCAATTTTCCTACTTAAAGCGAAAGTTTTCGGAAGATGACAAAGAGCGCCTTGCCGCAAGCGAATGCGTCAGCGCGGAAGAATCAGCTTCTTGGCTGATTGATTTCTGGTGCGGTAAAAATGTAAAAGGCTTGATACAGATGCCATTTTCCCGCCACTGGATTATGCACGTGGAAGCGATGCGGCGAATTAAAAACAAGCTGTGCCAGCAGGCTAAAAAAGGCATTGACCAAATCGCCTACTTAAATGGGGAGGCAAAGAAAATGAATGAAAAATTAATCGAAGAGGCAAAACTGTACATACAAGAAATATTCAAGGATAATTCTGACGGACATGACGCAAACCATTCGCTGAGAGTTTACAAGAATGCTCTTCAAATCGCCAAAGCGTATCCAGAATGCAACATGATGGCTGTCGCTTTATCTTCTTTGCTGCATGATGTTGATGACCACAAACTGTTTGACACAAAGGATAACATGAACGCAAGGCAATTTCTTAAAAGTCACGACATCGGGAATGATGACATAGAATTAATCTGTCAGATTATCAACGGAGTTTCTTTCAGTAAAAAAAAAGAAAAACACTCCGAAACTTTAGAAGGAAAAATCGTGCAGGATGCGGACAGAATAGATGCTATCGGAGCTGTAGGGATTGCAAGAACTTTTGCTTACGGCGGCAAAGCAGGAAGAACAATAGAATCTTCCTTGCAGCATTTTAATGACAAGCTTTTGCTTCTTAAAGATAAAATGAACACGCAAGAAGCCAAAAGAATTGCCGAAAGCCGTCATCTGTACATGGAAGGATTCCTAAGGGAATTCCAAAAAGAATCAGAATTTTTTTTAAGTGAGGAAGAGTAAAATGATTTTATTGGTAGTGGACACGCAGAGAGGTTGCTTTAACGAAAAGCTCTTTGCCTTTGAAACTGTAAAAGAAAACATCAAGCGCCTGATTGCAGAGGCTCGCAAAAACTGCGTTGAGGTTTGCTATGTCCAGCATGACGACGGGCCTGGCACAGACCTTGATAAAGAAACTCCGAACTATGAAATCTTCGACGAGTTCGCTCCCCTTCCTGATGAAAAACGGTTTGAAAAAAACGTGAATAGCGCGTTCCACCCGATGACCGGACTTTCCGAATACCTAAAGTCAAAGAACGAAAAGGACATTATTACGATAGGCGTTTCCACCGACTATTGCATGGACGCAACCGTAAAATGCGGCTTTGAGCAAGGCTTTAACATCATAATTCCGGCATACGCAAATTCTACCTACGACAATCCGTATTTTGACAAAGAGACCGCTTACAAATATTTCAACGAGTTCATGTGGCCAAAGCGTTACGCAAAAGCGGTCAGCGTCGATGAGGCGATTGAAATTATGAAAAATTTATCTGACTACTTAAAAGAAACCGACAGCATTGATTACACAAATTCTCTGGTTGCAAAAAAAGCGGCCGAACTGAAAGCCGCCTCTTCTGACACTCTTGACTACATAGAAAGAGCCTACAAATTTGTACGCGACGAGATTCCGCACACTTGGGACGCAAAACTTACTGTGGTTTCAAAGAGCGCCAGCGACGTTCTCAAAAACAAAACCGGCATCTGCTGGACAAAATCATGCCTGCTTGCCGCCTTGCTTCGCGCGAATAAAATCCCGGCAGGAATCAACTATCAGTATTTGACTCGCGCCGACGACGCGAGCGACGGTTACATCACCCACGCGCTGAACACTGTCTACATCGACTCGCTAAAAAAATGGATTCGCCTTGACGCGCGCGGAAACAAGCCTGGAGTAGACGCTCAGTTCAGTCTGGAAAAAGAAATCCTCGCCTTCCCTACCCGCCCAGAATTTGGCGAAAAAGATTACCGCGACAATCACAGCGATTTGGACGTTCGCCTGAAAGAAATTTTGAAAGCGAGCGGCAACATACTTGAAGTCCGCGCGGATTTTGAAATGGAGAACTAAGTAAATGTTGATAAAAAAATGCTCGCTTTCGGACGTTGAAGAAGTGGCTCTGTTAAACAAACAGCTAATTGAAGACGAAAAAAGCGGCAACACAATGAATTTGGAGTAGATTATGAAAATGAAAGCGTTTATTGTTTACTGCCATCCATCGGAAGATTCTTTTACGCGTCATGTAAGGGATTCTTTCATAAAGGGAATTGAAGAGTCTGGAAACGACTATGTTCTTTCCGATTTGTACAAGATGAATTTTAAAACAGATATGAGCGAGCAAGAATATTTGCGCGACGCGAATTACAGGAAAACGCCGGACGTGGCCAAAGACGTTCTTGCCGAGCAGGCAAAAATCAATTCTTCCGATGCGATTGTCTTTATCTATCCAGTTTTTTGGACGGAAGCTCCGGCGAAACTTGTTGGATGGTTTGACAGAGTTTGGTCTCACGGATTTGCTTACGGCGAAAACAGAACTATGAAAGTTCTGGACCAAGCCCTCTTCCTTGTGACGGCAGGCAACACGATGGAACGCCTTGAAAAATTCGGACTTCTAGACAGCATGAAAAAAGTCATGATAGGCGACAGAATTTTTGACCGCGCGGAAAAATCCGACTTTGTCATCTTTCCAGGAATGTCAAGGGAGCTTGCCTCGCGTGAAGAAGGCTGGGGCAAGAACCTAAAAACGGCTTATGAGAAAGGCGCGAATCTTTTTAAGTGAGGAAAACAATGGCGACATTTTGCCAAAAGATTGAACAGATAAAGTACCCCGCGACAAAACAGGCAATAGCAAGAAAAATTCTTGAAGGCTTGCGCGACTGGTTTGAAGTGGACGAAAGCAGGGAAAAATACATTTCAGGTTGCGCGGACTGGACTTTTCTTGCCGCAAAAGAAAAAGATGAATATTCAGGCTTTCTCTGCCTAAAAGAAACAGGAAAAGACACCGTTGAGCTTGCGGTAATGGGAGTGAAAAAAGATTTCCATCGCAAAGGCCTTGGCCGTAAGCTTTTTGAATCAGCGAAGAAAATCGCAATGGAAGAAGGCTATTCTTTTATGCAGGTAAAAACCGTTCAGATGGGCGTGTATCCAGATTATGACATCACCAACCGTTTTTACCAGTCCTGCGGCTTTAAGGAATTGGAAGTCATAAAAGAAATTTGGGGCGAAGAGAACCCCTGCCAGATTTATGTCATGTCTTTGACCTGATCAAAGAAATTCTAAAGACGAGCGGCAACATCCTTGAAGTTCACGCGGATTTTGAAATATAAAAATCAGAGGAGAAAAAATGATGCGACCAACTACAACTCTTTTTATGCTGATGAGCGTTGACGGAAAAATCAGCACAGGAGCCAGCGACGCGCTTGACGTGGACAAGGACTTTCCAAAAATCCCAGGACTCAAGGAAGGCGTAGGACAATACTACGAAATAGAGCAGACGACGGACTTGTGGAGCTTTAACACAGGCCGCGTGCAGGAAAAAATGGGCGCAAACGAAAAGCCCTTTCCGCAAAAAACGCCAGTGTCCTTTGTCCTTTTGGACAACACGCATTTGACCGAGCATGGCGCGCGGTATTTTTGCGCCCGCTCAAAGGAATTTGTTCTTTTCACCTCGAACAAAAATCATCCGGCTTACGGCGTAAAGGAAAAGAATCTTCATATTTTTTACCAGAAAAAGCTTGACTTAAAGGAAGGGCTTGAATGGCTTTACAAAAATTTCGCCTGCGAACGTCTTACAATTCAGTCTGGCGGAACGGTGAACGGCCTTTTCTTGCGCGAAAAACTCTTTGACTTTGTGGACCTTGTAGTGGCTCCTGTTTTGGTCGGCGGAAAAGACACTGCCACTTTAATCGACGGAAAGTCTTTGATGAGCGAAAACGAACTTTCAAAACTTGGAGTGATGAAGCTTGTCGAATGCAAGGTTTTGAAGGATTCATATTTAAGGCTTAGGTATGAAATTGTGAAGTGAATTTGCGTGAAGGGTAAAAAATGAAAATTGCAGTATTTACAGACATTCACGGCAATCTTAAAGCATTGAAGTCCGTTATTGAAATTGTCAAGCCTAAAAAATGGAGTGTTTGACGCCGCATGCAAAAGCGAGGAAGCGCCCACAAAATGCGCTTCTCGCATTTTTTATTTAAAGACATTGACGCGACGTATCCATTTTGTTTTCATTTATAGTCGTCCACGTCGAATTTTCTGTCGCGGAAGTAATAGTCGCGGTCGGCCTCGGTGATTTCGCGCAAAACCCGGCAAGGATTTCCAACAGCAATCACGTTTGGCGGAATGTCCTTTGTGACCACGCTGCCTCCTCCGATCACGACATTGTCTCCGATTGTGACGCCCGGCATGACGCACGAGTTTCCGCCAATCCAAACATTGTTTCCGATTGTCACGTCAATTCCGTACTCGTAGCCGGAGTTCCGCGAATCCGGATGAATCGGATGCCCCGCCGTGTAGATGGCGACGTTCGGCGCGATTTGAACGCGGTCGCCGATTTTAACCTTGCCAACGTCAAGAACGATGAAGTTGTAGTTGGCGAAGAACCTCTGGCCGACTTCGATGTTATAGCCGTAGTCGCAATGAAAGGGCGCCTCGATGTTAATCCAGTCGCCTGTCTTTCCGAGGATTTCTTTTATAAGGCGGTCTTTCTCCTCTTTTTCTTCCGGCGGAAGATTGTTGTAGCGGTAAATTTTCTTTTTGTTTTCAAACCGTTCTTCTTCAAGCCCGTCAAGCCAAGCCTTGTACGGAAGGTTTGCGATCATCCTTTCCTTTTGATTCATTATTTTCTCCTGTTTGTTTGTTCGCTTTTGTTTTGTTTCATAATACAAAAAGATTATTGAATGTACAAGAATTTTAAGGCGCATCTTATCCCGCAAAAAGCGCATCTTGTCAAAAAAACATTTCCACGCGGTGAAACTTTCTTTACTGTCTGATAACAACCTAAGCATGGCGTATCTGCAGTCAATGGATTGGGCGGAAGCGCCTCTATTGGCGCCTTATTCCTTTACGAACGAGCCGATTTCAACAAGGTTCCCTTCCGGGTCGGCGATGTAGCATGTGCGCTGGCCCCAAGGTTCTGTCGTGGGCGGCATGACAGGCTCCGCGCCTTTTGCAGTCACTTCCGCAAAAGTTTTGTCAACCGCCGCGTAGTTTTCCACGCCAAGCGCGATTTCAAAGTGTCCGCTGATTTTTTGGGCATAGTTGAATTTTGAATTGGTCATTTTTTCAATGTCGTTTCTGCCGTACAGCAAAAATAGCGTGCCGTCCTTTTCAAGAAAAACGTTCGTCGTGTTTTCGTCTTCCTTGATTCCAAAGCCAAGAACGTCGCGATAAAAGCGGACCATCGTCGGCATGTCCTTTACAAAAATTCCGAATCCCTCCAGTTTCATATCGCCTCGCTCCTCTCTCATTTTGCTTTTTTTGCTTTCTTCGCTTTCTTTTCGGACAGTTCCGCGTGCATGCCTTCCAATAATTCCGCAATCAAATCCACGTCCTCAAAATTGTCGAACACATGCATCAGCGTTTTTGATTCCTCGTAAGGATAGCGCAGCTCTGAGTCCGCAAGCAATCTGTCCGATGTCGGCGTTCTTTTTAAAAACAGTTCGTCGCCGCAAATGTCGCCTATCAGCTTGCCGTTAAAGTACACAAGGTAACCGCCCATCATGGCTCTTACGGCAACGTCGCCGGCCGCGGAAAAAGTCTCGCGCACATATTCGTTAAATTCATTCATTATGATTTCCCCGCCAACTATGATAGCGAGCGCAAGAAGAAAAAACAAGATAGCCCTGCGTGGACTAAAGGCTTTCTTCCGCGTCCTTGCAGTTTTGCAAAACGCGCTTAAGATAGTTTTCAAAGTCTTGGATTTCTTTTTTGGAAAAGCCCTTGTAAAAAAGCGCGTTTTGCTCGTCGGAGGCTTTGGGAACTTTTTTCTTGAAAATTTCATCTTTTCCGGTTCTGGAAATAAGCGTCGCGCGCTTGTCGTCCGGGCTTGGCTCCCGAAAAACATAGCCGTCGCGGTCCAAGCGGTCGATGATACCGGTAAGGGTCGCCTTGTCCAGGCTTGTTTTTTCAACCAGTTTTTTTATGGGAATCTTGTCCTCATTCCACAGGGCAAAGATTACCCTGCCCCGCGCGCCGGCAAGGTCTTCCAATCCGTTGCGGCTCAACACGGCATGCCACACGCGCTGGCAAACTTGGTGTATTTGCGAGATAAGGCTTCCGCCTTCCGTCCGGCCGTTTTTCATAAGTCCCGCCACCCCCGCTTATTTATCGCAAGGATTTACCGGCTGGCCAAAATTGTGGATTCCCAAATTGCCCCAGCAATGCATGTATTTTGAAGTGAACTTCATAAGCGTGTAGTCCGGGTCGGCCGGGCCCTTGTGGTAATACATAAGCCAGGTTTTATGCCAAAAATCTTTCTTGACGTCCATGTCCAAAACTTCTTCCATCGTTCCGATCGCACTGACGCCCTTGAATTTTTGGGGAAGAACAAAGTAAAGGCAGACCTTGTTGTTGGCGCGGATTTGCTTGATTTTTCGCGAGGAAGTGTTTGTCGTAAAATAAATCGTGACAGTCTCGCCGTCAACGCTGATCGCCTTATCCTTAAGCTTTGGATATTTTTTGGGATTGGCCAAGTTCAATAGCGCGCGGATTTCAGGAAAGCCTTCCGTCTCGTCTTTTCCAAAAGTCGCGATTTGCGCGCATTCCGAGGCTTGTATTACCTTAACGACGTCCTTAATGTTCAATTTTTCGCTCCGTCCAATTAGTTTGTATGCAAACTATATATCCAAGGCAAATTTTTTTCAAGCGCGTTGCCTTATTGCTTGATTTGCAATATAATCCAACATTTAAGGAAAGAAGTATGAAAAAAATTGGACTTGTAGGCGGAACCGGCCCGGAATCAACCTTTTTGGCCGAAAAAGGTGAAAAGCTTAAAGCGGGCGGCTCGGAGGTTATCGCGCTGACAGCCGCGACAATGCATATTGTGTATGAGCAAATCGTCCAAAAGACAAACATTCCTCTTGTAAGCATTCCAAAATCAGTTTGCGAAGAAATCCAGAAAAAAGGATACAAGAAAGTCGGCCTCTTGGGCACAATTTTCACGATGGAACAGGACTACATGAAAAAGGATTTGCTTGATGCCGGCATAGAAATTTTTGTTCCCGAAAAATCAGACCGCGAGATTGTCGCAAAACGAATCTTCGAAGAGCTGGAAGTCGGAATCGTAAAGGAATCCACGCTCGATGAATGTACTGATATCAGGGATAGAACGGTATGAAAATAAGATTGTTTAATATGGACGATGATTTTGATGTGATTAAAACTTGGATTTCAGATGAAAGAACGCATATGCTGTGGTGCGCGAATCGAATTCAATTTCCGATGACAAAGAGCGCATTTAAAGAGTTTTTGGAAGGCGTTGCGTCTCAATGCGGCGACGTTCCGTATGTGGCGACAGAAGATGACGGGAACCAAGTCGGGTTCTATACATACTCGGTTAATGAGAATACAAAAGAAGGGATGTTGAAATTCGTGGTTGTGGATCCTGAAAGGCGCGGCAAAGGCATCGCAAGAGAAATGCTCAAGCGCGCTGTGGCGGCGGCGTTTAATGACGAAACGACAGAAGCGGTTCATTTAAATGTTTTTTCTGCAAACGCGCGGGCAATAAAATGCTACGAAAAAGTCGGATTTGTCGAGAGGAATGTCGCAAACGGCGCCTTTAATTACAAGGATGAGTCTTGGGACCGTTGCAATATGATTATAAAACGTTAATTGCAGTTTGTTGTTGAAAGATAAAAGAAAGAAAAAAAATGGAGAACATAAGTGGGTAACATAAGAAAGGCGGAAGCAAAAGACCTATCAAGAATTGCTGAAATCCTGGTGTTTGCGAAGAGAGTTAAGTATAGATCGATTTTCAATAACGACGACTATTCATTCAATGAATTGCAGGTAGTTAAGCTTGTAGAAGCATATGGCAAGCCCAAAATTCTCGATAACATCTGGGTTTACGATGACGGGATTGTTAAGGGAATGATTCACATAGATGGAAAAGAAATTGTTGAATTGTATGTGGATTATTTTTTCTGGAGCCAGGGCATTGGCGCCAAGCTCATAGAGTTTGCCAAGGAAACGCATGACGCTCGTTTCCTGTGGGTTTTGGAAAAGAATGTTGACGCGATAAAGTTTTATGAGGCGCATGGATTCGCAGCGAACGGAAAAAGACAACTTGAGGAAGGCACGCCCGAATATATTATTATGTTGGAAAGATAAATCGGAGCATTGGGGGCAATCATAATGAATGAATTTAACGAATATGCGCGCGAGACTTTTTCCGCGGCCGGCGACGTTGCCATAAGGGCCATGATGGGCGGTTACCTTGTGTACTTTAACGGCAAGCTGATAGGCGACATTTGCGGCGATGAACTGTTTTTAAAGAGGACGCCGACATCGGACAGGCTTCTTGCGGACTCAGAGCTGCGCTATCCTTACGAGGAATCAAAAACGCTGATGCATGTGTTCGACAATTTTGAGGATGCGGATTTAATTGCGGAATTATTGGAAGGCATGCATGCGGAACTGCCCGAAAAGAAAGCGAAGAAAGCCAAATGAGAGATGAATGAAATGTTTTTTCCGCTGACATCAACTCCGTTTTCTCGCTTCGGCTATCGCGAACTTCATCCTTCAAAGGAGCTTGCTCCTTACGTCCGCTGCTTTTGGACTTCATGGAATGAAGTTTCGCCAGTCCCCATCATTCCAGATTTATGCGCGGATATCATAATTGCAACAGACGGAACGGAAATGGAATTCTTTTTTTGCGGTGTGAGCGACAAAATGTTTGAGTCAGTTCATTCGCAAGGCCAGTGCAGACGGCTTTTTGGAATCAGGTTTTACGCATGGCAGGCTTCCGCTTTTTCAGACGAGCCGCTTTTTAAAACCGCGAACGGATTCTTTGAATTGCGCGCGCATTTCCTAACAATCGAAAAATCGCTTCGCTCAAAATTCTCGCCGGCTATGGATCTTGAGGAATTCAAGCAGATTGCCGAAGAAACGCTTCTTAAGCTTCTCGTCCGCCCCGCTTCAAAACGGCCTGAACAAAATTCGCTTGTCATGGACGCAATAACTCAGATGATTCGTACCCGCGGCTCGCAGAACCTCTCTTCCCTGCTAAAAGACATTCACGCAAGCGAACGCCAACTGGAACGATTTTTCGCGCAAGCTCTTTCCCTCTCGCCCAAAAAAGTTTCGTCGCTCATCCGCTATCAAAGCCTGTGGCAGAGCGTATGCTTTTCAAAGATTTTTGACATTCAGGACGCAGTCGCCGAATTTGGCTATTTTGACCAAGCTCACCTTTTGAACGACTTCAAAAAATTCCACGGAATGAATCTTACGGAAGCCCGCAAAATTGCATTCAGCGCAAAATAAACTGTCGGATTTTTACAATACATAAATCGGAATCTATCTTATAATTGAAAAAAAAGATTGGAGGCAATATGAAACTTGAAGGATTCGGAATTTTTGTAAAGGACATGCCGACGATGGCGCGCTTTTACCGCGACGTTCTTGGCTTTGGAATCAAGGAAGACGAGAACACGACAAACGTTTTTCTTGAAAAAGACGGCACCTTGTTTTTGCTGTACGGCAGAAATGACATTGAAAAGATGACCAATTCAAAATTCAACTACGCCGACAAAGTCAACGGACACTTTGAAATTGCCCTGGGTGTGGAAAACTACGCCGCTGTTGACAAAACCTTTGCGGATGTGACTGCAAAAGGCGCTGCGCCTGTCATGCCGCCCACGACAGAACCTTGGGGCCAGCGCACCTGCTACATCGCCGACCCGGAAGGGAACCTTGTTGAAATCGGCTCGTTCGTGAAGGAATAAGAAAATGAATGACGGATTGCGAATAACTTACAGGCTCGCGGAAGAAGGCGACCTAGACGAAATTTGCGCGCTTGTACAAGCGGCGGTCGCCGAAATGGAAAGGCGGGGAATTTTTCAGTGGGATGAAATTTATCCTGCCCGCGAGGATTTTTTGAATGACATAAAATCGCGCTCGCTTTTTATAGGCCAAACAGAATTTCAAAACACAAAGCGCATAGCCGTAATTTACGTTCTCAACAAAGAATGTGACGAAGAATACAAAACGGCCGCGTGGACAATCCAAGGCGACTGGCGCGTATTGCACCGCATTTGCGTTCACCCGGACTTTCAAAACCAAGGCATCGCAAAAATGACGCTCGCGCATATAGAGCAAAAAGCGCGCGACCTTGGAGCCGCTTCCATCCGTCTTGACGTCTTTAGCCAAAACCCTTTTTCGCAAAGATTGTACGAACGCGCGGGCTACCGCAAAACCGGCGAAGCCAATTGGCGCAAAGGCCTTTTTTATTTGATGGAAAAAGACCTGCGCTAGACACAACATCCTGCCGCTTTGCGCGGTCAAATATTTCGGCGACAAGCGTGTCTTTTTTTTCATTATTCGCGGCTTTGACAACAAGCCGGCAAATCTTTAGAATTAAGACAATATGAAACATTTTTCCTCTTTTTTTAAGACCATGCTTCCATCGTTTTTAAGGTTTACGGCCTTGCATTTGCTTACGCTGGGAGCGGCTGCAGTTTTAATGACGGCAGCGTTCAAGCCCTTTGAGCGAATCGATTTTTTCATGTCGCTCGCCTTTTGCCTTGTCTTTGGAGCGGCTCTTGCGTTCGCGGTCCAGCTGCTTGCGGAAAAGCTCTTGGAAAAACGAATTAAAGCGAGGCTTGCGCTCCAAGCGGCTTGCGCCCTTTTTGTGATCCCGCTTTTTATTTTTTACAAGAACTTTGAAGACGCCCGCATCGCAGTCGCTTCCATATTCTTCGCGCTGTTGGCGATCTGCCCCTTTCTTTTACGATTTAGCCAAGAAGAAAACGAAATCCTTCCAAACATTTTCACCGCGCTTTTTGCGGCCTTTATAATAATGATGTGCGTCGGCTGCGCCTTGTCTATAATTTACTGGGCCTTGTCCACGCTCTTTTTTGATAAAAGCGAATTTGATTTTTACACGGCGATATGGAGCTTTTCTTTTTACGCCGTCGCGCTAAACACGTTCGTGGCGTACAGCTCAAAAAAACACGAGGAAATCAAAATTCCAAAACTGTGCAAAATCGTTTTCCTTTACACGCTTCTACCCTTGTACGCGCTTTTGCTCCTTGTCCTTTACTGCTACCTTGCAAAGAGCGCCATAACGCTTTCAATCCCGATGCGCGACGCCAACACATTCATAAGCGTCGCCACGGCTCTATACATTTTATTCTATTTTTGCCTTTCGTATTACGATTGCAAGGCGACAAGGCTTTTTAAGAAAGTCTGCCCCTTTGTCTTGCTGCCGCTTGTGGCTGTTCAAATTTTAATTTCAATCGACAGAATCCGCGCGCACGGAATCTCGCCAAACCGCTACGCGGTCGTAATGTACACCTTGTTCACCTGCGCGGCGATCGCGCTTTCCTTTTACAAAAATGGAAAGCGCATCTTCCTCCTTTGCCCAATTCTCGCGGGCCTTCTTGTTTTTGCCGGAGCGTCTCCGCTGAACATTCAAAACGTTCCGCTTTGGAGCCAAACGCGAATCATGGAAAAAATTCTAAACGAGCGCGCCTTGCTTGCCGACGGAAAAGTCGACGCCAAAAAGGCCGCGGAAATTTTGACCAACGAGGAGCGCGAGGTTTTAAGCCGCGCCTATGAAAAAATCCGGGTCTTTAACAAGCGCCCAAAATGGTTTGAAAGCGTTCAAGACAAAGACGAATTGAGGCGCGAAAAAGACTTTGAAAAAACCTTCGGCTTTAGGACAAACGAAGAAAAAAAGCTTTCGTACTATTTTGAGCTTGACGTTCCAAGCTCGAAAAAAATTTCCGTTCCACAGGCCTCTGAATTTTACGTCCTAGAGAGGGAAAAAAGCGACGAAAGCCCCGAAAAATGCCTTGTGAAATTTTCTGACAAAACCTATGATTTGTCAAAAGACATCAGGCCGCTGTTAAGGCTTAAGGAAAAGGACGTTGACAAAATTACTGAAAGCGAACCAATTTACATTGACGCCGGCGACGGATACACGATTGCGCTGACTTACGCTTGCGCAAACGCATCCGATGGCGAAGGCCGCTTTTCGTATTTTTTTGCGAGGGGATTTGCGATAAAGTCAGAGAGGAACGGAGAAAAATAAAATGAACATTTTGGTAATCGGCGGAACAAAATTTTTTGGAATTCCTATGGTCAACGCGCTTTTAAAAAAAGGCCACAAAGTCACAGTCGCCACAAGGGGAAACACAAAGTTCTCTTTTGACGGAACTGTCGAGCAAATCATCTTTGACAAGAACGACCCTAAAAGCGTCGCGGCCGCGCTTGGCAAAAAAAACTTTGACGTAACGATTGACAAAATCGCCTACAGCTCAAACGACGTCCGCTCGCTCCTTCAAAACGCGCCCTGCAAAAAATACATCCAAATGTCCACTTGCGCCGTTTACAAAAAAATTCACACAGACACAAAGGAAGAGGAATTTGACGCCGCCTCCCATCCGTTAAAATGGACGGACAGGCTGGACGACTACGCGGAAACAAAGCGCTTGGCCGAGCGCGCCGCGCTGGAATTTTTGCCCGCAAGCGACTGCGCCTTTGTCCGCTACCCGGTGGTGCTTGGCCCCAACGACTACACGGGCCGCCTGCGATTTTACCTTGAACATATCAAAGAGCAAAAGCCCATGTTCATCGACGACATGGAAATGGACAGCCCCTTCATTCACGAAACCGAGGCAGGAGACTTCATCGCGCATCTTGCGGAAAATTTCGCCCCGGGCCCTTTCAACGGCTGCTCCAACGGAACTGTGAAAATTTCAAAAATCGTAAACTTTATGGAAGAAAAGCTTGGAAAAAAAGCCGTCCTTGAAGCGTCAGGAGAAGCCGCCCCCTACAACGGCCTTCCGGCCAACCGCAGCATCAACACGCAAAAAGCGCAAGGCTTAGGCTTTAAATTCTACGACTTGGAAAGCTGGCTTTACAAGCTCATCGACAGCTATTGACACAATCACGCGAATCCTATACACTACGGCTCTATTTTATTTTGAGTTGCGCGCAAGGCCATTTGAGTGTGTAAAGAGTAGCAAGGCATCTTTTCCCTATAGTGGTGGCAAAACGCGCTATGGGGACATTATGGAAGACTCTATCACTTTTGAAGACCTCGGTCTTGACGAGCAAATTCTTGCCGCAGTCGCGCGCAAGGGTTTTGAAACACCTTCACCAATCCAAGTTTTGGCAATCCCTCGCCTGTTGAACGGCGAGGCCAACGTAATCGCCCGCGCCCGAACCGGCACGGGAAAGACGGCCGCTTTCGGCTTGCCCTTGATTCAGCGTTTGCGCGGAGAAAGCGACCATGTTCGCGCCTTGATTCTCGAGCCGACGCGCGAGCTTGCCGTTCAGACTTGCCGCGAAATGGATTCCTTCAGCGACAACGGAAAGCCGACAAACTGCGTCGTTTACGGCGGAGCGAGCATCATGGAGCAAATCCGCCAGCTCAAAAAAGGAGCGGACATCGTAACAGGAACGCCGGGCCGCGTGCAGGACTTGATCGAGCGCAAAAAGCTTGACCTTTCCAAAATCGAATACTTCATCCTTGACGAAGGCGACGAAATGCTCGACATGGGCTTTATCGACGACATCGAAAATATCTTTGCCAACGCAAACCCGGACTCGCGCATTTTGCTTTTCAGCGCGACGATGCCCGCTCCGATTTTGAAAATCGCGCAAAAGTTCATGGGCGAATACGAAATCGTGGAAGAGGAAGGAATCGTTGAAGAGCCGCTTTTGATAGACCAAAAGTATTGGGTCTTGCGCGAAGGCGACAAGGTTGAGGCGCTCGTCCGCTTGATCGACTCAAACCCTGACTTTTACGGCCTTGTCTTTACGCAGACCAAAAACGACGCCGACACCGTAAGCCGCCGTCTTGACGAAAAGGGCTACGAAGCCGCGGCCTTGCACGGAGACATTCCGCAGGGCCAACGCGAAAAAATCTTGGCCCGCTTCCGCTCAAAGAAAACCCGCATCCTTGTGGCAACAGACGTCGCCGCCCGCGGAATCGACATCACAGGCCTAAGCCATGTAGTCAACTACTCGCTTCCCTTTGACTCGTCGACATACATTCACCGCATTGGAAGAACGGGCCGCGCGGGCACTAGCGGAGTCGCGGTTACTTTTGTAAGCCCCAACGAGAGGAGAAAGCTTAACTTTATGAAAGCCCGAGTCGCAAAGGCCAGCAAGGGCGACTTGGACGAAGGCGAGGTTCCTTCTATCGATTCTGTTTTGGAAATCAAGCGCGCGGCCCTTTTTGAGGCTTTGAAAGATTCCTTGCAAAAGGAAGGCGCAACGGCCGACGAAGGCTTTGTCCAAATGGCCGATGACCTTTGCCAGGACAAGGACGCCAAGGAAGTTTTGGCCGGCGTTCTCCAAGCCTTTTACGGCGAAAAGCTTGACAGGGACCGCTACGACGAAATAAAGAAAGTCGCCGCCGAAAAGGGCGGACGCGAAGGAAGAGGAAGAGGCCGCGACCGCTATGACGACGCTCCGCGCGAAGACCAAACAAGATTGTACATCCAGCTTGGCCGTCGCGACGGCTACAACGCGCGCGAAATCGCCGACTGGTTCAGCGACACGCTCCACATTCCCGGAAAGAAAGTCGACCGCATAGACGTGACGACAAGCTTTAGCTTGGTAAGCCTTCCAAAGGAAGACGCGGCGCGCCTGCTTGAAATGGCAAGCCGCGACAATTCGATTCCTCACATCCACGTGGACACAAAGGCAGGAGGCTCGCGCGGCGGACGCGGCGGAAGGCGAAGCTCCAAAAGCTCGGACTTTGGCGAAGGACGCGGATACGGAAGAAAGCGCGACAGCTTTAAGAAAGGCGAAAGCGACGGCTTTAAGAAAACAAAGGGCCGCGCCCGCCCCCACACCGCCACAGAGCGCAGCGGCTCAAGCTCGTCATACTTTAAGAGCAAAAAGGCAAAAGAATTTTAGCATTAAAGGCCGCCATTTGGCGGCCTTTATGCTGTCGAGTTTGCGACAAGCGCAAACTCGCGAATGGTACGAGCAAAATTATCGCGCCGCAATGGCATTGACAAAGGATTACTTTCCAAAGCAAAGAACCCAGCGGCCCTTGTAGTCGCTGGAATATTTTCCGGCCGAGTCCTCAAATTGCCAAGTGTGCTGGTAGTAAACGCCAGCCCACAAGTGCGCGTTCTTTTTTCGCGTTCGGTTGGAGGAAGGCAAAACAAATTCCGCGCCGTAGCGCAAGACAAAGTTGTGCGAGACATACTTCCCTGTCAAAGCCGCGCCGGTGGAAGAATAGTAATGGTTTTGGCTTAATGCCATGCGCGAATACTTAAAGGACGTTTTTATTCTTACAAACTTAAAAATGTCAAGGTAAAGGATTTGTTCCACAGCCGGACTAGAAAACATGTCGGCGGCGAATGTTCCGCTTTTCGATGAACCGGAGTAAGCCACTTTCATGTCCCAGTCAATATGCAAGTAGGCGATTGGCATCAACGCAGTTTCCGAGCCAAAGACAAAATAATTCTTAAATGGAACTTGAACCGTTGCGATAAAAACCGGAGAAAGCGTGTGGTAAAAAGTGTCCGTATCGGAGGTAGCCAACGACGAGCCATATGGCGCGCAGGAATATATGTTGGCCTTGGCGAATGAGTAACAGACTCCCGCTCCCAAAGAAAACAAGGGCGTCTTTGCGTCAACGTCAGCGTCTCCAAAATACCAAACGCCGGGCAAGAGGATGAAGCCGTAGTTTTTTTTGGAATTTTTTGTGTAGCCGCCGCCGGAAATATTTTCAATTTCGGTAAGGCTGTTGTATTCAAACCTTAGCCTTGAAGAAAAGCGCTCGGTCCAATCGTATTGCAGGCTTGCGAAAATCGTGCTTTCCTTGTCGCCTGGCTCGGCGCCAAAGTCCAAGGTCAGCGGCAATTTGTCGGTAAAAAAATCTCCCAAGAATTGCAGGGACTGAACGGGCCGGTCTTTTTGTTCCTCCGACATTTTGTCCCTGTATTCTTTTACGCCTTCGGTCACTTCCTTGACTTTCTCTTTTATCGTGGGAAGGCGCTTTTTTGGGCTTGACTTTTCTTGGCTTGAGTTTTCTTGCGCCGCGTCCTTGCTAGAGTCCGTTTGCGCGGCCAAAAGCCCCGCAAAAAAAATCGAAAAAACGCAGCAAAGCAAAAAAACTTTTTTCATAAAACCTGCCGTATGTCCAGCGGCTCTATTTAGCTCCGCGCTTTTTAGCGGCGGACTTTTTGGCCGGGGCTTTTTTGTCGGCGGCCTTCTTCGCGGGAGCTTTCTTGGCAGGAGCCTTTGGAGCGGCGGATTTTTTGGCAGGCTCTTTTTTCGCTGACAAAAGCTTTTCGTCCAAATGGTCCGAGGCCGACTGCTCTTTTTGCGCATCGCCTTCCACCTTAAGAACTACGCCGTTGGGGTCGTAGTAAAGGTGCGTTTCTTTTGGATCAAGAACCGTTCTTCCGCCCAAAATGATTTTCTTGACCAAGCGCTCCAAAAACCTGTTGGTCTTGTGAAAGCCTTTCTTGCCGTCGCAAAAGGCCGAGCGGGCCAGCGCGTTCCTAAAGTAGACAGGGCTTTGCGACAAAACGTCGTTGTTCAAGGCGAGGCCCCTGTAGCTTAAGTACTTGATGAAGAAAACCGCGACAGTTCTTGTGTTGAATTTTTCAAATGGATGGATTGTCCAAAGCTCGCTGATGAACGAGGCGATATGCTTTACCGCCTGCTTGGCTTCCAAGCCTTCAAAGTCAAACAAAGTCTCGGCCTCAAAAAGCTTTGTCAACTGGTTTTTGATTTTGTTGGCCTTGGGATAAACAAGGCTAAGGCCGTCAAGGGCCCACTCTTTTTTGGCAAGATTTTCAGTTCGCAAAAGCTCCGGGCTTTCTTCAAGGCCGGAAAAAAGCGCCTTGCGGATTTGAACCAACTCAAACTGCGAAAGGCTGAACTGGTTTTGAATGATGTTGACGAACATTCTTACGGCCACGATGTCGGCCGGATTTTTGAGGCTTTCGCACTCTTCAAGAAGGGCCTCGTCAGAAAGCGAGCCTTCGATGTTCCGCTTGGCAATCTCAATCGCCTTTGACGAAGTTTTGAGAGCGTCAACCGCCTGCAACGCGATTACAGTTTTCCAAATTAAAAGTTTTTCTTTTGCGTCCATTCTTCTATTATAGCGCTACTTTTAGGATTTGCGCAAGGCTGAACGACGCAAGCGCCAGCGCAAGCGGAAAATTCTTGCCAATTCCCAAATTCTCTGTTAAAATAGTATTTGTTTTATAGATAAAACAAGAGGTGAGAAAAATGGCAATGAGATTAGTTACAAGATCTGACTTTGACGGACTTGCTTGCGGAGCCTTGCTTTTGGAAGCGGGCGTCATCGACCACTGGACATTCGCGCATCCAAAGGACTTGCAGGACGGAAAGATTCCAATCGACTCAAACGACTGCTTGGCCAACGTTCCCTATGTGGAAGGCTGCGGACTTTGGTTTGACCACCATTCCAGCGAATTTGAGCGCAACCAACTTAAGGGAAAGTACAAGGGCGAAAGCCGCGTGACCCCTTCTTGCGCGCGCATCATTTACGAATACTACGGCGGCTCCAAAAAATTCCCCAACTTTGGCGAAATTATGGAAGCCGTTGACCGCGTGGACTCAGGCACTTTGACGGCCTCGGAAATCCAGCATCCGACGGGCTGGATTTTAATCGGCTTTTTGATGGACCCCCGCACGGGCCTTGGCCGCTGGCGCGACTTTACCGTTCCCAACTACCAGTTGATGGAAAAATTGATGGTCGCCGTCCGCGACAAGAGCACGGAAGAAATTTTGGCCATGCCCGACGTAAAGGAACGCATCGAGGTTTACAACGAGCAGACTGAAAAATTCAAGGAAATGGTAAAGGCCCACACAAAGACTGACGGCAACTTGATCATAACAGACCTTCGCGGCGTTGACCCGATCTACACCGGAAACCGCTTTATGATTTACAGCATGTACCCACAGCAAAACATTTCCGCTTGGATCGTAAGCGGAAAAGGCGGCCAGGGCTGCTCGGCGGCCGTTGGCTACAGCATTCTCAACAAGACCAGCAAAGTCAACGTAGGAAGCCTTATGCTTAAGTACGGCGGCGGCGGACACGAAAAGGTAGGCACTTGCCAGTTCACAAACGAGAACATGGAAACAGACCTTCCCAAAATGCTCGCCGAGCTTTCGGAGATGGCCAACCTCTAGGCCGCCAAAGGGCTGAATGCGCGTCTTAAATTCGCTTACCGACTTGAACACAATGAGAATTCTCCGCTTGGTTTGGCAGGCAAAAAAAATCAGCCGGGTGGAGCTTGCCTCAATGCTCAAAATGGACAAGTCCACGGTGACAAAAATCATCGCGGACTTGTCACAAAACAATTTGGCGCGCGAAGCCGAGGCCGGCGCCTCCGGCCCCCAAGGCGGAAGAAAGCCGGTCTTTTTGGAAATCAACGCCTCATACGCCTGCGCCGGAGGAATCGAAATCAACCCGCAAAGAATGTACGTTTGCCTTGAGGATTTTTGCGGAACGATTCTCTACGAAAAAATGCAGGAAATCGCTCCCGACTCCTACGCGCAAAAAGGCTTTTTGGGCTTCTTAAAGGAAGGCATCGAGCTTTTGCAGGCCGCGGCGGACAGGCTGAGAATAAAGCTTGCCGGAATAGGGCTTGGCATTCCGGGCATGGTTGACTCCGACGGCGGCCGAATCATCCAGTCAATCCCCCTTTTAATAGAAGACGGCCTTGACGTGGCCAAGGACATCCAGCCCTTGTGCAAAATGCCGGTTTTTGTCGAAAACGACGCGCGCTGCTGCTGCTACACCGAACAAATGCTTTCGCGCGGTCCAAAGACCCAGAACATGATGTACGTTTTGGCGGAACACAGGCCCCTGCAGCCGATAAAGGATTCGCCCAAAAACCTTAGCGTGGGCCTTGGCCTTATCCTAAACGGAAAGATTTACCACGGCGCCTATTCCACCGCCGGCGAGTTCCGCAGCGTCTTTTGGAACAGCCCGTCAAAGAGCCAGTTCTCGCCGGCCTGCGAAATCGTGAAAAGCCTTGACGACCAAACGGCCGTCCAAACCTTCCGCGAGCTGGCAAAAAACATAGCCTTTTTGGTCAACACGCTTTCTTTGGACGTGGTCTATGTCGGCGGAATCGAAAAAAAATACGCCGAAGAAATCGTAAAATACATCCGCGAGCAAATCGTCTACCTTTGGCCCTACGGCTGGAACAAGACGACGGTCGTCTCAACGGCCTCGGTTTCCCAGCGCTCGGTAAGCTACGGCGCCGGAGCCAAAGTTTTGGACAAGCTTTTCAGCGTTCCCGAACTTGACGAAGGCGGCCGCCGGCGCAAGAGTCCTTCCCCCTCCCCCTACAGATACCTTTTGTCGCTGCGATAAAATCGGCGGTAAATTCGGTAACAAAAACTTGAAAATTCCAGCGTTCTCTGCTATAATGAATGAATATGAAAGACTTGATGACATTGGAACAGGCTCAGCCTGAAGTTCAAAGAAAATTTATGGCGGGCGTATACCTACGCATGACCTTTGCCCTTTTGATCACTGCCGCGGTGGCGTGGTACGCTTCCGGCTCGGATCAAATCATGGGATACCTCTACAAATACAAAGGAGCATTCTATTACTCGTTGATAATCGTGGAACTGGTTCTTGTAATAGCGCTTTCGGCTTTCATTCATAAAATGAGTTCGTTTGTCGCGCTTCTTTTCTTTATATTGTATAGCGCGGTCAATGGTTTAACTTTTAGCGTAATATTCACAGTATTCGATCTTGGTTCTGTATTTCATATCTTTTTGACAAGCGCCTTGATGTTCGGAGCGATGAGCATTTATGGAATGTTTACAAAGAGCGACCTTACAAGCGCCGGACGCTATCTTATGATGGCCTTGATTGGCCTTATCATTGCGAGCCTTGTCAATCTTCTGCTTAATATAAAAGGTTTATACTTTTTTATAAACATCATCGGCGTGGGAATCTTCATCGGCTTGACGGCTTACGACACCCAGCGCCTTATGAGAATCGGCGTAAAGAACGACGGAAGCGAAAAGTTCCAAAAGATGGCCGTAATCGGCGCCTTGGAGCTTTACCTTGACTTCATCAACATCTTCCTCAAAATGCTCCGCCTCTTTGGCAAGCGCAAATAGGAATTGTCAAGGCGCGCAAATGGCACAAAAAATAATTATTGTTGGCGGCGGAGTCGCTGGCCTTACAGCTGGAATCTACGCGCAAAAGGCCGGCTTTGAGTCGGTTGTCTACGAAAAGAATCCCGTCCTTGGCGGCCAGTGCACAGGCTGGAAGCGGCAAGGCTTTTACATCGACAACTGCATCACTTGGCTTACAAACGGAGACCCTAAATTTCCTGTCTACAAAATGTGGAAGGAAGTCGGCTTTTTGGGCGACGAAAACGGAAACCCGATTATGGCCCGCCAGCACGACGCCTTTTGGACCAGCGAGTTGGACGGCCAATCATACACTTTTTGGGCCGACCTAGACCGCGCCGAAAGGGAAATGCTAGAGCTTTCGCCGGATGACAAAAAGGAAATAAAAAGCTTTTTCAAGGCCGTCCGCCAGTGCGAGCATTTGCTGGTTCCCTACACCGCTCCCCTGGACATGATGAACCTTTGGGACTTGACAAAGCTGGGCCTTTCAATGCTTCCGGTCGGCCTTGCCATGTCTAAATACAAAAACTGCGACCTAAACGACTTGGCCGAGCGCTTTAAGCATCCGCTTTTGCGAAAGGCCTTCAAGGACTATTTGCCGGGCGACTATTTGGCTTCCATTATGATGAACGCTTACGCTTCGATATCAAACGGCGGCGGCGGCGTTCCTGACGGCGGCTCTTTTAAAGTCGCCCAAAGAATGAAGGCGATTTACGAAAAGCTTGGCGGCGTTTGCCACGCCTCATCTCCAGTAAAAGAAATTTTATTGGAAGACTTGCCGGGCAAAAAAGGCAAAAAGCGCGCCAAGGGAATTCTTTTGGAAAGCGGCGAGGAAGTTTTGGGCGACTTTGTGATTCCATCTTGCGACACCCATTACCTTTTCCACAACTTGCTTGACGAGCGCTACATGCCGCCGCGCCTAAAGTTCGCCTACGAGCATCCAGAGGCGCACAAAAACGGCTCGACGTTCCACATCGTTTACGCGTGTTCGACTCCCGCTCCCGAAATCGGAAGGCGAACTTACTTTGAGTGCCGCCCCTTTGAATTGGCCGGCGTGACGATAAGCCGACTTAACATGAAAAACTACAACAAGGATCCAATCAACGCTCCGGCGGGAAAGGCCTTGATAGAAGTCAAGGTCTTGGAAAAAGAGCCGCAGTTCCTTTACTGGAAAAACCTGCGCGAGACCGACAAGGCGGCCTACGACGCGGCGAAGCAAAAGGCCGGAGCCGACATTTTGGAGCGCCTTGAAGAGCGCGTTCCCAGCCTAAAGGGAAAGCTTTCTTACTTGGACGCGTGGACTCCGTTCACCTACACAAGGTACTGCAATTCCTACTACGGAAATTTCATGACCTTCATCACGACAAAGAAAAGCTCAAACCTTTTCAACGTCAAGGGAACGATTCCTGAAATCCCCAACCTTTTCCTTGCCGGCCAGTGGCTTTCGATGCCCGGCGGCCTTCCGATGGCGATGACCAGCGGAAAGTTCGCGGTTCAAAGGATATTGCGTTCCCTCGGCAAAAGCATTAAAATAGAGCCATAACAGGGCGCTTTCGCGCCCGCGAGTTTATGGAGCTAAAAATGATTGAAGTGTCTCACCTTTCGCGCCAGTTCGGGACTTTCCGAGCGGTTGACGACGTAAGCTTTTCAATTCCCACCGGACAAATCGTAGCCCTTTTGGGGCCAAACGGCGCCGGAAAGACCACAACAATGAGAATGATTTGCGGCTTTTTGGGAGCGACAAGCGGCAGCGTAAAAATCGACGGACAAGACATCACGCAAGACCCCGTCCAGGCAAAAAGCAAAATCGGCTACATGCCAGAAAGCGCGCCCCTCTACTCCGACATGATTGTCGAGGACTACCTAAACTACATCGCGCAAATGCAGAACGTTGACGCCGCGCAAAAGGTTCCGGCCCTTTGCCAAACTTGCGGCCTTAAGGAAGTCATGCACAAAAACATCTCCGAGCTTTCGCGCGGCTACAGACAGCGCGTCGGCCTTGCCCACGCGCTTATGAACGACCCTGAGATTTTGGTCTTGGACGAGCCGACCAGCGGCCTTGACCCAAACCAAATCGAAGACGTCCGCGCTCTTATAAAGGAAATTGGAAAGACGCGCACGGTAATAATCTCAACCCACATTTTGGGCGAGGTGGAAACCTTGTGCCCGCGCGTAATCATCATTTCAAAAGGAAAGCTGGTGGCCGACAGCCCGACCAACGAGCTTAGGGAGCGCGTTGGAAACGCCCTGTCGCTAAACCTTACGCTTGGCGGCGCGAGCTTTACAGACGCGCAAAAAGCTATTGCCAAGATTGACGGCGTTTGCGGCGCGGCAAAAGTCGAGACGACGGAAAAAATCAAGGGCGAGCGAAAGCTTTGCTCTTTGCGCCTTTCTGTAAAAGAGAACGCCGAAGTCCGAAAAGAAATTTTCGACGCCGCCGTAAAGAACAAGTGGACCATTTACGAAATGGGCGTTCAGAAAAACAGCCTTGAAGACGTCTTCCACGCGTTGACCCAAGGCAAGGAAGAAAACTAAGATGAAAAAACGCAACTCAACATTCACCATAATGCGCCGCGAGCTTTCCGCCTACTTCACAAACCCGGCGGCCTACATCGTGACAGGACTCTTCTTGATTCTTTCGGGAATCCTTTTCTTTTCAACTTTCTTTTTAAACGGGAGGGCCGAGCTTAGAAACTACTTTAGCATCCTTCCGCTTTTGCTAAGCCTTTTCGTGCCGGCCTTGACGATGCGGCTTTTTAGCGAAGAGCTGCGCTCGGGAAGCTTTGAAACGCTTTTGACGCTGCCGGTAACCGAGGCGCAAATAGTCATCGGAAAATTTTTGGCGGCCTTCATCACAAGCGCCGCGATGCTTTGTCCGACGCTATTTTACGCGGTCACCGCGCGAGTCTTTGGACAAGTTGACTTAGGTCCTATTTTCTGCGGCTTTTTGGGCTCGCTTCTTTTGTGCGCTCTTTATTCGGCGATCGGAATATTTTCCAGCGGAATGACAAAGAACCAAATCATCGCTTTCTTCACCGCGCTTGCGATAAGCTTTGCCTTGACTTTGGTCGGAACGATATTGGTATTCTTGCCCGCTCCGCTTGTAAAGTTTTTCGCCTGGGCAAGCGCTACGACCCACTTTCAGTCAATCGCCCGCGGAATCGTTGACAGCCGCGACATAATTTACTTTGCCGCGCTGACGGCGCTCTTTTTGCTTTTGACAATAAAAAGGTTTGTCATCAACTGGACAAAGGAACATTCAATCGACTTTGCCTTGGCCGTCGCGATTTTAATCTTGGCCAATGTCGCGGCAAGCGGAGCCTTTGTCCGCGCCGACCTTACCGGCCAAAAAATGTATTCGCTTTCAAAGGCCAGCAAGGAATTGGTAGGCTCGCTCCAAGAGCCGCTGAACGTCAACGTATTCTTTTCCAGCGACCTTCCCGCTCCCTACAACAGCGTCGACCAATACTTGCGCGACCTCTTGCAGGAATACAAGAGCCAGGCCAACAAAAACTTCAACTATAAATTCTTTGACATGAACAAGGAAGAAAGCGAAGACGCGGCCCGCTCTTACGGCCTGAACCAAACGCAAGTCCAAAAGGTTGAGACCACCGAAGTGAGCGCCAAGGCCGTTTGGATGAGCGTCGCGATAGTTTACGGCGACAACATAAAGACCTTTGACAACCTCAACAATTCGGCCGGCTTGGAATACAAGCTTACGACGGCGATGTCAAAAATGATTTCCACAAGCGACGCCTTGGCCCAGCTAAAGGGCGGGCTTGACCTAATCTTGTTCCCCGCCGAAGAGCTTAAGGGCTACGGCATCGCGGGCCTTTCAAAGCTTGAAGGCCTTGCCAGACAAACAGCCGCCGAGCTTAACAAAAAATACGACGGCCAAATCAACTTTAAGGTCCAGAACGTTTCGGGACAAGAAGCGGCGGACCTTGCCGAAAAGTACGGAATCCAAGCGGTCAACTATGACGACCCCGACACAAAGGAGCAAAAGACAACCGCGCTCGGCCTTGTGTTGAAGCTGGGCGACAACTTTAGAAGCGTTCCGTTGAAATTGCAAAACTTTTTTGGCTGGCGCTTGGCCGGAGCTGAAAACCTGCAAGAAAGCGTTTCGTCATCCATCGAAAGCCTTCTTTCCAAAAGCGTGCAAGTGGCTTACATCACAGGCCACGACGAGCTTTCGCTTTACGGCGACCGCTACAAGCAAAACGACTTGTCCGCCGAAAACTTTAGGAACGCGCTTAACGACATTTACTCGTTCAAGGAAATCAACCTTAGCGAGGAAGACATTCCGCTCAACATAAAGTGCGCGATCGTAAACGGCCCCAAGACAAAGTTCAGCGAAAAGGAGCTCAGAAAGCTTGACCAATTTGTGATGGCTGGCGGAAACCTCTTGCTCTGCCTAGAGCCGCTTTCCGAGTCGGCGCAAGGCGGACAAATGCCCGCTTACACCAAGCCCGACACTGGCTTGGAAACTTTGCTTGACGCTTACGGAATCGTTCCAGGCGCCAATTACGTAATGGACGAAAACTGCTTTACGCAAAACCAAGGCCGCCCCGACTCGGCAAAATTGAACTGGGCGCCGCTTTTGGAAAAGAGCCAGTTGGACCAAAAGAGCCCCATAACAAAATACATCGCGGGAATGATTTTCTTGCAAAACGGCTCGATCGACATTAGCAAGGCCCAAGAAAACGCTGAACTAAAAACGACTGTTTTGGCCCGCTCGTCCGACAAGTCTTGGACTGTAAGCGAAAACATCATCTTGTATCCGGGATACATTTTCCCGCCGCAAGAAGCCGAAAAGCTTGGAAAGAACAACTTGGCCGTTTTGGTCGAAGGAAAGTTCAAGTCCGCCTACGCCGGAATCGCTCCGTCAATCGACGGCGAGGAAAAGACAGAAGGCCTTGAAGAAGGCGCCAAGCGCGACGACCTTTCCGCCGCGCAAGCCTTGGACAAGGGAATCCAAAACGCCAAGATTCTTTTGATAAACTCATCGCAAGTCACCACGCAACAATTGATCGACGACAACGCCTCCGAGCCGATGTCGCTTTTCATGCGAAACGCGGTTGACGTTTTGAACGGCCAGGAAGACTTTTGCCAAATGCGGACAAAGGGCGCGGCGCTCAACTTGCTTAGCGTAAAGAATCCAGCGCTTGCCACGCTCTTCAAGCTCTTTAACCAATTCGGCCTGGCGGCCTTGGTCGCGCTTGCGGGCCTTTTGGTATGGCGCCTAAGGGCCGTCCGCAGGAACGAAATTAGAATCAAATACAACCCCAACGACGAGCGCGAGATTGCCGCTCCATCCAAGGGCAAAAAAGAGGAAGAGACAAAATGAGCGATAAAGTTAATTTTTCAAAACGAACGAAAATCTTGGCTGCAGTCGCGGCGGCCCTTTTTGTGATTTGCGCGGCGCAATTTTTCATCGGCCTAAAGAGCCCGCAAAAAACCTTTAGGGTCAAGGGAGAGCCGGACTACATCAGCGTTGAAAATTCCGGCAACACGCTTGTCCTTCAGCGGAACGGAAGCGATTGGTTTTGCGGCGCGCAAAAGCTGGACAAGGCAAAAATGGATTCGCTTGTAAAAAGCCTTTCGATCGTAAAAACCTTGAACGTCGCAAGCCGCTCCGACAGCGCCGCCACGCTTGAGCGCTACGGACTGGACCAAGCGATTTCAATCCAAGCGAAAATGGGAGCGAAGGACTTTCAAAAAATCTTGGTCGGAAAAGAAAGCGTAAGCGGCTCGCAGGCCTACGTTAAGCTAGGCGCGAAGAAAGAGATTTACCTTGCGCAGGGAAACCTTCGCCGCGACTGGACCTTTAGCCTTGACGACTTAAAGGAAAAGGAGCCGGAAGAGCCCAAAGCGGACGAAAGCGCCAAACCGGACGAGGCCGCCGCTGAGGAAATAACAAACTAAAATTGCTGTAGCAAAAAAGCGCGAAAAGCGCTAATATACGACATAAGGAGAAGACAATGAAAAACCTAAAAATCTTTGCAATCGCCCTCGCTGTTTTGGCGGCCGGAACTTTTGCCTTTGCCGACGCGGCGGCTGAAAGCTACCTTTCCAAATTCACAAACCTTGTGACTGTGGCCGAAAGCTGCGCCAAAAACAACGAAGCCTCAAAGCTTTCTGAAATCACGTCGCAAAAAACAGAAATCGACGCGCTTAGAAAAACCGTGACGCTAACGACAATCCAGCGCTTTAGCGATTGGCGCCTGACAAAACGCTACGACACGGCTTGCGCAAAACTTAAAGCCGTTTCACAAAAGGACAGCGCTTCCGAATCCGTCCACAAGGTTGGAGAGGCCGTTGGCGACGCCGCCGAAAAAGTTGGCGGAGCCGTAAAGGAAAAAGCCTCCGACGCGGTAAAGAAGACAAAGGAGTCTGTCGAAGATGCGGTTTCCGGCGTAAAGGACAGCGCCAAGAAAAAGGTTGACGACACCGTAAAGGGAGCCAAAGACGCAGTCGACGAAACCGTCACAGGCGCGGCCGAAAAGGCTTCTGAAAAAATCCAGAAAGGAACCGAAGGATTTTTAGACAAAATCAACAAATTCTTTGGCGGCGACAAAAATGAAGAAAAAAAATGAAACAACGCTAAACTAGCGAAAAAAAATACGGCCCGCCGAACACGGCGGGCCGTATTTTTTAGTGGTGGAACAAGCGGATGCCGGTAAAGGCCATCGCGATTCCGTGCTGGTCGCAGGATTCGATGACCGCGTCGTCGCGAACCGAGCCTCCCGGCTGGGCAATCACGCTGACGCCGCTCTTGTAGGCGCGCTCGACGTTGTCGCTAAAGGGGAAGAAGGCGTCGCTGCCAACAGCGACGTCCTTGTTTTTTGAAATCCATTCGGCCTTTTCGGCATCGGTGAAAACCGAAGGCTTTTCGGCGAAAATCTTTTCCCACTTTCCGTCGGCAAGAACGTCCATGTATTCGTTGCCAGTGTAAACGTCAATCGCGTTGTCGCGGTCGGCTCTCTTGATGCCGGGAACGAACTTAAGGCCCAAAACTTTTGGGCTTTGTCGGAGCCACCACTTGTCGGCCTTGTCGCCGGCAAGACGGGTGCAGTGGACGCGGCTTTGCTGGCCGGCTCCGATTCCAATCGCCTGTCCGTCCTTTACGTAGCAAACGCTGTTGGACTGCGTGTACTTTAGGACAATCAGGGAAATTATCAAGTCGCGCTTTTCTTCCGCGCTAAAGTCTTTTTTCTTTGTGACGACATTCTGCAAGCAGGCTTCGTCAAGCTTGATGAAGTTGTGGCCCTGCTCAAATGTCACGCCAAAAACTTGCTTACGCTCAAGCTCAGGCGGAACGTAGTTGGGGTCGATTTGGATCACGCAATAGCCGCCGTTTTTCTTTGCCTTAAGGATTTCCAAAGCGTCGTCGTCATAGCCGGGAGCGATGATTCCGTCCGAAACCTCTTTTTTTACCAAAAGAGCGGTCGCCTTGTCGCACTTGTCGCTAAGCGAAATAAAGTCGCCGAAGCTTGACATGCGGTCCGCGCCGCGCGCTCGAGCGTAGGCCGAGGCGAGCGGAGTGAGCTCAACGTCGTCAGTAAAGTAAATCTTTTTTAGGGTGTCGCTTAAAGGAACGCCAACCGCGGCGCCCGCCGGCGAAACGTGCTTAAAAGAGGCGGCTGCAGGAAGGCCTGTGGCTTCCTTTAGTTCTTTTACAAGCTGCCAGCCGTTCAACGCGTCAAGCAAATTGATGTAGCCGGGGCGGCCGTTCACGACAGTTATAGGCAAGTCGCCTGACTCAACGTAAACCCGCGCGGGCTTTTGGTTTGGATTGCATCCATATTTTAGTTCAAGTTCTTTCATAGGAGTCAGTTTACCGCAAATCGCCGCCGCGGTCAATTATCCAAATTTTTTTGCTTTTTTTTGAAATTTGCGCGAATTTTTTGATAAAAATTCATATCTTATATATGAGGTGAAAAAATGAATTTTTACAAAAAAAAGTCGGTCAGCCCGCTGTATGCCGGCCTCGCGCTTGCCGCGGCGGCTCTTTTGTCGGCGCCAATCCTTTTTTCTTGCTCGGCCATGAAAACGGAAAGGCATTCTCTAAAAATCGTCAATTGGAACGCGCAAACTTTCTTTGACGGAAACAACGACGGCGTCGAGTACTCAAGCTTCATCACGTCAAAAAAATGGAGCCAAGACGCCTACAAAGAGCGCTTGCAAAAACTCTGCAAGGCGATAGGCCAGCTTGACGGCGACCTTGTGGTTTTGGAAGAAATCGAAAACATTGGAATCGTCTACGACATTTCAAACGCCCTCGCAGGAAACAATTGGAACCCGCAAAAAGTCTACCGCTACGCCTGCTTCGCCAAAAAAGAGAATTCCTCTATCGGCTGCGCGGTTCTTTCCCGCCTGCCCCTGCAAGGCCTAAAAGTCCACTCGCTGGACATCCAGGCCGAACAAAGCCAGGCGCCGTCAATGAGGCCGCTTATAGAAGTGGACCTTTTTGCGCCAAAGCGCATAAAGCTTTTTGTAAACCACTGGAAGTCCAAGGGCGGCGGAAAAGCAGGCGGCCAAGATTCGGCCATTTGGCGGCGCTGGCAGGAAAGCCTTTTGGCGCAAAAAATAATCGAGGCAAACGAAGAAGACGGCGGAGTTCCGATAATTTGCGCGGGCGACTTTAACCAAGACATAAGCGAGTTCAGAATCGTTGACGGCGGAGCGGCCAACGTGTCGCTTTCTTGCCCCTTCTCCGGACAAAAGGCCTTGGTCTATTCGCCCTGGCTTGACTTTGCGGGGCAAATCGGAAGCTATAATTTTAGGGACAAATGGGAAAGGATCGACCATTTTTTCGCGAGCGGCAATTTAAGGCTGGAAGACTTTGCCCCGCAAACCGGCGAATGGTCCTACGAAGACGGCAGGCCAAAAAGCTTTAGGCTTCACTCGCTGAACGGTTGGTCGGACCACCTTCCAATCGCTTGCCGCGCGACCTTTTGACCGCCCGCGCCAGGGCTTGCTTGAAATTTTCAACTATCGTAAAAAAGGCGCGAAAAAAAGCGATTTTTTTGCAAAAAAAACTTGCATTATTTCAAATGCGCGCTATCATTAAATCGTGGGCAGGAAAGAGATGAGGACTTTAACCACCCGCGCGACAGGAGGCGTTATGCAATTTCCGACAAAGAGAGCTAGCCTTGCTGGGGCTATAAATCAGTAGACAAAAGCGTCTGCGGCTTCTCGCAGAAACTAATAAGTTCTTCCGCTGTTTTGACAGCGTCGGCAATAGAAGAACATATAAGGCTCGACAAGCTCGAGCCTTTTTTTTTGCCCGCGCGCTTTTAGCCGCTATAAAGTTTTTTTTGCCGGCTCCGATAATTTAATTGGAGCGCAAAAATGATTTCAAATATTACAAATTTGAACCCATACAGCTACCATGTCTCTTCAAGCGGAGCCAGCGGAAAACTATTTGTTCCCGTAAGCCCCTCGGCTGTTATTTACGCCCAATTCAACCACATCTCTGGAATCGCGGCCCCCAAGGGACAAAGCGGCGTTTCCATTTCAAAAATTCAAATTCTCAATTCTTTGATTGAAAACCTAAGCAGAATAAAGGGCGTCCAAAACTCGCCCAAAAAGAGCGTTCACATCACAGAAGCCCAGGCCGACGCTTTGATTAAAAACTACCAAAAGCAAATCGCCCAAAGCGCGCAGTCCAGCCAAGCCCAGTTTACGCTGAGCGGAGCGATGCCCCAAGCCGGCGCTCTCTTTTCGGTCAACGCCTAACCGACACCGCCGTCCGCCGCTACTTAGCTTCCGAAGCCAAGAAATCCGCGTAGCGTTCGTTTATGCTTTTCTTTTTGGAATCGTCGCCGGAACAGGAAGCCAAAATGTATGGCTCCACGACTTGCTTTTTGATTCGGTCCCAATTGGCAGGAAAAATTTGGGGAGCGGCCAAGCGCTCGGCGACAGGCGTGTTGGAAATCATGACGCGATAGTACAAGGGAAAAATTCTTTCGGTCGAGCTTTTGAGCGACGAAAATCCGCCGGCGATTCCAAACGAATCGTTTTCCAAATTCATCTTGAACTTTCTTTCAAGAATCTTTCTTTGCGACTTTTCGTTCAACAGCCACAGCAAAAACTTTTTGGCGTCGGACTTTCTTTTGCTTTTTGAATAGATTCCAACGCTAGAAAAATCGTCCTCGATTTGAATCTTTCCTTCGTTGCATATCCACCTAAAGTCCAAGTCGCGGATTTTGTCGTTTGGAAGCGACAAAATGTCCCGGCTGGAGGCGAAAGAAAAGAGGCAGCGGCCGTTTTGGACTTGGTTGTAAAAAGGCATGTACAAGTACTTAAAGGCAAAGTCCTCTTCGTTTTTTACGCCTTCGTTGACATCGCCCACCCATTCCTGAACGTACTCAACGCTCTTGTCGAACATGTTTTCCGTGTAAGTGATTGTCTGCGGCTCGGTCTTAAAGAAAACGCCCTTGTCCTTAAAAATCAAGTACAAAAAGTCGTTGGACCACAAGGGGCCAAAGCCCATCGAGGTATAGACGCCCGCGCGGTTCTTTGCGTTGTATTTTTTTGAAATTTCCTTGATTGAATCAAACGAAAGCATCGACGCGCCCGAAAGGCTTTCGTAATTGCCCGAATAAAAAACAAGAGCCGGCAAGTTGTAGCTTACGGGAATCAAATACTGCTTTTCGGCCAAACTGCAGGCGGTTAAAAGAGGCTCGTAAAAGTCGTCCTTTTTTAGGCTATTTTTGAACAAGGAATTCAGATTTGTGAAAAGCTTTTTTTCCATTCCGGCCCGCAAGTAGCTTCCGGCCAAAATGTCCGGCCTTGAGTCCTTGCCTGCGGCGGCCAGCTTGTTTACCGGAGCGTCGTAATAGTAGGGGACAATCCTTATCTTGTCTTGGCTTGCGTTAAAAAGCTCAACGTAAGAAACAAAGTCAACGTTGTTTGTCCACAAGACCAAGCGGTCTTGTTTTTTTGAGCAAGAAAAAAGAAGAACGCTTAAAGCCGCGGCAAGGGCTATTTTACATTTCATCTGCCGCTTTGTAGATTGTCGCATAAACTTCGTCGATTTGTTCCGCTTCCAAAGAGCTAAAGGCAACGCGCAAGGTGCGGCTGTCGATAGAGATGGCTCCGATTCCGTATTCATGCAAAAGCTTTTTGCGCAATTCCTCCGCGTCCTTTCCCTTTACTGCAAAGCTCATAAAGTAGCCGGAGTTAAAGGGGAGCGGCTCAAGCGCGGTTGACGAATGGCTGTCCACAAAGGCGCGGACTTTGGCGTAGCGCTCTTCGAGAACGGCGCGGTACTCCAGTTTTTCGGCCTCAAATTCCTCCGACTCGTCGGTCATAGCCCTAAGCAGGAATGACTGCGGCGGCGTTGACGAGCAGCTTACCGAGGAACGGATCGTTCCCATCAATTTTGTCACCAAAGCCTGGTACTGCTCTTTGGAAAAGCCCTTGCAGCCAAAGGTGACAAAGCCGGCCCTAAAGCCCCAGACAAAGTCTTCCTTTGTCGGGCCGTCGATCTTTACGGCAAGAATGTTCGGGTGCAAGTCGCAAGTGTAGGCAAAGAGCGATTGGGGCTCGATGGAGTCCTCGTAGTTCAGTCCAAAGTAGGCGTCGTCGCTTATGGCAAGGATTTTGTTTCCGGCCTCGGCAAGCTCCTTTAGGAGCGCGACGATTTTTTTGGCTTCTTCCCGGGTCGGAGAGTAGCCTGACGGATTTTGCGGAAAGTTCAGCAAAAGGCGGGCGCTGCCCGTGTCCTGGCATTCCTTTCTAAGCGCGCTTTCGAGCGAGGCAAAGTCAAACTTTCCGTCAGAGAACATCTTGAACTGGTGGAAGGGAGCGTTGCGGCGCGCCTCCGAAATCAAGGCGTAATTGTCCCAGCTGGGATCCGCCGCCAAAAGGGGCTTTGTGTCGTCAAAAAAGAGGTCGGCGACGTAAGAAATGCCCGCCGTCAAGCCAGGAACCAAAACCGGCTGCGAAAAATCCTTCATTTCTAGCGAAGGATTTTTTCGTATCATGTCCTGCCTCCAGGCTTCGCGCAAGTCGGGGTTTCCGGCAGTGGGAGCGTAGCCTACCAACGCGGCGCTGGAAAATTCGGGAACGTGCCTGTGAATCGCGTTCAGCATCGCGGGCTTTCCGTCGATAATCGTCGTGCCAATCGTTCCGTTGGCGGCGTAGCCGAATTTCTTGGCCTCGCCGCTTTGGGCTATGATTCCGTTGGGAAAATAGATTCTACGGCCAAAGTCCGAGAACAAAAAATCGGCAGAACTGCCCTTTAAAACGTCGTTTAATTCTTGCGCTAATGGATTCAACATGATATGATATAATACGCTAAACAAGGCTTGAATGTCAAGAATAACTATGCAAAAAGTATGTATAAATATTCATTTTTGCGGAACGAGCGAATACAAAAATTGGAGTTAATTTATGGAAAAAGCTGAAATCAACGAAGACGACTTGAAGGAATGCCGCGAAATCGCGGAAAAATGCCGCGCCGAGGCCGGCAAGCGCTTGGTGGGCCAAAGCCAAGTGATCGACGGAATTTTGACCGCGATGGTCGCCGGCGGCCACGTATTGCTGGAAGGCGTTCCTGGGCTAGCCAAGACTTTGGCCGTGCGAACCTTCGCCGAGCTTAGCGGCCTGGACTTTAAGCGCATCCAGTTCACTCCGGACTTGCTTCCCGCCGACCTTACGGGCACTTTGATGTACGAGCAAAACTCAGGCCGCTTCAGCGTCCACAAGGGCCCGGTATTCACAAACGTCGTTTTCGCCGACGAAATCAACCGCGCCCCGGCCAAGGTCCAGAGCGCCTTGCTTGAATCGATGGCCGAGCGCCAAGTGACAATCGGCGAAACGACTTACAAGCTGCCCGACCCCTTCTTTGTCTTGGCCACGCAAAACCCGATTGAGCAGGAAGGAACCTACAATTTGCCGGAGGCGGAATTGGACCGCTTTTTGATGAAGATTGTCGTTCCCTACCCCACGGCTTCCGAAGAGGTGGAAATCGTAAAAACTTGCGGAAACGCCGTGACAGTTCCCGTAAACCAAGTCTTTAGCCAGCAAATTTTGCGCAAGTGCAGGACGCTTTTGGAACGCATCGTTTGCGACGAAAAAATCGTTGAGTACATCGTTTCCATCGTGAACGTAACCCGCCCGGCTAATTCCATGTCGGCCGGCAAAGACGACATTTCAAAGTACATAGACTACGGCGCCTCTCCGCGCGCGGGAATCGCCTTGCTGCAGTGCGCGAAAGTCCAGGCCTTGTTCAGCGGCCGCTCTTTTGTCTTGCCGGACGACATCAAGGCCGTGGCAAAGAACGTTTTGCGCCACCGCTTGGTTTTGTCTTACGAAGCGGCCGCGTCAAACGTCAGCGCCGACGACATTATAGAAAAGATTTTGGAATTGACTCCGCTTCCGTAATAAAAGCTGGATTTAAAAAATGGCGGAAAATTTAATTTCGGACCGCGAGTCTTTAATAAAGCGCGCGGCGGTTCTTAGGATCACCACAACTTCTCTCGCCTCGGCGATGCAAAACGGAACTTTCCGCTCCTTGTACCACGGTCAGGGAATTGAATTCGCCGGCGTGCGCGAATATCTTCGCGGCGACGATGTCCGTACAATCGACTGGAACGTCACCGCGCGCAGCGGAAAGCCTTTCGTAAAGCTTTTTGACGAAGAGCGCGAGCTGCAAATATTCTTGATTGTCGACCGTTCCCTCTCCATGCAAGAAGGAACCAAAAACAAGACCAGGCTTGAAAGCGCGACCGAAATCGCCGCGCTCCTTACCCTTAGCGCCGAACGCAACGCAAACCCTGTCGGCGCGGTATTGTTTTCCGGCGACATTGAGTTTGCGGTAAAGCCAAAAAATTCCTCAAACCAAACAATGCTTTTGCTTTCGCGCCTCGACGAAGCGCCGGAGCGCCGCCGGGGAACCGCGCTTGCGGCCGCCCTGCAAGGCGCCGGAAAGCTTTTAAAGAAGCGCTCGCTGGTTTTCGCGATATCGGACTTTAGGGCCGGCGGCTGGGAAGACGCCTTCGCGCGCATTTCGGCTCGCCACGACGCGGTCGCGGTTAGGATAACCGACAGCATGGACTCATCGCTTCCGGAAATCGGCTCGATTACCGTTCGCGATTCAGAAACGGGCTTAAGAAAGCTTTTTCCAACCTTGTCAAAAACTTTTAGAGGCCAATGGCGCGAAGACGCCGCGATGAGAACAAAAAGATGGACTGACACAGTTCTAAGGCGCGGCGGAATTCCGCTTTCAATCTCAACCAGCGAAGACCCATTAAGCGCGCTTTTGAATTTCTTTACGCAGCGGGAGGCCGTATGAAAAAACTCAGAACGGCCGCCCTTGCCGCGCTTTTTGCAATCTCCTTGCCTCTTTTGCCGGCGCAAAATTTTTACGACAACGTTTCCGAGAACGCGTCCGAAGTCTCCCAATCCCTTCTTCCGATGGAAGTCTTTGTCGGCGACCAAGCGGAGTTGCGCTACTCATTTAGAAGCGCGGTGGACTTTTTTCCAAACGCCGACTTGGTAATGGAAGAAAAAATCGACATAAGCAAATTTCCTTTTAGAAACCTTTACAATTCTCTTACGATAAAGAGCGCCTACTTTAGCCGCAACGACATGGAATACGTCATCAGCCTTCAAATCGTTCCATGGCGGCCCGGCATAATAGAGTTTCCGCCCTTTGACTTGTTCTCGGTCCTAAGCCTTAGCGACAAGGACAAAAACAAAAACATTTCCTATTCGATATTGTTCGAGCCGATTGAAATAAAGTCGATTGTCGAAAAGACAAACCTCCGCGACATGCAGCCGCCGGCGCCGCCATTTATCATTCCGGGAACGACATACGTTCTCTTCGCGCTTTTGCTAGCGGCCTTGATTGTGTTCGCCTTGCTTTTGCGCGCCTTGATAAAATTCGGCGACATCCGCAGGTGGTTCAAGCACATGTCGATAAGAAGGGCCTACAGAAAAAATTCGGCAATCGCGATAAAGAAAATAAAGCGGCTTTTCCGCAACAAAAAAATCAGCGACATTGACTTTTGCGCCGGCTTGCAAAACATCACCAGGGCCTACCTTGACTTTAGGTTTGACTACCCCTTTAAGTCCGCGTCGGCGCGCGCGATTCGCGAAGGCTTTTCAAAAATTTGCCTTGGCGACATTCCAGACTCAATCGCGTACAGCGTCGAGGACTTGACCTCAATGTTCATACGAACGGACTACATTCGCTACGCCCACGACTCAATCGACTCGCAGTTGTATCCGCCCGCCGAGCACCAAGCGAAGCTGGCCAACTACGAGCGCAAGTCTTTAAGCGACATGGTGTTAAAGGCCATCGCTCTTTTTGAAAGCGACGGCGCTTCCGAGGAGGGTGTGGATGTCCTTTAGTTTTATGAACCCAGCGGCCTTTTTTCTTTTGCTCTTGATTCCGCTTTTTTTGGTTTTTAGAAAAACGGGGCTCTTGCAGCAAATCAGCTTTCCGCTGACATTCGCAGATTGGGGCGGCTACGTCTTTTCTTGGGACAACAAGCTTTTGAATTTCACTTCGGCGCTTTCAAGCAGTTTGGTTTTCGCCGCCTTTGTGATGATTGTATTTGCCTTTGCCGATCCAGTCGTCAGCGAGCAGGAACGCGTTTACACGACGCGCGGCGCCGACATAATTTTTGTCTTGGACACAAGCCCTTCGATGGCGGCGCGGGACATCGGCGGCGGAACCAGAATCGACGCGGCCAAGCAAGCGGCCCACGATTTGGCTCAAAAAAATTCCGGCGCCTCTTACGGCCTCGTCGCGATGGGAAAAGAGGCGGCGATTGTGGTTCCGCCTACAAGCGACTTGGACTACTTTGAAAGCCGCCTTTCTTCGCTGACCCTTGGCGAAATGGGCGAAGGAACCGCGCTTGGCACGGGCATCAGCTCCGCCGTATACCACTTGTCAACCTCAAACGCGCCGCGAAAGGCGATTGTATTGATTACCGACGGCGAAAACAACGCCGGCGAAATCCACCCCGACACTGCCGCGAAACTTGCGGTGGAAAACAAAATCACCTTGTACACCGTCGGAATCGGAACCCGCGGCTCCGTTCCGCTTGACTACAAGGACCCCTACACCGGAAAAGAATACACCGGCTACCTTGACTCGGCCTTTGATTCGGGCCCTTTGGAAAAAATCGCGCTTAGTTCCGGCGGCCACTATTACGGCGTGGAAAACTTGCCGGCGCTTTCAACGGCCTTGTCTGCGATCACCCGCAGGGAAAGCGTCGCGCAAAACTATTACTTAAGAAACGTCAACAAGCAATACTACGACAAATTTCTTTTTGCGGCGATCTTGATTTTCGCCTTGTCTTGGCTTATCAGAAGATTTTTGCTCAAGGAGTTTGTATGAACTTTAGCATTGAACGGCCATGGGCCTTGTACGGACTCTTGCTCATCGTTCCGCCATTGATTTACAGCGCCTTTACTTACAAAAAAACTTTTTCGCTTTTGATGAAGTCGGCCAAAAACAAAAAGACAAAAGAATACAAAAACATCCGAAAAAGAGTTTTTGCCAGAGTCATTTTGAGAGCGGCAGCCTGGTGCATGATGATTTTCGCAATGGCCGGCATTTCCTGGGGAACGGTGTCGACGCCCGCGCAAAAAAACGGAAACGCAGTCGCGATGGTCTTTGACATTTCCTACAGCATGACCGCGCGCGACTGCCCCAACAATTTGACCCGCCTTCAGGCCGTCTCTTCTTACGCCTACGATTTATTGGACAAAATGCAAGGCGTCCCGGCAAGCGCCGTCCTTGCAAAAGGAAACGGCATCATAGCCGTTCCGCTGACCGAGGACACGGAAGCGATTCGCTCCCTGCTTTCAATGCTGTCTCCTAAATTGATGAGTTCCGCCGGAAGCAACCTGGGCGAGGGCGTAAACGCGGCGCTCAAAGCGTTCCCAAAGAACGTTTCAAACGCTCCAGTAATTTGGCTTTTCACTGACGGAGAGGAAAGCGACCCGACTTTGGAAAACGCCTTGGGAGCGGCGCTTAAAAAAGGCGTCAGCGTGATTATTGTCGGCTTTGGCGAGGAGCGCGAAACCGAAATCTTCGCCGGCGACGGTAAGACGCCTGTCAAGACAGCCCTGCGCTCCGAAAAAATCAAGCAATGCGTAAGCGAAGCCAACAAAAAAAACCTTGGAGGCCAGGGCTTTAGCTTTATCAAGGGAGCGTCGGCCCAATTCATCGACGCGACGGAACTTGGCTCTGCAAGAAAAGTTTTGTCTACAATCAAAAACGACGGCGAAAAGATCGCGATGTCGTACGAGATGCAGCCCGTTGACCGCCACTTGTTCTTTATCGTTTTGGGAATCATTTTCTTTGTCCTGAGCTTCTTTGCCAGCGAATTTTCTTTGCGCGGCTTTCACGAAAAATTGGCGCTTTCTTTAGTGGCGCTTTGCCTTTGCTCATGCTCCAGCGAATTTGAGGAGTCAAAAAAGATTTTGGGCGCGGTTTGGAATTGGAACCAAAAGCAATACACGGAAGCCGTCGCAAAGTTCAGCCAAAGCCTTGACGAGGCCAAAGAAAACGGCGACGAAACGATCAAGCAGTACGCGCTTTACGGACTTTCGACCACTTACTTGATGCAGAACGAAAACGCCGCCGCGCTTGAAAAAATAAACGAGCTTTCCGGCTCCGCTCCGAACAAAATAAAATTCGCGGCTTTTTACAATTCTGGAATAATCGCGCAGCGCGAAGGCGACTACCAAAAGGCCGCCGAGCTTTTTAAGAACGCGCTTTTAGTCGACCCCTCAAACGTCAGGGCAAAAATAAACTTGGAGCTGTCTTACAACCAGCAAGCGCAGCGCGCGAAAGAAAGCGAGCGCCAATTGAACGGAGCCAACGAAATATCGCAGGAAGAATCCGATTTGCAAAAATCTGTATTTAATAGAATACGGGAGAAAGACCAACAACAATGGAAAAACATTCAGCAAGAGCAAAAAGACGCTTCGCCCTTGGATTACTAACGGCGGCCCTTCTTTGCGGCCAACAATTATTTTCTCAAGCCTTTGCGGAACAATTGGAAGCGTTTCCTAAAGACGATATTTTTTTTACAAACACCGACGCGCAATTCATCTTAAAAATTCCAAAGGTAAGTCCAAGCGATGTCCAAACGGAACTTCCAAATTTTCCGGACGGAGCGATCTTCAACTCCTCCAAAAAAAGCGACTATATCGACAACGACGGAATCGCGGGAACGGAAGTTGACTTATGGTTCACCTTTAGGCAAACCGGAAGCTACGCGTTCCCGCCATTGGCGGTTTACGTAAAGGGCCGCCGGCAGCCGGTCAAGTTCAAGCCGGTTGAGGTATACGAAAACCCTCGCACTATTCTTCCCCGAATGATTGTCGCGTTCGATGACGGCGAGACAATCAGCGCGGACGCGAAGAAAACGCCAACCATAACTTTGGAAAGCGACAAGGCGGCCCGATTTACGGTTTACTTGCAGTACGCGCTTCAAGCCCAGCAATTCGCGTGGAACATACCAAAAGACTCTCTCTTTGTGGAAGTCAAGCGCTACGCCGAAATGAACAAAAGCCGCCGCTCGTCGGATTTTTCCACAGAGAAAATTCCAGTGGCCAGCTTTGAATGGACTCCCTTTGCCGATGGAGTCACAACGCTTCCGGAAATCAAAATGATGGCAACCGCCTACTCAGGCCGCTCGGTTTACCTTTCAACGCCAGAATGCGTCGTTACAATCGTTCCGCAAAAAAAAGACGCAAAAGCCGGAGCGCCCAGCCAAGAGGAATCGGCTTACGCCTACGCATGGTCGGAAGCGGCCGACGGCGCGAAGGCAAAAAAAGCGAGCGGCTCGACGCCCTTTGACTGCGCCGAAATCGCCCAGCTTAGATCGCTTGAGCGCCGCTCCTTCTTTAACCTTAGAAAAGTCAGGGCGGAACGAATCGCCGCCGAGCGCGCCGTTGGAATACAATCTTCCGAAAACGAAGCGAACTACTGCTTGTTCTTTATCATCATCGGAGCAAACGGCTTGCTGCTTCTTTTGGCGCTTGTCTTTGCGCTTTGCAAAAAACGCTTTGAGGCCGCCGTCATCGCGGTCGCGGCGCTTGGAATGGTTTTCTTTTCGGCGCTCGCGGCAAACGTGGTTCTAAAGCGCTACGGAGTTTTGGTCGGCGGAGAAATCAGCCCCATCCCGGAAGATTCGGCAATCACTAAATCCGCGGTCAACGGCGGAAGCCGCGTCCAAATCAAGGAAGAAGTCCAAGGCTGGTACTACATCGTCTACAACGAAAACGGCGGCTGGATAAAAAAAGAAAACATTGCGATAATCAAATGAATTTTGGCGACATATTGGACAAATGGGAAGCGACGCAAAAAGGCCAAGTCGTTGACAAGGACGCGGCGGCCGAAAAATTAGCGGCTCAAGAAAAAACGCGCCGCTCTTCCTACATTCAAAGTTTGGCGCCGCAAGACACGCTTGACCTTCACGGAAAAACGCAGGAAGAGGCTTGGAAAGCCCTTAACGATTTTGTCGCCAACGCAAGGCGGCGCGGCCTTCAAAAAATATTGATCATCCACGGAAAAGGCATTCATTCCGCCGACAGCGAAGGCGTTTTGGGAAGCCTGGTGAAAAAATTCATTGAAGGCGACCAACGCTTGGGCAGCTACGGAAAAGCCGACAAACGTCACGGCGGAAGCGGCGCGACTTGGGTTGCCGTTCGCGGCTAAATTTATTATATTATAAATATGGAAGATTATTACGCTCTCCTTGGCGTTTCCAAAAACGCCAGCGAAGACGAAATAAAAAAAGCATATAGAAAGCTCGCGTTTGAATACCACCCTGACAGGAACCCAGGCGACAAGGCCGCCGAAGAAAAATTCAAGAAAATCAATGAAGCGTATTCCGTTTTGGGCGACGCAAACAAAAGGGCGCGGTACAACGCCGGCTCCTTTAACTACCAGCAAAACTATAATTCCGGCGCCTGGGAAGGCCGCAACCCGTTTGGCTCAAACTCATACGAAAGCTACGACCCCTTCCGAGAATGGGAAAATTTCGCCAACTCTAGCCGACGCTACTATTATTCAAATCACTCAAATTATTCCAACGCGCAAAATGACGCGCCTATGTCGCGCGGCGAGGCCTTTAGCCAATTGATATGGAAAGTATTGCAGATTGTTATCGGCCTTTGGTCAATCAACTTCTCGATTTATCTCTTTCCGATTGGACCAATTTTAAGCGTCGCCGCGGTCGTAAACGGCTTTAGCGGAGCCTCCAAAGCGCTGAAGGCCTTGTTCCGCCCAAATAAAAAATAACCGGCGCTCCAGGAATACGGAGGCGCCTTGAATCTATCTTTGTCTGAAAATGATTCTTCCCTTGTCCAAATCATAGGGAGAAAGCTCAACCTTAACGTTGTCGCCGGGAACGATTCTGATGTAATGCTTTCTCATTTTTCCCGAAAGGTGCGCCATGATGATGTGTCCGTTCTTTAATTCAACGCGGAACATTGTATTGGGCAAAGCTTCTTTTACCAAACCTTCAACTTCAATCGCTTCTTCTTTTGCCACGATTCCTCCTCAAAAAAACACTTGATTTTTTTCCAAGATGCGCTATTATAGTATCTTAAAATAAACATGTTTGTCAACAAGGGGAAAATTTTGAGACAGTCTTTTATCAAAAAAATGAAGGAAAAATTGACAGAACAGAGAAATCTTATTCTGGAGGCTCTCGCCGCCCAGAACAACGAATTCAAGGACTTGGTTTCTAAAGTTGAATCAGGCGACGAAATCGACGTCGCGTCCGGAGCGGTTGACCGCAATATGTTGGATTCTCTCAACGCGCAGGACGCCAACCGCCTTACGCTTATAAACAACGCGCTTCTTCGCATCCAGCAAGGAAAATACGGCCTTTGCCTTCAGTGCGGAAAAGCCATTCCCGAAGCGCGCCTAGAGGCTTTGCCCTACGCCTTTATGTGCATCGACTGCGCTTCCAAGGCCGAAAAGCGCCGCTAGCCTTTTAGGCTTCCGCTAAGTTGGTAGAATTTAATCTGGCCGTCTTCAATATAGGCGGCCTCTTGATATCCCGCCCTAATCGCCGCGAGTTCCGCGCGGTCAAAAGCAAAGTCCAGGCATTGAACGCTGTGCGCGTCGCTAGAAAAAGTTATCGGCGCTCCGGCTTGGCGCAATAATTCCAAAAATTCAACGCTGGGATAAACGTCGTCAATTCTTCCGCGGGCAAGGCCGCCTGTGTTTATTTCCACAATTACGCCGGCCTTTGCGGCAGCCTTTGCGGTGGCCTTTAATTCCTTTTTATACCAAGACTCTCCTTGGTCAAAAAATTTCAGCTGGCCGTTGTTGATTCTCACAAGGTCGGCGTGGCCAAGAATTTGCATTTTTTGCGTGGCCAGCATTTGCCGCTGGCGGTCAAAATACTCGCATACGGCTTTCTTTCCGTCGTTCTTGTAAAGGCGCGCCAAGCCCTCCGACACTTCCGACAGCGGGCCGTCAACCGTAAAAAAACCGTTTTTGTTGTTCAAATAGTGAACGGAGCCAATGAGGTAGTCGGGAGAAAAATCTTTGTACGCCCATTCAAAGTCGCAGGCAAATTCAGGAATGTAGTCGGCCTCAAGGCCCGCGTAAATTTTCATCTTGCCTTGATATTCTTTTGCCAGGGAACGGATGGAATCAAAATAATTTTTATGGTCTTTCGCGGCCATATGCCAATCCGACGAATGCGGATAAAGGCTGTGGGAAGAAAAGCCCAAAATTGAAAAGCCTTTTTTTAGCGCTTCCTCCGCGTTTTCTTTTGGAGTGTTTTTTCCGTCACAAAAAGTCGTGTGTGTATGATAGTTCGTTTTCATTGCCCCGCTCCTTTTTCCAAAGATCCGCCGCCGCGTTGAATTTCTTCAATCCTTCGCGCAAGGCTTTATGCATCTCCCTTAATTTTTTCACGCTCCGCTCGTGGGCGGCCTTGTTAAAATCTCCGCCTAGGCCAGAAAGAGAAAAGGCGGAAATCGTAGCCGCGCTTCCTTTTATCGTATGGCCGATTCGGCGCAAGGTTTCGTAATCCCTGCCCTTTATGTAGGCGGGAATTTCTTTGATCAATTTTTCGCTTTGCGCGGCAAAGTCGTCGACCAATTGCATTCCCAGCTCATAGTCGCCGGAAATCGTGTCCTCAAAGTCCGCCGAATCCCAAACAAGATTTTTTTTGCCTGCCGTTTTTTTTGCGGCGGCCGACGCGGGCTTTAAGTTTGCGGCAAAGGAACTCTTCCACCTAAGGATGACTTTCTTTAAGTCGTCGCTCTTGTAAGGCTTTCCTAAAATGTCGTTCATTCCGGCGGCGCTGTATGTCTTAAAGTCTTCGTCGGTGTGGTTTGCCGTGCACGCGACGATCACGCCGTTGTAGCCGTTTTTGCGCAAGGCTTTTGTCGCGTCCAAGCCGTTCATCTCGGGCATCTGCAAGTCCATAAAGACGATGTCGGTCTTTGGATTCTCTTTAGCCAATTGAACGGCTTTGAGTCCGTCGTCGGCCTCCAAAATTTTGGCGCCCATTTTTTTTAGGAATGCCACGATAAGCTTTCTGTTCACAGGATGGTCTTCGGCCACAAGGACCAAAACGCCCTTCGCAATTTGCTCGCCGCTCACCTTGACGGCGGCCTCGTCAATGACCGGCTCCTCGCTCTTTAACTCTATCGGATCGGAAAAGGCGTTGGACAAAAGCTTAAAAAGGTTTTCCGTCTTTACCGGCTTGTGGATGTAGCCGTTGAACCAATTTAGCATGCGCATCTTTGCGTCTTGCCTTAACTGGCCTTCGGGAACGATCAAAAAAAGCTTTGCGTCGTTAATCGTCTTGTCGGAGTTGATTTCGCTCGCAAGCCGCCAGCCGTCCATTCTTGGCATCACCATGTCGATAAGAACCAAAGTGAACGGATTGTTTTGCCTTGCGGCGACTCTCATCATCTCCAATGCGTCTTTTCCGCTTTGGGCAAGCGCGACGGACGGCAAGCCAAAATCCTTTAGCTTGTTTTCCAAAGACTTCCGCGCCAAGTAATTGTCGTCAACCAAAAGTATTCTCGCGTCGTCCGGGTACTTTAGGCGCTTGAATTTATCCAAAGCGCTTTGAGACTTTTCGGCTTTGACGCAGGGCATGGTGAACCAAAAGACGGAGCCGCCGCTTATGTTCGGCTCAACCCCAATCTTTCCGCCCATCGCGGCGACCAGAGCCTTGCAAATTGAAAGCCCCAGGCCGGTTCCGCCGTACTTTCTTGTCGTTGAAGTGTCCGCTTGGTAAAAGTCGGTGAAAAGCTTTTTTCGCGCCTCTTCCGAAATTCCTATTCCGGTGTCCTCAACCTTAAAAAGAATGAAGTCGTCGCCGGACTTTTCTACGATTACGTGTATGTAGCCCTTTTCGGTGAACTTGACCGCGTTCTTTACGATGTTCAACAATATTTGCTGCAAGCGCGTCGGGTCTCCCATTACAAATTTTGGAGCGGAAGGATAAATGTCGCTCACCAATTCAAGGCCCTTGCCAAAGGCTTCGGCGCTGACCGAGTCCATGACGCGCTCAACGACTTCGAGCAAATTAAACTGAATGTTTTCAAGCTTGAAATTTTGCGAGCGCAGTTTTGAAAAATCCAGGATGTCGTTCGCCAAGGCCAGCAAAGTTTCGGCGCCGACTTGCATTTGGTGCGCGTACTCCAATTGCTCCTTGTCAAGATTTGTCATTTTTAGGAGTTCGAGAGAGCCGATTATAGTTTGAATCGGCGTTCTCATTTCGTGAACGGTGCTGGAAAGAAAACGGCTTCCAGTCGCAATCGCTTCAAGAGGCGCGTCAGATTCGGTCATGCAAAATTTCCATAGCCTTTTTGAGAATCACTTCGGGCTTTTGCGGCTTTGCAAGATAGCCTTTGGCGCCAAGGCTTAGGGCTTGAATTACATATTCGCGCTGAACGGCCTGAGAGTAAACGATTGCGGGAATCGGCTTTTCGCGCGCCCTCAGCTGGTTAAGGATGTCAAAGCCGTTTACACCCTGCATGTAAATGTCAAGCACCGCAAGGTCAAAAGACTTTGTTTGAATCGCCTGCGCGAATTTAGCTCCGCTTTCAAAGACTTCGGTCGTGACGCCAACAGACTGGAATGACTGCGCCAAAATTTTTCTTACAACCTCGTCGTCATCGACAATCGCAATGTTCAAAAGGCTTCCGTCTGAGTCTAAAGAACCGTCCTCTCCGCTTTCCATTCCAAAGCGAATGTCCACCGAGCCGGTTGTGTCGTCGTCCTGGCCGGCCAAAATGCTGTCTGCGATAATTTCCGTCGCGTCTCCGGCGGCCTGGCCCTTTCCAACGATTGAACCCAAGGCGCTGGTCAAGTCCTTAAGCACCTTTACGCCGATATACTCAACATGGCCGTCGATAAAATCGTTCATGTAATCGTCAAGCGAAAGAATCTTTACGTTGCGGCTTTGAATGCGGTTGTCGGCCAAAACAGTGTCCAGCAAAAGCTCAAGGTTGATTCCGTCCACAAAAGAAAGCTGCAAGTTTGTCATCATGACGATGACTTTTGGATCCTTTATTTTGTAGTTGTCGATCATCTCGCTGATCTTGTATTTGAGCAAAGAAATTTTTTCGCGGTTAAGGCCTTGCGCGACTTCAACAAAAATGACGTTTCCGTTGTGGTGAATCTCAAGAACGCAGGGAGTCGTGTCCATCGAAAGGTTGGCGCGGATGATTTTTCCGATCGCCTCAAAAAAGACGTCAAACTTAATAGGCTTTGAAAAATATTTTACAACGCCGTATTGAACCAACGAAGAAATCTGGGCGCGCTCCATTTCCGGGCCAGCGATTATTACCGGAATTTTTTTTGCGTTGGGGTCGGACATCTTTCGTTCCAACAAGTCCATCACTTCTTCAAAGGACTCTTCTATGTCGATGATTATCAAATCAGGAATGGAGCGCACCATTTTTGAAAACGCGTCCAAGCGTCCGTCGGCGATTTCAGCGCTGACGTTCTCCGAAGAGAGCTTTTCCTTGACAAATTCGCGGAACATTGGAGCCGCGTTTATAATTAGAACTTGTTTTTTTCTGGCATTTGCGTCCATATAGATATTTTACTCCTAAAATGCTATAATTTCAAGTATGGAGGAAGATTCATGGCAAAAGCGGTAGTTTTTTTGGCCGAAGGTTTTGAAGAAATCGAGGCGATCACCCCAATAGATTATTTAAGGCGCGCCGGCGTCCAGGTGGAGACAGTGGCCATTCCCGTTGGCGGAAAGGCGGACGCGCTGGTTACAGGCTCCCATAAAATTCCTGTAAAGGCGGACTTGACCTTTGACGAGCTTGCCATGCGAAGCGGCGACGAGCTTCCCGACGCGGTTGTGGTTCCCGGCGGAATGCCCGGCGCGGCCAATATCGGTTCTTGCGAGCTGGCCGTCGACTTTATCAAGAATATGTTCAAGCAAAACAAATTGGTCGCGGCCATTTGCGCGGCGCCGGTGGTCGTTCTTGGCAAAACCGGCGTTTTAAGAAACAAAAAATACACTTGCTACCCCGGAATGAAACAATTCGCCGACTATTGCGGCGGAGAGGAAAAAGCCGCCCAGTTGACCGCCGGCGCGGTTCTTGTTCCCGACCAGCCCTTTGTCGTTGACCAAAACTTAATCACAGGCCGCGGTCCCGGCGCCGCCGAACAATTTTCGATGGCGCTTGTCGAATTCCTTTGCGGAGCGGAAAGCGCCGCCAAAATAAAGGCCGGAAGCGTCCAAAGATAGCCAAAAGCGATGAATTGGAGCCTTTTGTTTTTTGCAAACTCAGTTCTCTTGGGAGCGGGACTGGCGATGGACGCTTTTTCCGTTTCGATCGTCAACGCGCTTTCAGAACCCGACATGAAATGCGGCAAACGCTTTTTGACGGCCGGAGTTTACGCGCTCTTTCAATTCGCGATGCCTATGATTGGCTGGATTTGCGTTCACACAATCGCGCAAAAATTCACCGCTTTCCAAAAATTCATCCCATGGATCGCGCTTGTCCTCTTGCTTTACATCGGAATAAAAATGATTTGGGAATCCCTACATTCCGACAACAAAGAATGCAAGGCTTGCAAAAAAACGACTTGCGAAAATTGCGCGTCAAGAAAAACAAGCCGCCTTGCGCTAGGGCTTTTGCTCCTGCAAGGAATCGCGACTTCGATTGACGCGCTTAGCGTAGGCTTCGCCACCGCGGAATACGGACTTGCGATGGCGCTTGCCTCTTCGCTGATAATCGCCGCGGTAACGTTCGCGATTTGCATGGCGGGCTTGCTCATAGGCCGCGCGGCCGGAAACCGCTTGTCGGACAGGGCGCAAATTTTTGGCGGCTGCATTTTGATTTTTATCGGAATCGAAATTTTTGTCCGCGGCGTTTTCTTCTAGCCTGCCAGTTCTTCCAGGTTGAAAAAAGTCCGCCGTTCCACTATACTAATCGCCATGGAAAAAACATTAAAAAACAAACTGATTCCTTTTTCGCTGGCGCTGGCCGTAATTTTGGCCGACCAAATCACAAAGGCCTTGATTGTAAAGGCAATTCCGCCGTACACGATTGGCTGGACATTCGCGAATGACTTAATCAGAATAGTTCACGTGGCCAACAAGGGCGTTGCCTTTAGCCTTGGAGCGGGGCTTTCGCAAAGCTTTAGGGGCCTTCTTTTTTCCTTCGCGCCGCTTGTCGTAATCGGGCTTGTCGTATGGATTTATTTTAGGAACCAAGAGTTCAATTCGCTCCAGCGTTGGTGCGTTTGCGGCATCGTTGGAGGCGGAATCGGAAACATCATCGACAGAATCTTTAGGCCGCAAGGCGTCGTTGACTTTATTGACGTAAAATTCTTTGGAATATTCGGCCTTGACCGCTGGCCAACCTTTAACGTCGCCGACGCGGCGATTGTCGTGTGCGGAATTTTATTGATCGCCTCCTTTGTCATTACCGTAAAGGGCGGCGCGTCGCAAGGAGAAAACAATGACTGAAGAAGAGCTTAAAAACATCCAAGCCCCGCAAGAAGACAAAAAGGCGCCGCTGACAGAAACGCAAAAGCGCCGCAACGCCTTTTGGATTCAAATGCTTGGCGCGCTTGTTTTGTTGGTTTCGGGATTTATTTTGGTAATCGCGCTGGAAATCGGCGCGGCTTTTGTCTTGGGCCGAATCGTAAAGGCCGACGAATCAGTAATGAAAACAGTTTCGCCAATCGTCATTCTTGCCGGCATTATCGTCGCGTGGTTCATAAGCCGACAAGTTTGCAAGGCGCTTGTCCTAAAGACCAAATGGCGCGACGCCGTTCCCGACGACGTGGTGGATTTTTATTCTGGAAAGTAAGATTGGACAAGGCGCGCTTCGCCCAAGGCGCCGGAATATCGACAAAGCTTTTAAATTATAGTATAATGTTTTCATCTTTTATCCAAAAGGAGAAACATTATGGAAAAGTTCTTTCAACTGAAAGAAAGAGGAACGACTGTAAGCCGTGAAATCGTTGCTGGAATCACGACATTCCTTGCGATGGCCTACATTCTTATCGTAAACCCAAGCATTCTTGCCGCGGACGGCACAGGCATGGCATGGGGCCCTGTTTTCACAGCCACAGCCATCTCAGCCGCAATCGCCACTTTGGTAATGGCCTTTTGCGCAAACCTTCCTGTCGCCTTGGCGCCCGGACTTGGCCTTAACGCCTTCTTCACGTATTCGGTAGTGTTTGGCATGGGCTGCTCATGGCAGTTCGCCCTTACAGCCGTTTTTGTTGAAGGAATTATTTTCGTGCTCCTTAGCCTTTGCGGAGTTCGCGAGGCGATCATCAAATCAATCCCGGAAAACCTAAAAAAAGCTGTTTCTGTCGGAATCGGACTTTTCATCACAATCATCGGATTGGTCAACGCCGGAATCTGCTCCACTAAGACAGGAACTTTCATCGGCTTTGTAAACTTCACAATGGATAATTCAGTGGCGATTGTAGCGGTAATCGGCCTCATCATCACAATCGCGCTCTACACCCTTAAGGTTCCCGGCGCCATTCTCATCGCCATCATCGCCACTACAATCATCGGCATTCCTTTTGGCGTAACGACAATCCCTCAAAACTTCAAGCCCTTCTCCGCTCCGTCAACCCCCTATTTCTTCAAGTTTGAATGGACTCACGTTCTTTCTGTGAAATTCGTGGTTGTCCTTGTGACATTCCTCTTCACAGACATGTTCGACACAATCGGAACTTTGCTCGGAGTCGCGGAGCAAGGAAACCTCAAGGACGAAAACGGAGACATCAAGAACGTCAAGGGAGCCTTGCTTTCTGACGCTATCGGAACTGTCGCCGGCGCCTGCTTGGGAACTTCAACTGTAACTTCATTCGTAGAGTCTTCATCTGGCGTCGCCGCCGGAGGACGCACAGGACTCACTTCGGTAACAACAGCCGTGTTCTTCTTGCTTTCGCTCTTCTTGAGCCCGCTCTTCTTCCTTGTGCCTGCCGCCGCCACAGCGCCTGCCTTGATTTTCGTAGGCTACTTGATGATGAAGGCTGTGACTTCAATCGACTTTGCCGATCCCACAGAAGGAATTCCGGCTTTCATCACAATTATGTCAATGCCCTTCTCTTACTCAATTTCAAAGGGAATCATGTTCGGAATCATTTCTTACATCATCGCCAAGCTCGCCGGAAAGAAAGCCAAAGAAATCCCTGTTGTAACTTGGATTTTGGCCGTTATTTTCTTAGCTGACATTGTGTTTGAAGCGACAAAGTAACCGCTAACAAAAACAAAAAAAAGTCCCGCGGTTTGCGGGACTTTTTTTTTCGCTCTTTAGGCTTCCACCATAACCAAGGAGGCCGTCGCGCTTTTTTCGGCGTAGATTGAGCGGCGGTTTTTGTAAGGATTGCGGAAAGAGGCGATTTGAGTCCTGATGCTGTCGATGTGGCTTCGCAAAAGGTCGCGGTTTTTCTTGTTCTGCGCCAAGACTTGATTCTGCAAATTTGACAAATCGTTTTGGAGCGAGGCGATCGACTCTTCCCTTTGGTCTCCGCCGCGGGCCTTGTACAAGTCCGACATCGGAACGATAACCTTTTGCAAATTCATGATGTTTGAGACAACCTGCTGCTCAAGCTCTGTATGGGCCAAAAGCGCGTCGGCGTTTTCGCTGGCGATTGAATTTTCCTGCTTTTCCAAAACCGTAAGGTACTCGCGGAATTTGTCGCGCTGCTGCTGGAGCAAGCCGCGGAATTTTTTCAACAGAGCCACGCGCTCTTCAAGTTCTTGCTCAGAAATCTCTTCCATAGTTTACCCCTTAATGTTCAACGCCGGCTGCGTTTGGCTAGGAACCGCGCTATTGGCGCTTTCGGCCGCAACGCGCCAAGATTCCGTCAATTGCTTCATCATATTCAAAACTGAATCGATTTTATCCTTGCTCTTTGAAATGTTGGCGCTTCTAAGCTGGTCGTTGAAGAAAATATAAAGGGCCATCAAATTGCGGGCAATCTCGCCGCCCTTTTCCATGTCGAGCGAGACTTGAAGCTCGGTGATTATTTCCTGCGCGCGCAAAACGTCGGCGCTAAAAGACTCTATATTTGCGACTGGCAGTTTTCCGTCAGGGTTGAATTTTGAGGAGGCGGAAGTGAGCTTTTTTACCGCTCCCTCATAGAGAAGAACAACGAGTTCGGCTTGGCTTGCGGTGTTGACGCTGGCCCTTTTGTAAGCGTTGTAAGCCTGATTGTAAACCATAAATTTATCGCCTCCCGTAAAACAGATAATACATCAATTAAGATTATCGGTTTTTTGGAAGGCGACTTTAGCGCTATTTGTCTTCTTCTGTAAGGATTTCCCTTGCGGGAACCATGACCTTTTTGTCGTAGCAAATGAACATATTGTCCGCGTTTTCGGGCTTTGTGCCCTGCGTCAAGGCGCTTACAAGCGGAACGATTACAAGGCCGGCCAACATGCAGAAGGCGCCGGAGTAAAGCGAGTTCCTAAATATAAAGTCAAGGAAAGCGCCGCTCACCTTAATCATTCCAAGCGACTTGAAAAGCTGGACAATCTCAACGACAGTCGCAAAGCAAAAGGAAACGCAAACTGCGGCGCGGCTTGTCTTTTTCCAGTAAAGGCCGTACAAGAACGGAGCCAAAAAGGCGCCGCTCAGCGCTCCCCAGCTTACGCCCATCAACTGCGCGATAAAGGTGACGCGGCTCTTTGCCTGCACAATCGCTATGACAGCGGAAAGGATAATGAAAAAAGCCACAAAAACGCGCATCATAAGCATGTTGCCTTTTTCCGAGTTGCGCTTGTTTTTTAGAGTTCCGATAAAGTCCAGCGTAAGCGTGGAGCTTGAAGTGAGGACAAGCGAAGAGAGCGTCGACATCGAGGCCGACAAAACCAAAATCAAGACGACGCCTATCAAAACGTCTCCAAGATTTGAAAGCATGTTTGGAACGATTGAGTCAAAGCCCTGCGCCTTTACAGATTCCGCCGTGGCGAACAAGCGGCCAAAGCCTCCCAAAAAGTAGCAGCCGCCGGCGACAACAACGGCAAAGGCCGTTGAGATTACCGTTCCGATTTTAATCGACTCTTCGTTCTTGATCGCGTAGAATTTTCCAACCATTTGCGGAAGGCCCCACGTTCCAAGCGAAGTCAAAATAACGACCACAAGCAAGTAAAGCGGATCCGGCCCAAAGAAGGAAACGTAGGCGCCCTTCATCACCGGAGACTCGATCTCGCTCATAAGCGCAAGGCTTTTCATAAAGCCGCCGTTTTGAGCCAGCACCGCAAGGACAACCGCGACGATTCCGACAAGCATCACAAGGCCTTGGATAAAGTCGTTGACAGCGGTGGCCATGTAGCCGCCGACGATTACGTAAACCGCCGTAAGGAGAGCGATGACGACAACGCAAACGGCGTAGTCAACGTTAAAGGCCATCTTAAAAAGGCGCGAAAGGCCGTTGAACAAAGAGGCCGTGTAAGGAATCAAAAAGAAAAACGTTATCGCGCTTGAAGCGATCTTTATTTTGTCCGAGGCGAAGCGGCGGCCAAAAAAGTCCGGCATCGTCTTTGAGTCCAAAAAGCGCGTCATTATTCTCGTTCGCCTTCCCAAAACCGCCCAGGCCAAAAGCGAGCCGATAAAGGCGTTTCCAAGGCCAATCCATGTGGAGGCGACGCCAAAGTTCCAGCCAAACTGGCCCGCGTAGCCTACAAAGATTACCGCTGAAAAATAAGACGTTCCGTAGGCAAAAGCCGTAAGCCAAGGGCCAACCCTGCGGCCTCCCAAAACGTAGCCGGTAACGTCGCTGGCGGCGCCGCGGCATTTGATTCCGACAAAAACAAAGACCGCGAAAAACACGACAATCAAAGCAAGTTTAATGAACATTTCGTTCTCCTTAAAAATTATTAAAAGGCCCCGGAAAGCCGGGGCCGTATTTTTTAGAACAACTTCTTAAACGCGTCGCCAATCGGGCTCTTGTCAAGAGCGTCGCCCATCGCGTCGCCGGCGGCGGACTTGGCTTGGTCTTCAAGCATTTTTTGAAGCTCGGCCTTTTTGGCGTTAAGCTCTTTGTTAAGCTTGTCCATGTTAAGGCTTTGCGCGTTGATTCCATTCTCCAAATTGACAAACTGCGAAATCTTTTCTGTGACGCCGCCGGTTTGCTCGTTAAGGCGCGCGGTGATTTCCTTTTTGGCGTCGTTGATGAGTCCAGACAGTTCTTTGTTGACAACGCTCTTCAATATTGTGTTGAACTGCTTGTCCAAGTCGGAGTCAATCGAAAGCGAAAGGTTGCGGTCGGGATCGATTCCGATTTTGGCCGTAAGAATCAGATTCTTTATCGCGTCAAGCGCGCTGGAATAGAACCTGTGCGCGATCGGCGGATCAAATTCGTCGGCGGTCATTTTTAGCCCCCTCATGTCGAACTTGGCCGCGATTTCAACCGCTCCTTCGGCGGTCATCAAAGCGCCCGCCAAAAGCGTTGTGTTGGAATCCAAGTCCAAGTAAGGGCTCTTAAAGGCAAAGGGATAATTGGTGCCCATGTATTCCGCTTCGACAAGGGGATTGCTTGTCTTGCTGCGGGCGTCAACGACAACCTGCGCGCGATGGGTCCTGCGGCCGCTTTCGTTGTAGCTTCCTGTGATTGTGGCCGGAGAGCCGCGCTTGTCCATGTCGTTGGAGATTTCCAAGCCCTGGGCGGAAACACCCAAACCGCTGAAAGAAATTTTTTCTATCAAAAAGCGCGGCACGTTGTCGTTCCTGTACCAAACGTCAATGCCGGGAAGGCGCGTGTGGCGCTTTTGCGTCTTGGCGGCCTTTTTCATCGTGTCCTTGGCGTTGGCCGACGAAGACTGCTTGGCCTTCATCGCCGCGTCGATCGCTTGCGAAACGTAAGGATAGTAGTCGCCGCAAACCGCGTACAAGGCGCTGTAAAAGGCGTTGCTTAAAATTTTCGTTCCCGCGTCCATGTTGAACGAAGTGATTTTCGTTAGCTGGCTGTTGACCAATTCGGTGTCGGCCTTAATCGCGGCTTGGACTTGGCTTGAAATGTTTTTTATTTCAGCGCTGTCGGCCTTTACATCGTTCAAGGCTCCCTTTACGGTGTTGGTCACAGACTTGCTTTTTTCTATCGCGCTTGACACTTCCGTGATGGCGTTCTTGATTTCTATCGGGTTCTGTACATTTGACCAATCCTTGTTGACCAAACTGTTGACGCTTGAAGAAAAGTCATTGACTTCCTTTTCCATTTTTGCCGGCATGTCCTTCCACTTATTGACCGAAGCCTCAACCTTGGACTGAACGTCCTTGGCCAGCGCCGGAGACTTTAAGTTGTCCTGGACGTTCTTGATCATGTTCTCTGGATTGTATTCGGCAAAGGCCGCCTCGATCGATTCCTTGGCGGCGGCGACGGCGGCGTCCTTCTTTTTGCTGACGTTGGCCGAAAATTTTTCGACGTAAGGGTTGACGGGCTTTTCGATTTCGCTAAGCTCGCCTGAGTAGCTTCTGTCGGTTCCGATTTGGAGGCCTGTGACTTCGATGTTCTGCGCGTCGAATTTTCCGCGCAAGGCTTCGGTCAAGTTGAACTTGATTTCGGTCTTTTCGATTTGGAACAAATTTTTCATCGGGCTTGAGGCGTTGGCCTGCTGCAAGTCGCGGACTGTTATCGTGGCCTTTAAAAGCTCGACGTTGACGCTTGCGATGTCGGCGCGGGCGCCAAAGACTTTTTGCATTCCCATAATCATTCCCTTTTTGGCAAGGGGATTCTTAAAGGCAATGAAAAGAATGACGACGGCGGCAAAAAAAGCGACAGTCGCGACAAAGGGAAGCAGCTTAAAGGAACCCTTGTTTTTCTTTACGTCCTTGGCGATGGCTTTAAGGCGCTTAAAGTCCGAGGCTGGAATCATCTTGTCGAGCGGGATGCGGACCGTTCCCTCCTTTGCCGGATTGTCCTCAAACAAAGACTTTACCAAAGCCTTGTCGCTGGAAATGTAAATTTTTTTGTAAAGGATTTTTTCAATCTTGTCGGTCTTGTAAACTTTTTTTAGAAGGCCCGGAAGCTTTTTCGCCGAAACTTTCTTTGGCTCTTTCTTTGGTTTTTCAACGGCGGTCTTTTTGTCTTTATCTGTAATCTTTGCCATAATTAGAACTTCTCCTCAAAGGCTTCAAAAATCTTTCCAATGACCGGCAAGTTTGCGGCGGCCTTGTAAAGCGGAGACCTGATGAAAGCAGGCGCGACCTTTGCCCGCCAAAATTTGACGAACGCGATTCCCGCAAGGAAAAACGGAACGTAAAGGACAAGGCAAAACAAAAAGCTTCCCATGACAATCGTATTGTTGAACTTAGTGAAGCCCACAAAAGGAACGTCAACCAAAAAGCCAAAAAGATTTTCAAGCGGCTTGTAGGTCAAAACGTTGTAGCCAATCAAGTCAAAAAGCGGGTCAAGAATCCAAGCGAAGTAAGAGACGATGAGCATAGTCAAAAGATAAGTGGGCTTGTTGATGCGGACAAACATAAAGAAAACTAAAATCAAATACCAAAGCGCGTTGTTCTTTGGCATAAGGCCCAACATAAGCCCCAGCGCAAAACCGTGAGCCATCTCGGCCGGATTTTGGTTGGCGTTCAAAGCCTTAAAAAGGCCGGAAATCCACTTTAACATTTTTTTCCTCCGAACTTTTCAGGAATATTTCAGGAATATCTATTATAGAATATTTTAGCGCGGTTTTATGTTTTTTTCAATGATTTTGCGATATCCGCTAGAGTTCGTCGCCCTGGCGGTCCATCTCCAGCCGCTTTAGCCTTGCGCTGTCCAAAGTGACGCAAAGGTTCTTTTCGTGGGAGGGAAGGACCAAGCCCTTTGGGCCGTTCTTGGCGCGGCGCAAGTGCTTTACTTCAGTATAATAAAGGTCGGCTTTTCCGTTGCTTCTGGCTTTTGAAAAGTAGACGGCCAAGTTTCCCGCGTCCAGAAGGATTTCCAAGGGAATCGTTTTTCCGGCGCGGTATTTGATGAATACGTAGCCGCCCGGGCAGTCTCGCGTGTGCAGCCACATGTCGTTTCCTTTTACATGATGGCGCAAAAGCTCGTCGTTTTCGTTCGCGTCGCGGCCGACCAGAATGTACCAACCGTTGACCGTATAGTCCAAGCCCGGATGCGTCTTTTTTTGCTTTTGCTTGGGAGCGGAGTCTTTTCTTAAAAGCTGCTCGATGCGCACCGGATTTTTTTCGTTCAAAATTTCTTGGTAGGCCTTGTCCAAGGCCGCGAGCTTTCTCTTTGCCAATTCGATTTCTGTCGCAAGCTCTTCCGCTCCGCTGACTTCCTTTTTGTAAAGGTCGTAGTAATGGGCGGCGTTGGCTTGCGCGGATTTTTTTGGGTCGATTTTGATTTGAACGGTCGCGCCGCTTTGGTAGTCCACGCATTCTAAAAAGTTTGAGCCGTCCTTGCCCGCGCTTGCGCCGAGCAAATGCGCGTTTGACAAAATCAAGTCGCCCCAATGCTTTTTTTGGCCGGAATTCTCAAAGCTTTCCTTTTTCTTTTGCAGGCGCTCCAAGGCTGCCTCCTGCTTTGAGCGGCGCGACTCATGCCAGGCCTTTGCCTTTTCCAAAAGGGCCTCGCGCGAAAGGTTTGACGACTTTTCGCTGTAAAACCAATCGACTTTTTGGTTGAACGAAAGCGGCGCCCAGTCGGGATGCTTTTTTAGAATCTCTTCTTGAACGTCGGCAAAGTCGCGGACTGGAAAGCGTTCCGCCGGATTGTTTGATTTCCCTGAATCGTTTGACGCGCCGCCTCTTTGGCCCGCGGCTTCCGCCTTTTCCCTCGCGCTTTTTACGAGCGCCTCTTCGTCAAAAATTCCGCCTGTGACTTCGCCCTTTTGCGGCCGGCGGAACATCGTGTCCAAAATTTTGTTGTCTTTGTCGCAAAGGATTATGTTTGCGGCGGCGCTCCACAAGCGGATGTACATCTTGAACTCTTCTTCGGGGCGCGACAGTTCCAGCTTGACGATTCGCTCCAAGCCGATTTGCTTGCAGGAATTTATTTTCGCGCCGCGGATCCTTGACTTTAGGAATTCCATAAAGCGCAAGGGCTTGTCGTTCTTTGGAATCTTTCTTTTTGTCTCGTTGATTCGCGTCGCGTCGTGGCCAGCGCAAATCAAAATCGTTTTTGCCGCCCCCTCTTTGTAAACGTAAAGGGCAAGCGTGTCGTAGCCGGGCTGGATGATGTCTTGGACAAAGCTTCCGGCAAGGTTGAGTTCGCTTAAAATTAAATTAATTTCGTTGCAATTTAACGACATGGCGCAATTATACCGCGCGTTTTGCGATTTTTCTAGCGCCAGTTAATAACAAAAAATTCGTTTAACAAACGCGCCTTCCTATGCAACAATTATTGAATACATTTTTTATGGAGGAAACTATGAAAAGATTTTCCAGGGTCTTGGCGGCGATCGCCTTTACATGTGTATGGAGGGGGTATCGCTCCTAGCGATTTCTTGCAGCAATAGCCCGGCGGCTCGTCTGGCCGCGGCCTTCCAAAATCAGGGAGGCCGCTTTTGTTGTTCCACCATCTCTCCGCTCCATCACTAGCAAAAAGGCGCGCAATGCGCTATAATCGTCCGCATGCAAATCAAGGAAATTTTCAGCAAAAAAAAATTGACGCTTTCGTTTGAGGTTTTTCCGCCCAAACAACAGACAAACGTAAAAAGCCTTTCTGAAAAAATAAAGACGCTTTCGGCCTTAAAGCCGGACTTTATCAGCGTCACTTGCGGAGCGGGCGGCAGCACAAAAGACCAAACGCTAGAAGTTTCTAAAATGGTCGCGGAAAATTGCCCGGCCTCGCTCACCCACCTTACATGCGTGAGCGCGACAAAAGAAAAAATCTCAGACGCGATCAAAGAAATGAAGGCCGCCGGAATCCAAAACATTTTGGCCTTGCGCGGAGACATTCCCCAAGGGATGACCGAAGAAGAAGCGACGCAAGGCGGCTACAAGCACGCCGACGAACTGACGGCGGTTTTGAAGCGCGAAGGCTTTTGCGTCGGAGGCGCCTGCTACCCGGAAGGCCATCCAGAGTCGGCCAACCGCATCGAAGACATCGAGCTTTTAAAGCGCAAGGTTGACGCGGGCGCGGACTTTTTGACAACCCAAATGTTTTTTGACAACGACATGCTCTACAGCTTTTTGTACCGACTGGAAGCCGCCGGAATCCACTTGCCGGTTTTGGCCGGAATCATGCCGATTACGGCTGTGACGCAAATTCCAAAAATGATCAAGCTTTCCAACGCCTTCATCCCCAGAAAGCTCTTGGCGATTTGCGACCGCTTCGGCGACTCGCCCGAGGCCTTGCGGCAGGCCGGAATCGCTTACGCGACAGACCAAATCATCGACTTGATTTCAAACGGCATCCGCGGCGTTCACATTTACACGATGAACAAGCCGGAAATCGCCCAAGCGATTATGGAAAACGTAAACGACATCATCGGAGCCTGCAACAAGTAAAATGAAAAAGCTAAAGTCCTTGGAAAAGTTCAGCCCTCTTCCCACTTGGTTTGTGAGCCTTGGGCATCCAAAGGTCGTCTTGCGCTCAGTGTCGTACCTAAGGGCGGTGGCCCAAGATTTTTTTGTCCTGCAATTTTTGCGCAAATTCAAATTCACAAGGACGCCAATCGTCCATGTGGACAATCCGCTTGACGCGAAGGTTCCGTTCAACACAAGAAAAATCGCGGACTACCTGGGCTTTGTGCAATACTGGATACGGCCTTTGGGCCTTTTGATCCAAACTCTTGGAGTGAAAAAATCCGTTCCCCACTTGTCTGATTTTTACCGCCGCATGACCAAGGCCTACAAAAGCGCGGCCCAAGTTTACCGCTTTAGGCTTTCGACAACCGACAGGCCGCATTACAAGCGAAGAATTTATTTTGCGGGCGTCCACCTTTTGGACCCCCATTACTTGTGCGTTCCTTCGCTCCACATAACGATTGTATGCCTTGCCTACACTTTCATGCGAAAAGCCTTTGACAGCGAAGGCTTTTCCAAAGAGCAAAAGGACTTGTGGAACGCCTCTCTTTACGCGGGAGCGGTGAACATCGCCGAAACAGTTTTGTACGTAAAGCAGCACAGCGTAAACTGCGTCTCGGCCGCCCTTTACATGGTTGCCAAAATTTTCCCAGACCTTTTCACAAAAGAAGACGCGCTGGGCTTTTTGGACTCGATGTTTAAAAACAGCTCCGACATTGCGCAAGAGGACAAAAAAGAAGTCGTGGGATACATGAAAAGCCTTTTTTTGCAGTTCATCGAGGAAGGAAAAGACTGCTCCGACTGGAGCCTGCCGGTCAAAAATTGGCTAATAAAAACCGAAAAAAGCGCCGATAATAGATAGTATGGCAGAATCGATTGAATTTTCGAAAAAGGTGATTGAAGCGGTTGAATCGAAGACCGAATGGTACAATTCGACAATCATTCCGCAAATCTCAGAAAATTACAGACTCTTTCACACTTGCGTAAAAAACCTTTACGACCTCTTGATAAAAAAATCTTTAATCAAACCCGATCCCTACAAGCTTGACCGCAAGATTTCCGGCATAAAGCCCTTGGACAACACGCAATTCATCGACGGCGAGCGCACGACAATCATCGGAATGCGCTTTTCTGAATTTGAGACGATGCTGGACTGGATTTGCACCTACTATAAATTTTCAATCGACAGCCTGAAAATTCCGGAAATAAAAAAACTCCTTGACTACAACAATTCCTTTATTTGGAGCTCGCTTACGCCAAACAGCACAATGCCGAACACGCGCGGCTTGGGCCAACTGGTCATGGAAATGAAGCGCGGCGGAGACATGCTGACATCCAGTTCCGTCAACGACATTGTCTCAAAAATACAAAAGACAACCAATGAAATCGTCCGCATTTTCAAAGACCTTACGGAATTCCAAAAAGAAAACTACAAGTACAAAATCCGAAAGGAAATCATTCTAGGCGGAAAGTTTGACCAAGACAAAGCTTTTTCTTCCGAAGCGGAAGAAGTCGCGCAAATAAAAAAGGCGTTCACTTCCGCAATCGGAAAAGAGCCCTTTTACACGCAGCTGGTTGAAGAAATCGCGCGCGAGGACCAAGCTTCAAACCGCGATCAATTGCAGGCCGCGGTCTTGGAAAAGCTGGCCATCAAGGAAGAAAAGAAAAAATCCAATACCGTTCAAATAGACACAAAGGGAATGCTTTTGGACGCAGTCCACTCTCTCTGCGCGCAATCAACGCCGCTTGGAGCCGTTTACACAAAGCTTTCGGAAAACAACGAAGTCCTTCAAAGCGCCTCCACAAGTTTTTGGGGCCAGTTCATCGCCGCGCTAAAAAAAGCCTTTGGAATAAAGGACAAGCCGATTGAGTACGAAGTCACAATCGTCGAGCCCGCCACAAACAACAAGCGCAAGCAAAGGGTCAGTTTTACGCCATTTAGCACGGACGTTCAAAAGAAAGCCAGTTTTTACAACTCTTTCGCATTAAAAAACAGCATTGCCTACAAAAAATTCCAAAACGCGGACGAGCAAAAGCTTTTGGAATTCTTGAACAAGCAAATCGCAGACTTGCAGAAAATTTCGATAATCCTAAAAGCTCTTGACGATTATTTTAAGAACAACACGCCCATAGAAAAACGCTCAAAAATCAAAGGCCTTTCGATGGAGTTGATGGCGCTAAAAAACAACATGGTCAACACAAACCAGCGCCGCGCAGAATACATATCCTATATAGAAGAACAGGAGCAGATGAAAAAACTTGGACTGGACAACTAGACTGCATAAAAAATTCGCCGGCGCGGTTTTTGCCTGCGCCTTGCTTTTTGTTTTTCCAGGCGCGAGCCTTTTCGCCTCGGAAGACGACGTTCCTTTTAAAAGCGACAAAATCGACGAATCACTTCAAAGGGAGCTGGTGATTTTCCACTCCCTTTCAAACTTGAACCTTGACCCGCACACAAGCGCCTACGTTTTTGAGGCGCAGATTTTGAACAGCGTTTACGAAGGCCTTTTTTCTTACAACGCGGCGACGCTGGAGCCGGACAACGCGCTGGCAAAGGACTTTAGAATTTCGCGCGACAAATTCAGGTGGACCTTTACGATTCGCGAAGGCGCCAAAAGCTCTTCTGGAAAGGAAATAAACGCCCAGACAATCAAAGAGTCTTGGCTCAACCTAATCGCAAACAAAGGCGCCTACTACTCTTCCCTTCTTGACGTAATCAAGGGAGCGCGCGAATACAGGCTTGGAACTGGAAGCCGCGAAGACGTGGCGATTTACGCGAACGGCCTAAAGCTTAGCGTTGAGCTTACAAAGCCGACAAGCCACTTTAACAAGCTTTTGTGCCACCACGCGTTTTCGGCCGTGTTGGACGACTCGAGCGCAAGCGGCGCCTACATGATCGAAAGCGCGACGCCATTTAAGGTTTTGCTAAAAAAGAATCCAAACTATTGGAACGCCGCGCAAGTCCGCATCCCGTCCGTGGCAATCCATCTTACAGACGATTCCGACGCAAGGGCGCACGCCTTTAACACAGGCGCTGCGGATTGGATTGACGCAACCGACGAGCTCAAAAAGATTCTGGACAAAAAGGCGATTCAGCTTTCGGCGGAGTTTGGAACCGAATACTTGTTCTTTAAAAACGACTCGCCGATTTGGAGCCGCGCGGATTTTAGGAACGCAGTCCTCACCGCGATTCCTTGGAAGCAATTGCGCGACGGACACATGTTCCCCGCCGAAACTTTGGTCTGCCCTAGCTCCGGCTACAAAAGCCCAGAGGGCCTCAACTACACCGACGCGGAAGAAGCCGCGCTCATGCTGGAGGCCGCCAAAAAATCCGCCGGACTCTCCGGCAAAAAAATCGAATTGTCGTTCGCGATTCCCGACTCGGAATACATGTCAAACCGCGCGGAACTTTTGCGCGGAGCCTTGGAAGAAATCGGCGTTGAGCTAAAAACAGTGAAAATTCATCCGCAGCTTTACTTGACCTCAATCTCCAAGACAAAGGCCGACCTTTTCCTTTACACTTGGATCGGCGACTATTCCGACCCATTGGCATTTTTGGAACTCTTCCGCGGAAATTCCTCGATGAACGATTCCCATTGGCGCGACGAAAGCTTTGACAAACTGCTTGACCAAGCCGCCTGGACAAACGAAAGCAAGGAGCGCAACGCCCTTCTTTCCAAAGCCGAAGACATTTTGCTTTCCAGCGGCGAAGTGATTCCAATAAGCCATCCCGTAACCTGCGCCGTAATCGACCTTAACTCCATCGGCGGCTGGGTCTCCAACGCTATGGACATTCACCCCCTTAAAAGTTTATACTTCAAAAAGGTGGAAGAAACTTTTAAAAACGTCGTAAAATTGCAATAACAGCCCGCGGTTTTGCGGCGCAACAAAAAGTCTCTTCCCGTGTCTAATTCTATAAGGTAGGATTAATTATGAAGACTAAAACGTATAAGGGCGAGATTCCGGTATTTTTCGCAGTTGACTACAAGTACGCTCCGATGTTGGGCGTTACCCTCAGATCCATGCTTCAAAACGCTTCCCAAGACTATTTTTACAGGGTTTATGTTTTGACCACAAACCTGGCGGAAGACTTAAAGGAAAAGGTTTACGCTTCCACCGACGCAAAGAACGCATCCATCGAATTCATCTCTTTGAAGGAAAAGTTGGACGCCTATTCAAACATGTTCCATTTGCGCGACTACTATTCACAAGAAACATACTTCCGCTTGTTCATCGCAAGCCTTTATCCAGAATACGACAAAGTCCTTTACTTGGACAGCGACCTCTTGATTTTGGACGACATCTCAAAGATGTTCAACGCCGAGCTGGGCGACAACCTTTTGGGCGCCACAGTTGAGGAAACCGTTCTTACAATCAACGAGTTTGGCGAATACGTCGAAAAAGCCTTGGGCGTAAAGAGAGAGCATTACTTTAACGCGGGAATCATCGTAATCAACACAAAGAAGTACCGCGAAGAAAAAATCCAGGAAAAGTTCGTTAAGCTTTTGAACGAGTTCCCCTTCCACATCGCGCAAGACCAGGACTACTTGAACGTTCTTTGCAAAGACCGCGTCCACTACTATGACTTGGGCTGGAACAAAACGTCTTTTGAAAACCCGGCCTTTGACGACAAGGACCTTAAAATCGTTCACTACAAAATGATGTGGCGCCCATGGAAGTACGACGGAATCAAATACGGCGACATTTTCTGGGAATACGCCGACAAGACTCCTTTTGCCGACACGCTCCGCCAAATGAAGGAAACATATTCCGACGAAGAAAAGGCCAAGGACAAGGTTCTTATCGGACACATGATGAAAATGTGCGTCGATGAAGCCAACAACTTTAACAATTACTGGAACACAATCCGCCGCGAAAGAATCGGCGCGGGCCTTTTGGAGTTCTTTGGAACGGCCGCAAAGTCAGCCGCGAAGGTCGCCAAAAAAGCCGCCAGCGGTTCTGTCCAAGGCGTAAAGGCTCTTTTTAGGTTGGCGTAAAAAATGGCGGAAAAAGATCCCGGCCGCTTGGCCGTACTTAAAAAGATTGACGAGTTGGAGCGGAAGCGCCTTTGGTCGCAAGACGTTGAGGACGACCCTCCGACAATTCCGCTAGAGCCGGACCAAATCGACTACACAAGAAGCAAGCTGACCAGCAAGATTAAGACTTGGGCGGCCAACATCGTCGGAACGAAATTCATCGCCGGCCTTTTTAAGAGCAAGCAAATGATAATCAAGGACGTTGTCGGCATGGAAAATTTCTTTGCCGTAAAGGACAAGGGCTTGATCATCACTTGCAACCACTTTAACCCTTTTGACAACTTTGCCGTTTTGGAAATCCTAAAGCCCTACACCCGCCATCACATTATTTGGCGCGTAATCCGCGAAGGAAACTACACTTCCTTTCCCGGACTCTACGGCTTTTTGTTCCGCAACTGCAACACGCTTCCCGTAAGCCAAAACCATTCCACAATGAAAAAATTCTTTGAGGGAATGAAGACGCTTTTGGCCCGCGGCGAAAAAGTCTTGGTTTACGCCGAGCAGGGCATGTGGTGGAACTATAGAAAGCCCCGCCCCATGACAAACGGCGCCTTTAAGTTTGCCGTTGACAACAAGGTTCCGGTCTTGCCGATTTTCATCACGATGACTGATTCGGACATAATCGGCGCCGACGGCTTTCCGATACAGGAATACACGATGAACGTTTTGCCCGCGATTTTCGCCGACCCCAGCAAGTCCGAAAAGCAAAACATCCGCGACATGAACGATCAGAACTACAAGGCTTGGGTTGACTGCTACGAAAAGTTCTACGGCAAAAAGCTGGAATACCTTCCCGAAGAAAAAAAATGAAAAAAAAACCGCTCCAAACGGAGCGGTTTTTTGCTATGCAGCTCTTAAACTGCTGGCACGATCAATGCCTTGTCCTCTAGCGGAGCAAGCTAAGAACGTTCTGGCTCTGCTGGTTGGCCTGAGCGAGCATCGCTGTTCCAGCCTGGCTAAGAACCTGATCCTTAGTGAACTCAACCATCTCGGCGGCCATGTCTGTGTCGCGGATGCGGCTTTCAGAGGCCTGGAGGTTCTCGGCGCCGATGTCAAGGCCGACAACTGTCTTTTCCAAGCGGTTCTGGTAGGCGCCAAGGTCGGCGCGCTGCTTGTTGACCTTCTTCAAGGCTTCGTCGATTGTTCCAATGGCGCGGTTGGCGTCATCGGGAGCCTGCAAAGAAATCTTTGACTCGTCGCCGATGTTGCGGATTCCAAGAGCCATGGCTGACATCGTTCCGATGTAAACCTGTGTTCTCTGGTCCATGTTGGCGCCGATGTGGAACCACATAGATCCTGTAACAACGTTCTCGCCTGTGGGGCGGGCAAAGCGGCCAGTCAACATGTTCATTCCGTTGAACTGGGCGGCAGAAGCGATGCGGTCAACTTCGTCTACGAGAGAAGAAACCTCAACCTGGATCTGCATGCGGTCTTCGTCAGAATAGATTCCGTTTGAAGACTGAACGGCCAATTCGCGGATGCGCTGCAAGATGTCTTCTGTCTCCTGCAAGTAGCCTTCAGTTGTCTGGATGAAGCTAATGCCGTTCTCAGCGTTCTGAGAGGCCTGGTTCAAGCCGCGAATCTGGGCGCGCATCTTTTCAGAAACGGCCAAGCCAGAGGCGTCGTCACCGGCGCGATTGATTCTCATACCGGAAGAAAGTTTTTCCATGCTCTTCTGGTTTGCAAGATCAGTAAGGCCCTGTGAACGCTGAGCGAACATAGCGCTCATGTTGTGATTGATAACCATAGTGTATCTCCTATCAGTTTGTTCGAGCAGTTTTAGAAAAACCGGTTTTGCTCGGCCGGTTCTCACCACCCTATACTAAACTTATCGGATTTTGGCAAAATCACTTTAGCGGTTTTTAAAGATTTTTTTGGGGAATTTTTGGGCGGGGGAAGCCTCCCCCGCGCTCCAGCCGCCTCAGGCGTCTTTCGCTGCCCCCTCCGCGGGGAGTTCCCCGCGACGCCCCCGGAAACGACGGCAAGACAGAAAAGATTTACCGATCGCTTTTAGTATTGTTGCAAAGGCGGCAGAGCATTTGAAGGTTTTCCATTACGGTTTTTCCGCCCTTTGACCACGGAATTATATGGTCGCCTTCCATCTCGGAAAATTCAAAATGTTTCTTGCAAAGCGGGCAAATTCCTCCTTGCTGTTCATAGGCCTTGCGCTTCATCTTTTCGTCAAATTCACGCAAACTTAGGTGGCTTTCTTTTCTGTCAAAAAGATAATAGTATATGCCCTTATGATTTGTGACTTCATCGTTTTCAATCAGGGAACAGATTTCATCTTCCAATTGGGCTGGATCGTAAGAGTTTTCGTGATATTGGTTGTAGAGGCTGCCCCAATCAATCCCTTTCATTTCCTTGCGGTAAACAATGAACATGGCTTTTACCCAAGCAATCACAAATTGAAAATACACCCAGAGTTCATTGGCGTTCGCGTCGTTTTGATGCTGTCCCATGTATTTGCAAATCAACTTGTCGTCTTTTCCAACAAACCAACTTAACGCGGTTTCCAACAGTTCCTGCCTAATAGGATTTGCGTTTACATATTTGTCAGAAAGCAATTTTCCCGCGCAGTTTGACTTTGAGAAAATCTTTTTTGCCTCGGCGGTCCAAGAGCCTGCAAAAACCGCGTTGCGTATTTCTTGATTCGTGAGCCGCTCGCCAGCGATATTTATAGTCTTAAACCAGCTCAGTTTTTCGCTTTCGGAACCTTCGCAAAAATACACTTGCAAGTCGTAGTTTAAAATATTTTCTTTTTCGTCAGGTTGAAGGTTTGTAAAATACCGCATATTGTGGGAAAAGGAACCATTCACATAGCGGCAAATTGAAATTGTCCTCTGCTGGCCGTCCAAAACCTCGTAACGTCCGTCGTCGCGAACAACCCAATACATTGTATTGAGAGGAAATCCATTTTCCACCGTGTCCATCACCGCTTGCTGCTGGTTGTCGTCATAGCAAAACTCGCGCTGGTATGGCGGGCGAATGTCCAACCTGCCGCCATAGCCCACAACGCCAGCTTCGTCATTGTCCTGGTAGCCATCAACCAAATCGCGGATTTTTATTGTATTGAGCGTAATTTTCATTATTTTCTCCTCTTGATTAAAATGCGAGCGTAAATGCTTTGATATAACTCACCTGTTTCACAATCCTTAAAAGCCGCAGGCTTTTTATCAGATTCCAAGTGTTTTCTATACAACGTGCCTTTTGCGTTTACAGTAAATTTTCCCGTCGGCAGTCCATTTTTATCAAGAATTTCCATTTTACGCTCATTGGAAAATTCGCAACTGCCAACAATTCCAAGAGCTATAATTTCAAATTGGTCTGGACTATACTTATCCAAGAATGTAATTGGAACCCCAATAACTCCGTCATAATCCAATGGAATGTCACTGGATTTATCTACATTTATCGCATCATAGTTTTCATAATTTGGAAATTCTTCAGGAGTATAGTTTTTATAAAGAACCAGCTCTTCATGTCTTTTCTTAATATCCAAATTCGTGAACCAAACAACTCCTGAAACTCGGATCATTCCTTCCCTATGATTACCAGCGGAAGCGTAATCTTCATAATGTGTGTTTATAAAATGAGCCGCACCACCTTTAAATCCGTATCCAAGCCAAATTTTATTTTCCTTTATAAGAGAAAAAATCTCTTTATACGAAATTGCATTTTGATGTCCGACAATAATAAATTTCTTTTCATATTTTACTAATTGCGCAACATACTCTCTAAAGAGACTAAAAGGCGGATTAGTGATCACGATATCCGCTTGTTTTAAAAGTTCTATACACTCTTCGCTTCTAAAATCACCATCACCTTTTAACTGTTTGACCTCTATTGTCGAGAAATCTGTAGAGGTCGGATCATTTGGATTCCCAGTATATTCAATATAAACAGCTTTTTCGCAATCATTTTGCGTAAACAAATCCACATCTTGGTTTTTATAGCATGTAGAAATTATTTTCTTTATTCCAAAATTATTGAAATTCAAAGCAAAGTATTTAAAAAAATTTGAAACTCTAGGATCATCGCAATTGCAAAGAATTACCTTTCCCCTAAAAAAATTCTTGTAATGGTCAAGTTCCTTTTCTATATCTTCAAGACGAGTATAAAACTCATCCGCCTTGTTTTTCTTTGCATTATCAAACCTTTCATTCGCCATAGACCCTCCATTTGACAATTATTTAGTCAAAAAGAATATTTTTACTTTTGTAAAGTATAGCGCAAAGGCTTTTCAAATGTAAAGATTTGATAGAAAAGTAAACATTTTTTTATGACAATGGTTTTATGAGCGGCTTTTGGAAAAGAGTTGATGAAGAATTGGAATACAAAGGAAAAAACAGAACGTATTTGGCAAGCAAATGCCAATTCAGCCTTGCAAGCTTTAATCTAGGAGTAAAACGCGATTCCACTCCTTCCGCAGAAACAGCCGTAAAAATCGCTGCAGTTCTTGGCGTTAGCGTGGAATACTTGGTCAACGGAACCAATGCGCAAAAATCAACAAAAAGCCAAGAAGACGCTCAACTGCGCCTTTACAGAAAATACAAAAAAATCATAGACATTTTGGAATCCCTGCCTGCGCAAAAACAAGATTCCTCCATAAAAATCATCGAGCAATTCAAGATTTTGGGAAAATAACCTGCGTTTTCCTATTGTTTCTATAATTCAAGCCGCGTTTCCAAAGCGTGACAAGACATATTTCAAAAGCCCTTGTCCCCTGACGCATGAATCACTAAGCGAAAATATTTAATAGGAAAATGACCAATTTCCCGTACCCCTGCATGCCATTCTACCACACCCCCTGCGTCACCTAGTGCTACAGGGTAAAAAAATTGCAACATTTTTCATAAATTTATAATTTTTTTTCAAAAAAAGACTAAAATTTACAAAAAAAAGCGTATCTATATAGTGGCGGAGTTTTTTTCGCTGGAAAATATTTTACAAGAGGTTTTTTAAATGGCAAAGAGATTCGAAGACTTGACTTTCGCAGACGATGGCATGTTCCAAGCTGTGTTGAAAGACCCACAAATTTGCGCTGAGTTGGTGGAACGATTGCTTGGCATACGCGTCGCTCATGTTGAATATCCCGAACTGGAAAAGGTCATAGCGCCTTTTTATACGACAAAGGGCGTTCGCTTGGATGTATATCTAAAGGACGAAAACAGAATAATCGATGTTGAAATGCAATCACATCCACAGGAGGCCCTTGGAAAACGGACCCGCTACTATCAATCGATGATAGACATGGACTCTTTGATGAAAGGCGAGGATTACACAAAGCTCAAAGAAAGCTATGTGCTCTTCATTTGCAAGGAGGATCCTTTTAAGGACAAAAGCGAAAGAAACTTCGGCCTTCCCCGCTACACCTTTAGGAACGCTTGCCTCGAAGACAATTCGGTAAATTTAGATGACAAAAGCCTCAAAGTGGTTTATAATGCAAGCGCGTACGAAAAAGAAAAGGACGAAAAGATACGCGCCCTGCTCTGCTTTGTGCGTACCAACGAACCGGGAACGGACGACTTTGCAAGCCGGCTATCCGCTGTCGTTGAAAAACTCAAGGAAAACGAAAAATTCCGACAGGAGTACGCAGCCATGAACTTGCATGACCAAGATCTGATAAGGGAAACAAGAAAAGAAGCTCTCCAGCAAAAAGCCATAGAAACCGCAGAGAACTTCCTAAAAATGAATGTCTGCACGCCAGAGCAAATCGCCCAAGGCACAGGCCTCCACCTTGAGCAAGTCCTTGAACTGCAAAAGCAATTGTCCGCTGGCACAGAAAAAGCCTAACAGCCCCTTATTCTTCTTCCCAGGAAACGTCGACCATGCGCTTTTCCAAGTCGGGGATGCGCAAAAAGATTGAGCAGTTGGCGCGGTGGATTGTGACGCCGCGGCTTCGAGAAACGTAGCCTGAGATTGTGTCGGGATACTTTGGGTTGCAGCACTTGGCGAATGTCACCATATAATTTTTGTCGTTTTCGACGCGCACTTTGCCGGAATGATGGGCGGCCGCGTCGTAAGGCTTTGTGCCCTTTTTGTGGGCTTGCCTAACCTTGTTCGCGGCGGCTTGCTGGGCGTTGGCTTCGGCTTGCTTTGCGGCCGCGGCCTTGTCGACAAAGCCTTGGTCGTTGGCGCTAAGCCAGGCGCGGATTTTTTGGCGGGCCTTTGAGGTCTTGGTCCACTTTAGCCAGCCCTCAACCGGATGCGACTTTGGGTTTGTGAGAATTTCTATTATTTGCGTATTCTGCAAGGGCGCGCTTAGCGGAATGATTTTTCCGTCGGCCTTGGCGCCTACTATTTTTTCGCCGATGCCGGAGTGAATCTGGTAGGCAAAGTCAATCGCGCTCGCGCCGACAGGAAGCTGAATCACGTCTCCCTTGGGAGTGAAGACGACAATCTTGTCGGCCAAAAGCTCGCTCTTAAATTCGCTAAAATAACCTTCGTCGTCGGCGCGGTTTTCCTTAAGTTCCCGCAGCTGGTTGAAAATCGAAAGGCCCTTTAAGTCAACCATGTCGTGGTTTGTGCCCTTCTTGTAAAGCCAGTGGCTGGCAACGCCGTGCTGCGCAACGTTGTCCATCTCGCGCGTGCGGATTTGGATTTCAAGCGGCTTTCCTTCGCAGAGAACTGTTGTGTGCAAGGACTGGTAGCCGTTGGCCTTTGGCATGGCGACGTAATCCTTAAAGCGGCCGTCAAGCGGCTTCCACAAAGAGTGCGCAAGGCCCACGAGCGTGTAGCATTCGGGAACGGTGTCGCACAAAATGCGCAGGGCAAAAAGGTCAAAAAGCTCGCTGGCCTCCTTGTTGCGCTTTCGCATTTTTTGGTAGATTGAATAAAAGTGCTTGGCGCGGCTTTTTACCGAAACCTTTATGCCGGCCTTAGCCGCCGCTTCCTCAATCTTTTGAACGGCGCTTTCCAAGTAATTTTTGCGCTCGTCCTTTTTGGCCGAAACAATCGCCTTGATTTGCTGGAAAACGTCCGGGTTGGAATACTTTAGGCTAAGGTCCTCCAGCTCGTTTTTTTCGCCCTTCATTCCAAGTCGGTCGGCAAGCGGCGCCCAAATGTCTATGACTTCGGCGGCGACGGCGCGCTGGGTCTTTGCGTCGTAGCCCTTTAAGTTCCTTATTCTGTCCAAGCGGTCGGCAAGCTTCACCATTATGACGCGAACGTCGTCCACCATCGCAAAAAGCATTTTGCGGATTGAGTCAGCCTGCTGCAAGGTCTTGCTTGAAATTTGCAGGTTGGTTATGCGCGCCGTTCCTTGGATAATAGTCGCGACGGCCGCGCCCCAGCGTTCCGTTATTTCCTCAATGTCAACTCCAGGCAAGCCCAAAATGTTGTGAAAAAAGCCGCCCACAATCGAGTCTGAGTCCAGCTTGTTCCTTGCCAAAATCGCGGCGACGCGCATCGGATGCAAATAGTAAGGCTTTCCGCAAGAGCGCTTCAAGCCCTCAGTCTTTTGAAGAAGATATTCCCACGCCAAAGAAATTTTTTCGCGGTCCTTTTCAAAGTCAGGAAAGAGCGCGAAGAATTCATTCAAGAGAAGGCTTGGGTCTGTTATTTCGTTGTTGGAAATAAATTCATCTTCCGTCATCGGAAAACATTGTAGCGAGAACGGGGAGTAAAGGCAAGACGGGGCGTATGGTGTGAAAAAAACGAGGCCGCAAGAAAACTTACGGCCTCCGTATAACATTCGCGATTAAAGGCGCGATTTCCTTTGGATCAAGTCCCTAAACGAATAAATTTATATTACACAGAATTTTCTGAAAGTTCTTCAGGGTCATCATCCTCCAAATCCTTTTTTATCTGGTATAAAGTTTTGCCATTATATTCAAAGAAATTTGAACCTTGCACAGATTTCCAATCATACCCTAATTCCCTCAAAAGCTTATCTGCAAGTCCAGAAAGAGAATACTGATTGCCTTTATATTCAACTTTATCATCTGGAATAACAGTACACTTTATATCTTCATTTCGTGTAAATGTCAATTCCGTGCCTACAGGAATATTAATTGAAGCGAATGAGAATCTTTTACCCGTTCTTTTTGCAGGAACTATTTTATCTTCGATTTCCGCGCCGGCTTCGTCTATCATTTTATTCGCAATTTTTATTTCTTTGTCACCAGAAATTTTCAAGGCCGACACCGCTCTTTCAGGATCCATTTTAAAAAACTCGCGATTTTCCCTGATTCTAAATGCAGAAAATGTGTCGTGAGCAAGTTTTTCAATTTCTTTATACCTTTTGCTTTCAATGGCAAAATAAAATCTAAAAGGCAACGGCAAAGAAGTATTATCCAAACTTTTTATTCGCGCTTCTACCGAATCTTCAGTAATTCCAATTTTTACTATTCCGGGCATTGCGTCGTTCGTCAAAACATAAACTATCCCCATTTTTTTCTCCTACAAAGTAAAACACAAACCTATCATATTTTATCACAACATATAACTAATTACAACAAAAACTCACTTCTTTCCACTCACAAACGAAATCAAATCCGCATAATCGCCTGAGTCCGCTTTTCGCAGAGCGGAAATATAATTGGCGCGAATCTCTGAAATCTCAGTTAAATTGCAGTCTCCCCAATATAGAGGCGGTTGCCCCATTTGTTTCATGCATAAATCCGCCATAACACGGGAAACACGGCCGTTGCCGTTTGGAAATGGATGAATCTGAACAAGCCGATGATGCAAGCGAACGGCGATTTCCATTGAGCTATAAGTTTTGTTTTCAATCCAAAAGGCTGCGTCGTCAAAAAGTTCCTTTAATTTGACAGGAATCTGATAAGGAGCAACGCCGATGTTCCTTTCTGTTGAACGATATTCGCCAGCCCATGACCAAACTTCACCAAACATTTTTTTATGAAGCTTTCGTAAAAACGAATCGTTCAAAATGTCTTTTGGCGGAGATTGCAAAAGCCACCTTTGCGCGTCAAGAATATTTCTCGTTTCAAACTCGTTCAACTCGCTTCTAAGCGTCAACCATTTTAATTTTAAGCCGTCTTTTTCATCAGGCGCAAGAGGCGTTGAATTGTCATCCGCAACAAAAATATCCATTTTCCTCTCAATCCCAAATACGCTTGCGGTTTTTCAAAAGCAATTCTTCCGTAAGGTCGGAAAGAATTTCTTCCGAAGAGCTAAGCTGATTTTCCAAAGCCATGTTTTGATTTACCGAACGCAACATTTGCGCGGCTTTTTCTTTTGCGCGTTTTTTTATCATCGCGTCAAGACTTTCTTTTGGAATAAAAAGCGGAACAAAAACACAGTCCATGCTTTGCGCGACTTTTTCAAGAGTTGAAACTTTTAGATTCTTTTCATTCCGCTCCATGTAGGCCACGCGCGATTGGGTCACACCGATTCTATTTGCCAACTGGCGAGCGGTCATGCCTAGTGTTTGCCGCATAGTTTTTATCCAGCTTTGCTTTGCAGGAATAACAGGAACAAGCGGCTTTACAGAGGATAGTTTTTTGTCCAAGGCCCTAAGCCTCGCTTTTTGAGCGTCCATTTTCATTCACCTATAAGTTGTAAATCTATATTTATTTTAACATAGATAAGCTGTAAAGTCAATTAATTTTTACAACTTATAAGTATTAAAAAAATTAATCAAAAAAGCGCAGTGCAGCCGCGTTCGCGCGAGGAACGTTCCGCCCGCACCCTAGCCTTCCAACTCCAAGTCCACGAACTCGCCGCCGCAAGCCTTGGCCAAGTCCTGCGGGGAAAGCGCAAGCTGGGTTCCGCGAACGCCCGCGCTAACGTGGATTTTGTCAAAGGCGAGCGCTGATTGGTCGATGAAAGTCTTGAACTGCTTTTTCATTCCCAAGGGGGAGCAGCCGCCGCGAACGTAGCCGGTAAGAGCCAAAAGCTCCTCTTGCTTTACCGGAGCGATTTCCTTGGCGCCGCTTGCCGCACGTGCTTTTTTAAGGTTGATTTCATGCAAGGCGTTTTGAAGGAAAACGAAAATTTCCTTTGAGTCGCTTCGCATGACGATTGTCTTAAAGACCGTGGCGGGATCGACGCCGATTTTTTGGGCGGTAAGGCCCGCGGCGCCTTTCGCTAGCGCGTGCTCGCCGTCGTCGTCATAGGCCAAGGCCTCGTAGGAGATTCCAAGCTTTTCCAAAATGCGCATGGCGTTTGTCTTTGCCGCGCCGCTTTTTTTTGCCATGATTTTCCTCCCGCCCGCTTCTTGGGCTTGCTACAATTCCATCCTTCCTCTAAAGGAACGCGCGAAAGTCAACTTGTCGGCGTACTCCAAGTCGCCGCCAACCGGAAGGCCGCTCGCCAGGCGCGTTATCTTTGCCTTGGTCTGCGAGGCAAGCAGGCGCTGCAAGTAAAGCGCGGTGACGTCTCCGTCAACGGTTGGGTTTGTCGCGATTATTATTTCCGAAACCTCGCCTTCCTGAACGCGCTTTATCAAGGCTGCGACGTTAAGCTGGTCGGGCCCGATTCCGTCAACCGGGCTAATCACTCCGCCAAGCACGTGAAAAAGGCCGTTGAACTCGTGAAAGCCTTCTATCGTCATAACGTCCTGCGGCTGCTCCACCACGCAAATGACGCTCCTGTCGCGAAGGTTGTCCTGGCAAATCGGGCACGGGTCCTTTTCCGTCCAGTTTCCGCAAACGGAGCAAGGATGAATTTTTTGCTGAAGCGTGGCCATTTGCGAGGCGAATCGTTCCACGTAAGCGGAGTCGGCCTTTAGCAAAAAGTTGGCTATGCGGCCGGCGGATTTTTTTCCGATTCCGGGAAGGCGCGAAAAGCTTTCCGTAAGTTCGTCAATCGCGTTCATACAAGGCCTTGCAAGCCGCCGAGCATGGGGCCGAATTTATTTTTGATTTCTTCCTGGATTTTCGCCATCGCGTCGTGGTGCGCGGCGACAATCAAGTCTTCAAGCATTTTTATGTCGCGGGGGTCCACGCACACAGGGTCAAGGCGCAAGTTGGTGATTTCAAACTTTCCGTTAAGGGTGACGTTGACGATGTTTCCGCCGGAAGAGCCAGTCGCGCTGATTCCAGCCAAGTCGTTCTGAACGTTTCCCAATTGCTTTTTCATCGCGTCGATGTCTTTCAACAATTCAAATGGATTCATACTTTTCCTCCGACGATTTCGCCCTTAAAAACTTTTACCAGCATGTCAACTTCCTTTGGAATCTGGACCGCCTGTTCCGGCTGCCGCTCCAACTCATGGACTTGAACGTCAAACGCGATGTCCTTGCCCCACAATTGCCTTGCCTTGTTTTTTAGGCTTTGAAGCTTTGCGTCAATCCTGCTCTTTTGAAAGGCGTCAGGAATGCGCGCTAAAATTTTTTGGCCGTCAAAAGCCCAATCGCTTGTGTTCTTTAAAAGCGACGCAAGGGCCTCGTCCTCCAACGAAAGCGAAGTTATCAAGGCGTCCCTAATTTGGTCAATGTCGTCCGGCATTTGCGTCACTGGCGCAGAGTGGAATTCTTTAGGCGCGCCACCAATGCCAATTTCCGCGCCTTGATTAAAACCCGGCGGATTTCCTCCGGGGGGATTTTCGTTGCCGCTTTCTGTCGGAAGCTTAAAATGCATTTGCGGAGCGGAAGCCGCCGCAGGAGCGCTTGCCGGAGCCGCGCCCAAAAGCGAGCGCGCTTGGTCAACGGCAACCTTGACTTCCGACGGAGAAACGTATTCCTTAAGCCAGCACAAGCGGCTAAAGGCCAAGTCGATTTCGTAGCGCGGCGAAAGCGAGTAGCGTATGTCGCGATACAATTGCAGGAAAATCGAAAGCGCGCGCTCGATTTGCGTTCCGTTCCACGCGTCCAAAACCGCCTTGCTAAAGCGCGCGGGGTCTTGGCCCAGCAAAGACTCTTTTGCGATTCCGTTCTTAATTAAAAGAAGCGAGCGCAAGTAGTCGGCGCTGTTTGTTATCAATTGCTCGATTGAGATTCCTGCCTGCAAAAAATCGTCCAGCTTGCCTTCCGCTCCGCTTGGGTTGGCCTGAGCGCATTCCTCAAACAAAGCGTTCAGCCTGTCCGTTCCGACAAGGCCAAGCTTGTCGCGAATTTTTTCGTAAGTGATGTGGCTTTCGCTAAAGGCGGCAACCTGGTCAAACAAAGTGTAGGCGTCGCGCATAGAGCCGGTGGACTCTTTGGCGATCCAGTAAAGCGCCTCCTCGTCGGCCTGAATGTTTATCTCGGCGGCGGCAAGCGCAAGCTGCTCCTTGATTTTTTCTATCGGAACAAGCCTAAAGTTGAACTGCTGGCAGCGACTTTTGATTGTGGCCGGAACCTTTTGCAATTCGGTCGTGGCGAAAATAAAGATGATGTACTCAGGCGGCTCTTCAATCGTCTTGAGCAAGGCGTTGAAGGCGCTGTTTGAAAGCATGTGGACTTCGTCGATGATGTAGATTTTGTAGCGGCTTGATTGGGGCGGAAACTGAACCTCGTCCTTGATTTGGCGCACGTCGTTCACGCTGGTGTTGGAGGCGCCGTCTATTTCGATTACGTCAAGGCTTGAGCCTTTTGTGATTTCCTTGCAGGCGGAACATTCGCCGCACGGAGTCGGAGTGGGTCCCTTTTCGCAGTTGAGGGCCTTGGCAAAAATGCGCGCGGTGGAAGTCTTTCCGCAACCGCGCGGGCCGGAAAAAAGATACGCGTGCGCGATCTTTCCAGATTGAATGGAATTTTTTAATGTAGCCGCGACGAACTCTTGGCCAATCAAGTCCTCGAATTTCTGCGGCCTTCGGCGAGTCGCCGTTACCTCATAAGCCATGACAACACCCTAGCGCAAAATCGATAAAAATTCAACCTCCAAAAAAAAATCTCGCGCGGCTATTGACAAAAAAACGCTTTTTTTGATATACTTCTTTTCACATTCGCAGGACAACCTGCAATGCTCCCTTAGCTCAGCTGGTAGAGCAACGGACTGTTAATCCGTGTGTCGCTGGTTCAAGCCCAGCAGGGGGCGGTCGGAAACCTCTTGTCTAGTGCAAGAGGTTTTTTGTTTTTAAAACAATTGCATTACATCTATGGGCTTGAAAGAGATTCGCGGTTGATAATTTTTTAGCAACCGCGAAAACGGCTGAGTCAAGGCCGTGAGCGCAGCGTGCCTTGACCAGCCGTAGACCGCGCCAATAAAATGCGAAAAGCATTTTATTGGGAAAGCGCGCAAGGACGCGCGCGACAGCGGTCGGAAGCGGCCCGTCGGAAGCCGAAGGAGTCGGCGACCAAAGGGCAAGCCCAGCAGGGGGCGAAGGAAAGGCCTTTTGTTAAATCAAAAGGTCTTTTTTATTTTAAACGTTACTCGCCCTTTCTCCGCAGCGCCCTTTTTAGCATGGCTAGGCCCAGCGCCACGGTGGAGGCTCCAACTCCGGCGGCGATTTTGGGGCCGGCTTTTCTGAGCGCGTCGCCGCTGGCTTCCTCAACTTTTTTGATGGAACGGCGGGCAAGGCCTCTTGGCTCGATGTCGCTCTTAAAGCTTTGCAAGATTTGTTCCGTCCACATGGGAACGGTCAAGTTAAAGACGTCGCCCAAAATCGCGAGCGTCCAGCCAAGCATGAACAAAACGGTAAAGATTATCTCAAAGGCAAAAACGCGCTCGCTTGTTCCGCTGTCCTTGCCCGCGGCAAAATCCAAAAGGCCCTTGAACAAAAAGACGGCCATGCAAAGCGAGGCCAGGCGCCAAACGATTTTTAGCGCGACGCTCGCCGCCTTAGGAAAACGGACGCCAAGCAATTTTTCCAAAAAGTAAAAAAGCGCGAGCGCGAAGGCCGCCGCCGCGATTACGATGTTCAGCCTAAAAAAATCCGCGTAAACAAAAACGCGAATCAAGGCCCACAAAAAATACAAGGCGTAAAGGCCCATCCTGGCCCAAACAAAAAAGGCCTGCGCGCCGCCGATTATTTTTTGAACCGTCGCTTCCGTTTGCGGAAGGATGAAGTTTTCGCTGGACGCGGCCCCGCCCTTTTGCGCGCGGATATCATCATTCGTTTCGCTCATTTTGACCCTCCGCTTTCCGCGTCCTTTTCTTTTAGCCAAGCCTTGTAGTCGTCGATGTCTTGCGCGGCGAATTTGACGCATAGCGCTATCAAGGCCGCGTCGTCAACAAGGCCCAGCGCCGGAAGAAAGTCCGGCAAAAAGTCTAGCGGCGCCAAAAGGTAGGCCAACGCTCCGGCCACAACAATGCAAACGCGCAAGGGCAAGTAAGGATATTTTTTTGTGACAAAATCGCGCAGCATCGCAAAAAACAATTTTACGTCGTCCGCGCATTCCCTAAGCGCCGGCGCAAGCGTGATTTTGTCCAGCCGCTTTTCGCTTTGCAAAATCTTTTGCGCGCTTTCCTGCGACCATTCGCTTTTTTTGAGCCGCTCCAATTCCTTTTTTGCGTTTTTCTTTATACCGAACATCGAAGGATATTTTACAACAAACTCCGCGCGTTTTCAATCGTTCAACAAGTCAGTCTTCCCTCCCTTGCCCTTCCGCAAAAAAATCGCTATATTTAAAAGCGTAAAGTTTGCCGCGCGATGACCGTTCCGACTCCAACAATGACCTTTATTTTTTTTAACGCGCGCGGCTAAAAAAACGACATTTTTGACCTTATATTTTCTTTACCGCAATTCAGGCTGATGTTGGACCAGCGCTGAAAATTAAACGTCTTGTGAGGAAGGTATGGAAAATTCCAAAAACAAACTCAAGCTCTTTGAAAACAAAAAGGTTCGCTACGCGTGGAACGCCGAAGAAGAGGAATGGTATTTTTCGGTTGTGGACATTGTGGAAGTTCTGTCGGAAACAGACCGTCCGCGAAAGTATTGGAACGATTTAAAAAAGAAACTTTTGCAAGAAGGAAGTGAGTTGTCCGATAAAATCGGACAACTGAAACTGCCTGCATCGGACGGAAAAAACTACTCCACCGACGTTCTTTCCACAAAAAACGTCCTTCGCCTGATTCAATCGATTCCCTCCCCAAAAGCGGAACCCTTCAAAATGTGGCTGGCGCAAGTAGGCAACGACAGGCTGGAAGAATACGTCGACCCAGAAAAGGCGATTTCTCGCGGAGCGGAATATTACCGCGCCAAGGGCTACACCGACGGCTGGATAAACCAACGCCTCCAGACCATCGAAATGCGAAAGGAATTGACGGATGAATGGAAGGCCCGCGGAATTGAAAAAGAAGCGGACTTCGCCATTCTGACCAACGAAATGACAAAAGCCTGGAGCGGCCTCACTGTAAAAGAATACAAGCAAAAGAAAGGCCTTAAAAAAGAAAACCTGCGCGACAACATGACGAACATTGAACTTGTCTTGAACATGCTTGCCGAAGTAACCGCGACTTCAATTTCAAAGCAAGAAGAGCCGCAAGGCTTTGAGGAAAGCAAAAGCGTCGCCGTTCGCGGAGGAAAAGTGGCCCACACCGCCAAAAAGGAATACGAAAAGGCGACCGGCTTAAAAGCGGTTTCCTCCTTGAACGCAAAAGACAAAAAGGCGCTGGAAGTAAAAAAGAAGTGAAAGTTCAGCCCGTTCCTGCCGCCTGTGGATTTTTTCTAAAAAATGCGCTAGTATAATCTTCTATGCCCGCGACACCCGAATTGCAAAAATATCTTTCTCTCTTGAATCCTGAACAAAAGCAGGCCGTGGAGCACGAAGGCTCGCCGCTTTTGATTTTGGCGGGAGCGGGAAGCGGAAAGACGCGCGTAATCACGACAAAAATCGCCTGGCTCATTTCAGAAAAAAACGTGGACCCCCGCTCCATCCTTGCCGTAACCTTCACAAAAAAAGCGGCCAACGAAATGCGCGAGCGGGCCACTGCATTAGAACCAAACGCAGAACTAGGTCTAATAAAGACATTTCACTCTGTTGGCGCGTATTTTTTGCGCCGATACGCGGAAGCCGCAGGCGTTGACAAAAACTTTACGGTTTACGACGACGACGACATGGTCACTCTTATCCAAAAATCCACGCCCGGCCTAAAAAAGTCCGAGGCCGCTTCCTACGCCCACAGCATCGCGCTGGCAAAAGACTATTGCCTTCCGCCCGACAGCCTGCGCCTTGGCGAAGTTTCAAGCGACCCGCTTTTTCCGGAAGTCTACGCGGCCTACCAAAAGCGCCTGCGTTCCACCGGAAACGTTGACTTTGGCGACCTCATCATGCTGCCCGTCCAAGTTCTGGCGGAAAACGCCAACATCGCGCGGCAAATGCATTACCGCTACCGCGTGATTATGGTTGACGAATACCAGGACTCAAACGTCGCGCAATTTTTGCTTTTAAAAGCCTTGAGCGGCGTTGACCAAGACAGCGGAACTTACGTTTGCGTCGTTGGCGACGACGACCAGTCGATTTATAAATTTCGCGGAGCGGAAGTCCAGAACATCCTTAACTTTCAAAAAGAATTTCCGGGAACGCAGCTGATACGCTTGGAGCGGAACTACCGTTCCACAAGCGCGATATTAAACGCCGCCAACTGCGTCATAAAAAACAACAGCGACCGCCTTGGAAAAACCCTCAGCGCCGAGCGCGGCGACGGAAAAAAGCCCGACTTGATTTTTTTGCCAAACCAAGACGACGAAGCGGCCTTTTGCGCCGAGCTGATAAAAAAGCAAGTCAAAAAAGGCGGCGCCTATTCCGACTGGGCCATTTTATATAGAACAAACGCGCAGTCGCTTGTCTTTGAAAGCGAGTTCCTCCACAAAAGAATTCCATACCAAGTCGTGGGAACTTTGAAGTTTTACGAGCGCGAAGAAATAAAAGACTTGCTTGCCTTCCTCGCGCTCTTGGCAAACCCCAAGGATGAAATCGCATTTCGCAGAATCGTCAACAAGCCCGCGCGCGGCCTTGGCCCCACAAGCCAGGATAAAATCATCGACGCGGCAAAATCCAAATCGCAAGACTTGATTACGGCCTCAAAAGAGCTCGCGCAAAGCCTTTCCAAAAAAGCGCGGGAGGGATTGGAAAAATTTTCCGCGCTCGTCGATTCGTTTAAGGAAAAACTCGGCGACTCAACGGCCGCGAAAAACGATTCCAGCGAGGCCGGCGATTTTGGCGCTCCAACCGTTCCCGCCGCAAAAGCCGCAAGCGCGAGCCAAAACCTTGGAACGCTTGTCGAAGAGATCATGCAAAAAAGCGGCTTGGAAGAATACCACCAGGCCGACGACGAAATAAGCGGAACCCAGCGCGTGGCCAACATGCAGGAGCTGGCAAACAACGCAAGCCTCTATCCGCTTAACATAGACGGCCTTTTGGAATTTTTGGATTCAATAGAATTGGACAGAACGCTCGCAAGCCAAGAAGAGCAAAGCCTTGACCGCGTGACCTTAATCACATTGCACAACACAAAGGGCTTGGAATTTAAGCGCGTCATCATCACAGGCTTGGAACAGGGAATCTTTCCGCGCGCGGACAAATCCGCCGCCGAGCTTGAAGAAGAGCGCCGCCTTTTTTACGTAGGCATCACGCGCGCCCAGGACGAGCTTTACATAACCAGCTGCGCCGCGCGCCGCATGTACGGCCGAACCGAGTTCATGCAGCCCAGCGTTTTTTTGCAGGAAGCGGGCGCGGACACCTTCCGCCTTTTGGGAAACGTTCCGCCAAGCTTTGAGCGCGCGATTAACGGCGGCGCGGATTTTGGCGATGAAGGCAATTACGGCGGCGGCGAATATTCCGACGGCGACTTTTACGACGACACGCCGCAGTATGACCAGCAGGGCCGCCGCTCCAACGCTTACGGCGCCTCCAGCAATTTTGGCGCCCCCAACGCTTCCGCCGCGCCAAAAATCAAGCATCCGCTGGCCAAAAAATATGGGCTGGGCCAGGCGGTCTACCACGACGACTACGGCTACGGCCAAATCGTAAAGGCGGAAGTACGCGACGGCGAATACGTGATTCACGTTCAGTTCCAAAACGGCGGAACGAAAAAGTTTTTGCCGGCCTACCAAGCCGCGCAGCTTATGGTCATCAAGGAGTAATAGCGGCGCTAAAACTGGCGGAAAGCCAAAAATGCCGGAGCGCCGCATAATCGGCAACATCCGCGCTCGCAGCCAAACTCGCGCGGACAGCCGCATCATAGGAGAACCAAAAATGAAGGGCGACTTATTGTTGATTATCGACATGCAAAACGTTTACGCAAAGGGCGGCGAATGGGAATGCCTTGACACCGAAGGAGCCGCGGGCAACATTTTGCGCGTGGTCGAGTCCGGCGCGGCTGACAGCGCCATCATAACAAAATTCATCGCCGACAAAAAAGCGCGCGGCGTATGGGCGGCCTACAACCAAAAATACAAGGCCATAAACGACGACAAAAACGCCAACGAACTTTTGCCGCAAATCGCCGCGCTTTCAGGCCGCTTTAAGGTCTGCCAAAAATCCAAGTACTCGTCGCTTAGCGTTCCCCAAATCAAAAAGGCGGCGCTAAAGGCCAAGCGCGTCGTGGTCGCTGGCGTAGTTGACGACTGCTGCGTTTTGTCCACTGTTTTTGAATTGATTGACGCGGGCGTTTACACGGTCTATTTGACCGACGCCACAAGCGGCCTTACAAAAGAAAAAGCCGCCGCCACCTGCCTTACGCTAGAAGGCCTTTCGCCGCTCCACGTAAAACTGATGACAACAGAAGATTTTGTTCAAGAAGCAAAGAAAAGCCAATAAAGCGCGTCATAATACGAGCGGTCAAGGCACGCTGACGCTACGTGCCGTTTTGCTAGTTGGAATTTATTCAACTGCGCTCTTGCGAGCGCGGGCAATCAAGGCCTTGACTCGCTCGTTTTGCGGATTGATTTTTAAATTATCAATCCGCAATGACCCTAAAAAAAATGGGTCAGAATGACCCAAATTTCATTCAAAATACAACAAATGCGTCAAACTGACGCAGAATATTCCAACTTATACTTTTAATTTAATAAAATTTCCTCCAAACGGCAAGAAAAATCGTTAAAATTCGCCAAAATTCGGGCTTTTTGCCAAAGCGGGCCGGATTTTTTGAATTTCCGTTCAGTTTTTAAAAAGTTGGCACGATTCTTGCACTATAATTAGTATAAAACGCAAGGGGGAAAAAATGGCGAACGACAAAATCCTTTCTATGTATCTTAAGGAAATCAACAAGGTGCCTCTTTTGACAAAGGAGGAAGAGAACGACTTGGCGGCCAAGGCTAAGGCCGGAGACCAGGCTGCCCGCCAAAGAATCGCCAGCGCCAACTTGCGCTTTGTCGTCAACATCGCAAAAAAATACCGCCACAGCGGAATGGACATGACAGACCTTATCAGCGAGGGCAACGTTGGCCTTATGACGGCCATCGACAAGTTCGACCCGCAAAAAGGCTACCGCTTCATTTCCTACGCCGTTTGGTGGATCCGCCAAAGCATTCTCAAAGCCATTTACGAAACAAAGGACGCGATTCGCCTTCCTCTCAACAGAGTGAACGAATTGGTCAAGATAAAGAAAGTCAAGAAATCCTTGGGAGCGCGCAAGAGCGAGGAAGAGGAAATCAAGGAAGTCGCCGCCCAGCTTAACATGGAACGCGACACCGTCCGCGACCTTTTGGCCATCAGTCAGGAGATGCTTTCCTTGGATTCAAGCGTTCAGGGAAGCGAAAGCGAAGAGGCGGTTCTCGGCGATTTCATCGAAGACACACGCTACGAAGACCCGGAAGAAGGATCTATCAAGAACGCGATGAAGCGCGACGTTCGCGACGTTCTAGGAAACCTAAAGCCAAAGGAGGCCCAAGTCATCAGGCTGCGCTATGGTTTGGACGGAACGGAGCCAATGTCTCTTAAAGAAGTCGGCGACATTTGCAAGCTTACAAAAGAGCGCATTCGCCAGATTGAAAAGAACGCCATCGAGCGCGCCAAAGTTCCCGCCTCATTGCGCGCCATGCAGGCCTACGTTGCCGCATAGGATTTTCGGCAAATCGTAGACGGAATCAATCTTGATCGTTCGGCCGGGATGCGGCGGAACATCATGGTTGCAAGCGGCGCTCTCTGGATTCAAGCGGGCGCCGTTTTTGTTTCCGACTAAAATCGCTGTTCCGCCCAAAGCCACGTAGCCGTCGGTGTACTTGTATTGGTCGTCTAAAAAAATCGTGTCGTCAATTGTTCCGCCGCATTTTTCCAAAGCGATTTTGTAGCTTTGCGCGTACGGCTTTCCCAAAAGGCCGCAAGCGCGTATGTCCACTACGTCGCAAAACAGGTCGGCGATTTTCAGCTTTTTCAAAACGCGGTCGGCGTGCTCGCGCGGCGCGTTGGTCAAAACGATTTTGTTTTGCCCAAGCGATTGCAAAAAAGGCCGCAAGTTTGGGTCGGGCATAAGCTCGTCCGCTTCGTTGTCGGGATGGACTTTGGCAAAGTAGCCTTCAACGTCTTTAAGGCCTTCGCTTCTAAGCCATTCAAGGGTCGTGCTAAAATACGGAACTTTTCGCTTCCTAAGCTCGGTCGCGGCTTCTAAATCCGTTCCCAAAAAGTCAACGACGGCGGCCATCATGCGCCTTGAAATCCCAGCGTCCATCGCGCTGGTCGGAGAGTAAAGAGTGTTGTCCAAGTCAAATATAATGTTCTTTACAGTCATTTGATTTTCACTTTCGCCTTTTTGTCGACAAAAACCCGTTTCTTTATTTTTGCCGGGCGCAGCGCGTATTCATAAAGAGTGTAGCCTTTTTCGTTTACGGCCTTTACAAAATCCATGTAAGGCGTTTTTGGAATCGCCTGCTCGGCCAGGGCGATATGCTTGTTGTATTCGTCCATGTTCTCTTCTTCAAGAAATATTTGCGCGATGAAAATGTTGGCGAAATATTTTTCGTAATTATTGGAAGCGGTCTCCACCGCCTTAATGTAAATGCGCTTGGCCTTGGGCTTGGCTCCGCTAAGGACTTCCGAAACGTTGTAGTAGAACAGGCCGGCGTTAAGGTAAACGACGCAATTGTCGGGATCGGTCTCAAGCAATTTGTCGTAAACTTTTTTTTCCTGCAAGCCCAGCTTTATCATTTGCCCGCGCTTCATGTATTGCATCGTCGAGTTTATCAAGTCAAATGACGAAAGCTTTAGGTAAGCGTTTTGCTCGTCAAAGGGATGGCTTTCGTTCCACGCGATGATTTTTTCATACTGCGACCAAATCATCGGCTTAAGGCCGTCCATTTGCGGATCAGTCTCCCACAAGTACTGCCAGCGTTCCAGCGTCAAAAGATTGTCAAAAGTAAGCTTGGCCTCGTCGCTGATTTTGGACTGAACCTCGTCGCTCCAAATTTTTTTGTGGTATTCTTCCAAAAAGGCTTGGGACGCCAAATAATCTTTTTCCTGCCTAGACCGGGCGCGCATGTCGTAAATTTCGGAAAGCAGTTTTTTTTCGTAATCGCTAAAGTCGCCGGCAAAAGCCCGCCCCGCAAAGAGGCAAAGAATGGACAAGGCGCAGAGGCGCGGGATTTTTTTTGCAAGAGCGAAAGCGCGGCTTTTATTTTTTTCCATTTTTCTTTCCGTAAAATTTATTCATCTTGGCAACGGCGGCGTCCTTGTCGTCGGCGTATTTAAATGCGTCAATGCCGGCCTCGTTCAAGCGGCGGACAAAGGGCGTGTAAGCGTTGCCGGGCAAAATATTTTCGGCCTCCCGCAAATTTTTTTCGCAGGAAGCCTTGTCGCCCAAAATAAAGTCGCATTGCGAAAGGTAAACAAAGCCCAAAAATTTTTCGTAGCCGGACGGCCCGATTTTCGCGGCGACGGACAACAAATCCTTGGCTTTTTTTACGCTTCCTCCGCCAATCGCCGGAGCGAAAGCGTACCACAAGCCCGCGTTTATGTACAAAATTCCCTTTTGGCATTTTGCCGCGACCATAGAATCGTAAACTTTTTTTTCTTCCAAGCCCAAAGAAATTTTTTGCTTGTATTTTAAGTTGGGCATGTATGCGTTTATCATTTCGTAGGCCGAAATCGCGTACCATTCGTTCCTGGAAGCAATCGGATGGGCGGCGTTCCAATCCATAACCTTGTTGAATTGGGCGGCGGCAAAATCAACCGTTGACTTTGCCTTGCTGTCGATTTCCCACATAAAGTGGTACTGCTCCAAAGCGAACATTGTTTCATAAGCCAGTTTGGCTTCTTCGCAAACTTTCTCTTTGTCAATGGAAGAAAAGAATTCCTCGCGCTTTTTTAAAAGCCATTCTCCAGCCTCTTGGTCGGATTTTTTCATCCTCGACCCAAGCCTTGCCTGCATCACCTGGCCTACAAGAGACTCTTCGTATTCCGTCCACTTTTCGCAAAAAGCGCCGGCCGCAAAAAAAACAAGCAGCGCTTGCATGGCCGCCGCGGCAACAAACTTCTTCATACTATTATAATAAATTAAAAGGCAAACAGTTTCAACTTAAGGCTTCTTTCTATTTTTTGCCCTTGTTTTTTTCGTAGAACTTTTTCACTTTTTCTTCCACGTCGTCCCTGTCGGTGGCGTAGTCAAGCGAATCGCAGCCGGCCTTGTTCAAATAGCGGACAAAACTTGTGTAGGCATTGTTTGGGGAAATCTTGTCCGCCTCGGCCAAATGCGCCTGGCATGAAGCGGCGTCGCCCATCTTGAATTCAATTTGGGAAAGGAAAATATAGCCCAAGAATTTTTCGTAATCGGTCGGGCCGATATGAGGCGCGACGGCAAAATACCTTTTTGCCTTGGCGTCGCTTCCGCCGGCAATCGAAGGAGCAAAGGCGTACCAAAGGCCGGTGTGCAAGTACAAAAGGCCCTTTTTGCAGCCAGACGAAAGCATCGCCTCGTAAACTTTTTTGTTTTCCATTCCCAAGGAAATTCTTTTGGAATACTTGAACCAAGGCATTGAGTTGTTTATGACTTCGCAAGCGGTCAGCGTGTACCATTCGCCGCGCTTTGCAAGCGGATGGCTTTCGTTCCATGCGACGACTTTGTTGAACTGAGACAAAATCAAGTCGCCGGTGGCCTTGGCTTTTGAGTCAAGCTCCCACACATAATGGTATTTTTCGCAGACAAAAACATTTTCAACGGCAAGCAAGGCCTCTTCGCCGGCCTCGCCTTTTTTTATTGAAGAAAAAAATTCGGCGCGCTTTTTTTCAAGCCATTCCAACGCCGCCTTTTGGTCCTTTTGGGAACGCGACTCAAGGCGAATCTGCATGGCCTCCATCACGAGAGAATTTTCGTATTCCGTAAAGTCGGAACAAAAAACGTCCGCGGCTCCAAGCGCTAAAAACGCGCCGACCAAGACCAGCGAAAAAAGCTTCTTCATGGTTTTATCATAAGGCAAAAGCGCTGGTTTTTCAAGAGCGTCGCAAGCGCATTATTAAAAAGTATAAAACGCTCTCGGGAGAATCGACCGGCCTTACTTGCGGTTGCGGCTTTGCCGCAAAGCAAGCGGCCGTTCGCCTTCTCCCTACGCGTTTTAATTGCTTGGAAATACGTTTGCCTTGATCAAACGCTATGGAAGCAGTAAAAAAATGCGCGAAGGAGCGGGGCGGCTGGCGGAAACTGGGAGCAAACTGTAGTTTCGAGCGGCTCTTGACATATTCCCCCAAAAAAGTTTTTAATAGCCCTTATGCAATTTTCAAAAGATTTTATCTGGGGAACGGCGACGGCCGCGGCCCAAGTTGAAGGAGCCGCCTTTGAGGACGGCAAGCAGCCCAGCATTTGGGACCAATTCTCGCGATGGCCCGGAAAGACTTTTTGGGGCGCCAACATCGACACGGCCTGCGACCACTACCACCGCTACAAGGCCGATGTCAAATTGTTGGCGGACCTAAAAATCCCCAACTACCGCTTTAGCGTCTCTTGGCCGCGCGTCATGGGCTACAGTCCCGACAGCCGCGGAAACGCAATCCACGGAACGCCCAACCAAAAGGGCTTGGACTTTTACGACCGCCTTATCGACGAGCTTTTGTCAAAGAACATCACGCCTTGGCTTACCCTTTACCACTGGGACTTGCCGCTTGAGCTTGAGCGAAAGGGCGGCTGGCGGAACCGCGACATCCGTTACTGGGCCGCGGAGTACACGGACCTTGTAGTAAGGAAATTTTCCGACCGCGTCCAAAACTTTTTTACGATTAATGAAATGCCCTGCGTCCTTGGCGGCTACGTTGGCTGGATGGCGCCGGGCTTGCAGCTTCAGCAGGCGGAAGTCTTGAACGTGGCTCACAACATTCTTCTTGCGCACGGAACGATGGCGCAAGCGATTCGCGCGGCCGCTCCAAAGGCAAAGATTTGTCTGGCCCACACAGGCTTTGGCAACTACCCGGCCACGGAAAGCAAGGAAGACATCGAGGCCTTTAAAAAATCGGTTGAGATTTACGAGCGCGAGCCGGGCGAAAAGTACGGCTTCCAAAAAGGGAGCGGCCTTTTCATGGGCCACTGCCTCACCTACTGGTGCGACCCGATTTACTTTGGCCGCTACCCCGTCGGCGCGCAAAAGGCCTTTGGAAAGGACTTCCCAAAAATTCTTCCGGGCGACATGAAAATCATCTCAACCCCGGTTGACTTCCACGGCCAAAACATCTACGAAGGGATTCCAATCCGCGCGCCCAAGACCGCCCAAGAAAAAAAGAACGGCTTTGGCGTAGTGGACTTCCCGCACGGATACCCGATGACGCACTCAAAGTGGCCTGTCACTCCAAAGTCGATGAACCACTTTTTCCAATACATTTGGGAACGCTACAAAAAGCCGATTTTCGTCACGGAGAACGGCATAAGCTGCGCCGACAACCTAAGCCCCGACGGAAAATGCCACGACACCCAGCGCATAGACTTTGTCCGCGCCTACCTGGCGGAGCTTGGAAAGGCCATCAAAGCCGGCGCCGACATTCGCGGCTACTTCTACTGGTCGCTTATGGACAACTTTGAATGGGCGCGCGGCTACGGCGAGCGCTTTGGCTTGGTTCACGTTGACTACGAGACCCAAAAGCGAACCCCCAAAGACAGCGCCTACTGGTATAGTAAACTTGTTCAAAGCGGAAAGCTTTGTTAATGGTAAAACAATAGACGCGCGAAGGAGGCGGGCGGTTGGCGGAAACACTCTGTTTGAGCCTGCCGCGCAAGCGGCAGCGTGGGATAGTTTCAAGCGAAAACAGTGTGTAGCGACGCTAGCTAGCGGTTCCGCCGACCGCCAGCCGACTGGGAGCGTCGTTTTTTTTAGAGATTATCGAAGAATCCTTTGGCTTTCAAAAGCTCGGCGTTTAGGATTCCTCCCATCGCCGCGCCGCGCTTTGTGTTGTGGCTAAGCGCGACAAACTTCACGTCAAAGACATTGCACTTTCGCAAGCGGCCGATGACGCAAGCCATGCCTTTTTCGGTCTCGCGGTCGCGGCGCGGCTGCGGGCGGTTTTCCTCGTGTCGCACGACAATCGGACGCTCGGGCGCGCTGGGAAGCTTTAGCTCTTGCGGAACTGAAGTGTAGCTGGTCCAAACGCGCTCGATTTCCTCAAGGCTGGGCTTTTTGTCTTCCGGCAAATCAAATTCCAAGTTAACGATAGCGGTGTGTCCGTCGATTACGGGAACGCGGGTGCAGGTGGAAGAGACCAAGGGGCCGGCGGCGTTTTCAATCTTGTTGCCGCTTACCTTTCCCAAAATCTTAAGGCATTCTTTTTCGGTCTTTTCTTCCTCGCCGCCGATGTAAGGAACGATGTTGTCAATCATGTCAAAGGACGGAACGCCGGGATAGCCCGCGCCGCTAACAGCCTGCTCGGTTGTGACAATCATTCTCTTTACAGGATAGCCGGCCTGAATCAGCGCGTGGAGCGGCATCATGTAAGTTTGGAGCGAGCAGTTGGGCTTAACGACGATAAAGCCCTTGTCCCAGCCGCGGTTTTTCTTTTGCTCGGCGATTACGTCAAGGTGCGAGTGGTTGATTTCTGGAACCAGCATCGGAACGTCGCTTGTCCAGCGGTTGGCGCTGGCGTTGGAAACGACCGGGATTCCTTGGGCGGCGTAGCGCTCTTCCAAGGCCTTGATTTCGTCCTTGGACATTTCAAGCGCGCTAAAGACGAACTTGCACTTTCCGAGCGCCGCCTTTTCGTCGTTGGCGTCCTGGACAGTCAAGTCCGCAACGTCGCAAGGGATGTCGGCGCCGATGAGCCAGCGGTTGGCCACAGCCTCGCGGTAGGGCTTTCCGGCGGAACGGGGGCTGGCCGCAACATAGGTCACGCGGAACCAAGGATGGTTTTCCAAAAGCTTAATGTAGCGCTGGCCGACCATTCCAGTCGCGCCCAAAACGCCAACTTCAATTCTATTTTCTGCCATAACTGTTTACCTCTTATAGTTTGCAAGCCGCTAAAGCGGCCTTGATTACCTTCTTTGCGTTGGCGTTGACTTCAACGAGCGGCGCGCGAACACCTCCGGCCGGAAGGCCCTTAAGGTTCATCGCGTACTTGATCGAAGTCGGGTTTCCGTCGACAAAGGCGGCCTTGAAAATCGGAAGCAGGCGGAAGTGCGCCTTTCGCGCCTCGTCAAACTTTCCCTTAAGGCCTGCGTCAACCATGGCCTTGACTTCTTTGGGAGCCAAGTTTGAGACGACAGAAACGACTCCGTCTCCGCCCAGCGCCAAAAGCGGCAAGGTCAAGCCGTCGTCGCCTGACAAAACGGCAAAGTTGGGATGCTTGGCCTTGACTTTGGCAAGAACGTCGGCCATCTGGTTGATGTTGCCGCTGGCTTCCTTAACGCCGATGATGTTGGGCAAATCGGCGATGCGCGCCAAAGTGTCCGTGGCGATGTTGGTGCCTGTGCGGCCCTGAATGTTGTAAACCAAAATCGGAAGGCCCACTTTGCTGACGGCCGCAAAGTGGCGGTAGATTCCCTCTTGGCTGGGCTTGTTGTAATAGGGAGTCACAACCAAAGCCGCGTCGGCCCCGGCTTCCTTGGCGCGCTGGGTGTAGCGAACCGCGTCACGGGTGTTGTTGCTTCCCGTTCCTACGATAATCGGAACGTTTTTGCCGCTTGATTTTTTATAGGCCGCGCGCTCTTCCATAATAATTGAAAGCATTTTGTCTTCTTCGTCTTCGTCAAGAGTAGGAGTTTCGCTTGTTGTGCAAAGAGGAACAAGTCCGTCGATGCCGGCTTTGAGTTGGTTTTTGACGTGTTTCCTGAATCCCTCAAAGTCCACGGCGCCGTTCTTTTTCATCGGCGTGATCATCGCTGTGTAAGTTCCCTTCAACTTTATCATAAATAACCTCCTATAGCCGCGGCTGAACGCGCCAGATTTGCGAGCGCGTTTGTTGCCGCTAGCCTCCTATCGGCTTCCAAATTAATGGAAAATATTAGCAAAGATTTTAATGAATTTGAAAAAGAAATTCAATAAGATTTTTTTTCTTGCCCAAACGCGAAAATCGCTGTATAATGGAAAACATCAAAAAGGAGGCTTATATGGCTAAACAACCAAGAACATGGGGAATCTTCATCGCCCAATTGGCGTTGTCGATTTATTTAATCGTCACGGCGATCTGCCTTATCACAAAGGTAGGCTCGTCCATTTCATCGGCGGAAATCAACGCCGTGGCCGGACTTTTCGGCAAGGCCGCTCCAGTAATCAGCGTCCTTATCGGAATCATTCTGGGCGTTTGCGGAATCACGTTCGCATTCAAGGCCTTTGGAATCGACTTCGGCAAATTTGACGACTATGTAAAGTACGTTACAATCGTCCTTTGGATAATCGTGACGGTCATCACTTTGATTTTCTACATCAAGGAATGGACGTCTGTTTTGGTTTTGCACTGGCTTTTGGTTTTGGCAAAGAACGCCTTGATCATCGGTTCAATATTGACAATCAAGAACGGAAAATAATTAAAAGACTTTCGGCCGCTTTGTCGGCCGTTCTGTTGTCCGCCGCCTTGGCGATTTGCCTTTCATCTTGCCAAAACGGCGGCGACACCACAAGCTCAAGCCATCTTATCGCCGCGCTAAAGGAACTTTTTGGAAGCTCGTATTAACAGCGCGCGGCTTTTAATCCTATCCACAAGTTTGGAGCTTCTCCACTAGAAAAAAACGGCGAAAATACGCTATAATTGCTCATCCTTTTTTATAAACAGGAAGCTAAAAAATGAAAAGAACAGCCGCCGCGCTTTTATCAGTTTTTCTCTGCGGAACATTGGCCGCGCAAAAAGTGACAGTGAACGTCGAGGGACGAGGGGCCGAAAAAGACACTCTCGTTCCCATCACTGTTGAATGGAACGACGCATGGTTCGAGCCATTTGAAAAGCCTGCCTACAACCACAAGCTGGCCAGGGCGGCCGGCGCGTTAAGCTGCTTGGCTTACGACGCCAAGGATAAAACGCGCGACAACGCCCTTGCGCAAGCCTACGCAAAATACGGCGTTCCTTACGAAAACATCGAATGGCATTACGACATCGACTATTCAGACGATGTTTACGGAATAAACCAGGCCGCCTTTTCTTTGGGCTTTAAAAAACTTTCGAGCGGCCGCGACTTGGTCTTTGTTGTAATAAGAGGAACGCCTGGCAACGAAGAGGAATGGCTTTCAAACATCAACATTCAGGACAGCTCCGTAAAGCTCCTAAAAAAAGATCCGCCTGAATACCATGAAGGCTTTTTAAAAGCAGTCACCAAAGTCAAGCTAAGCTTGCTGGACTACGCCCAAAAGCGCAAGCTTGACTTAAAGAGATCCTCTGTTTTGATTACAGGACACTCGCGCGGAGCGGCTTCGTCAAACCTTTTGAGCGCCGTCTTGGTTGACGAAGACATAGTTTCGCAGGACAGAGTTTTTTCGTACACCTACGCCACGCCGAACGTTACGACGCGAAAAGACGCGCATGACGAAAAATACGATTATATTTTCAACATACTAAACGGCGAAGACATGGTTCCGGCGGCGCCAATCTACCAAAAAAAATGGCGCTTCACAAAATTCGGCGTCACAAAGGCGATTGTAAATTCATGGACTTGCGACAGCCTTAAGGAATACCAAGAAGACTTTGTTCCAAAAATGAACGCGCTTTACACAAAATTGCTTGGCCGAGAATACCACCCGTTCAACACAGGAACGTTCATTCCGACAAAAGTCGGCGACAGCCTTGCGGTGATAAATCCAAGCGTAAGGTCGTTTTACAAAAGCATTTTCCCCCTGCACAAGCGCCTTTCAAAAACAATCGCCAAGCAGTTTCCGTCAGCGGAAGAGCGCAAGCGCGAAGAAGCATGGGGCATGGCAAAAAAAGGGCGCGACGACTCGCTAACAGGCCTAAGGCGCCTCTTTTACACGATTAAGAAAAAGGCCGACACAAGAACGCAAGTCTTGCTTGAATACAGCCTCAACGCCTTTGTCGACATGCACGCCATGCAATCCTACTTGTCTTGGCTTGTGGCGCTTGACGAGTTTGACCTTTTTTCCAGCAGGCAAAGCTCAATCGTCAGAATAAAGGGCGTCTTTAACGGAGCGGTCGTTGACGACAAGGGAAACATTTACGCGCATATTTACGACGGCGTTTTGCATCTAAAGGAAACAAAAGCCCCGCTCGCGGCTTGGCAAATCCCGATAGGAAACTTTGGCCCGATTTCAATCGGCTTTCCATATTCCCAAAACTTTTCTCTCTTGGTTTACCGCGACTCGCTCGTTCCCACGCCGGTAAGAGTGACGATAGACCGCTACGATTCCGACGGAACCTACCTCGGAACAATAAGCAAAAAATGCGCGGGCGCCCACCTGGGCAATGTCTACAGTTTTGAAGTCGGAAAAGAAGCTCTGGAAAAAATGGACGGGAGCCCAGCCAGCTACAAAAAGCTCAAAGGCCACGATGCCAAAATCGCGATCAAAGACGGCAAGCTAAAAAACACCGACGTCTCGCACATGAGTTTTGAAACCCACATCGACACCGACGGCTATTTGGAAGTCGGCATGACCAGCGGCCTGCAAAAACTTTATATGTTAGGTCTTTTTGGCTTTGTCATCAAAGATCCAAAAGCCACCCAGTCGTTCAGCTTGGGTCTCGGAACGCAGCACTGTCTTTGCGGACCTGTCATGTTGAACGCGGAAGCCTACGCGCGCTTTGCAAGGTACACATCATATTATTCATATTCAGAAGACTCCATTTATGCCGAAAAATGGCATTTTGCCATGATTCCGGCAACCCGCTTTATGCTTTCGATAAAGCCGGCAAAGCGCGTGCAATTCTACTCAGCCCTTGAATTGAACTTCAACATTCACGAAATGAACGAAGATTATTTTTACGGAGACTACATAAAATATCGCCACGACCCTTGGGTAATAAACGACAACTTCAGCATTTTCCCAACCGTGCAATTTGGAATTAAATTATGAGCGGATCGACATTCGGAAAAATTTTCAGGGCCACGACTTTTGGCGAAAGCCATGGAACCGCGCTTGGCGTGGTAGTGGACGGAGTTCCCGCTGGAACAAAAATCGACTTGGCTAAAATTCAGGAACGGCTTGACCGCCGCCGCCCCGGAGCGAAAAACGACGGAAAATTCAACGCGGCCGTAACCGCCCGGAGCGAAGCCGACAAAGCGGAAATCCTTAGCGGCGTCTTTGAAGGAAAAGCGCAAGGAACTCCTATCGCGATAGAGATACGAAACAGTTCGCAACATTCAAGCGACTACTCAAATTTAAAGGATGCTTTTCGCCCAGGACACGCGGACTTTACGTACCAAGAAAAATACGGCTTTCGCGACTATCGCGGAGGAGGAAGAGCCAGCGGAAGGGAAACATGCGCCCGCGTCGCCGCAGGAGCTCTTGCGCTGCAATTTTTGGAGCAAACCCTCGGCAAAAAATTTTCTGTCACAGCCTACACTCTTCGCGCCGCCGGAATCTCTTGCAAAAAAATCGACCTTAAGGCAATCGAGCGAAACCCTTTGCGCGCGGCAGACCTTAACGCCGCCCGCGCCATGCAGGAGCGCGTCGAAGAATTGCGGGCCAAAGGAGACTCGGCTGGCGGCATAGTCGAATGCCAGATAAAGGGAGTCCCCGCCGGGCTTGGCGAGCCTGTCTTTGAAAAGCTGGACGCAACGCTTGCCGCCGCCATGCTTTCCATAGGAGCGGTCAAAGGCATAGAATTTGGCGCGGGCTTTGCCGCCTGCGACATGACAGGCTCTGAAAACAACGACATTATGGAACTGAAAGGCGGGAAAGCGTTTTTTTCAACCAATAATTCAGGCGGCCTCTTGGGAGGAATCTCAAACGGAAACACGATAATTTTTAGGCTTGCCATAAAGCCGGTGCCCAGTGTTTTTGTCGAGCAAAAAACCGTCAAAATGTCAAAGGGAAAATTGGCTGAGACAAAATTGAAAATTCAAGGCCGCCACGACGTTTGCTTGTGCCCAAGAATCGTTCCCGTCGTGGAAGCGATGGCCGCGCTTGCAATCGCCGACGCGCTTTTGCAAGAACGCGCCGCCAAGATTTAGTTCCGACAGGCTTTAACGCAGCCGGCTAAGCGTTACGACTTCGGCGCCAGTGGCGAAGATTTCGTTCACCAACAAGTCAAACTTTTCGTACAAGCGCGGGCCGGAGAGACTGGCCTTTCCAGCCGTTATCTCGATGATTCTAGAATCGTTAAAGTCAACGTATTGGTAGCCGGCAGCCGCTCCCTCGGCGCGAATCTTTTCGTCGGCCTTGTTGTTGGGAGCGTGCCAGTAAAGGCTTAGCTCGCGGCCTGAGCATTGGTAGAACAAGTCCTCCAAGCGCGCCAAGCCCTTTGAAACGTACTTATTGTCGTCATAAACATATTTGTTTGTCAAATCAATGTTGTTAAAGAAAATCGCCGCGCACTCGTGGCCGCTCTTCGCTATTTCTCGCGTTTCTTTTGGATAGCGGCGGACAAATTCTCCGTTAAAGAAAAAGTTGCACTTTAGCCCGTAGCTGTGGCACAAAGCCAGCACGACGTCAAGGCCGTCAGGATTTTCATCCGCGTCAAAGACCAAGGCGACTTGCCTGCTGTCGTTGTTCAAACGCGCGCTTTGAGGAATAAGAGCGCGGGTTGTAATGTCACCCGAAAGAGTCCTTACGTAAAGAGCGTTTGAGTAAAGGACATTCTTTGTCGTTCCGCAAAAAGCGCGGTAGCTTTCGTTTTGGGCGGCGGTTTTCACGGCGGCGGCATTTTGCTTGCTCCAAGACAAATCTTTTTGACTTAAAACAAACTTGTCGGAATCCACGCCGTTGTCAAAAACTATGTCGCCGTTTTCGTTCCAGCCGGCTTTTTGCGAGCTTGAAGCGAACAAAGGCTCAATAGAGCAATCCGTCAAGGAAAATTTTGACACGTCACGAGCGCCGCCGAGAATCAAGTTGCCGTTGTCGCGCCAAACCATCGAATAAACTTTTTGGCTCTTGATTTGATGATACAATTCAAAATTCTTGGCGGAATAAATGGACGCGCTTTCTCCGCCGGTAATCGCCACGAACATCTTGTCGGGGCTGACGCAGACATTGCCGCATGTGTCTTTAGCGAAAACGCGGCGCGACATCTTGCCGCTTGAGCTGATTGTATAAATCGCCGAGCATTGGCTTCCGTTTCCGCGGCGCGCAAGCCTTGCGCAAATAGCTGCCTCGCCCCAATTGGTCCAAAACACGTCAAAGCTCAAAACAGCCATATCCTGTTCGGCAAAGGAGCAAGAATACAAGATTTGAACAAAGGCTCCTGCCTCTTCATGCGGCTTTCTCTTGTAGTAAGAAACGACTTCGTCGCCTCTAATCACGATAAATTCCGTTCCGCTCTTATTAACCCAAAAACGGTCTGTCGTTCCGTTAAAGCCTTGCGGAAGGCGGCCCACGATTTTTCCTACTTGAATAAAGTCTCCGTAAAGGCCAAGCGTGAAAAGCTCCTTTATATCGATTTGAAAAATCAAGTCTTTGGAAATGTATGTGATTAAGCCTGAGTCGTTCCAATAAACGTTGTTAATCGTTCCAGAGCCAAGCTTTCTAAATTCTTCTTGAATCAAGAGATTCTTAAAAAGCATTTCGGGATTGCAAAAATAAATCACGCCGTTTTTTTCGTAAAGGCAATTCTTTCCGTCATACGACCATTTTACAGGAACGTTTGTGTAGCTGAAAGCCGCGTCGTCATTCAAAACGATTTTCTTTGACGTGGCGACTTCAACTATAACAAGGCGGCCCTTAAACACATCCGTTCTTTCAATCGCGCAATACCATTTTCCAGTCGCGCTGATTTCCGCCGGCAAAGGCGAAGCCGCGTTTTCCGGAAGCGAAGAAACATGACTAAGCCATTGCAGTTTCTTTTGCGCAAAGTCGTAAACAGCGCGTCCATAGCGGTTTCTGACAAGCAAACTGTTCGTGGCGCCAAAAACCGAAAGGCGTTCTGGAAAGCAAGTCACCGCTTGCGGAAAGGCTTCCGCCTTGCCGTTGACGATTTTGCTTTTAAATATTGTTGAATATTCTGTCGAGCCGGAAATTTTATGGTTCAGCGCGAACAAAAGCTCGTTTTGTTCGTTCAAGTTGGGAGAAGAAAATGTTATCTCCGCAAAAAGCGGCGCGCCAAGAGCCAAGGCGGCAAAAGCCGCCAAAAAGATTTTTCCGATTCGACAAAAAAAATTCATTTATGCATCTCCGCGCTCAAAGCAAGAGCGTTCAAGTCTGTCACAAGAGCGTCAACTTTTTTTTCCATTTTTTCAAGGCGCTCAAAGTATTTTTCCATTTGTTTTTCTTCAATGCATTCAAAAGCGGAATCAATCGCCTCTTCGCAATCTTCGTCGGTCACGCGGCTTCTTCCGCACCAAGGACAAAACACATAATCCTTTTCAATCGTTCGGCCGCAACCGCCGCAAACGCAAACCGCTGTCATTTTTGGAAATTCCATTTTTCTATCCTCTGAAAATTATTTGATAAGGGTCAATGGGTCGACGACCTTTCCGTTCTTGTAAACCGTCCAATGCAAGTGGGGGCCGGTCGAATATCCTGTGGATCCGACAAGTCCGATTTTTTGCCCTTGCTGAACGTATTCGCCAGTTGAACTGATTTTCTTTGACATGTGGCCGTACAAAGTTTGGTAGCCGTTTCCGTGGTCGATGATGATGTAGTTTCCGTAAATGCGGGAGAAGCTGGCTTGCAAAACCTTTCCGCCAAGCGCCGCGTAAATCGGAGTTCCTGTCGGACAGGCCATGTCCAAGCCCGGGTGGTATTGCTTGACTCCGGTAAAGGGGTCCCCTCGCCAGCCGCACTTTGACGTAAGGCGCCAAAGGCTCTTTAAGGGGCTGTCCCAACTTTCGCCCATCGCGCGGCGCAACGTGTCGCGGTCCAGCTTGGCGCCGGGAATGAACAATTCCTGGCCGACAGTCAATGTCATTGTGTCTAAATCGTTGGCGTCAAGAATGTCCTCGACGGCGGCGCCGTACTTGGCGCTGATTCCCTGGATTGTGTTTCCGGCCTTGACCTTGTACTTCAATCCGTCGCAAGAGGGAATCACAAGCTTTTGTCCGGAATAAACTTGGCGGACGTTTTCGATTCCGTTTACCGCGATGATTGTCGAAACGTTTTTAAGGCCAAATTTGATTGTGATGCCGCCAATGGTCTCGCCGGCCTTTACCTTGTATGTTTGGTAAGCCACCTTGTCATGGAAAAGCGGAGCGGACGAAGCGCCGGAAACGTTTCCGTCATCGTCGATCGCGTCGCCGGAACTAAGCGCGAATTTAGACATCGCCTCGTTTATGAACTGCATTTCGTCAATCGCCTCGTTTTTGAGCGAAAGCGGATTTGAGCGGCTTTGCATAAAGTCGTAGGCCTTGTTGGCGGCAAGAGGAAGCGCCGCAAGGATTGCAAGCAAAGGAAGGGTCCACAAATACGAACCGATTTTTTTAAGCGTCAAAAGAGGATAAAAGGGCTTAATTCGCAGCGTCGGCATCGCGATTTTTGGAAGGCCCAGCCCCCGGCTTAGCCCGCCGCGGCGGACAGCGGCCGATCCGCCCACATAACTTATTATTTCCATACGTCTATTATCGGAAAATAGAAGAAAAATTTAATAGAAAAATTAAGGGGGGTGGAAAGACGCGCAAGGGCGCGGGGCTTTCCACCCCCTAGAATTTCTTTTATATTTTATATAAACTGTGTGGACACTTCAAACTAGGAGAAACTATGACCTACGGATATTTTGACGACGAGCAGAAAGAATATGTCATCACTCGCCCGGACACGCCGGCTTCTTGGAGCAACTACCTCGGCTCCACCGAATACGGAGCGGTAATAACAAACAACGCGGGCGGCTACGGCTTTTACAAGTCTGGCGCGCAAGGCCGCTTTATGCGCCTTAGACTCAACTCAATACCGATGGACGCTCCCGGCCGCTACTTTTACCTGCGCGACCAAGAATCCGGCGACTATTGGTCGGCCAGCTGGCAACCCTGCGGAAAACCTCTTGACCAGTACAAGAGCGAATGCCGCCACGGAACGGCCTACACAAAAATCACGTCTGAATATTCCGGAATCAAGTCCGAGACGCTTTACTACGTTCCGCTTGGACAAAACTTTGAATACTGGCGCCTAAAGCTTACAAACAATTCTGGCAAGGCAAGAAAAATCTCCGCCTTCACATACTGCGAGCCGTCAAACCAGTGGAACACGACGCAAGACCAAGTAAACTTGCAGTACTCCCTTTTCATTTGCAAGGGCGAGCAAAAGGACAATCTTTTGCGCTTTGCCATTCACGACAACTTGTACAAGCAGTTCCCCAACGAGGAGCCGGGCAAATCATGGCAGCACTGCTGGATGGCCTTGGCCCAGGGAAAAGTGTCGGGCTTTGACACAAGCCGCGAGGCCTTTTTGGGAACATACGGAAGCTACAAGGAGCCGGCCGCCGTCATCGCCGGAAAATGCTTTGGCTCAAAAGCCTACGGCGACAGCCTCTGCGCCTCTTTCCAAAGCGACGTTGAATTGGCCGCAGGCGAGACAAAGGAAATCATCGTCTTGTTCGGAATCGGCGACGCGTGGACCCAAGGAAAGAAAACGCTTGATGAATTTGGAAGCGCCGAGCGCGCCGACCAAGAGTTGGACAAGCTTAAAAAGAATTGGCACGCCAAATTAGGAAGCTTTAAAGCCATGACTCCCGACGAGGACATAAACCACACGGTAAACGTTTGGGGCCTCTACAACTGCCTCATCACATTCGCCTGGAGCCGCGCCGCCAGCTTGGTCTACAACGGAGAGCGCGACGGCTTGGGCTACCGCGACAGCGTCCAAGACATTCTAGGCGTCGCCGCCGCGATTCCGCAAGAGGCCGAAGCGCGCCTTGTCCGCATGATTAGCGGCCAGTGCCAAAACGGCGGCGCCGTTCCGGTAATTTCAAAGGACTTCAACGCAGGACATGAAAAGGCGCCCAAGCCGGAAGAGTTCCGCAGCGACGACTGCCAATGGTTCTTCAACTCGATTCCCTGCTATGTTGCCGAAACAGGAGACTTTGACTTTTACAAGAAGGTCGTTCCTTACGCCGACGGCGGCGAGGCGACGGTATTCGAGCACCTAAAGCAGGCGCTTTTGTTCAACCTTGAGCGAATGGGCGCCGACGGCCTTCCCTGCGGCTTGCTCGCCGACTGGAACGACTGCCTTAAGCTGGGCTACAAGGGCGAGTCTTTGTTCGTCGCCTTCCAGCTGCGCCTTGGCCTTACGACATACGCCGACATCGCCCGCCGCCTTGGAAAGAATTCCGAAAGCGACTGGGCTCTTAAAGAGCGCGAGACTTTGGACAAGAACATTCAGAAAAAATGCTGGGACGGAAAATGGTTCATCTGGGCCGTGGCCGAAGACGGAACCGTTTACGGAACCCACACAATGGAAGAAGGCCAAGTTTACTTTAACACGCAAGTCTGGGCGGTAATGAGCGGCGCCGCGACGGAAGAGCAGGCCCGCGAATGCCTTAAGACTGTCAAGGAAAAGCTTGCGACTCCTTACGGCCTTATGCTTTGCGCGCCGCCCTTCGTCAAAGCCCCGCGCCAAATAATGACATCGGTTGTCTACAACGCAGGAATAAAAGAAAACGCCGGAATCTTCAACCACACCCAGGGCTGGGGCGTAATCGCCGAAACCTTGATGGGCAACGGCGACCAAGCCTTTGAATACAGCAAGGCTTCGATTCCGCCGGCCTACAACGACAAGGCCGAAATCCGCCAGAGCGAGCCCTATGTCGTAGGACAAACAACCTACTCCACATTCTCGCCCCGCGCCGGAAACACGCGCGTCTCTTGGCTTAGCGGAGCCGCCACTTGGAACTACTATTCGATTACCCAATACATTTTGGGAATCCGACCGCAATACGACGCGCTTTTGCTTGACCCCTGCGTTCCGGCAAAATGGGACGGCTTTAAGGTGGAACGCCGCTGGCGCGGAATGAACCTTAGCATCGAGGTCAAAAACCCGGAGCATGTTTGCAAGGGAATCGTTTCAATCGAAGTTGACGGAAAGACTTTTGAAAGCGCCACAGTTCCTGTGTCGGAGCTGCGCGACGGAAGCAAAATCGTCGCCGTCATGGGAAAGAACGCCAAAGACCACGACTGGCAGCGCTTGTAAAGCAAAAGGCCTTAAAGGCCAAGACCACCGCCCTCAACGGGCGGAAAGCCCCGCGCCAGGCGCGGTTTTTTTTTTTGCGCAAAATCCTTGGCTCGGCGCAACAAATTCCCCCTTAAGTTGTCTAATAGATAGAGGAAAATAAAATGGGAAAGAAAAACCTTTTTAAGACTATATACTCGTTGCCCGAGATTTTTGCCAAGAACTTTCAAAAGTTCGCCAAAAAGCCCGCGATGATTTTGGGCGGCGACAAAAAAATCTCTTACAACGACATGCGCTGGGACGTTTTTAAGACTTCAAACATTTTGCGCGTCGGCGGAAAAACGCCCAAGAGCGTCGCGATTTTCATCGACGACTCACCGCAGGCGATCGAAAGCTTTTACAGCGTTCTTGCGATTGGCTCTAAAGCCGCGCTTTTGCGCTACGACATGAGCAAAGAAGAAGTGGCCGCCGCCCTTAAAAACGAAAAGCCCGAAGCGGTATTTATCCGCGCGGCTAAAATGGACTTGCTTCCGCAAGAGCTTAACGCCGTCGTTTACGAGATCGCCAACAACGACATTCTTAAAAAGCGCGACAAGGAAGAAATCCAAAAGCGCGCCCAAGAGGCCGTTGACAATTCGCAGGAAAAAGTTTTGGCCGTGGCCTACTCCAGCGGAAACAAACGCTCGGAGTTTACAAGAAGCGACTTGGCAAAAATGATAGGCAAAAAAGAAAAGAAGAGCTACGGCTCGCTTGTCGAATACGTGGCCAACCTTTTCAACGCCTTTATCAAAGGCCGGCCGGTTCAAGCCAACTTGTAGCGGTTGGCCCAATAAGACATAAGCGCAAAAAAAATCCCGCTCCAAGCGGGATTTTTTTTGTCTTTACAGCGTCAATCGTTGTTCAAAATCCAAAGGGCTTTTTCCATCAAGCCTTGGCCCGGAATCACGCGCGGGCCGGCCTCAACGGCAGGCTCATCCGCGACCGTCGGCTCTTCAACTGTTGGCTCGGCTTCAATTGTTGGAGCCGCCGCGACCGCTGGCTCGCCAGCCGCGCCGCCCAAAGAATCCTGTATGTAAATCTTAAAGGGCTTTTCAAGCTCAAGCGAGTTGGGGGCGGCCGCGTTTTGGAAAGGCGTTACCGGCGACTGCAATTCGGCGATTTCGCCAAAGTTTTTTATTTCCTTGCTTAGGCCGCCTTCGTCGCTTGCAAGCGCGGCGTAAACGACGTTCCTGTACATGGCGAACTTTCCAAAGCCGAACAAAAACTCGTCGTTGTCCAAGCCAAGGCCGCCAAAAAAGTAAACTCTTTTTAGCTCGTGGGCGCGCGCAAGCTCGACGCAAAAATCCTTGACCTCGGGCGAAACCGTTTTTTGCTCCGTGACTTTTTCAGTCACCACAACCAAAGTCGTAATGTCTTCAAGCTCGTTGGGCTGGTGCGCGTCAAGCTGGTCTTCCGGCCTGTCCGGGTAAAGCGAGCGCTCGTCTATAACTTCAAAAGATTCCGACACGCTTTGCATTCCATAAACAAAGCGCGGCTCTTGCGGTTCAGCCGCCTGCGGCTCGTCGTCAATCTCAGGCTCGCCTTCTCCGTCGTGGGCGTGGGCTTGCGCGTCGGCGACGCGGGCGGCAAATGCGGCCTCGTCCACTTCTTGAACGCCGCGGGCAACAGCGTCGTCAAGCTCTTCGGGCTTTATGCGAACGCTTTCCATTTCTTCGTCTTCGGAAACATCGCCGTCGCCGGAGCCAACGTTTTGGCCAAGAATGTCGGCGAGCAAGTCGTCGGAGCCGCCCGCTTCCTGGGCTTTGCCATCGGCAGGGGATTCATCCGCGCTTTCGGCAACGACTTCTTCGGCTGGCGGCTCTTGTTCGGATTCTTCTTCCGGCGATTCAACGTCGTCAAGAATGCTGTCTTCTATTCCGCCGTCCTCGTCGTCAAAAATGTCTTCCTGGCTTACGATGGCGGCCTCGGCGCTTTCTTTTGCGGCGGCTTCTTTTTGGTATTCTTCGGAACTGGTGTCGATGATTTCCGCGACGACCTCCGTCTTAAGCGCGACAAAAATCGGGTGCTCGACAAGCGGACAGTCGATGAAAACTTTTTCCAAAGCGTCGCAGCCTTGGAAGGCTTCGCTGTGGCTTTGGACTACAGTCTGCGGAATCGTTATTTGCCGCGCGGTTGCGGGAACTTTTATCAAAGAAAGGCTTCCGTCGTCGCGGCGCGCAAAAAGGCAGCCGTCGTCGTCAATAAAAAAGGCCGGATTGTCGTCCGCAAAACGGATGCGAGAAAGGCTTGTACAATTTCTAAAGGCATCGTCTTCTATTAACTTAAGGCCGGCGGGCAAGACGACCGTCTCCAAATTTTCGCAATAGCCAAAGGCGCCGCTTCTTATGACGGCGACGCTGGGCGGAAGCGTTACGGATTCAAGCGAAACGCATTCCGAAAAAACGTTGCGCGGCAATTCCAGAATTCCGTTCCTAAAAGGAAATTCCACAAGCGACGCGCAGCGCTCGAACATGCTTTCCGAAAGCGCCTTGATTGTGTCGCACATTTCGATTTTTTCAAGCGAAAGGCAGCCGCTGAAAATTCCAGGCTCGACAAGCTCAAGATGTTTTGGCAAGCGGACAAATTGCAGCGCGTCGCAGCCGGCAAAGGCTTCGTAGCCGATTTCGGTGACGCTGTCTGGCAGTTCCAAGCGGTTTACGGGAGCGTCGGCCATCGCGCGGCGGTCTATCTTTTCAACCCCCTGCGGAATGGAAAGCTCCGCCGGACAATTTTGCTCGTAAACGCTCGAAAGAGTCTTGTTATTGTTTGTCAGAAAAAAAATGTCGCTTGCCTGCATATTTTTCAATTATACAATAGGATTTGAAATTTTTCAACAAAATTAGCCGCGGGCAGGAACTGCGGACGCGATTGGGGCGGCGTCTTTGCAAAAGGTTGTAATGCGGACTGAACCGTTGGGCGTTACCGCCGAAATGCTCCAGCCTTCGCGCATGATGGACAAAATTTTTCTGTCAGCCTGAACATCGCCGATTTTGTAAATAAAAGTGCGAACAGTATTGTTCATAATTCCCCTTGACATCACGGTTTTTAAAATGCATCGCTTTTATTATCGGCAGAATGTCGCGAACGCTTGAGAATAAATAGGAAGCGTCCGACTAGGACGCGGCGAAACCGCTCGAAACAACAATTAAGGTCTTGCGTCCGCCAACACGAGCGGCTTAGTCCACCTTTACTTTTGCCCATTGCGGCAAGAGGCGCTGGGGATCGCTGGCCAAAAGGGCGCGGCAAAAAAGCTCGCCGGCCTTGTCGTAAACCAAGCTCATCGTTATAGCCTCGTCGCCCTTAAAGTCGCTCAAAACGTAGTCGGCTATGTTGACGCCGGCCGGCTTTGAAATGCCAAAGCGCAGGCGCCAAAAGTCCGCCGTGCCCAAATTTTCTTTTGTGGAGCGAAGGCCGTTGTGGCCGGCAAGTCCGCCCGACCACTTTAAGCTAAAGGTTCCAATCGGAAGTTCAAGCTCGTCGTGGCAAACTAAAATTTCCGCAGGCTCGATTTTAAAGAATTGAGCCAAAGCCAAAATCGACTCTCCGGACAGGTTCATAAAAGTTCCGGGCTTTAAAAAGTAAATCTTGTCGGGCGGATTTTTGGGCGTGACAAGCGTTCCCTCTTTGTTTAAAAGCTGCGGAAAATAGAGCGCCGCCTTTTGCGAAAAATCGTCAAAAGAAAGAGCCGCCCATTCGCCCTTAAATTTTTGCTGCCAGTTCAGTTCCCCATAAAACGGAAGCGCGCTTGCAAACTGCCACGCCGTGTTGTGCCTGTTGCGCTCGTATTGCGAGCCGATGTTTCCCAAAAATGCCGCGAGTCTAATCATAGTATTAGTGTAGCAAAAAAACGCGGGAATTGCAAATAGGCGAAAAATGCTGCCAAAAACCGCGCTTTAAATTAACTTTTCTTCGTCTCTGCGGGAATATAAAATTCTTCGGACTTCCATAACATTGTCAATGACAACATACCAGACGGTATAATTTCCGACATTTATCCTGCGGTAAGGATGCGGACGTTCTTTTTTGGAATTCCATATTGCGAAAGATTCCGGCGCTTCCAAGCGGTCAAGTATGGCCGCTTCTATTTTAGAAAGAGTATTCTCAGCCGCGATGGGATTTTGCAAATTATTCTGAATATAATCCACAATCTCCGCCAAATCTTGTTCCGCCAATGGAAGATAACGCAAAGTATATTTTTTCATTTAACTTTTTTTATCCTTGAGCGGACAGACGAAAAAACTTTTTTGTGCGAAAGGCGCGCGTCGGTTGAGGCGGCTTGAATGTCAGCTACGTCAAGCTGGCGTTCAGTATCGTCCGAAAGCGTTTCGTACAAATCAAGGCTCATAACAACCATAGAGCCATATCCGTTCTTTGTCAAAAAAACAGGCCGCTTGCTTGTTGTGACAATGCTCTCTATTTCTGAAAACTTATTCCTTAAATCCGACACAGGTCTAATCTGCAACATAAAAACTCCTATGGCATAATTATATCATAATATTATCATAATTTGCAAGAGTTTTTTTGGCAAAATCGGACAATTAGCATCCAGCCATAAAACGCTTGCTTTGCTTTAAGACTTGATACAGCTGGCCGAGGGATTTGTTTTGGCCTTTTAGGTGGGCGGGCTTTGGGGAAAGAGCGTCGGAAGAAATGTCTTTGTATAAAAGCGGGTCATCGTCAATCGCTTGGCCCATGTAAATCAGAATTTTGAGCAGTTTGGCTTCGGCGTTGGTAAAGTCGTTTGTGACGCGGTGTTTTCCGATTGAAAAGCTTTTTGCGCATTCGTTGAGCTGCCAAAAGAATTGCGCCAAAACGCGGCGCTGGAAGTGAAGGCAATTTTCCTTATTGATGTTGCCTGGCTTATTTTCCACTTCTTCAATAAAACGTCTTTTGTATTCCGCCTTTACGCGGCTCATGTCGCGGCCGCAGTCGTTGAAAAAGAACTGAATCACGCCTTGAAACGCGATGGCGTAATCAAAGCCTCTGTAAAAATCCAAGAGCGAGGAATACTCTTGCTCCCATTTGATTTTAATTGGAATCCAAATTGTTGCAACAAGCGTCGCAAGAGGAACAATATTGGTTATGAAAGAGCTTATCATTTGTTTTATCAATTTTAAATCTCAGTCACACAGGTCATATAGTGCTTGAGAAGGTCATCATTGCGTCTATATTCATCCTGCAACAGTCGATTCTTCACACTGCAAATAGCATTTATCTTTGCAAATTTAAGTCCAGAATCATCGTTTATCAAAAGCAAAAACAAAACGACAAGAGTCGCTATGAATATGATAAAATATAAAAAACAAAACAAAAAAAAGACAAAATAACTTTTACCCACAATTTCTTTTATTTTGCAAACTAAAGACTTTGATGCATTCCCTTTGCATTCACAACAAAATCGCGGGCTAGATGTGTTTTCAGAGATAGAATTTTCTGTGGTTTGGCCAGTTACTGAAACATTGCAACATTTACTCGCATCGATCATTTTGGCAACAATATAGCAAGTAAACAACAGAGTAAAAATTATAGCTATAAGAAGAACGACCTTCCCTTTCACTGAACCGGAATACTGTAGATCATCCCCAAAAGTTGATTTACTTTTCCCTTTTGCCCCATCAAATTTAACACTATAAATATCCTTCTTGGTTTTCTTAACTGATAAAATCATTTCGTCTTCGTCATTCTTTTTCATTTTTTTTCTCCGCGCAGTTATTTCCTATACAGTCCATAATCAGTAATACGCAACAATGCTTTTGCATTTTCTTTAACATCAGTCTCCATAGGAGACCCAACATCTCCAATGTAAGGTGCTGGTTTCCCCTCTTCGTCTTTCCAATACCATAGGCTTGTCGTATCCTTGAATTCGGCTGATTTTAGACTTGAACAACCATTAAAAGCACAGGCTTCAATAGCATTTATCTCCGTATCAAATTTTAAGGTTGTCAGACTAGTACAACCTTGGAACGCTTTTTTGCCAATTTTTTTTAATGATACAGGAAAAGTCAAAGAAAATTCGAGCGCCGTACAATTTTCAAAAGCGCTTTCGCCAATTGATTCGATATCATTTGCCTTTGACCAATATATATATGAAAGTTTGGAACATCCTTTACAAAATCCACTTGGAATATATTTAAGACCATAGGGAATGTTAATACGCCAAAGGCTTGCGCAGTTTTCAAAAGCACACCAACCAATTTTTGTAACATTGTCAAAACTCGGCAAAGAATCGTATTTAAGAGCTGTACAACCAGAAAAGGCATAGTTACCAATACTCGTAAGACCACTAGGAATTATTATAGTTTTAAAATTCGCGCAACCAGAAAAAGTTCCATTTGGAATTTCTGTAATGCCATTTGGAAATGTAACAGATTTTAGGTTTGCGCAATCAGAAAAAATATAGTCGCCAAGACTTGTAATGCTATCAGGAATTGTCATAGTTTCAAGACTTGAGCACCCCGAAAAGGCATGTGAAGGAATCTCCGTAATGCCGCTAGGGAATGTTACAGATTTAAGATTTGAACAACCAGAGAAAATATACTCGCCTATACTTTCAATGCTATTAGGAATTACAAAATCTGTGAGACCAGAGGCATTCTCAAAAGCATGGTTTCCGATTGATGTTATGTTGCTTGAAAACTGTATATTCAATGGCGCTTCAGAATTCTTAAACAGGCCGTCGCCAATTTTCGTTACACCCTCAGAAAAAGATACATTTTTCGTCACATTTCCACTGAACAAACCGGACAAACTGACACCTTTCTCCGCGATTTTTCCTATTTTTATATTGACTGCATTTGTATGATAAAATGCTTCACCTTCTATTACTTCCACACTGTCTGGAATATTTATGTTGTCAAGACTTAAGCAATAATTAAAAGCGTAATGACCTATTTTTGTTGTGGTTTCAGGAATAACCACTTCCGTAATTTCTTTACAGTTATAGAAGGCATATCGTGGGATAATCGCATTGCTTGTCAGCACAACCTTTTTCAGAGAAGCTGGAATGTAAAAAGTGGGTTCCTCTTCATACCAGACATGTCCGCCGGTAGGGGAGTATACTTCATATTTTTGCTTCGTCGCCGTTCCGCCATCATATGAATTTTTTCCAAAAATATAGCCAAATAGCCATTCCTCACATGACTTAACTTCATCAGCTGCATACTTGCCAACAAATGGAAGCGTAATTTTCTCAAGAGATGAGCAGCCGCTGAAGGCACCCTCCCCTATAGATTTTACACTGTCAGGAACAGTTACATTCTTTAATCCAACGCATCCCTTAAAAGCGTTAGCGCCAATAGAGAATTCCCCAGAAGGCAAAATAACTTGTTTTAAATTTACGCATTCATAAAATGAACAATAATTATTTAACGATGACGCCTCTTCCAAACCAGAGAGGCCTTGAACCTCTGACAAATCCAAAGTAACAAGAATATCAGGCTTTGACGAATGCAGTTCTTTAAGAGCCGCATTAATTTTGCGAATCACATCCGCTGAAAAAATTCCAGTAGCTTTTACAGTACCGCTTTTTGTCATATTTTTTATTTTCGCAACTATATTATTACTATCACCGGTTGCGGAAACATTATATTTTGCATAAAGATTAATGTCAGAATGACGTTCTCCTGCCTTCCAACCTGTTATAGTTTGCATCGCGCATTCCGCATCTTCAAACCACCATTCTATAAATGAAATATCTTCTTCAGAAGGCTCCACAAGACTTACATCATCTTCCACAGTGTAAGTTGACTTAATTAGTTTATGAACAAAATTGTATGTAATTGTATATTTTTTCGCCGTCCACTTTGCGTAAAGCGTTACATTTTCATCGCCATTTCCTATCGCTGTAATTTTGCTTTCTGCCGAACAAGTTGAATCTGTATGCCAACCGCTGAATGTGTAATAATCCCGCGCAACACTTTGCGGCAACGCTATCGCCGCGCTTCTTCGTGTAAACGTTTCCGGCGCGACAGTGCCAGGGGCAAAAGAGCCGCCGTTCAATTCGTAGGTGATTGTGTAAAGCTCGTCAAAACTTTCTATCGTCCGACTGGCGGAAGAGTCAAAGCCGCTTGCGATTTGAACAAGTTCGCTCCAAGAGGCGATTTCCGTATCGACCCCATTGACGCTTGCGTAAAACTTTATCTTAGCCCTGTATGTTCCCGCCGTGATTTGTGAGCCGCTAAAGGTAACCGCGTTGTTTGAAATCGCAAGATTTTTTGGCTCATAACCGCTTACGATTGTCTTGTCCATATTTTCCAGCGAGGCGACTACGCGGGAAACATTTTGAGCGTTTGCCGCTCCGTCAAAAGAAAGCGCAAGGCTAAAGGAACCAGGGCCGCCGCCAATATCGTCAAGCGCAAGGCTGAATAAAAGCGAGTTTTGCCCGCTAACGATTTCTTTTTGCAAAGTTCCGCTAAAAGAACTTCCGCCGCTTGCAGCGCTAAGATTGAACGTCCATGTTCCAAGTTCAAGCGGAATGGACGCGCTTTGCATTGCGGCGGCACTTGCCCAAGAGCCAAGCGTTCTTTGAGCCCCCCCTTGTTTTGTTCCTTTTAGAACAAGACTTTCAAAAACCGCGCTTTGAACATCGGGCAAAAGAGTCTTTGATACAGAAGCATCGTCCAAACTCAGCGTTAAATATGCGGCATTTGCATCAAAAGTCGGCGCTACAAACGGCACCGCAATCGCACCGCTATCCTGAAAGTTTGAACAAGAAAAAAGTCCAAGCGCAAAAAACGCAGTCGTTACAGTTGTAATAACCTTTGTCATCCTAGTCATATTGCATCTCCTTAGTTAACCTTGATTTGGGCGGTATACGAGAACCATTTGCCGCCTTTCTTTGCTTCCAGCGTCAGCGTGTATGTTCCTTTTAACAAACTTGACGTGTCGATTGAGCAAGTCCGCGCGGAGCCTTTTGCCGCGCCGTCCAGCGTCCAACTGTATGAATCGCATTCTTCAGCTGTGAACGTAACAATGTTGCCGCTTTGCGATTTAGTCACGTTTATGTCCGAAAGCGGGTCAACCGAAATATCTATGCCGCGAACTTCGTTCAAAAGCCACACGGCGGTGTAGGTCGCGTCTTCCTCGTAAACAGAAGGCAGCGCGCCGCCGTGTGTATTCCAGCCCATAAAGGTATAGTTTGCTCTTTGCGGATTGGAGAGAGTTGGAACGAAAGCGCTGTTTTTTCCAGTTTTCTCAAGTGTTCCAGTTTGACCATCCAAAGTGCCGCCCGCAAGATCTAGAGTTAGAGTCACGGTTTTGCGCTTGTAGTAGATTTTCATCTCTGTGCTGCCATTTCCATTGATATATTGGCGACTGACAGGTTCTGCCGTAAAACCTGGATAATCTTTTGAAGTCGGCGTAACATAAGACGCTGTTGCCCCCGTTAAATTTTCAGTTTCATAGAGAGTGTAGTTTGAATCGTTAGGATTTTCCTGATAGTGCAAAACCTTATACGGCGTGTCATTTCTAGGCACCCATTTTGCCCAATACTTTCCATTATTCGTTGTTCCAACAGGTACCTCTGTATAAGCAGTGCCTGTATATCGATTGTTGTCATACCAACCGTCAAAATCATAACCATCTCTATAAATATTTTCAGCTGTCGGCAAAATAATATTTTCAGATTCTATGAAAAGTTCTTGGGCTTTGTAGCCAGTTGTCCATTTGCCAGAATTCAATTCATATGTTATAACATAAACTCGTTTCCATTCTTCTTGTTCCAAAACATAAAGAGCTCCTCCATACTGAGTAGGTTTAGAATCCATATTTACATTTTTCAAATCTTCATATGTAGAATTATAGTAAATTTCTTTTATATTGAGACAATTCCTAAATGCTGCTGAAAGAATTCTTACAAGATTCTTTGAAAGATAAACTGTTTCAAGTTCGGCACAATTTTCAAAAGCACTATAAGGTATTCGTGTAACTTGATCCGGCAGTTTTATAACTTTTAATTTTGTACCAATAAACCCATAGTCCGAACTGTTAAATGAATCAGGGAGCGTTATGCCGGTAAAATTCTCGCATCTATTAAAGAAGCTACCTGTCAACTCAAACAGAGTTGTCGCGGCGCTAAAGTCAAAATAGAAATCTGTTGTAATATTGGCCTTCAGAGCGGCGTTTACAGATCCATTCTGCCAACGATTTATGCTTGTATCAGTGACAAGCAAATAAAATTCTTCTCCTTCCAACGTAAGCGCCGCAATGTCATTCGCCACCGATTGCATTGTAGTCACCCGCACAGTAGCTCCGCTTGGTGTCCACGGCGTGGCATGCGTCCATTTAGCATGAAGGGTTATTGAATTATCATCCCCGGCAACACCATCAACAGGAAGTTCTGTAACTTGATTAGAATATGTTCCTCCGCTATAATCCGCAAACCAGCCCGCAAAAACAAAATTGCTGTCTGTATAAATCGGAGAGGCCAACGCGCCTCCGGTTGATGCAGACACGCTTGTAGCAGTATTCGGATTTGTCACGCCGCTATCAAAAAGCAAATCGTAATTTACCGTGTAAATTTTTTCCGTCCACTTTGCGTACAAGGTCAGTGTGGCTCCAGCCTCGGCGCTGTCTTTGTCAATCTGCGTTACGGCAGTTCCGTTGAACTCGCTGTCCAAATACAAGCCTGCAAAATCGTAAAAGCGCTTTGTGTAAGCGGGCAAAGAAAGCGTCGCGTCTTCCGTGCTGAATCCCGTAACCGCAAGCGAACCTTCCGCCAATGTCGCGCCGTCTATTCCTTCAATCACGACCGTGTAAAGCGTTCCAGCCCAGTGGCCGTACAAAACAACGTCGCCGCTAAGCCCCGCAAAGCTGGTGACCGCTTGCGTTTGCGCTTGGTCGGAATACCAGCCCTTGAATTGGAAGCTGTCTTTTTGCGGAATCGTCAATTCGCTTTGGGCGGTATATTTTCCGCTCGTCCGCGATTCGCTTGTCATATCGTCGGAGCCGTTCGTTATGACGTATGTGACGTTCCATTCCGCTGGAGGCGTTGGTGTTGGGGTTGTGGGAGTTGTTTGCGTTCCGCCGCCGGAATCCGGCTGGCTTTCGCCGCCGCTTGGCGTTGTTGGATTGTCCGTTGGCGTAGTTACTGTAGGAGCGTCGCCTCCTCCGCCAGCAGAGTTAGAGCAAGAAAAAATGCACACCGCAAAGAAAAAAGCCGCAAACAAAAGGAAAAGTTTTTTCATAAAATTCTGTCTCCCGCGTTAAAACTCCGTCATTTTGACGGAAAATATCCATAATTATAGCGCTAAATTCCGCTTTTATCAATAAATTTATAGCAAAACAACGGTTTTTACGGCATTTTGACTGTTTAGAATAATAAAAAAGCGCCGCATAATGGTTCCATGACGCTTGAAGAATTAAATTTAGTTTACACTTCAAACATAAAGGAAAAAAGAAAGGAGCGCGGATTAAAACAGCGCGAGCTTGCGGAAAAAGCCGGCCTTAGCGAAAAGTTTTTGAGCGACATAGAAAGCGGACGCCGTTGGGGAAAATACGACACTCTCTTGGCCTTGTCCAACGCCCTCGAAGTCGAACCCTTCGAACTACTCTTGCCTTTGGGAAAATCCGTCAACTACAACAGCCTTCAAACCCGTTCCCTCATGAAGCAAGTGCGGGCAAATGTCTCTGACCTACTGGACACCCTTGAGCGCTTTTTGGGCGAAAAATAAAAAAGCGGCCACTAGCAAAAGCGCTTTTTTTCCGTTAGAATAGCTCCATGAACATAATATCCACGCCGCATAAACTTTCGGGCGCCATCACGGTGCCGGGCTCAAAGAGCCACACAATTCGCGCCCTTATTCTTTCCGCGCTGGCGGAAGGCAAGTCAAAGATTTCAAATCCGCTTCAAAGCGCGGACTGCCTCAGCGCGGCGGGCGCGATTCCGCTTTTGGGAGCGGGCGTGGATTTTGGCGACGGCTCGGTTTGGACTGTGAGCGGCGCGGGAAAGGACATCCACCTTCCGACCGACGTGGTGAACGTTGGAAACTCCGGCTCCCTCCTCTACTTTTTGTCGCCGATTTGTTCCACCTTTGAAGGAACGTCCGTATTTACCGGAGACGCAAGCATCCGAAAAAGGCCCGTCCATCACGTGGCCGACGTGATAAAGCAAATGGGAGCCGACGCTTGGCTCGCCGTTCCCGGAACCACGACCTGCCCGCTAATCGTCCGCGGAAAAGCCGACGGAAAAAACGTCGTCCGCACCGAAGGCTCGATTTCAAGCCAATACATAACCGGAATGATGCTGGCCGCGCTGCGCTTGCCGGGCGGCTTAAAAATCGAATTGTCCGACCCAAAAGAAACGCCCTACCTCACGATGACAAAATTGTGGCTTGAAGAATTTGGCGCTCGCGTCCAAATGTCGGACGACTTTAAAACAATTTCCGTAACGCCGCCCGCCCAGCTTAAGGCCAAGGACTTTGCAATTCCCAGCGATTGGGAAGGCGTGGCCTTTCCGCTAATCGCCGCGCTCTTGACGGACAGCAAAATAACGATTCAAAACGTTGACTTTTCGGGAAGCCAGGGCGACGACAAAATCGTCGGCGTCTTGCGCTCGGTCGGCGCCGACATCGTTTGCGACAAGGCGGCGGCCACTCTTACCGTTACCGGCGGAAAGCCCCTAAGCGCGCTCAATCTTCCCGGCCAAACATTGCGCGTTCCGATTTCGGGCTTTCCTGACGCGATTTGCGCGCTTGCCGTGGCCGCCTGCTTTATCGAAGGAAAGACGGTTATCGAAGACGCCGCCGTTTGCCGCCGCAAGGAAACCGACCGCATCTCAACGCTTAAAGCGGAAATGGAAAAAACCGGCGCCAAAGTTGAGGAAGGCCCGGACTGGCTTGCGATTTACGGCGGCCAAAAATTGCATGGCGCGCAAATTCAAAGCCACGACGACCACCGAATCGCGATGGCGGCGGCCTGCCTTGGACTTGCGCTTCCTGCCGGTGAAAAGATTGAAATTGTCGGAGCGGAATGCGCGAGCGTATCGTTCCCGCGCTTTTACGAATTGATGAACGGCTTGGGCTGCGGCTTTACGGAAGCCTAAGACTGCTCGCCGTCTCTAAAATTTTCAAGCATTTTGTGAAGGTTTTTCATAAGCGCGTCGCCGTCAACTTGATCAAGCTTGGCTTCGCATATCAACTTGTCGGGATTTTCGCGGCACTTTTTTTCTAAGCTTTTCCCTTTTGAAGTGAGGCTGATGATTACGCTGCGCTCGTCGCTGGGGCTTCGCTCGCGGACCACCAAAGATTTTTCCGCCATCTTTTTTAAAAGCGGAGTCAACGTTCCTGAATCCAAGAAAATTTTCTGGCCCAATTCTTTTACGGGAACCTTGTCCTTTTCCCAAAGGGCCATCAAAACGACATACTCTGTGTAAGTCAAGTCCAAGGGATCAAGAATCGGCTTGTAGGCTTTTATGATTTCGCGCGAGCAAGCGTACAAGGCAAAGCAAAGCTGCTTGTCAAGGCGCAAAAGCTCCGGGTCGTTCTTATTTACTTGCATTTTTTTAGCATAGCATAAAATTAAAAATAATGCAAGTAAATTGTGTTCAATTTAATCTTGGCCGCGCCTCTATTCTTGGCTGCCCAAGAAATTGTCGGCCAGTTTGTTCAAGGCGACAACCAAGTCGTCCTCTTCCAAGAAGCCGGCCAAGGCCTTCATGTCGGTGACAACGATGCGCGCAAGCTCGTCCTGGGAATAGTCGGCCGACACGTCTTCCTCTTTAACGTAGTCAGACAGCGCGCCGCTCTTTCTCAATGCGTGCGAAGTCTTTAAGAGGCCGGGCCTACCTTCCAGCTTTGAAATCAAGTAGTCCAAAGTGACTCGCGTGCGGCTTTGCAAGAATTCCTTCCTTTCGCTTTCGGGAAGGGATTCGCTAAGGGAGCGCAAGGTTTTGAAAAGCTTTATCTCGGCCGAATAATCGCGGTCGGAGCCGTCCTTTTTAAGGATGTTCTCAATCGCGGGAATCATTTGGGTGGCCTTTTGCACGGCGCTGTCAAAGGTCGGCGGCTCCGGCTCAGGCTCTTCCTCGACAACAGGCTCGGAAGCTGGCGCGTCCACAAAAGACTCATCATCGTCAGAAAACTTGTCCGCCGCGTCTTCGCCGGCATCTTCTTCCGCTTCCTCTTCGCCGGGAACAGTCGTTCCAAGAATATCGTCAAACAAATCGTCAAGGCCGTCGTCTTCCGCGGACTCCTGAGGCTCTTCCGATTCTTGCGGATCTTTTGGAACATCTTCCGCCTCTTTTTCGGCTTCTTTTTCGGCCTTGTATTCCTCAAGCGCTTCGGCGGCTTTCTTCGCAGCTTCTTCGGCCATCAGCGCCATCTTTTCGTTCAACTCGTCTTGGCTTTGCTCTATAGCCTGCGCGTTGTCGGCGGCCTTTTGCGCGGCGTACCAAGCTTTTTCGGCGGAGTCGCTGGCCTTTTTGGCGTTGTCTTCGATTTGCGCCATTTTGTTCATCAAGTCGCGGTTTGCGTTTTCCAATTCGCGCAGGCGTTCGTCGGCGCGCGGATCAGGCGCGTAGTTTTGCGGAGGGTAGTCGCGCGGCGGTTCGTAGCGCTGGGGCTGAGGCTGCGGTTCATACGGAGGCTCGTATGCGGGCTCAGAATTATAGGCCGGCTCCTCTTTTTCGGTTGGAGCGGAAGCCTCTCCAGAAGCCATGTCCTCAGGAAGCGCCGAGTCAAAGTCAAAGGGCTTTTCCTCTTCTTCCTCAGGCTTATCCTTTAATGTCGACTCGTCGCCCAAAAGGTCCATGTCGTTGGCTTTTTCGTCTTCCGCTTCCTCTTTGTCTGTCGTGTCGGCGATGTCGCCAAAATCGATTTCCGGCTCGTCGTCCAAAAGCGGAGACTTTCCAAAAGCGTCAAAGTCAAAGTCGTCGGTAGTCAACTCGTTTTCCTCTTCCGCGCTTTCTTCGACGATATTCTCTTCCTGGCCCATGTCAATTTGAACGCTGTCGGTTTCGTCAAAGCCCGCGTTCAAGTCCTCGTCCAAGCCAAGGTCAACGTCAGTCTGAACGTTTTCTTTTCCGATGGAAGCCGCGATTCTTGACGACGCGGTTTTTGCCATCTTGTTTTCGCTTCCCAACTCCAAGGCGCGGTTGTAAGCCGCCAACGCTTCGTTGGGGTTTCCCATATCCTCTTCGATTTTTCCAAGAGCGACATAAGTTGTCGCGTTGCTGGGAGCGGTTTGCCTGATGTATTCCTTTAGAACGTTTTGCGCTTTTTCCAACTTTCCTTTTTGCCTGTAGCGCTTGGAAGCGTTCTTAAGGTGAGCCTTGTACGCCGGGTCGAAGCTTTCGATTTTTTTGTAGCAATCGTCGGCGCGAGTCTCTTCGTCGGAACAAATATAGTACTGGCCGGCCAGGTCAAGGGTTTCCAAATCGTCTTGGTTCTTGTCCATCAAAACCTTTAGGTCTTTGTTGGCCGCAGCCATTTTTTTTGCGCTAAGGTTTATTGAAACAGAATCCTTGGTGACCCTGTCGTCGTCGTCGGCAATTGACTTGGCCTTTTGAATCGCCTCAACCGCGTCAGCATTTTTTCCCTGCGCTTCGTAAGCCTTGGCCAAGCCCAGCAAGGCCTTTACTCTTTTTGGATCGGACTTAAGCGAAAGCTTGTACCTTTCTTCAGCTCCCTCATAAAAATCCTCAGCCATGTAAATGTCGCCCATCAATGACTGGAGGCGCGCGCTGTCGCCGTTTACCTTAATCGCTTGTTCGGTTACGTTCTCGGCTTCCTTGATTCTTCCCTTCTTAAAAAGAAGGCGCGCGTACTCAACGTAGGCTTCCTTCCAGCCCGGCTTGTAACGCAAGGCGGCCTCGTACTCGCGGATCGAGCCGTCAATGTTGCCCGAAGACTCGTAAGTGTGCGCCAAGTTAAAGTGCAAGATTGGATGGTTGGGGTCAACCTTAAGTCCCATTTGGTAGGCTTGGATCGCCGCGTCGTAATCCTTTTTCTTTTCGTAAATCGAACCCATGTGGTTGTAAGCCAAAACGTCGTTGGGGTTCAGCGTTACGACCGTTTCAAAACAATCGATCGCGTCCTTGAAATTTTCCTGGAACTTGTAAGTGAAGCCAAGGTTGTAGTAAACCTGGACTTCCTTGGCGCCGGCTTTTAGAGCCTTGTTCAAAACCTCGATGGACTTGTCGTACATCTTTATGCGGCGGTAGATTCCGCCCAAAGTCAAAAGAAAGTCGGGATTATTTGGCTCAAGCGTCAAAAGCGTTTCGTAAATGTCTTGCGCCTTCTTGTCTTCGCCGCTCTTTATGTAAACGTTTCCCAAGCGCTTTAAAAGCTCCAAGTCGCTGGGACTGTCTTTTAGCAAGGTGGAATAAAGGCGGGCTGCAAGCGCGTAGTCTCGCGACATTACCGCAGAATCGGCCCTGCTTAAAATCAAGTTACTTTCAGACATTTTTAACTATCTCCTTCCAGGACGAGCGTCAGCCTCATTTGAAAGGTTTCCGCTAATTTGCTCTTCTTCTTTAGAATAAGTCGAAACGGCAAAATAGTAAATAGCCCCGTTCCTTAATCCGGTCAATCTAAAGGCCGTGATGTTGTCAACCTTAATCGGCGACGGCCCTTGGTCTGCGTCGGTTCCCAAATACTCGCCGGGCCTGTTTCCGTAAAAAATATAATAGCCGCCGGCGTTTTCGTCAACTGAATACGACCAAGACAAGTCCACCATTCCGTCGCCGGGAACAGCCTTTACCCTAAACGGCGCTGTGGGCGGAGGCACTTGCGTGTAATTGATTTTAATTTCCGTAACCGACGGCGTGTGGCGGCCCGCTCCGTCAGGGAACAAGTCGGCGGCGATTTGGAAGTAGCGGCCGCGAACGCCCTTGATTTGCTGGCCGTTCTTTACGCGGATCCATTTTGGCGCCAGCTTGGGATCGTTCCAATTGTAAAAGTTGTCGCCGGCGCGGACGTAGTAGCGGATTTCCGTTTGCGGAGGCTGGTTGTCGGTAATCGCAAGGCTGTTAATGACGGAGCCGGGAGTGACCATAATCGGCATGCTTTCAAAGCGGCCGCCGTCAATCTTGTACTTGTCGTAATTTAAATTTTGCGGCTGGGACGAGTCGGTGACCTTTGACAAAATTCTAAAGTCGTCAACGCAGCCTGTGTAGGCCGGAGCGATGCTTATCGGAGCGACCTCGCCCAAGACCGGCTGGTAGATCGTATTTCCTTCGCGGCCGCCTTCAGTGATGTACTTTAAGGCTTCGACGCGGGAATCGATTTTGCATTCAAGCAAGCCGCTCTCTTCGTCGTAGGAAATTTCGTGGTGGCTCCACTTGTTGGGAATCAAGGCCGAGTAGCTTAAAAGCGTGACCTCGCCGTTGTTGTCCGTCATTCCGTCAAAGACGTTGGTAAAGTTCCACTGCATTCTGTTGTTGAAAAAGCAGGCTTCGATTCTTTGGAACAAAACGTAGTTGTTGACGATTCTTGACGAGTGCCATTCAAAAACCTTTTCGCCGTTTTCGGCGATGGCGGGGCAAAGCCAAAACTCAATTGTCCAAGAGCCCGTTCCTCCCGAGCGGCCAAAAATCGTTTCGGCGTTTCCGCGCAAGACCAAGCCCTTTCCGTTTCCGCGGCTAAGGGCCGAATAATGGCCCATAACAGATTTTGGCGAGCGCAAGAGCGAGTTGCTTTGCGCGGCGTAATGGCCGCTCTTGTCGTCAAAAGTTTCAAAGTCCAAAAGCAAGTCGGTTTCGCCGGTAATCGAGCGCGCGTTTGTCGAAAGTTCCAGCGACTCGTAGCCAAAGCGGCCCGTTCCAAAAGTCACGCCTTCCTTGCTAGAAAGCTCTGGCCAGCCGGTTTTTCCGCCCAACACAATCGCTTTGCTTTCCGCAAAACAATTCCACCCCAAGATTAGCCAAAAGGCTAGACAAAAGCAGAGAAAAATGATTATCTTTTTATCAGCGTTCATCGCTTGTCCCCAACTATGAATTCAACAAATTCGGACCGAGAAAAATTACACCAAACCGCGCTAAAGGCTCCCTCTTCCAGCGGAGTTTACTTGTGGAGAAATCCGCAGGGAACCGTCATTTACGTCGGCAAGGCAAAAAATCTCAAGAACCGCCTTAGCTCATATTTTTCCGGAAGCAAGGACATAAAAACAAGGCTTTTAATCTCCCGCGCCCAGTCAATTGAGTATATCACAACAGCGAACGAATACGAAGCGTTCCTGCTGGAAAACAATTTAATAAAAAAATACTCGCCGCGCTACAACATAAACCTAAAGGACGGAAAGTCCTACCCTGTCTTGCGCGTGACCAACGAAAATTTTCCGCGCGTCTTCAAGACCCGGCAAATGATTCAGGACGGCTCGCTTTACTTTGGACCGTTTCCTGACGTCACCGCGCTGGACACGTTCATCGACACCTTGTACAAGCTGTATCCGCTTCGCCACTGCAAGCAGTTTAAGGAGCGCGACTATCCTTGCCTTTACTACCACATCGGCCGCTGCAAGGCGCCCTGCTGCAAAAAAATCGACAAAGACTCCTACAATGCTTATATCGGAGAAATTTCAGAGCTGCTTGAGGGAAAAGGAAAGGAAACCGAAGAAAAGCTTTCCAAGGAAATGAAGGAGGCCGCGGCCGCCCTCAACTTTGAAAAAGCCGCCAGAATCCGCGACGGCCTCAAGGCCTTGATGATAATGCAAAACCAAAACATTGTCGAAGACTTTTCGGCCGAAGACCGGGACTACATCGCATTTTGGCGCGAAGGAGAACTGGCCAGCTTCACCGTTCTTAAAATCCGCGAAGGAAAAGTCCAAGGCCGCGACAATTACCGCGTCACAAGCCTTAACGAAGACGAAGAGCTTATGCCGGAATTCATCAACGCCTATTACACCGAAGACTCTGACCTTCCGCCGGCGATTTACGTTCCGACGCAAGAGGGCCTTGATTTTATGGAACGCTGGCTAAAGGAAAATTTCAAAAGCCCGACAAAAATAGTTTTGGTGGCGGAGCCGATGGAAAATTTCAAGCGCCACAAGGCCGCCTTGGACATGGCTCAGCAAAACGCCCACGAAGACATCATCCGCCGCCTGCGCGAGCGCGGAGACGTTCCAGCCTTGCAGGAACTAAAGGAGCAGCTTGGCCTTAAAAACCTTCCCGTTAGAATAGAAGGCTTTGACATCGCGCACATCGGCGGAAAATTCCCAGTCGCGTCGCTAATCAGCTTTTACAACGGAAACCCCGACAAAAAAAATTACCGCTACTTTAGGCTAAAAACGACAAACGGAATCATCGACGACTTTGCCTCAATGCGCGAGGCCGCGACGCGCCGCTATACAAGGCTTTTAAATGAAGGAACGGAACTGCCTGACCTTATATTGATAGACGGCGGCATAGGGCAAGTCAACGCGGTCGAAGGCGTATTGCGGGCGCTGGACTTGGACATACCGGTGGCGGGCTTGGCCAAGCGCGACGAAGAAATCTACAAGCCAGGCGACTCAACGCCGATAACGCTTCCAAAGCGCAGCGACGCGCTTCGCCTTTTGCAGCGAGTGCGCGACGAAACCCACCGCTTTGCCACCAGCCGAAACCAGCGCCTTAGGACAAAGGAAAACGTCGTGTCAGCGTTTTCGCAATTGCCAGGAATCGGTCCCAAGCGCGAGCGGATTTTGACCCAAAAGTTTATGACGATAGAAAAGCTTGCCGCCGCCCAAGAGGCAGACGTCGCGCAAGCGCTTGGAATAAAGGCTCCTGCCGCCGCGGAAATTTTGATGCAAGCGCGCCGCCTAAGCAAAGAGCGCAAGCAAAAGAAAGAAGCGCAAATGCAGTCGCTTAAAGAGGCCGGAACCACAAAGGAAATCGCGGCGCATAACGAATGGATCGCGAGCCTGGCCGACTTAGCGCAAGAATAGCTCCAACAGCGCGACCAAAAGCGGAATCGTGACGACGCAGGCGGCGCTAGAGACGGCCACCAAAAGGCTTGCGTAATCCGCGTCCTTTTTGAATACGACCGCAAAACTTGAAACGCTCATGCCGACCGGGCAAGCGGCCGCGATAAAGAGCACGCTCATAATCAATTGAATTTGGCTTACCGAACTAAAGGCTTGCATGGCAAAAAGCGTCGCGCCAAGCAAAATCAAGGGGCAAACGACAAGGCGCAAAAAAACGTCGCGCGCCAAAGGCTTTGCGAACGTCTTTACGGGCGCGGCGCGTTCTTGACCTTGCCCGGATTTTTCTTTAGCGCCGCCAAAGCCGCTGAACAAAAGGCCAAGCAAAATCATGCTGGCCGCGCCGTTGCAAGCGCCGATCATTTTCAAAGGCTCGATGATTACGTAAGGCATTTTAAACGGCAGGCAAAAAACAGCCAGGCCGGCCCCGCAAGCCAAAACGTTTGGGTTTGCCAGAACCTTCAGCGGCCGCATCGTTCCGGTCATAAGCCATTCGCCCCAAACCCAAAGCAAGACGTTAAAGACTAAAATGTAGCCCATAAGGAAAAAGACGCCCTCGCTTCCAAAGACGCCGTTTATAAGCGGAATTCCGATAAAGCCGGAGTTGGTGAAAACAATCGCGATTTTGCTAAGGGAGTCGCGGCCGGATTTTTGGCCTTGCAAGCAATCTTCGACTCGGCCGGATTTTTGGCCTTGCAAAGAACCTTGGCCTTGCGAAGATTTTTTCCGCGCGAACAAAAGCGTGGCCAAAACTATCATCGCAAGATGAAAGGCAAAGCTCACCCCAATCGCAAGGCCCAGCGACCTTAGCTTTTGGCCGCTATATTCCACGTCAAAAGTTGAGACAATCATGCAGGGATTTATTACGTACAAAAGCAAGCGGCTCAAATACTGCGACGCTTCCTTTCCAAAAGCATTCTTGCGCGAAAAGGAAAAGCTTACAATCACGATAATCGCCATAACCGCAAGCTGGCGGGCAACTGTCAAATACATGGCCTTATACTAGCCGTTTGCCGCGGAAAAATCAAGAATTTTCAAGCCAAGTCCGATTCCCCCCTTGAAATTTTCCTGTTTTTAGCCGATAATCAAGGCAATTATAAAGTTGATTTTGGAGAAACGTATGAAAAAACTTTTGCTTTCAGCCCTAGTTTTTGCCGCGGGATTTTTCGCGTTCGCTTTTGACGATTCCCCTTTCATGAAGCCAAACGGAGCGCCAAAAAGCTACACGCAGACTGAATTCACCATCACCACAAAGTTCGGCGACTATTTTAGAACCCCGGCCGTAAAATACAAGCACAGCTTCAACGACGCGGGCTTGGAAATCGAGTCCGCCGAATATTCAATCGCTGGCCAGCTGGCCAGCAAAATCGTTTACGAATACGGCCCAGGCCAGCAAATCGCTTCGCAAAGCTGCTACGACGGAGAGGGAAACCTCTTTTGGAAAGTCAGCGCGGTTTTTGACAAGAACGGAAAAAAAAGCGAAGAAAACGAGTACGACGCTAAAGGCGCCTTGCTTGGAAAGACAATTTACAAATACGAGGGAACGGACACAGTTGACGAAACTTACTACAATTCCCGCGGCGACTTGATTTGGAAAAACACCTACAAGTACAACAGCGAGCAAAAGTTAATCGAAAACTGCTCTTATTTTTCAAACGGAACGCTGGACATAAAGAAAATTTTCGTTTACGCCCCAGACGGAAAGCTTACGGAAATCAATTCATACAATCAATTGAACGAACAGATTGCCCGCGAGATAAACAACTACAACGCGGAAGGCCTTCTTACCGAATACGCCGTTTTTGGACCGGACGGAAAGCGCCGCTCTAGAGTCTTCTACAAGTACGACGACAAAAAGAACGTAATCAAGCAAACCACTTACAACATCGCCCAAAAGTTTGGCAACACCGTAAACGAAATGGTCGGCCAGTCAGACTTTGAGTACGATTATCCTAATCAGTAAGATACTTTGAAAAACGCGGCTTGGAGTTAACGAATTCCTTGGCCGCGATTTTGTAATCCACCCAAGTCGAAGTGAACAAAACCTTAATGCCCGGAATATGATACAAGTCCGTCGGCGAAACTTTGTCGTAGGCAATGTTCCTTGCCTTAAAGAAGTCGTCGATTTTCTTTACGCACGACTGCAAGACATAAGCCAAATAAGTGGAGCAGACAAAATGCTTTTGCTTTTTTGTGGAACTGATGTAGCCCTTCTTTAAATCGCGGCCTCCCAACTTGGATTTTTCGCGCGGCAATTTCTTGCGCTTAAAGCCGTCGATTCCAACAACAAGATTTTTCGTTGCCCAATACTTTACCTTTTGCTCGGCAAAGTCTTTTTCCAGCATTTTTTTCGCGGCTTTGTATTCTTCGGGCGTGACTTTTATCGCCAGCGTTGTCTGCGTTGACTTGTAGGGATTGCAAAGCTTCATGTACAAGTTTTCTTCGGGAAACAGGCAGCTTTCCTTTTTCAAGTCCTTTCGTGAATACAAGGTCAAGCCGTAAAAGTCGTCCTCAAGTCCAAAGCCGATTGAAGAATGGCTCGCAAGCTCCGGATTTGGGTCGGCCATGATTATAAGGTTTTTCAGCATATTCACGCTCGAAGCCTTGTTGTCGTACTCAGGATAATACATGCGCATAAAAATGTACTCGCCGTCCATATCCTTGTCCGCGGCCTTTTGCCCTTGGCTTTGAGCGGACGGATCCGAAAAATCAACGTCGTAAATCTTAAAGAAATCGTCGCTTGCGTTGATTTCCAAACCGTCGCTCATTATTTGCGTCCGCTCGTCCACAAATTTGGTGGAACGGCAGGAAGCGAGCAAAGCGACAGAAATTACAAGCGCGGCTTGAAGCGCGCGCGGCGCGAAACTGGCGCCGCCATTTTTATGCATAAAACTTTTCATATTCGTTAACATAGCGAAAGAAGGCCTTCGACAATCGCCTCGTGCTCCTTGGGAGCGATGCGAGCGTAAAGGCTTTCAACAGTGTCGCCCGGCATAACCGGGACTTTCTTTTGGACTAAAATTTTTCCGGTGTCGCAGCCTGAATCAACCAAGTGAACCGTGCAGCCGCTTTCCTTTTCGCCGGCGGCAAGAACGGCCTTGTGGACGTTTTCGCCCCACATGCCCACGCCGCCGAATTTTGGAAGGAGCGCCGGATGCAAGTTGATTATGCGGCCAGAATATTCCTGCACAATCGCGCCCGCCAAAACGCTAAGGTAGCCGGCCAAAACGATTATGTCGGCCTTATATTCCTTGCACGCCTCCAGCGTCGCGTCGCTAACTGCGAGCATTTTTTCTTCGCGGCTAGTGGCGGCGGCTTTTTCCTTTCCCAAAACGCTAACCGGGCTTTTTACCGCTGTCGGAATCCCGGCCGCTGCGGCGCGCTCCAAGGCGTAGGCGCTTTTTGTGTTAGAGACAACCAAAACAATTTTGTAAGGACAAGCGGCCGCCGACTTTTCGTAGTCAATCAAGGCCTGCAAATTCGTTCCTCCGCCGGACACCAAGACCGCGACGCGCTTAACTTCCGCCATCTCTTAGTCCTCAAACAAGAGAGCGTCTTTTTGGCTTTCGACGGGACCGGCGGCTTTTGCCACGCGGCCAATCTTGTAGGCCTTCATGTCCGGGATGCCGGGCTTTGAGTATTGGCTTGCGTTCTTGTTGAACATTTCGACAATCTTGTCCGCGTCCTTGTTGGCCACGGCAAGAACAAAGCCTATTCCCATGTTGAAGGTGTTGTAAACTTTCTCAACGTCGGCGCCGCGCTTTATCAGCTCGCCAAAGACCGGCGGAATGTCCCAAGAGCCGCGGTTGATGACGGAAATCAACTGCTTTTGTCCGGCCTCGGCCTTTGGATACATTCGGGGAATGTTTTCGTAAAAGCCGCCGCCTGTAACGTGCACCATTCCGTGGACGCTCTTGCGGAATTTTTTAAGAACCTGCATGACAGGCTTCACGTAAATGCGCGTCGGAGTGAGCAATACTTCGCCGATTGTTTTTCCTGTTTCCTTTCCGTTCAATATAAAAGGCTCGTTAAAGTCCTTGACCAACTGGCGGACAAGAGAAAAACCGTTTGAGTGGACGCCGGTAGAAGAAAGGCCGATAAGCGTGTCGCCTTCCTTGATATTCTTTCCGGTAATCATTTCGTTTTTGTCGCCGACGCCGACTCCAAAGCCCGCAAGGTCATACTTACCCACATCGTAAAAGCCGGGCATTTCGGCGGTCTCGCCGCCAAGCAAGGCGCAGCCGGTTTGAAGGCAGCCTTCCGCCACGCCCTTTACAAGTTCGGCGGCGACAGGGGCTTCAAGCTTTCCGCAGGCCACGTAATCCAAGAAGAACAAGGTTTGAACGCCAGAGCACAAAATGTCGTTCACGCTCATGGCGACGCAGTCGATTCCGACAGTGTCGTATTTTTTCATTTGGAAGGCGATGTCAAGCTTTGTGCCCACGCCGTCCGTTCCGCTTACCATGACAGGATTTTTTATTCCCTTGGGAACGGAGAACATTCCGTTAAAGCTTCCCAAGTCTGAAAGCAAGCCGGGAATGGCCGTTTGCTTCGCGTATTTTTTATACTCGCTTACCGCGCGGTATCCTTCCTCAACGTCAACGCCAGACTCTTTGTAATCCATATTGTTCTCCTATTCGCTAATTTTTTTTCCGTTCAACTCGCCGGGAACGCTCATCGGATATTCGCCGGTAAAGCAGCCCTTGCAGTAGCCAAAGTTTTCGGGGTTGCACGAGCGCAAGGCCTCCAGCATTCCCTCGACCGAAATAAAGGCCAAGGAATCCGCTCCGATTTCCTTGCGGATTTCGTCAACGTCGTGCGCGCTGGAAATAAGCTCGGCGCGGCTTGGCGTGTCGATTCCAAAGTAGCAGGGAAATTTTACCGGCGGACTGGAAACCCTAAAGTGCACTTCCTTGGCGCCCGCGCGGCGCAAGATTTGGATCAAGCGGCGGCTTGTCGTTCCGCGAACGATTGAGTCGTCGATTACGACAACGCTCTTTCCGTCAAGCTCCGACTTAAGCGCGTTCAGCTTTACGTAAACCATGTTCTCGCGCTCTTTTTGCGTCGGCGCGATGAAGGTGCGGCCGATGTACTTGTTCTTTACAATCGCGTTTGAATACGGAATGCCAGCCGCGCGCGCGTAGCCGATTGCCGCTCCTAAGCCGCTGTCGGGAACGCCGACAACGATGTCGGCCTTTACAGGGCTTTCCTTGGCGAGCGTCGCGCCCATTCTGTGCCGCGCCTCCTCGACAGAAATTCCGTCCATGACAGTGTCGGGACGCGCGAAGTAAACGTATTCAAAAATGCAGCTTCTCTTGGAAGTTTTTTCTCCAAACTCAAACGACAAAACTCCGTCGTCGTTTATGATTACGATTTCGCCCGGAAGAATGTCGCGGACAAAAGTTCCGTTCACAGCGTCAATCGCGCAAGACTCGCTGGACAAAATCCAGCCCTTTCCGCCGTCAAGCTTTCCAAGGCAAAGGGGCCGGATGCCGTTTGGGTCGCGCGCTCCGACCAAACCGTTTTCGGTCAAGACGCAAAGCGCGAAGGAGCCCTTAATCATTTGGATTGTGTCGGTCAACGCGCGCTCCAAGCCTTTTTTGTAGCTTTTTGCGATGAGCTTTACGATGACTTCCGTGTCGCTTGAGGAATTGAAAGTGCTTCCTGTTTCTTCAAGCATTTCGCGGAGCTGCTCGTAGTTTACAAGCTGTCCGTTGTGCGCGACGGCCACGCTTCCAAGCTTCATTTGGCTTACCATCGGCTGCGCGTTCTCCACGCCTTTTCCGCCGGCGGTGGAATAGCGCACGTGGCCTACCGCCGCGTAGCCCGAAAGATTTTTTATGTCGTCCTGGCTAAAAACGTCGCCCACAAGGCCAACGTCTTTTTTTACCTTGATTTCAGTTCCGTCGTAGACAGCGATTCCGGCGGATTCCTGTCCGCGGTGCTGCAAGGAGTAAAGGCCAAAGTAGCAAGTGGCGGCGGGATTAAGGTCTTTGGGAAGCTTTCCGTCCTCGCCCTTGTTTATGTAAACGCCGTAAACGCCGCACTCGTCATGCAGCTTGTCGTCAAAGTTCTCTTGCATTTGAATCATAGCTCAATGTCCTTGGCGGCTTTCGCGTCGTCGGCCAATTTTTTTCTAAAGGCCAAAAGCTTTTCCTTAAGCTCGGGATATTTTATTGAAAGAATTTGAACGGCCAAGTAAGCGGCGTTCTTTGCGTTTCCGATTCCGACTGTCGCCACGGGAATTTGCGGGGGCATTTGAACGATGGAAAGGAGCGCGTCCATTCCGCCCAAACCGTTGGACTTTTCCGACACGCACTCAAGCGGAACTCCGATTACAGGGAGCGTAGTCATTCCGGCCACAACGCCTGGAAGCGCCGCCGCCAACCCCGCCCCGGCTATAATCACTTCAAAGCCGTCAGCCTCAACTTGGCTCACAGTCTGTCGCAAGAGCTCGCCGGCCCTGTGCGCGGAAATAACAAAAGCCTTGTATTCAACGCCGAATTCCTTCAATACGGCGGCGGCTTTTTTCATAGATTCTGTGTCGGATTTTGACCCAAAAAAGATAGCGACTTTCATAAAAGGATACTATCAAATTTGGCCCCTTGTGTCAAAGGGGGAGCGATGGGCAAATCAAGCGATTTCACCAAAAATCAAACGCAGCGACTTTGCTCATGGTTTCCATGACATCTGCATAAGCGACTTCTTCATTTATCAAAGTCTCGGTTATGATGTCAAAATCAGCTTTGTAATAGTTTTCGGCGCTATACTTTTTTATTAGTTCGCATACATTTATGTCCGGTTTTGCTGAGGGGCACACATCCATTTTTGCGCGCAAAGCCTTAACTTCCTTGGCCAAACGCTTAAAATCATCGCCAAAGCTAATTTTTGGAAAGATTTTATGCAAATCATAAAGATGCCGCGACAGTCTCCGCGTTTTTCCTTGCAAATAATAGTCACACAAAGCATAAACTTTGTCTATGAAAGTCCGCGACAAAGACTGGGTTTTCATTTTAAATGGCTCAAAACAATACTGCTTTGCAAGTTCTGGCTGCGTTTCAAGCAAATAATCCCCAACATAACTTGAGATTCGCATTGTTTCCGTCGGAAACGAATAAGAAGCGAGAGCGATTTCAACCTTCACGCCCTCCCTAAGATTTTCCCCAGACGACTCAAACATAGTATTATAATCAAAAATGTATGAATTTAAATCGCGGTCACTCTGAATGGAATCCCAATTTTTTATAGGAACTCGCAACTCTTCCGAAACAGTTTTCATCACGTCATACTTCAATTTCTTTCTTCGTTTTTCACCCAAATGTTCCGTAAACGTTATGTCAATATCCTCGGAAAAACGATCTATCACCTTATGGCATTTTGAAAGAGAAGTTCCGCCTTTAAATACAACCTCTCCCAATCCAATTGACTTTTGCGCTAACAGTTGAAGTATCATCGTGACATAATAATCCTTTTCAATCACAACCGAACCAAACGCGCTCCACCCCTTCATGCTTTCTATTACATTTCTGAACAAATCTTTATTTTCATGCAAGTACATTGTTCACTCCCAACCGGTACAAAGTTTTATAAATTGAATCTGGGTAGAACTGCAAGCAATTGTTAAACATTTCCTTTTGCGGCTTCATTTTTTTTATGTACCCCAAAAGATTTCGTTTTACAAATTCTTCGTCATTGTCATAGTCCATATAAAATTCATAGTCGTTCAATAAATCCAAAACTTGGAGTACTTTATGGTTTTCTGTGGTTATTGGAACGCGCGGCTTCTTTAAAATGAATTTTGATTTTCCAATTTTAACCTTGCGTTTCGTTCCACCGGAATTATTGGACGCTATCTCGCGGACAAATGGAACTTGCGTTGTAAAATACATTGAATTGGCAAAAGCAAAGCCAGTATAATAACCAAAATATTCACCCTTGTCGCAAATGTATTTTTTTACGGCAACATCTGCGTCAGAAAAAGGCGGATTCCGTTTAACAAGAGCATGCAATTCTTTTTTTACCTGCGTTTCCGTCTGCAACGAGTCATGCGGAATATAATAAACTCCGGTGTCATACCTAATGGCAAGTCCCTTGTCGCACAAAACCTTTAGTGCCTGCCGAATGTTGTTTTTTGTGGAGCCAGGCATATTCAAATCCGAAACAAAGAAGGGGTCGTCTTTTTTATAATTCTTTAGAATGTAATCATAAAGTTTCATTCACCCGCCTCCAAACACTAATATAATTATTACTAACAAATATTTTTTATTAGTTATAAATATATTAATATATGAATGACGGAGTGTCAAGCAAAAACCCTAAGAGCTTTTGAGAAGCTTTATACTAATAAGGTCATTAGAATTTAATCTCTTACCCAAGAATGGCCGGCACCGTTTTTCTTACGCGGGCATTTGCCAGGAGCGGGCCTGCCTGCGCTTTTTGCTCGTTGCTGTCTTTGTCCACAAGCGGAACACACCCATTTTACGAGAGGATTTTTGTTAGCAACCAAGATTTGATAATCTGCATCAAATTCATGTTCACACAAATCATCGTCACAACAAAACTCTTCCGAACAGATGTCAAAAACATGCTCGTTCATGTTGCCTTCAGTTCCTGCAACAGAGTTGTCAGTTGCAAAAACACCAAACGCGATTGCCGCAAGAATAACCGCGACAGACCTCTTGCTTTTGTTGTTGCTTTGAATCTTTTTCATTTTATTTATCTCCTTCTTCAAATTCAGCAGCATCGCTTTCATCAATCTCAATTTTTTCGTCTTTGGCAGATTTGTAAGCTTTTTGCGCATCTTTAAGCATTGACTTTACATCCGCCTCTTTTGCAGTTTCAGTTGCCATTTCCTTGATTTCTTTTTCAGACATCTCGCTTATGTTTTTCTTGCCCTTGACCAATTTTACAAGAAGATTCATATAAATGATTCCAGAAACATAAACCACTGCATAGCCCAAAGAAGCGTCAACGGCGGAAGCCGCAACAGAACCAAGTCCAGGAATGAGGGAAACAACCGAAGTTGCAACCAAGATGGTAATTGCGTACCCTATGAGATTTGTTACAACAGCCGATGCCAAAGCCTTTAGTATGTTTTTTTCAAAAGGAATCTCTATTTTTTTGCTTAAACGCACATACATTGCCCAAACAAATCCTATAAAGCAAGCCGAAGCCGCGGTTCCACCTGCGCCAGGAATCAACCCCGCAGCGGCGGATGAAGCCGCCGCTCCTATGGCATGGAACTTTACAATTTTCAATAAATCTTCCGAGGTTGTATTTTCAGCCTTATCGCCAAGACTATTCAACAATTCGTCAATAGCCACAGTCAACCTCTCTCCATTAACACTGGAGACAACGGTACGTTTAATGCTGCCGAACGAAAAACTAGATTCATTTTGGACGCTCTTTTCAACCTTGAATTCCTTGCCTCCAAATTCAAACGAATCCGCAATCATATCCTTGTATGCTTTTGTCATTTCAACGCTAAATCTTAGAGACAGCGGATAAATCGGATGGCACAACTTTACCTCCGCAAAGACGAGCCCGCTCCTTTTCCAGTTGGTAATCACATTGCCAGTCGTATAAATCAAAGAACATTCAGAAATCTTGTTGCCCTTCAATTTTTTCATAGCTTTTTCATCAAGCTCAAGAGGTAATTCAACAATCTCCCCCGCCTTGTCTTTAAACACAGCTGACAATTTGGTTGAAGAACTAAGCATCCATTGCAATGGAATTTGACATAAAACGCAAGAAGTTTTATCCGACATGTTTTCCAAGGACACTTTTATTTTCTTTATGTCTGAAACTGAATTCATGGCCACTGCATTTGCCGAAGTCTTTCCAAATAAGTACAAAGATTCATTAAGGCTAGCCGTGTTTAGTTTATATTGCTTTTGTATAGATTCCAACACAACTTCTTCGCTTCCGATTTTTTGCAGCAAGCTGCGTGAAAGTTCCAAACCGTCGTAAAGAGTATTGTAGGGCGCTCGCGCGGGACGCTTTGCCGCGTCGGACTGATAATAGGAATAATACATATCCTCTTTTGGAACTTTGTTTCCGCCATTAAGTTCGTAGTTTGAGGTATAAATTTTCACAAGGGAATCTTTGTCCATCAAATCAGAATCGACTGCTGATGCAAGTTCATTTATATTTCGCTCAAGAATTCGCCTTGCGCTCTCTGCGTCGCCGATATTCGCATAAACCAAAGCGCAAAAATAATAATCGTTCCAAGATGTCTTATTGGCTTCGATGAACTTCAACTTTGCCTTTATCTCTTCAAGATTCGCCTCTTGGTCTTTGAGTAAAATAGAAATTTTCCCTTTATAAGCGTCAACAGCAATAGTGTCATAGCGGAATATTTGAATATTCTCTTCCTCAAAACGCGCGTAAAACTCCAACGCATCTTTTTCTTTTCCAATTTCCAGCGCGACTTGCGCGAGGTGATACCAGAACAAAGGAAAATGCGAGTAAAAGCGATCTGTGGACAAATTTTTTAGATTTGTGAATTTTCGTTTTGCGTCATCATCCTTCAAGAAGTCAAACAACTTTACCAACTCGTGCTCGTTAAGTCGCCACTCATCGCTTATGCCGTACTGTTGGATGAGACGGTGTGTGTATGTATTCAGTTCTTCATAAACATCATTTAATTCGTCTTCAGTGAGCTGCTGGTATTCCCACATCTTTTCGTCATATTCTTCAGAAAGATTGTTTTTGTACTTCCTGTAATTCATGTACATCATGCCAGCGCTCTGAAGAACATTTAGCATAGGTCCTGCAAGAGCTGTCAATGCCATCGGACTTCCAAAATTAACTCCTGTCCCCACCAAAACGCTTGGCAACTGCTGGAATGAATCATAAAGCGCGTGGTTCATCTTGCGTTCCAACGAAGCCTGCAACCGCTCGCGGTTCTTGTTGTTTTTACGTTCCTCATGGATTAAATTCATAAGGCGGTTAATAGTGTGGACACTGCTTTCGTCCTTGATAATTTCAAGGTTCATATTGTCCTTAAGATTTTTGTACTCATCTTCAAGGACAGCGATATTGTTGTAAGTTCTGACCTTGTAAGTCGCATACTGAGCGTAGTTCATCATAAACAACGCTTGTTTTTGTGTTAACTCCATAATTTTCACTCCTTGCTATATTTTTTCCCAAACACATCGCTTTTTTGTGGCCGGGCAATTGTCTCTTTTTGCAGGCGTTCCTATTTGAGGTCCTGAAAGGTTCATGGCAAAAGGCGGTTTTAAGCAATGCCTGCACCGCCAATCTGTTTTCTTTTCTGAAGGACAACCTATAAAAACCCAAATATGGTTTAAGTTCGAATTCCCCTTTTGGGGATGCGGGTGCGAGGAGCAAGACTCTTGACGCGGGGCGTTGTTGACAAAGCCCGTTGGATTCATGCCGCATATATTGCATTGCCATAAAAATTTGTTGTTTACAACTCTGTTTTTTACAATTACGGGACGTATAACGTCCCACGTATGTTTTCCGCCATATGGACAGTCAAAGCCATTTTGTATCGCGGCTTGCTCCCCGCACTTTGAACATTGATAACGCTCGCCAGCCATCTGTTTTTCCTCCTTTTTTTCTTCTTTACCTTCAAGTTGCGGCACAGTTTCCGCAGCGCCGTTTGAAATCTCCGCATCTTTAACCTTGAGTTGCTTTATGCACAAAGAATGAATGAAAGCCACGAGCCACAACCAAATTCCATAGAAATACCAAGCCCAACACCTGCGGCCTTTTTTCTTTGCGATTAAAGCTGGAATTACGGCAAGGGCGATGAAAATTGCCAATACATACCAAATTTCATATGCGACCCATGCCCAAATAAGCGCGGACGCAACAGAAAGCGCGAGCATCCCCATTCGACTTTGGCGGATGAGGATGGGCAAGAGAAAAAGCATAATTAGAACAATCGAAACGGTAAGGACTTGAAAAACGATTGGATCAATAAATGTGTTTATATATTTTTGCAACAACAAAACAAAGCTTTCAACAAATCCATGAATTTCTTCGCCTATGCGATAATTTTTCAAATACTCGACATCTTCTTTTATATCGCCCAAGCATTCCAAAAAATCAACATCTTGCGTAACACTGTCTTGATTTCCATAGCTTTGTTGAACGGCCAAATAGATTTTGTTGTATAAATTAATTGAGGACGCCACGACAGGCTTTTGTCGTATTTCATCAAGTCCGACAACCTTATCCAACAACCAGCCATAGTCGTTGTAAATTTCAACAAAAACATTATAAAAAGGTTGTATCGTATTTAGCGCGTCGGCAACCGACTTATAAATATCACCATAATTTTCCATAATGTTCTTTGAAATATTTTCTTTCAATTCTAGAATTTCATTTTCCAACTCAATTTCAATCTTTGTAATTCCAAAATTCTCGTCCAAAGTTGCCCAGAGGTCTATGCCTGTTGCCCTGGTTATTTTTTCATAGACAAGGTTTTCTGTTCCGAACACAAAAGAACGCGCAGCGTAATTAACCCCTGTCCTAAATCCAAAAACACCCCCTAACGCTATGCCTCCCAATATTATGAAAATTCCCGCAAAAACGCCAAAGCATTTTTTTACTTTTTTAGGAACCCTATTTAAATACGAAAGCTTCAAAATTATTGTCAACACAATGCCAGCACAAAAACCAATAAGCGTTCCCAGACCAGTAATTATTGCGATTTCTTTGCTCGAAGCGCCAAATAATTTCAATATTTGCCACAATGTGTTTAAGATTTCCCCTAATACATCCACTTTCATTCACCTCTATTCATAACAAAACGCAATGACTATACATAGCTATTTGCTATTATTCTAACTAACGCTCCGCTTATAGTCAATAGTAACTTTTAGTTATATTTTTATTATGATGAATGAAATTCCTATAGAGACTGTCATAAGGGAAAATATCAAAAAACTTCGCAAGAGCCTTGGTTGGAGCCAGGAATTTTTAGCAGAGAAAACAGGAGTGTCAGCTCCATACATCACTCAAATCGAGGTTGGAAAGCGCACTCCGTCATTGGATATTGTGGAAAAATTGGCGGCAGCCCTTGGGGTTGAATACAAAGTTTTGTTCGAGCCAAACAACTTAAAGAAACGTTCAGACACAAGCGAATTCTCAAAACATATTCTTGAGTCCAAATTAATTTCAGCCATCACAAAAACTATTCACAAAGAGTTTAACAGCTAGTTTTCTTACAAGTATTTTTTGACCGAACCGGTCCAAATTTTTACCGACAGGCTGTTGGGAAGGTGGCGCTGGAGCCAGGCAACGACGCGGACGGCAAAGCGATAAATCGAAACGGCCTTTCCCCGCCGCGCGTCTTTGATGGCTTTTGCGGCGACCTTGTCGGCGGTTACTATCAGCGGAAACTTTACCTTGCGGCCGTTCAAAGTTTCTGGCAAAAGCGCGGTTTGAATCCATCCCGGGCAAACGGCGGTGACTACGATTCCCGACTCGCGGAGTTCTTCGCGAAGCGCGCGGGTGTAGCTGTAAACAAAGGCTTTTGTGGCCGCGTAAAGGTTTATGTATGGCAAGGGGCTAAAGGCTGATTGCGAGGCGACGTTCACTATATGGTCGCCGGCCTTCATGTAGGGAATGCAAATGTTGCAGAGAGAGGCGACGGCGGCGCAATGGCTTGTCACGCTGTCAGAAATTTCTTGGACGGAAAAATCTTTGGAAAGACCAAAGCGGCCAGAGCCGGCGTTGTTTATAAGCCAGCGGACTTGAATCGCGGACTTTTTTTCTTCCGCCTTTAATTTGTCGCTAAGTTTTGAAAAGGATTTTATGTCGGACAAGTCCATTTTAAGCGGAACGATTTTGGCGCCGAAGCTTGCCTTTAAGCCTTCAAGCTTTTCGACGTTCCGGCCAACCGCCCAAAGCTCGTCTACGTCGCCTATGACTTGGCGGACAAACTCTTTTCCAAGTCCGCCGGCCGCTCCTGTAACAATCGCGACGCTCTTTGCGCTTGCGCTCATTCCAATATCCCCCATCACTTTTTTAGATATAAGAATTATTTTATCATTATAGCGCGAGTTTCAGAATTTGTCACGCTTTTTTGCGCATCATTCGATCGCGCGGACTGTCATTCCTCCACCAGCATTTTTTCAAAGGCTTCAATCGGAGCGGCGATGCGCTTGTCCTTGCAGACAACAAGCTGGGAATAAACCTCAAAGTCCTGGCCCTTCCACAAAAGGCGCTTTAGCTTTCCGGCCTTTAGCTCGGCTCTTGCTGCCATCTCTGGCATAAAGGCAACGCCAAGCTGGTTTATCGCAAACTGCTTTAGCACTTCCTTGCTGGAGGTTTCTAGCGCCACGCGGGGCGTGATTCCGGCGCGCTTTAGGTATTCCAAAAGCATATGCCTAAAGTTGCAGTTGTGGCCGGTCAGCAAAAGGGGAACGTTTTTTAAGTCCGCTTCGCATATCGATTTTTTTTGCGCCAAAGGGTGCTTGGGACTTGCGAAAAAGGCCAGCCCCTCGCGCTTTTTTTGCAAAAGCAAAAGGCCTTCTTCTTGGACAAGCGGGTTCAGCGTCCAAGCCAAGTCCAAGGCGCCGTTTTTTAGCATTTGCGGAAAAGTGTCGTGGTTTATGAACGAAATTTGTATGTCAACCTTGGGGTACTTTTTGCGGTACTTTAAAAGAATTTTTGGAAGCAAGTCGTAGCACAAGGATTCGGAGACGCCAAGCTTTATGACGCCGGAAGGCTCCTTTGACGGCGGAACTTCCAAAAAAATCTCGCGCTTTAGCTGAAGCATTTTTTCGGCGTAGCCGCAAAGCTTTTGGCCTTCAGGCGTAAGGACGATGGACTTTCCAAGCCGCTCGAACAAAAGGCAGCCCAGCTCGTCTTCAAGGCCCTTTATTTGCGCCGTCACCGTTGACTGCGCGTAGCCCAAGATGTTTCCAGCCGTCGTAAAGTTTTTTGTCTCCGCGATTTTTAGAAAGGTTTCAAGTTGAAAGATGTTCATTCCGCCTCCTCGCTCCAAAAGCCTTGCAAGCCCAAAAGGGCCGCTCCTGTTTTAGCGCGTTTTATGGTCTCGCGCTATCATTATAAATTTCGATTGTTATTATCTAAACAATTCATTTTACCAATAGTTAATTTTTCGCTATTATACAGAAAAAGCGACGGAGGTTCAAGCAAAATGAGCGTAATCGCAAGCGATTTGACAAAGATTTACAGGCTAAAGGGAAAGGCATTCAAGACCGCCGTGGACAAGGTTTCGTTTGAAATTCCTGACGGCCAAATCACGGCCTTTATCGGCCCCAACGGCGCGGGAAAGTCCACCACTATAAAAATGCTCACCGGAATCCTCACGCCCGACGGCGGCTCAGTTTCCATCAACGGACTTTCCTACCCCAAGGACCGCAAAAAGATAATGCTAAAAATCGGAACGGTCTTTGGCCAAAAAAGCGTTTTGTGCTGGGACATTCCGGTATTGGACACGCTGAAGCTCTTTAAGGACATGTACGGAGTTTCCGACGCGGACTACAAGCGCAACATGGAAATGTTCGTAGACATTCTTGGCCTAAACGACTTCATCGCGCAGCCGCCGCGTCTTTTGAGCCTTGGCCAAAGAATGAAGGCCGACCTTGCCGCCTCGCTCCTCCACAATCCTGAAATTTTGTTCCTGGACGAGCCGACAATCGGAATCGACGTTCTTTCCAAGGAGCGAATCAGGAACTTTATTTTGCAGGTCAACAAGGAGCGGAAGACCACCGTCATCTTGACAACCCACGACGTTTCGGACATCGAGACGCTCTGCGAAAAAATGATGGTCATCGACAAGGGCCTTTTGCTTTACGACGGAAGCTTGTCCGAGCTAAAGGCGCTTTACAAGATGACCGACCTTGAGGAAATCATCAAGAAAATATATTTAAACGGAATAGCGGCGCGAACAGCGGTACTGTTAGGAGAAGACAATGCGCAAGTATCTTGATTACGTTATCATTGGAATAAAAGAGCGCGTCGCTTACAAAAGCTCGCTATGGGCGGGCCTTTTGTCAAAGGCCGTCTACCTTTACATGCAGTATTGCTTGTGGTCCGCGCTCTTTATGTCGCAGGCAAAAATTCCGCTTGCGATGACAAAGGAAGGAACCTTGCGCTACGTGATTGTGGCGACAGTCATATCAAGCTTTATGGAATGCGACGCGATTTTGTGGATAAACGAGCAAATCCACACGGGGAACATCGCGGTCCAGCTTATAAGGCCGATAAACTTTTGCGGCCTCGTTTTTTCAAAGCATGTCGGAACAAGCGCTGTCCGGCTTTTGTCTTGCTGCCTTCCGCTTGCTGTCGCGGCCGCCTTGTTTTTTAAGATGCCGCTTGTTTGCGCGCGGCATCTTCCATTTGCAACCGCGTCGGTCTTGCTTTCTTACGCGATACAATTTTTGTATTCGCTTGTCATCGGCTTGATGGCCTTTTGGCTAATCGTCACTTGGCCGCTCAACATGCTGATGGGCGCCTTTTACAAATTGCTGTCAGGCTCTTGGATTCCCTGCGCGATGTTCCCGGACTTTCTAAAAGCGCTGAACGCCTTTTTGCCCTTCCGCGCGATGTACGAAATTCCCGTTACGATAATAACAAGCCCGATGGACGAGCGGACGATTTTAGCGAAGCTGGCCGTCCAAATTTTATGGCTTTTGATTTTGTTCGGCCTTGTAAAAATAACATGGGCGGTCGGAAGAAAAAAGCTTGTCGTCCAAGGAGGATAAGTTAAAAGCCGCAAGCGTCTTTTAACATGTCAAGTTTCCTGCGGAAACTTGCGAGGCATTAAAGGAGGAAGTGATGAGATTGTTTAACATGTACCGGCATTTTGTCGCGATATACGTAAAGTCAAAGATGGCCTACCATTGCGCGCTCTTGTTCGAGATGGCGGCCAACATAATTTTGATCGGCGTGTACTTCGCGGGCTTTATGGTAATCTTTAGGAACTTTGACGGAATCGCGGGTTGGAGCGCCGACGAAGTTTTGTTCATGTTCACGACCAGCTGGCTTACCTACAGCCTAAGCTGCTTTTTCTTTTGGAAGCCGATGAGGGAAATGGGAGAGCTTGTCCGCACGGGAAAGTTTGACTTGTATTTGACGCGGCCAATCAATCCGCTTTTGTACTTGGTCTTGCAGCAGTTTGAGTACACCTTTCTTCCGCGACTTGGCTTTGCCGTTTTCTTTTGGCTTAGAAGCATGGGCCGCCTTAACATTATTTGGAGCGCGGGGAACCTTGCCTTTTTTGCGCTGAACATGATCAGCGCCTTTGTGATATTCAGCGCGATAACGATTTTTACGGGAACGATAAGCTTTTGGGCGATAAAGGGAGATGAAATCGTTACGCTTTTGACAGACAACAATTACGGCCTTAAAAACTACACCGACTACCCGCTTGGAATTTATTCCAAGCAAATGCAAACGCTTTTGACCTTTGCCGTTCCCTACGCCTTCACGGGCTTTTACCCGGTCGCGCTGCTTTTGGGAAAGGACGTCCCCTTCCCGGCCTTGCGCTTTGCCGCTCCGCTTGTGGCCTTGTTTTTCGGAACAGCGTCTTGCGCCTTTTGGAAATATGGGCTAAAGCATTATGGCAGCGCGGGAGCGTAGGAACGAGTCAAGGCACGCTGCGCTTAAAGCCTTGACTCGTTCCTTTTGCGGCGCGAATAAAATTATCGCGCCGCAATAGCGAATGTTGCCGCCGCATAAGCCGCAACATTCGCGCTCGCGAAACTCGCGCGAACAGCGGCGCATCAAGAACAATAAAGGCTGCGCGAAGCGCTCTAGTTTTCTAATACTTTTTAAGCTTCATTATGAACGCCTTTTTGGAGTCGCCGTCAAAGCCCAAGTTCTTGTAGAACTGATGGGCTTCTTTCCTAAAGCTGGCGCTTTCCAAAATCACTTTGTAGCAGTCTCTTTCGCGGGCAAAAGCGATCGCCCTTTCCATGATTTTTTTGCCAAGCCCTTGTCCCCTGTGATCCTTGTCGGTAACGACATTCTCGACAAAGCAAGCCGAGCTTCCAAGCCGCGTAAGATTTGGGATTATAAGACAAAAGCAAGTTGAAACGACTTTTCCGTCCTTAATCGCGCCAAAATATTTTATGTTTTTGTTGCCCTCGATTTCGCTTTTCCAAACCGAGCGCGCGGCTTCCGCCGTAAAGCCTTCGTTTGAGCCGTCTAGCTGCTCGTACAATTTTACCAGCGACTCCAAATCGCCTTCGCTCAATTCACGGATTTCCATAGTCTATCCCTTCTTAGTTGTTTTCGCGCTTAAAACTTTCCGTTAATTAAATTCCACGCGACGGAGCCGCGAATCATTTCCAAGGGCGGAAGCGCGTCGCGCTTGAACCAGCGCGCTTCGGCGATTTCTTCTTCTTGCAAGACCAAGTCGCCGCTTTGCCAGTCCGCCGTAAAGGCCAGCATCAACTGGTCCGGGAAGGGCCAGCTTTGGCTTCCGACCGGCGTGACGTTTTTTATTTCAAGGCCGACTTCTTCCTTAACTTCGCGCTTGACCGCCTCGACCGCGGACTCGCCCAGTTCCATAAAGCCCGCTATGCAGGAATAAAAGTCCCGAGAGGCGCGCTTGTTCTTTACCAAAAGGATTTCGTCGCCGCGGCTTATCAATACGATTACGCATGGCTCGATGCGGGGATAAAGCTTAAAAGAGCACGCAGGGCAGTTTAGCGCGGTCTCTTTTTTGTCGTTCTCAAAGGCCGCGCCGCACTTGGGGCAATGGCGGTATGTGTCGCGCCAAAACAAAATGCCCTTTGCGCGCAAGGTGGCCGGGGCAAGCGCCGGATTCTTGTAGCAGAACTCGCGCAGGGGAACAAAGTCGCATTGTTGTCCAAGATGCGCGCCGCCATCGCCAAAACTCTTTGCAAGGCCAGAGCGCGCGGCGATTTTCGCTGCGGCGTAATTTTGCGGAAGTTCTACAATGGCGCGGTCAAGGTTGGCCGCCTCTATTTGCGCGGCGACAAAGGCGTCGTAAAATTTTTTGTCGGGAAGCGCGCCGTTTACAAGAAGAATTTCCCTGTCGCAAAAAATATATCGCGCGGACGCAGCGCTTTTGGCGTTCTCAAATTCCGCGCCGTTGGATTGGTCTAGTATGGGCATAGGAACATTATATTAACCAAAGATTGCCCGGTCAAGCCGGGCGTTGTAGCGCATGGAAGCCGCGTTACAACGCCCGTCGCGACATTCACCCCCGCTCCATTCCCAACATCTCCAGCAGCTCGGCAAAAGTGTCTTGGCCGTCGCGGCAAGTGTCGTAAAGAAAGCCCTTTTCGTTTTTCCATTCCGCTAGGCCGCGATAGTAAAAATTCTTTTTTGAGTCCTCAATGATAAAGGGCGTGACATTGTGGCGAAAGCATTCCTTTAGCGCGACAAGACGGCCGACGCGGCCGTTTCCGTCTTGAAATGGGTGGATGTACTCAAACTCGGCGTGCAAAGAAATTATGTCTTCCAAGCGCGCGGCCTTTTTTGAATTGTACTTTTTTAGCAAGGCCGCCATTTTTTGCGGAACAAGAGCGGGCTTTGTCGTCTCCCTTCCGCCAACAACATTGGCGCGTTTTTTGTAGTCGCCAACGGCGAACCAAGAAAGCGTCGAATCTTTTGTGTCATGCTTTAAAATGTAATGGAGCTTTTTTATGATTTCCTCTGTGAGCGTTTCTTCCGCAACGTCAATCACATAGTCAATCGCCCTAAAGTGATGCACGGTTTCCAAGATGTCGTCAACGGGAACGCCGTCGCCGACATCGATTGTGTTTGTCTCAAAGATAAGGCGCGTCTGATCCTGCGAAAGTTTGCTGCCTTCTATGTGGTTTGAGTTGTATGTCATTCGCACTTGCAGCTCGTGGTAAAGGCCGCCTGAAATTTTCATTTCCTTTTCGTCGCGCAGGCGCTGAAGAATTTTGTTTGAAGAAATTTCCCGCATAATAGAGGCTGCGGGAAGGCCAAGGTAGTCCGCGATTTTTTGCGCGCTTCTGGCGCTAAGCTTTTGTCCCTTGGCGATTTTTGCCACGGTTCTTGTGGAAAGCCCTAGCGCCTGCGACAGTTCTGTTTTTCCGACGCCCTTTTCTTTTAGCGCCCTTTCAAGCCCTTCATACGATACCATTTTGCCGGCCCCCAAAATCTTTACTTATTATACCATTTTTCGTCAAAAAAGTAAAGATTTTAGGCCAAATTTGGCAAAAAAGTAAAGAATTTACACCGCTTCAAGCGCCTGCTTAAGGTCGGCCACCAAGTCTTCCTTGTCTTCCAGGCCGCAAGAAAGGCGGATTAGGCCGGCCGGGATTCCGGCGGCGGCAAGCTGCTCGTCGGACATTTGCCGGTGGGTGCTGGTCGCCGGATTAAGGCAGCAAGAGCGCGCGTCGGCGACATGCGTTTCTATGGCGTAAACTTTCAGCGCCTTCATAAACTTTCCGGCGGCTTCTCGTCCGCCCTTAAGCTCAAAGCTGACTACGCCGCAGGCGCCTTCAGCCAGATACTTTGTGAAAAGCGGGTAGTACTTATTTCCTCTAAGTCCAGGGAAATTCACAGCTGAAACTTTGTCGCTGGCCGACAAAAATTCGGCGACGGCTTGGCCGTTTTCCGCGTGGCGCGCCATTCGGACATGCAAGGATTCCAAGCCAAGGTTAAGGATAAAGGCGCTTTGCGGGGATTGGCTGCATCCAAAGTCTCGCATCAATTGCGCCGTCGCCTTTGTGATAAAGGCGCCCGCCTGGCCAAACTTTTTTGCGTAGGCGATTCCGTGGTAGGACTCGTCGGGCTCGCAAAGACCGGGGAACTTGTCGGCGTGGGCCAGCCAGTCAAATTTTCCTGAGTCCACGATCGCGCCGCCAACGCAAGAGCCGTGGCCGTCCATGTACTTTGTCGTGGAATGGGTCACGATGTCCGCGCCCCACTCAATCGGGCGGCAGTGAACCGGCGTCGGAAAGGTGTTGTCAACGATAAGCGGAACACCGTGCGCGTGCGCGACGCGGGCGAACTTTTCTATGTCCAAAACCGTCAGCGCGGGATTCGCGATTGTCTCTCCAAAAAGCGCCTTTGTGTTTGGCCTAAAGGCGGCGGCAAGTTCCTCCTCGCTTGCGTCGGGCGAAACGAAAGTTGTTTGGATTCCCATCTTGGCCATCGTCACGCTAATCAAGTTGAAGGTTCCGCCATAGATTGAAGACGAAGCCACGATGTGGCCGCCGTTTTCGCAAATGTTAAAGAGGGCAAAGAAGTTCGCCGCCTGTCCGCTTGAAGTAAGCATGGCGGCCGCTCCTCCTTCGAGCGCGGCGATTTTTGCGGCCACCATGTCACAGGTTGGGTTTTGCAGGCGCGAGTAAAAATAACCCGACGCCTCCAAGTCAAACAAGGCTCCCATGTCCTCGCTTGTGTCGTATTTAAAAGTCGTTGACTGAACGATTGGAATCTGGCGCGGCTCTCCGTTTTTGGGAGTGTAGCCCGCCTGCACGCATTTTGTGTTAAGCTTCATATTTACTCCTAATTAATTGAATCCACATTGGCCTTGCCGGCCATTACATACGGAAGAACGTCTTCGTCGGCGTCAATCTTAACGCGGACAAAGGCGGGCGCCTTTCTGGCCGGGTCAAAAACTTTTTTGGCCCAGTCGCGGTCACAGTCCGCGTCAAAGGTCTGTATTCCAAAACCGCGCCCGATTTCAAGCAAGTCGGGGCTCTTTCCAAAAACGCTCGCGCTATAATTGTTCTTAAAAATATATTTCTGTTGCTGCCGTACCATTCCCAAAGTTCCGTTTTCAAAAACGATTACGACAACGTTTAAGTTTTGCTCGGCCAAAGTGGCAAGCTCCTGCACGTTCATCATAATCGAGCCGTCGCCCGAAATGCAAACGACGCGCTTTTGCGGATTGGCCAGCGCGGCGCCAATCGCGGTCGGAAGGCCAAAGCCCATCGTTCCCAAAGAGCCGGACGTCAAGAAAGTCCGCGGCTCTTGGACGGGATAATATTGCGCGGCCCACATTTGGTGCTGGCCGACGTCTGTCGTCACGATTACGTTTTTGCTGGGAAGCGACGCGATGAAGGCGCGGGGATTGGTCAAGCCGGTCTTTTTGTTGCGGCCGCATTCAAGCGTAAAAGTTTTCTTTCGCAAGGCCGACGTTTTTTCCAGCCAGGCCTTTCGCGCGGCGGCGGCTTCCTTATTAAACGAAGACTTTTTTTCGCGGACAAGCTCTGAAAGCGCGGCAAGCGAGCTTTCCAAGTCGCAGACAAGCGAAATGTCGGCGCTAAATATTTTGTTCACTTCGGCGGCGTCGATGTCGATGTGGACGATTTTTGCCTTGGGGCAGAATTCTTTGGCCAACCCAATCGCGCGGTCGTCAAAGCGGACGCCGAGCGCAAGGACCAAGTCCGCGTCGTGCATCGCTTGGTTTGCCGCGACCGATCCGTGCATTCCGACCATCCCCAAATAAGCGGGGTCTGTCGCCGGAACGGCTCCAATTCCCATAAGGCTTGACACCGCCGGAATTTTGTAAAGGCCAAAAAGCGCCTTAAGGTATTTTGCAACCTCGACGGAATTGCAGCCGCCTCCCAAATAAGCGACGGGCTTTTTGCTTTTGTCCATCGCGCCAAAAATCGCCTTTAAGCGCGCGGGGATTTCTTTTTTGCTTGTGTGGAACCTAACCTCTTTTTTTGCGGAAGAAATTTTTGGCCAAGATGAAAATTCAACTTCCTCAAGCTGAACGTTTCTCGGAACGTCAATCAAAACCGGGCCGGGACGGCCGGTCGTCGCGATTTCAAAAGCCTTGGGAATAGCCGTCAAAAGCTCGGCGGCGCTCTTTACCATCATGCTGTGCTTTGTAATCGGAAACGAAAGTCCAAAGGTGTCGGCCTCTTGGAAGGCGTCCGTTCCAATCATAGAAAGGTTGACTTGCCCCGTAATCGCGATTATCGGAATCGAGTCGCAGCGAGCGTCGGCGATGGCCGTCAAAAGGTTCATCGCTCCGGGGCCGCTGGTGGCCATGCAAACGGCGGGCTTACCCGTAGTGCGGGCAAAGCCCTGCGCGATGAAGCCCGCGGCCTGTTCCTGGCGGACAAGGACGTGCTTGATTCCGCTCCGGGCCAATTCGTCGTAAAGCGGCAAAATAGAGCCGCCCGGAATTCCCGCAACGGTCGTGATTTTATGAGCCTTTAAAAGTTCGCAAATTATCTGTGAGCCAGTCTTTTTCATGGGAGAATATTATAGCGCGCAAAGCGCGCTTTTGCTAGTGGTAATATTTACTGCGCTCTCACGAGCGCTACTGGCAATATCAGAATACAGAAGAAAATTCAATGGAAACAAAAAAAAACGCGGCCCCTTTGGAACCGCGTCTTGTGGAGTATATCGGACTCGAACCGACCACCTATAGATTGCGAACCTATCGCTCTACCAGATGAGCTAATACCCCAAGTGACAATGATTATAGCGCATTTTTTGTTTTTTGTTCAAGTGGGCGGGGACGCATTTTTGCTTGAAATCGTCAGGCGCTTTTCGATATACTAGCGGCATGAAAAATTTAGCGGAACGGTTTTTCGCGCGGCTTGGAACGGAATTCTTGGCCTTTGCAAAGCGGGAGCCGGTATTGTTGGCGGCGATATTTTTGGCGGCCGTCGCGGCGGCGCTTGTAAGGCCGGACAAGAGCCTTTATGTCCAAGCGATTGACTTTAGGACGCTGGCCATTCTCTTTTGCTTGATGCTGGTGATAAAGGCCTTTCAAAGCCAAAACTATTTGGACTTTGCCGCGGCCCGCCTTGCGCGCCTTTGCAAAAGCCGCCGCTCCCTTTACTTTTTGCTTACGTTCATCGTTTTTTTCAGCTCTATGCTGGTGACAAACGACGTCGCGCTTTTGACGTTCGTTCCGATATCGATACTGATTTTCAAAAACCTTGGCTTTCCCTGCGCAAAGCTAATCGTGTTGGAAACGCTCGCGGCAAACCTTGGCTCTTGCGCGACGCCGATGGGAAACCCGCAAAACCTTTACTTGTTTTCGCGCTACGGCTTTAGCGCGGCGGAATTCTTTGGCCTCACCGCAAAGATAGCCCTTCCTTCGCTTTTCGCGCTGGCGGCGCTCGCGGCGTTCTTTAGCAAAAAGGGTCCCGGCCAAATCGACAAAATCAAGCCGGAGCAATTGCAAAACCAGCGCGTATTTGTACAATGGAATTTTAGGACTTTCCTTTACGCCGCCAATTTTGTCGTCTGCCTTTTGACCGTCTTCCGCGTCTTGGACTGGCGGATCATGCTGGCCGTCACGCTGGCGCTTGCAGTCGTTTGCGATATCCGCCTTCTAAAAAAGGTTGACTACAGTTTGCTCTTTACCTTCGCGGGCTTTTTCATCTTCACAAAAACGCTTTCAACCGTTCCGGCCTTTTCCGATTTTTTAAGCGGAGCGTTAAAAAGCCGCCTTTCAACTTACGTCGCGGGAATCGCGGCAAGCCAGGTTATAAGCAACGTTCCGGCCGCGCTCTTGCTTAGCGCCTTTGCCCAGGACGGAGCGGCTCTTTTGCTGGCCGTCAACGCCGGCGGCTTGGGAACCTTGATAGCTTCGATGGCAAGCGTCATATCGTTCAAGCTATACTCAACAAGCGACGAGGCAAAGGCTCCAAACGCTCCCAACTACATGGCCATATTCACTTTGTGGAACGCAGCCCTGCTACTTGTCTTGGGAACGCTGGCCTACCTGCTATAAATTGCCGCCGCTAGTTGACGGTTGCGCGCGTTTCTTCTATAATAGACGGCATGAAATTGTCAGTTAAGAAATCGATTTTACGCGCTTTTGCCGCGGCCATTTTGTCAGCGGGCGTCTTTGCCCAAGGCCCGGAGACAATCATCACAGCAAACGAATACTTTAAGAGCGTTTCTGAGGAATACGGAAAGATAAAAGACTATCAGGCCAACGCCAACATCACGATAGACAAAGAGGACATGAAGGCAAAGATCACTTACCTTCAGCCCGACAAAGTCCGCTTTGACTTTTCAAAGCCCGAGGAGCAAGTCATCGTCTTCAACGGCGAAACGCTCACGATTTACTTGCCCAGCCACCAAGCGGTCTTGACGCAAAACGCCAACGCCGAAGATTCCGACGCAAAGGGAAACGCGGCCAACCTTGCCACAAGCGAAGGCCTTTCCTTGATGCGCCGCTATTACACAGTCAGCTACGAGACAAGCCAGGAAACCGTTCCGCTTGACGAAGGCTCGGACGAAAAAGTGGTGCGCTTGGTTTTGTGGCGCAGAACGACAAGCGAAGCCTTCCGCTACATCAAGCTTTCGATCACTCCAAAAACAAAATTGATTCGCCGCATAGAAGCGGTCACGCCAGCGGACATAACATACAAAATTGACTTTTCGGACTACGAAATCAACCAAGGCTTGACCGCGCAACGCTTTAGCTACGACATTCCTTCGGCGGCGAACAGTTACGACAATTTCATGTTTTAAAAAAGGGAAATCTGATGGACAGTTACGGCGCCATTCTGCGACAGGCTCGCGAACAAAAAAAGATATCGGTTGAAACAGCCGCAAAAGAAACTTCAATCTCGCAACATTACATCGAAGCGCTCGAAAGCGAAAACACATCGGTCTTTCACGGCGAGGCTTACGTCGTAGGCTTTTTGCGAAACTATTCCGAATATTTGAACGTTGACGCCGCGCGCTTGACAAAGCTCTACCACGCCGCCTTGGTGCAAGAGGCTCCCGTTCCCGAAGGCTTGTTTGAAAAGCCAAAGCCGACATACTTTGTTCCGGCCATCGTGACAAGCTCGATCATCGCGTTGACTACAATCGTCTTGCTGATAATTTATTTTGCCGTTTACAGGCCCAAGCAAATCGCCAAGCAAAACGAATACGCGGTTTCCAACAAAGTTCAGCAAAAAACCTACGAACTTGACTCCAAGCCCCTAAACGAACGCCTCTACGTCGGCGATCAAATCGTTGTTCCCAGCCACGACGGAAACATCATGCTGACCGTGGCCAGCGACACAGACTCGCGCCTTGGCTTGCAGACTCCGGTTGGACTCCAATACTTTGACCTTAGCGAAACGCGCGAGCTTGACATTGACGGCGACAGCGCGGTTGACCTTGTGATCGACGTTTGGGAAGTTTCGTCAAACAAAAATTCCCGCGGAGCGGAAGTTTACATCATGCTCAAGGACGGAAGCGCGGTGACCGAAAACGTTGACGAAACTTCGATTCCTTTGCTCGCGTCGCAGCAGGCCGACCAAACAATCATTCTTGAGGACAACCGCGCCTACCCCTTTACGCTTAACGCAAGCTTTAGAAACCCCTGCGTTTTCCGCTACGAAGTTGACAGAAAGGATTCCGTTGAAAACTACTACACCAACGGCGACGCCGTCACGATGACCGCCAACAACAAGACGCGCGTTTGGATAAGCAACGGAAACACCGTAAAGTTCCAAGTGATCGCAGGAGGCCGCGCCCACGATTTGGAAATAGCAAAGGCGGGCGAAGTCGTTGTTGAAGACATCAAGTGGATTCGCACCGACGAAGGCCGCTATCGTTTGGTAGTTGAAGGCCTTGACTAAATTTTTCTTAGACCAGCGCGGCTGCGCTAAAAACCAAGTTGACGGCGAGCTAATCATCTCCAATTTGCTAAAGGAAGGCTGGGAGCAGGCGGAATCCGCCGACGAGGCCGACTTAATCATAATCAATTCTTGCGGCTTTATCGAAAGCGCCAAAAAAGAATCATTGGACGCGCTTTTGGGAGCGCGGAAAAAATACGCCGACAAAAAAATAATTTTGGCCGGCTGCTTGGCGCAGCGCTACGCGAAAATCTTTAAGGACGAGCTGCCGGAAGCGGACGGCATTTTTGGAAACGGAGACTTAAGCCGCGTCGCCGCCTTTGCCAAAAAAATCGTAAAAGGAAAGCGGGCCGTGGACACTCCGGCGCAAAAAGGCGTGTCTTGCGGAGAGCGGCTTAAGCTTTTGTCCTACAAAAATTCCGCCTACGTAAAAATAACCGAAGGCTGCTCAAACCATTGCAGCTTTTGCGCGATTCCCCTTATCCGCGGTGAACTAAGGAGCCGCCCGGCCGCCGACATCGTAGCCGAAATCAAGGCGCTTTTAAAGCGCGGAGTCTTTGAGATAAACCTTATCGGCCAAGACCTTGCGGCCTACGGAACGGAAGGCGCTGCGGCGGAAATTGTTAGCAAACCTAAGACTGGGGCCGGCAAAGCTGAGACTGCCGGCAAGACCATAAAGGCCGCCGCCTCTAAAACGCCGTCGCTTTCGCCGCTCGCGGCCCTTCTAAAAAAAATCAGCGCGATAAAAGGCGCCTTTTGGATCCGCTTGCTTTACATCCACCCCGACCACTTTAACCCGGACATTTTGGAAGTCCTAAAAAAAGACGGGCGCCTTTTGCCCTACTTTGACATTCCCTTTCAAAGCGGAGACGACGGCGTAATCCGCGCGATGAACAGAAAAAATTCCGCCGACTGCTATAAGCGCCTTGTAAAAAAGATCCGTTCCGCCTTTCCGGCGGCTGCCTTGCGCACAACCTTTTTGGCCGGCTTTCCCGGCGAGACGGAAGAGGCCGCGCAAAACACGCTGGACTTTTTGAACGCGATCCAGCCCGATTGGAGCGGAGCATTTGCCTACAGCCGCGAAGACGACACTCCAGCGGCCTTGATGAAAAAGCAAGTGACAAAAAAATCCGCCGCCGCCCGGGTCAAGGCCTTGCAAGACGCGCAAGAAAAGATAACCCAAAAGCGTTTGGCCGCCCGAGTCCGCAAAGGCGGAAAGCGTTTGGAATACGACGTTTTGGTTGAGGAAATCGTAGACAACCCCCGCAAGGGCTCGCAAGGCCAAGAAGCCGCCGCTTTTGGCGCAGACGACAGTTCCAGCGCGTCTTACGCGATTGGCCGCGCCTGGTTCCAAGCCCCAGAAGTCGACGGAAACATTGTCATCGAATACGACGCGGACGACAAAAAAGCGGCGGCGAAAATTAAGCCAGGAGCTGTGGTTCACGTCCGAGCGATCGCGGTTAGCGGCGTCGACATCTACGCGGAGTTGACAGAATAACGGATTTTCGTTACCCTATAAATTATGTTGGGTAACGAAAACGCCTCCACAAAAGCGCGGCTTTTGGAAATTTTACGGCAAACAGACAAAAGAGTTTCCGGCGAAGAGCTTTCCGCCGCCTTGGAAATTTCCAGAACGTCCGTTTGGAAAGCCGTCCAAGGCTTGCAAAAGGCCGGCTACCAAATCGACGCGCAAAAAAGCGGCTATTTATTAAAAGAAAACAATTCCGACAGCCTATGCCCCTTTGAGTTTGGAAAAGACGAAGGCCGATTTGTCCACTTTAAGACAATCGGATCGACAATGGACGAGGCTAGGAAAATCGCGCTTAAGGGCCTTGAAGCGGGCGACCTTAGCGCGAAAGTCGTAACCGCCGACGAGCAAAGCCAAGGAAAGGGCCGCGGAAAACACCTTTGGAAAACGACGGACGGCTCCTTGGCCTTTACGCTTGTGACTTATCCAAAGCTCTTGGCCCACCAAAGCGGCCGCGCCTTGATGGCGGCCCAAATCGCCATGGCAAACGCGCTCGAAAAAACCAGCGGCAAAAGATTTTTCGTCCGCTGGCCCAACGACATATGGAGCGCCGATGGAAAAGTTTCAGGCATCCTAGACGAGACGCTTAACGTCGGCGGCCTTTGCTCATACTTAAACCTTGGAATCGGCGCGAACATTAGCAAATGCCCAAAAATCCAAGGCGTGGACAAAGCCTTTGACAAAAAGCGGCCTTCCGCCAGAAAAGAAATTCTCGAAGCCTTCTTAAAGGAATATTCGTTGATGGAAGGCATGGTTTTTTCCGGCGCGAACGACTTGCAAAAAATCTGGGACAAAAAAAATTTCGACGCGCAAAAAACAGTCCGCGCCGAAAACGGAGAGAAATTGATTTTTTCTGGAATCAACCCCTATGGCTGGGCCACATTCAATACATTAAGCGGCGCGAAGAAAATTTTCGCGCCGGGGAGCATAAGTTATGAAAAGCGTTAAAGTTCAAAAAAAGCTCACGCTCAGCGCCTTGTTCGCATCTCTAATTTGCACGGGCTGCTTTATCCAAATTCCGCTTCCGGGCGGAGTTCCGATTGTAATCCAAGACATGATGGCGATGCTAAGCGGCCTTTTGCTGGGGCCGGTTTTTGGAGGCCTTGCCGTCCTGCTCTTTTTGCTTTTGGGAGCGATAGGCCTTCCGGTTTTTACAGGAAAGGCGGGCCTGCATGTTTTGCTGGCGGGGCCGACAAGCGGCTTTTTGTGGGGCTACTTTTTTGCGGCTGTCATTGGAGGAACGATTCTCGCGCTTTTTGAATTGACGCAAAAACACGCCGCGGATAAAAGCGGCCAAAACGAAGCCAGCCCTGAAGCTGAGGCAAAAAAGAGCCGCTCGATAAACATCGCGCGCATAGCAATAATAACCTTGGCCGCGCTCGTTGCGACAATCACAGCGTTCGCGTGCGGAGTCGCCGGCGGAATCATCGTAATGCATTTGCCGCTAGAAAAAGCCTTGCCGCTTTACGTCCTTCCCTTCATTCCGGGTAACCTTATAAAGCTTGTCCTTATGGTTTTATTGACAAAGAAATTCAGGCCGACGATTTTGGCCTACACAAATTAGGCGGCCAGCCAGATGGATTTAGAAACGGCGCGAACAGCTGATGGCGAGCGAAAAATTTTGGAAGTAAAAAACTTAACCCGCGTTTTTGCCGACGGAACAAAAGCGCTTGACGGCGTTTCTTTTTGCGCAAGCCAAGGCGACTTCATTGTCCTGGCCGGTTCCAACGGCTCAGGAAAAAGCGTCTTGATGTCGCTAATCGCAGGGCTTGACGAGCCTACAAGCGGCAATGTTCAAATCCAAAAAGGCTTTGAAGCGGGCCTTGTCTTTCAAGACGCCGACGCGCAAATTCTTGGAGAAACGCCGTACGAAGACGTTATGTTCGGCGCGAAGGGCTTGGGCCTGGCCAAAACGCAGGCGGCGGAGCTTTGTCGCGAAGCCTTGGAGAAAGTCGGCCTTTTTGAAAAAAAAGATTTTAACGCGCGGACCTTAAGCGGCGGAGAAAAGCGCCGCCTTGCCGTGGCCGGAATTTTAGCGCTGGGCCGCAAGCTTATAATCTTTGACGAACCCTTCGCAAACCTAGACTGGCCTGGCGTAAAGCAAACGACTTTTATAATGCGAAGCCTAAAAGAGCAAAAGAAGACGGTCATCGTTTTGACCCACGAGATAGAAAAAGTTTTGGCTTTGGCAAACCGCATGATAGTTTTGGACAAGGGAAAGATTTGCTTTGACGGAAGCCCCGCCGACGGCCTTAAATTTCCGCTTGAAGAATGCGGAATAAAAAATCCGCTCAACTCCTACAAAACGTTAGAGGACTTGCAATGGTAGCGGCCTTGTTCTCATACCGGCGCGGCGCGTCTTTTTTGCACAGGACGAACGCCGGCCTTAAAATAATTTTTCTGTTCGCCTTTAGCGTCTTTGTCTTTTGGGGAAAGGCGCCCGAAAGCGCAAAGGAAATTTTTAGCGCCGCGACAATCGCGCGAACGGCTCTTTGCTTTGCGGCGAGCGCCGCGCTGTTTTTTTTGGCGGGCGCTAATTGGAAAAGCCTCGCGGACCTGCGCTTTGTCCTAATTCTTGGCCTTATGGTCGCCGCGCTAAAAATCGTCGGCTCGCCCGCCGCATCTTGGGCTGACGGCGCTTCTTACGCGCTTTTGTACAGCGTTCGCTTTTTGACAAGCGCGCTTGCAGCGCAATGCGTTTTTGAAACGACTACGATGGTTCAAATCCAAGAAGCGCTGCGACTGCCTCTTTTTGTAACGCTGGCGATAAATTTCATTCCGCAAATTTTCAGCGAATGGGAAAAGATAAAGCTTGCGGCGCGCGCGCGTACAAGCGCAAAGGCAAGGAAAAATCCAATAAGGGCGGCCGCGTTTTTTTTGCGGGAACTTCAAGCGCTCTTGCTCGCTATGCTTCAAAAGGCCGAGACGACAAGGCGCGCGGCGGCAAACAGGCGGGGCTTTTAAGCGGAGCGCAATGGCGGACATGAAAAATTTTTTGCAGGAAACAAAAGAAAATATAATTAGCGGCGGCTATAAAATAACAAAAGGCGACGCCCATAAAATTTACGCTTGGCACGACTTGGAGGAACTAAAAAGCGCCGCCGGCGAAATCAGGGAAAGGCTTTGCGGAAAGTCAATCGAGCCTTGCGGCTTGATAAACGCGCGGCAGGGAAAATGCTCGGAAGACTGCAAGTACTGCGCCCAGTCGCGTTTTTGGTCCGCGGCTTGCCAAACAAAAAAGATGATGGAAGCCGGCGACGCGCTTAAAATCGCGGACCAAAATTTTAGCGCGGGTGTAAAAAGAATTTGCGTCATCACAAGCGGCCGCGGCCTGGACGGAAAAGACTTTGAAAAGGCGCTGGACATAATCCGCGCGATAAAAGAAAAACACGGCTCTGATTTTAGCGTCTGCGCGTCGCTCGGCATTTTGGACAAAGAGCGCCTGCAAAAACTAAAGGAGGCTGGAGCAAGCCGCGTCGCAAACAACTTGGAGACAAGCGAGCGCTATTTTCCAAAAGTCTGTTCCACCCATACATACCAAGAAAAAATCGATTACATCAAAAGCGTAAAAGAAGCCGGGCTTGAATTGTGCTCTGGCGGAATTTTGGGAATGGGAGAAAGCGTCCAAGACAGAATCGACTTTGCGCTCGCTTTTTCGCAAATCCAGCCGGACTCGATTCCCGTGAACATTCTAAGCCCGGTAAAAGGAACGCCGCTTGAAAGCGCGCCGCCGCTTGGCGAGGAAGGCTTTTACAGGACGCTTGCCCTTTTGCGCTTCGCAAACCCTAAAAGCCAAATCCGCCTTGCAGCGGGCCGGAGCGCGCTTTTGGACAAGGGCCGGGAAGCGCTTTTAAGCGGAGCCAACGCGCTTGTAAGCGGCGGCCTTCTTACGCTAAAGGGCGGCGACGAAAGCTCCGACTTGAAAATGATAAAAAGCCTGGGCGGCCTTTAGGCGGCTAAATCGCGGAATTCTTGCATATTTCGCTTTTTGGGTTTACAATATATGGCATGAAAAGATCGTTTTCGTTCATTCTCGCGGGCCTTGTTCTTGCGGGCGCTTCCTTTGCGGAAGACTCATTTTTTGACAATTATGTCTACCAATCGTGGAATTCCTTTGGCGGGCTTAAAGGAACCACCGCCACCGACGTAATACAGACTCGCGACGGCTTTATCAATATCGGAACTTACGAAGGCCTTGTCCGCTTTGACGGCTTGGAATTCACCACGCTGAGGCGGGGAAAAGACAACAACATAACGTTCGCTTCGGCCAGGGCGCTCTTGCAGGACACTGACGGAAACATTTGGGTTTGCTCAAACGACGAAGGCTTGCAAATGCTTTCCCACGACGGAAACAACTTGTCCTTTACGACGCAAAACGGCCTTCCGAACAATTCAGTCCGCGCGATTGTCGAGGACAAAAAGCAAAACATTTGGATTGGAACGTCGGCTGGCGTTGTTTGCTTGACCCACGAAAAGCATTTAATAAATCCGCAGTTTGAGCCGGGAACGGTTGCGAAGGGAATTCTTTGCACAAGCCTTTACTGCGACACCGCAGGCTGCGTTTGGCTTACGACAGAAAACGAAAAAGGACTTTTCATTTTCATCAACGGACTTTTCCGATCCGTTCCCTTTATGAACTCTTTCGGAGAATACACAGCAACGGCGATAACGCAAGACAAGCAAGGAAACTATTGGATAGCGCTTGGAACAAAGGGCATCTACCAAATAAAGAACGGAAAGGCCGCGCGAGTTTTGACAGGAACCTTTTTGGACTACACGGCCACAGGAACGATTTACCCCGCTCCCGACGGAAACATTTGGTTTGGAACAGACGAAGGCCTTGTCGCATATAGCGGCGGAAAATTCTATGAATGCCGCATAAAGGGAATAGAAGGCGCCAAAATCAATAAAATAATTTGCGACCGCGAAGGAAACATTTGGATTTCGACAGACAGGAACGGAGTCGGAAAACTGACGCAAGGCCGCTTTAAAATGGTAAAAAGCTCCAACACAACAAACGCCATTGCCGAAGGGCGCGACGGAACGGTTTGGCTTGCGACCGACAAAGGAGTTCTTGCATACAAAAACGGAAAACCGTTTTACAACCGTCTTACGGATTTTACAAAAGAGATTCGCGTCCGCCACGTAGAAATCGTCTCCAACGGCGACATCTTGGCCTGCTGCTATTCAAAGCCGGGACTCATCAGGTACAACGTCCGCTCCGGCCAAATAAAAACCTGGTCGACGGACGACGGACTCGCGGGAAACAAAATCCGCGTCGCGATAGAAAGCCAGCCCGGCGAAATATACGTGGGAACGACAAACGGCCTTAGCGTGATTCACCGGGACGGAAGCATAAAAAATTTCCGCCAAGTCAACGGACTCACAAACGAATACATCATGTGCATTTACAAGGACAAGAACGACTTGTTCTGGATTGGAACCGACGGCGGCGGCGTTTACTACATGAAAGACGAAACGATTCTTGGCCGGCAAACATCCGAGCACGGCTTGCCCGGAAACATCATATTCAAGATTTGCCAAGACAAGCAAGGCTCTTATTGGATTAGCACAGGAACAGGGCTCGCCCGCTGTCCGTCCTACGACAGTTCCCAGCAGCGCTTGCCGACAAAATTCCAAACAGTGAATTCAGTCAACGGCCTGGAAACGGATTCCGTCTTCCAAATTTTCTTTGACAAGATGAACCAAGCGTGGATAACCAGCAATTACGGAATTGCCTGCGCTCCCTTTGAGGACTTTGTCGCGGCGGCGGAAGGAACAAGAGGAAAAATCGCGATCAAGTATTACAACAAAAACGAAGGCTTTGATTCCGACGGCCCAACGTCAACTTCATTGAGCATGTGCGACCGCCTTGGCCGCTTGTGGTTTGCGACGGTTGACGGCTTCGCGATTTACGACCCGCAAAAAGTTCGCGCAAATCCAGTCCTTCCATTGGTCTGCATCGAAACAATAAAAATTGACTCTGTGGAACAAAAACAGTCGACCAACTTTATCGAGCTAAAGCCGGGAACAAAGCGCGTCGAAATCAAATACACAGGCCTCAGCTTTAACGCGCCTGAAAAAATAAAATTCATACACAGGCTGACCGGCTTTGAAGACGATTTTTCGGAAGCAAGCTCAATAAGGACGATTTCATACACCAACCTAAAGCCTGGCCGCCACACATTCATGGTCAACGCGATTAACGGCGAGGGCTTGATTTCTCCAAAAGCCGAGACAATGCTCTTTGTCCAAAAGCCCTACTTTTACCAAACAAAATGGTTTTGGGTTTTGGCCACAATCGCTTTCTTTGGAACGGTCGTGACAATCTTTTACTTAAAGCAAAGGCGAATCAAGCTAGAAAACCTTCGCTTGGAAAATTTGGTGAAAAAGCGCACAAAGCAGTTGGAAATCGAGAAAGAAAAGTCAGACCAATTGCTGCACGCCATTTTGCCGCACAAGATTGCCAACGAATTGCGCGACAACATTCACTCAATCGGCGAAAACTTCTCTGACGTGACGATTTTGTTCTCCGACATCCAAAACTTCACAAAGACTTCAAGCGAGCACACGGCGGAAGAAATCGCCTTCGCGCTAAACGACTTGTTCAGCCGCTTTGACGAGCGAGCCAAAAACATGGGCGTTGAAAAAATCAAGACAATCGGAGACGCTTACATGGCCGGCTGCGGCTTACCAGAGCCCAACGAACGCCACGCCGAGATAATGGTAAAGTTCGCGCTTGGAATGATGGAAGACTTGGCGGCCTACAACGAAAAGGCGATGATAAAATTCAACATTAGAATCGGCTTGAACTCAGGCCCCGCCAACGCCGGCGTTATCGGAAAGACGAAATTCATCTACGACGTTTGGGGAAACACAGTCAATGTCGCAAGCCGCATGGAAAGCGCGGCGACGCCCGGCGAAATAAAAATTTCAGAAGCGGTTTACGAAAGAATCAAGGGCGCGTCGAACTTTAACTTTAGCGAGCCGATTGAATGCGACATTAAAGGCAAAGGCATTATGACGACTTACGACATTCTGCCGGGAGGAAAAAAATGAAAGCCAATAAATTCTTGGCGCTTGCGGCCGCAAGCATTTTAGTTGCATTAACGGCGGCTTGCTCAAACAAAAAAAATCAAAACGTCGTAAAAGTGGGAATCTTGCATTCGCTGACGGGAGCGATGGCAAAAAGCGAAGAAGGCTTGGCCAACGCCGAAAAAATGGCGATTAGCGAAATAAACGCAAAGGGCGGCGTACTTGGAAAGCAAATCCAAATCGTTCAGCTTGACGGCCAAAGCGATCCAGCCGTGTTTAAAAAACAAGCGAGAAAGATGTTCGAGGAAGACAAAGTCGCGACAATTTTCGGCTGCTGGACGTCCGCTTCAAGAAAGGAAGTCCTTAGCGTCGTCGAGTCGCCCGACATTTACGGCTTGCTTTGGTACCCCTTGCAATATGAAGGAATGGAAGCAAGCCCAAACATAATGTACACTGGAAGCGCGCCAAACCAGCAAGTCGCTCCAGGCGTTGAATTCTGCTTTGACAATTTTGGAAAGCGCATGTACTTAGTCGGCTCGGACTACATCTTTCCGCGAACGGCAAACAAAATCGCAAAGGCGCACTTGAATTATTTGGGAGGCGTTGTAGTCGGAGAGGAATACAAGCCGCTTGACGCCGACAATTTTAGGGACGTAATTCAAGACATAGTCGCCAAAAAACCCGACGTCATAATCAACACAATCAACGGCGCGTCCAACAAAGCCTTTTTTATCCAGCTCCGGGAGGCCGGCGTTACGCCCAAAGACATTCCTGTAATGAGCTTTTCCGTTTCAGAAAGAGAGGCGGTTTACATCGGCCCACAGTTTGTCGAAGGCCATCTGGCAACATGGTGTTACTTCCAAACAATCGCGTCATTCCAAAACAAAACTTTTGTCCAGCGCTACAAGGAGTTGTACGGCCAAGACAGAATTATCGGAGACCCGATGGAGGCCGCTTACATCGCCGTCCAGCTGTGGGCCTTGGCTTGCGAAAAAGCCGGCTCCTTTGACACCGAAAAAGTCAGAATCGCCGCCAAAGGCTTAAGCTACGACGCGCCCGAAGGAATCGTAAAAATCGACGGCGAAAACCAGCACTTGCAAAAACGAGTCCGCATTGGCCGCATAAATTCAAAAGGCTTGATTGACGAAGTTTGGGAAAGCCCAAGCGCGATTAAGCCGGACCCCTACCTTAGCACTTACATTTGGGCAAAGGGCCTTTAGAATTCTTTGTAGTTTTGGTCAAAGCCCTCTTCAAGCCAAAGCGCGACGCTTTCGGAGAGGGCTTGAATTTTTTGCGCGCGATTTTTTCCTGTAATCGAACATTCCCAGACAACGCCGACTCTGTAGCCTTGCTCCAAAAGGCTTTTGACTTCTTCCTTGTCGCGCTCTTTGTTGCGCTCTATTTTTTGGGTCCAATATTCCGTGTTGCTTTTTGGAATCCTCACTTTGCGGCAGGAACGGTGGCCGTGCCAAAAACAGCCGTTCACAAAAATCACGGCGTAATAGCGCGGAAAGTAAAGGTCGGGCTTTCCTGTCAGGCGCTTGTCGTTTTTCCTAAAGCGAAAGCCCAGTTTGTGCAAGTAGGAACGAACCAAAAGCTCTGGCTTGGTGTCGCGGCTTTTTATTTGCGACATTACAAAATGCCGCTGTTCTTTTGTAAGCGTGTCCATCTTAATTCGCGCTCTTTAGCGTCTTTGCGATTTGAAGCGCGATAAACTGAAGAACGTCAACCACGACAGAGTTTCCGAACTGCTTGTAGGCTTGGTTGGGCCTTTTTGAAATTTTGTAGGAATCAGGATAGCCCATCAAGCGGGCGCACTCGCGCGGATGCAAGCGGCGCGGCTTTCCGTTGACCAGATAGCCGCCGGTTTTAGCGAATACTCCGCCGCCGTAAGCGCTCAATGTGACGGCGATTCCCTTTGTTGAATAGACGCGCTCGCCCTGGCCGCCCTTGTTCACTATCGCAAGCTTGATGGCCTTTGAACTGTATTTTTCTTTCTTTTTGGGATTAAAGACCATCGGGTAGCGCTCGTCGCAAAGCGCGAGTGTTTCGTCGGATTCAGGAAGCAAAAAATCTTCCACGTGGCGCGCCAGCGGAATAGGCTTTGGAAATTCAAAATTGATTTCGCATGAAGCGCCGGCCGAAGCGCCTTCCGCTCCGCAAAAACAATCTTTTCTAAAGCAAACCATGTAAACGCGCTCGCGCTTTTGCGGAACGCCGTAATCAAGAGCGCTCAATACTTTCCAATAAAAAGCGTAGCCCAAATCTTCCATCGTTTTTTGAACGACTTTAAGCGTGCGGCCTCCGTCGTGGCGCGCGAAGTTCCGCACGTTTTCCATAAAAACGACTTTTGGCTTTTTTTCTTTTACGATGCGCGCCACGTCAAAGAACAATGTTCCGCGGCTGTCTTCAAAGCCGCGCATTTTTCCGCTAATCGAAAAGGCCTGGCAGGGAAAGCCGGCGCAACAAATGTCATGGTCGGGAATTGTTTTTTCGTCCACCTTGGTTATGTCGCCGTTAGGACGCTCGCCAAAGTTTTCTTGGTAAACATTTTGCGCCTGCTTGTCCCATTCGCTGGAATAAACGCAGCGCGCGCCCAAAGATTCAAGGGCCAGCCTAAAGCCGCCGAGTCCAGCAAACAAGTCTATGAATGTCATGCCGGAAAGCGGCGAGCCTTGAACTTCTATCATTCCTAAATTATAACGACGCGGCGCCCTTGGGTCAATTGCCGCATCCTTTCGGACGCTTCACGCAACTTGTCATTGTCGGGCTTGACCCGACAATCTTCCAGCCGCAAGCGCCAAGACAAAAGTCGCGGCCATCGCGGGAAGCGTACAGCCAAAGACAAAGTCAAAGCGCATGAAAAGCCTGTAAAGCGCAAAGCCCAAAATCCACACAACAATGCGCGCCGCGTCGATTTTTTTAGCCGACGAATCGTTTTTGCAAACAAAAAAGTCGGCGAGCAAAATCGCGGTCATCGGAGCGAATACGCTTCCAATCAAATACAAAAAGTCCGTGATGTTGTCCATGTTAAATAGAATCGCGCCGACCGTTCCCAAAACGGCGACAATTATCGCGGCGGCCTTTATGTTGATTTTAGAGTGAACGCTTTGGCTTGAAACGCCGGCGGAGTACGCGTCAAGGTAAGTCGTTGTCACGGTTGAAAGAACGACAATCACAAGCGCGGCGATTCCCAAACCAGTCTTTAGCATCACGATGTCGATGGAACTTTCTCCCGCCACAATCGCAGCCCCCATTCCAATCGCGTACATCCAAACGCTGACCAAAAAGTAGACGACAGCCGCGGCAAGCGAAACTGCGACAGGCCGCTTTGCGTCCTTTGTGTAGTCGCTGATTACAGGAAGCCAAGAAAGCGGCATCGCGACAGAAAGCTCTATCGCAGCTCCAAACGAAAGCGCCTGATCCGCCATTCCTTCGCCCGCCGTGCCGGCCGCCATCGCAGCGCCAGAAGCCGCTCCGCCAAAAATCTTTACGCACAACAAAATCGTAAGGCAAAAAAGAGCGATCGCCGCGGCAAAGTTAAGCTTGTCCAGGTTTCGCACGCCAGCCAAAATCCAAACAACAATCAAGACGCCAATCGCAAGCGCGGCGACCTTTGAATAGTCTTTGGCGCCGTTAATGATTGTGTTTGCGCAGAGGGAGCCGTCATAAATCATAATTCCTGTCCAGCCCAAAAGCTGCGCCGCGTTCAAAAGGCCAAAAAACTTGGCGCCAATTTTTCCAAACGACAAAGCGGTCGTTTGCATGGCGGCCATTTTTTTCTTTGCGCCAATCACGCCTGTCATAAACAAAAGCGCGCAGCCAAGAACGTGTCCGATTGCAATCGCCGCCATTCCTTTTGCAAAGCCTAGCGGCGCGAAATAAGTTCCGGTAATAATTTCCGCGATGGAAACTCCGGCTCCAAACCAAATCAATGAACTAGAAAAAACAGTCATAGTTATACCTCCAAACAAATACGGCTGAACGCGCGAGCCCTTTGCAAGCGCGTTTGTTGCCGCTTATGCGGCGTTCCAGCATTTTGGGCTTGCAAACGATTATCGCGCCGCTAAAAATCCCCCTCAACATTAAACGCGTGGTTCATCGGGCCGGAACCCTTTCCCAAATCCAGCATGGCGGCGAGCGCGCCTGTAAGATAGTTTTTGGCCGACTGGACGGACTCGACTAAACTTTTGCCCTTGGCCAAATTGCTGGCTATCGCGCTCGAAAGAGTGCAGCCAGTTCCGTGCGTGTTGGGGTTGTTGATTCGCTTTCCGTTAATCCATCGGCCCATGCGCTCGCCGCCGCCAATGTTGCCGAAAAGATAATCGTTGGCGTCATTCAAATTGTGGCCGCCCTTAAGCAAAACCGCAGAGCCAAACTGGTTAAAAATGTTTTGGGCAGCGGCTTCCATGTCGGCCGGGCTGTGGATTGGATTTCCGCAAAGGACTTCCGCTTCGGGAATGTTTGGCGTTATCACTGTCGCAAGAGGCAGCAAGCGCTCCTTTAAAGTTAAAATCGCGTCGTCGCTAATAAGCTTTGCGCCGCTTGTGGCCACCATCACCGGGTCGACGACGACGTTCCTAAAATTAAATTCTTTGATTGAGTCCGCGATTGCATTAATGAGCGCGGAAGAAGATACCATTCCGACCTTCACGGCGTCCGGAAAAATGTCCGTTGCGACGGCGGCTATTTGCGCCTTTAAAAAGTCCGGCGAGACTTCCATAATGTCTGTTACGCCGGTCGTGTTCTGGGCGGTCAAGGCTGTGACAGCGCTCATCGCGTAAACGCCGTTGGCTGTCATTGTCTTGATGTCCGCTTGAATGCCGGCGCCTCCGCTGGAATCGCTTCCAGCGATCGTTAAAGCAGTTTTCATCTTTCCTCCTGATTCTGCTTTATGCCAAGTGGTGCCCCCAAGGCATTTATATTTGTCGCCGCAATCGCGGCCTTTTTGGTCTTGCCAAAGTTCTCCGCATGCGCGGCGAATTTTAGGCTTAATAAAAGTTCCCGCTGTTAGTCTAAAAAACCTCCGCCACTTTTCCCGCCAAAATTTTTGTCGCGGCGCGAATGTCGTCGTTGGCGAAAATCGCGCTGATGACGCTTACGCCCGCGATTCCGCTTCCCTTTAACTCGTGGACATTGCCCGCGCTTATTCCGCCAATCGCGACGACTGGAATTTTCACCGCCCGGCAAATCGCCTTTAGTGTTTCAAACGAAACGCTTTCCGCGTCGGCCTTGCTTCCGGTCGCGAAAACCGCTCCAACGCCAAGGTAATCGGCTCCCTGCCTTTCGGCCAAAAGCGCTTGCTCCACCGTGCAGGCGGAAACGCCGATGATTTTTTCAGGCCCTAAAAGGCGGCGCGCCTCTAGACAGGCCATGTCCGATTGGCCAACGTGAACTCCGTCCGCGCAAACTTCTTTTGCTATCATTACGTTGTCGTTCACGACAAATGGAACGGCGCGAGCGGCGCAAAGTTTTTTTAGCGCGCGGGCTTCGTTCAAAAAGGAATCCTCGTCCAAGTCTTTTTCGCGCAACTGGACAAAAGTCGCGCCGCCGTCAACCGCTTGCTCCACGCATTCGACCAACGTCCTTCCGTTAAGCCAGTGGCGGTCGGTGACAGCGTAAAGGCGCAGGGCCGCGCGCATCTTAGGCTTACAACCGTTTATGGTCTCGGCCCGAATCTTAGGCTTGCAAACGTTTGCGGCGCTGGCCGCCCCCGTTTCGGTCTTGACAACAGATTCCAGTTCGCCGCGCGTCTCGGTCTTGCTGCCAGTCTCCGCGCTATCTAATTTCATACTTCGCGCCTTTTTCAAGCTCGTCGCCCGTCATGTTGAACAAAGCGTCGATGATGCGGTTCCTGTAAGTTGAATTTCCGTCGCCTTCCTGCATTCGCTCCCAAGCCAGCTCTCCGGCCAAGCCCATGGAGCAAACGGCGGCCGCCGCCGCTTCCAAAACATTGTCGGGATTAGCTACGGCAAAGGCCGCCGTCACAGCGCTAAGCTGGCAGCCGGTTCCAGTGATGCGGCCCATTTCGGCGCGGCCGTTTCGTATCACATAGCATTTTTGGGCGTCGGCCACAAGGTCAATCGCGCCGGTAATCGCGACTACGCATTTTTGGCGCGCGGCAAAGTTTTTTGCAAAGGCGACCGACTTTTCCAAATTGCTTTCGTTCACGCTGTCGGCTACATCAGCGTCAACGCCCTTTGTAGTTCCGCTTCCAAAAGCCAAAGTTTTTATCTCGCTTATGTTTCCGCGGACAATGTCAAACTGGAATTTCTTCAAAAGCTTTAAGGCGGTGTTTGTCCTAAGCGCGCTGGCTCCCGCTCCAACGGGGTCAAGCAAAAGCGCGTGGCCAAGCAATTGCGCCATTTTGGCGCTGGCGAACATCGCCTTGATTGTCCGCTTGTTCAGCGTTCCGATGTTGACGTTAAGGCCGCCGCAGATTTTTGTAATCTCGCGCGCGTCGCTTGGCTCGTCGGCCATGATGGGACTAGCGCCAATTGCAAGCAAGACGTTGGCCACGTCGTTTACCGTTACATAGTTTGTGATGTTGTGGATTAGGGGACAAGTCGCGCGGACGTTGTCCAAACAGGTTTTGAACATAATCTTCTCCTTACGTTGGAATTACCCAAATCAAGTTCAAAGGTCAAGGGAAACACCCTACTCTCAGCCGGATTCTTCCAGCTCCCTTTTAAATTGTCGCCTCATTCTATCACGCGCGATATTTTTGCGCAAGGCCTTGTCTTTTGTATAAAGAAAAAAACCCGAGCGTTTTGCCCGGGCCTTCCTTTAAATTTTAATTCGCACCGTCATCTTGGCGCTTTCATTCGCGCTTACCTGTCAAATCCGTCCATAGTCTGAATCTTTCCGTCAGCCTTAAAGGTCAGTTCGCGGAATTTGACGTTTCGCTTTTGGTTGACGCCGTTTGAGCGCTCGCAGTCGTGGTAGAACAAGTACCACTTGCCGTTGAATTCCATAATCGAATGGTGCGTCGTCCAGCCCAAAACCGGAGTCAAAATGCAGCCGCCGTAAGTGTATGGGCCGTAAACATTCTTGCTTGTGGCGTAGCACAAAAGGTGGCTTGTTCCAGTTGAGTAGGTAAAGTAATAAGTTCCGTCCTTTTTGAAAAGCCAGGGATCCTCAAAGTAGCGGCGAACGTCGTCTCCGCCCTTAAGCGGCTGGCCCTTTTCGTCAACGATTACCAAGTCGCGCAAGTCTTCGTCCAGCTCTTTCATGTTGTCCTTAAGCAAGGCGATTTTTGGAGTGCAGGCAGGCTCGGCTCCCTGCGGCTCCTTGTTGTCGGCGCTCCACTTGTTGTTTCGGTACTGGTCAAGCTGGCCGCCCCACAAGCCGCCCATCGTAAGGTAGTACTTTCCGTCGTCGTCTTGGAAGCAGCAGGGGTCGATGCTGTATGTTCCCTGAATGTAGTCGTCTTCCGGGGTGAAAGGTCCTTCGGGCTTGTCGCCGACAGCGACGCCTACGCGGAACATTCCCTTTTTGTCGCGCGCGGGAAAATAAAAGTAATACTTTCCGTCTTTTTCCGCGCAGTCGGGCGCCCACAATTGCTTTGAGGCCCACTTTACGTCCTCCAACTTAAGGACACAGCCGCAGTCGCGCGGCAAGGTTTCCGCGTCCTTCATTTCGTAGACGTGGTAGTCTTTCATGTCGTACTGGTCGCCGTTGTCGTTGTTGGCCACGTCAATGTCCTCGTCGTGCGAAGGATAAATGTAAATCTTTCCGTTAAAGGCGTGGGCCGAAGGGTCGGCCGTGTAAAGGTCGTTGACCAAGGGCTTTTTTTGAATGCTCATATTATTCTCCTAAGTTGAATCAGCGCCGCTGTCCGCACGGCAGTTTATAGCTTTAGTTTACAGCATACCGCGCTCTTTTGTCAAAGGCTCGCGCTTGATTTTCGCGCGCAAATCCGCCATACTGTTCAGCATGAAAACACTTTCCATCAAAGAAGAACTTTCTTCAACAAGCTATCCTGGACGCGGAATCATCCTCGGAAAATCCGCCTGCGGAAAATACGCCATAGCCGCCTACTTTATCATGGGCCGGAGCAAAAACAGCCGCAACCGAGTCTTTGTTCAAGACGGAGACGGAATCCGCACAGAAGCCTTTGACCCGTCAAAATTGACAGACCCCAGCCTTATCATTTACGCGCCTGTCCGCGTTTTGGGCGAAAAAACAATCGTCACCAACGGCGACCAAACCGACACCGTTTACGAAGAAATGTCAAAAGGAAAAACTTTTGAGGAATCTTTGCGCGGCCGCGAGTTTGAGCCCGACGCGCCCAACTACACGCCCAGAATCTCAGGCGTGATGCGAATAAAGGACGGCGCCTACAACTTCGCGCTTTCGATTCTAAAAAGCGACAATGGAAATCCCCAAAGCTGCAACCGCTTTACCTACGCGTACACAAACCCGCAAAGCGGAAAAGCGCGCTTCATCCACACCTACATGGGCGACGGAAACCCGCTCCCCAGCTTTGAAGGCGAGCCAACCTTGCTTGACGCGCCTTGCGTCGACATCGACGAATGGACAAAAACAATTTGGGATTCTCTCAACGCCGACAACAAGGTTTCGCTCTGGACCCGCTGGATCGAAATCTCCACCGGCAAATTTGAGTCTCGCATAATTAACAAGAACGAATAGGACAATTTTTATGTTAAAGAAATCATTCGCGCTTTTATTAATCGTCGCCGCCCTTTGCGCGATTTCTTGCAAACCGCGCGCGGCCCATAGCAAGCTCCCCCGCTCAGCGTCCTCGCTCGCGATGGAAAAATGCCTTTCCACCGACCCGGTCCTTATGGCGCTTATGGAAAAGTCCATTAAAAAGGCGCGAGAGATAAATCCCGACCCCGACACAAATCCCGTTGGCAGCGTGTCCCAACTTTACGACTTTTTGGATTGGGCCGACGTTTGCATGCCCTGGAACGTTTTGGCAAAAGAAAAGCAGCCCGCGCTCTACGACCGCATCGACCAAAGCGTGGACTACTTTTGGTTTGTCATCGACCAGCCGCTTGAAGAGCTTGAAGGCCGCGGCTACTACTACCCCACATTGCAATACCACGAGCCGATCGCAACATGGTGCCGCGAATATTCCGACAACTGGGGAAGCTTTCTTTCCACCGAAGCAAGCTGGAACGACGAGTTTTACCAGAACATAAAAAACGACCCCAGCATGAACATGCAGTACGGTTGGTACGCCGACACGAACGTTTGGAAAACTTTCAACGAATGGTTTTCGCGCCATCTTGTCGATCCGTCCGTCCGGCCGATTTCCGACGCCTCTGTCGTCGCTCCCGCCGACTCAACTCCGCAAGGAATATGGAAGATTGACGAGAACGGAGATTTGGTTCAAAAAGAAGGCGTGGCGATCAAGTCGGCCAACTTCACTTCCATCGCGCAATTGCTTGGCCCCGACTCCGCCTACAAAGACTCGTTCAAAGGCGGAACGCTGACGCACACATTCCTTGACGTAAACGACTACCACCGCTACCACTTTCCCGTCAGCGGAACGATAAAAGAGCTGCGAAAAATCAAAGGAACAAACGCCGCCGGCGGAATCACAGTTTGGGACGCAAAGAACAAGCGCTATGTCCTTGAAGACGCGATTCCCGGCTGGCAAATGATTGAGACGCGCGACTGCGTTGTAATCGACACAAAAGAATTTGGCCTTGTGGCCATTTTGCCGATTGGAATGTCGCAGATTTGTTCATGCAACTGGGAAGAAAACCTTAAGGTTGGCCTAACCGTAAAGAAGGGCGACCCGATGGGCTACTTTCTTTTTGGCGGAAGCGACATCGTGATGGTCTTCCAATCAACGGCGGACGTTTCGCTTGTTTGCCAGCCAAACGACCAGGGCGGCTACAAGCATGTCTTTATGGGCCAGCCCTACGCCCAAGTCAAGTAATCAACGCAATTTGTCGCCGCAAAGCCGCTCGGCGATAAGCAATTCGGGATGGTACTCAAAGTGCATGTTGTCCCAAATCGCCCAGCGGCCGCCCCAAATAAAGCCCTCGTCCTCAAAAGCCTTGATGACGGCGGCCGGCGGCATCCAGCGCGACTTTAACGGAATCAGCATCCAGTTTTTGTTGCCCTTTTGCTTTTCGTAGCCCCAGTAGACGATTTTCTTGCCCCAGCCTTTTGGCAAAATGTCAACCGCGATTCCATAACTGTGAAAAGAGCGCGTGGGGCTGTCGCGGATTTCGCGCCAATTGTAGCCGGAACAGGAGCTTAGCGTTTTTAAAAAATCGCGGACTTCCTTGTCGCCCTTCGCCATCGCCCAAACCTTGGCCTCTATCTTGTCCAGCTTTTTTCCGATTTGCCTGTGAACGTTAAGCGGCTTGTTCCACAAGGTCATGTTGCGCAAGTGCGTCTCTGTCGCGGCGCGGGTTCTGCAATCGTAAATCGCGTCAAAAATGAATTTAGATGACACCGCTCCGTTTCTTCTGTTTTCGGTGGAAGAGTAGTCGCGGATCATCGCCTTTCGCTCTTCCGAAAAATCAGCTGGATCTTCAAGAACGCGCTTGTACTTGTAAATGACGCGCCAGTAATGGCTGCGGTTTTGCAATTGCTCCTTGGGAAGGTACAAGCCTTCCGCCCGGTAATAAACCGAGGCCTTATTAAACGCCGTGACTTTTAGCGCCCAGTCCTTGACCTCTTTGTCGTAGTCCAGCTCAAACTGGCACCAAGGATAGGCTTCGCGGAAAATTTCCAATTCTTCTTTTGGCGTCAAGTTTGAAAGGCGGGCCCAATTTTTGTCCTCTTCTTGAGCGGAACCGTTCAACAAGAAACAAAACAATGCCAAGAGAAAAATTGTAAAAGTTTTTTTCATTTTTTTGCTATTCCAAATAGCGGCCGATTGTTTGGCACAAAGTTTCGGGAACGATGGGCTTTGTCAAAAAGTCCGTCATTCCGCATTCGATCGTTCTTTTTTTGTCGCTCGGCTCTACGCTGGCGGTGACCGCGATTATCGGAGTCGTGGCTGAATCAGGCCTGTTCAAATTTCTAATGCGCTTGGTGGCTTCAAAGCCGTCCATAACAGGCATCGCGATGTCCATAAGAACGGCGCAAATGCTAAAGGGCTTGCTTTCGGAAAACTGGCTAAGAGCCTCGTTGCCGTTTTGGGCCACGATGACGTTCATCCCGTAGCGCTCCAAAATGGCCTTTGTAACTGAATTGCTCATGTCGCTGTCGTCAACGACTAAAATTGTCTTGCCCGAAAAGAGCGAAAATAAATTTCTGCCAAGCACTTTTTTTCTCCGAACGCAAATAACAATGCGTTAATACATTATAGCGCTAAAGATTTATTTCTTCAATAGCAGCGCTGTCATTTTTTTCGCCGTGTCAAAAAAGGCCGGTTCGATTATGTCAGGAAACTTTTTCTCGATTTCTTCCAACTGTTCGCAAAGCCGGTTGGGATCGGGCGAGCCGCCGATTAAAATTTCGCAAAAGCCCATCTCGCGCCTTTGCTTTGCCGCGTCGTTGTCTGTTTGGCACAAGTAGTGAACGTAAGGAAGCGCGTACAAGGCCTTCATTTGTTCCGGCGTAAGGTTGGGAAACTTTATGTTAAGGTACAAGGGCGGATTTTCTTGCCAAAGATTTTCTTTTGGGGGAACGGTTGCGCCGCCTTCCAGCCCTTGAACGCCCGCCGCCGCGAGCGCGAAGTCCGTCAAAATGCGCGGCAAGGTCTTTCCTTTAATCAAGGCGATGGCGGCGCTGGAACCGCTGAGGCGCGGATTTATTTCTATGATATGCCACTTGCCCTTGTGAAAAACCAAGTCAACTTGCGCGATTCCTTCAAAGTCCAAAAGCCGAGCAAGCCGTTCCAACTCGCTCTTTAATTCCGCGCAGTCAAACTGCCGCAAAGTCAGCGGGCCCAGCTTTACCGACTGCTTGGGGCTGCAAATGCCGTACTGGTTTACGCTGTACAAAAGCGGCGGAAAAACGTCGATTGCGGCGCAATCTTGGTTAACCATAATGCCGCCTGCCGCCCCGGCGTCTTGGGCTTGCGGCGCGCCCTTCGTCACATGGACTTCCGTTCCAAACTGCGGGCCGTCCAAAAATTCCTCCACCAGGCGGTTGGAATTGAATTTCTTTGACTCCAAATAATTGCGGACCTGCCCCATCGTGTGGACTACTTCCATTCCGTAGGAACTAAGGCCCACCGTGTCCTTTATGATGACAGGAAAGCTAAGCCGCTCAATCTGGCGCAAAATGTATTCGCGGTAGACATTGTCGCGCGCCTCGGGCTTTTTTCGTTCCGCCCAAAAAAGGTCGTAGTCAACATAAACCGCCTTGGCGCAAGCGAATCCGTTCCGCTCCAAAAAATCGTGGGTCCGCGCCTTGTCAAAGCAAACGGCTTGCGTGTCCGCCCTGTGGCTAACGACGCGGACTCCAGCCGAGCGCAAAATGTCGGCCACCATCGCGTCTTGCAAGCCCAGCCAATCGTAAGGCGTAATCCAAAAACTCGCGGCCACCGCAACATCCGGCTTTAGCGCCAAGATTTGTTCGGCGATTTTTTCCGCCCCGCCGCCCTTTAAGGCAACGCGCTCAATTCCGTCGTCCGGCCGCAAAACGCCGTCCTTGTCGTAGTCCAGCAAAAACATCGCCGGCAGCATCGTGGCGATTATAAACTGGTGCTGCGGAAAGGCGGCGGCCACGCGTCCCCACTCCTGGGCCCACGACGGCAGCGTTTTTATGTGAACGATTTTTGGATCAAAGTAGTTTGAGCATGAACTGTAAAAAACTATCCGCATTTTTTCCACCGCGCGCAATTATAAATAAAAAGGCAACAAATTTCTACGATTTTTTTTTCAAAAATAAACGAAAATTCGCGCAACTATTTATAGCCCAAAAACAAAAGCGCTTCCGGGAGAATCGCATGGCCTTTCTCGCGGTTGCGTCTTTTAGGGCTTAGAGATTAGCTTAACGCGCAAAGCGAGCGGCCACGCGGCTTCTCCCTGCGCGCTTTTTTATCGGCTTGCCAAGCAAAAAAACGCATACAGTTCTACTAAACAAAAACCAAGTTATAACCGCAATCTTGACAAGCCGACAAAACCATGTTACACTTGACCTCGGCATTCGCGACATGGGTGTCAAGCCCCCAAAACTCGACCGGCCTCTAGGCTGGAATAATCGATTTGGAGGCACGCTATGGATGTAGTTGAAATCCTGAGGCTGGCTGCTGCCACGCTTCAGCTTGTCAATGAAATC
>OCVV011270491.1_pt1 | contig 171554 bp, 210 predicted proteins | sample 1539721 | NCBI WGS metagenome assembly OCVV01 (sample SAMN02144230, study PRJEB22623) | gut metagenome | biome: sheep rumen | host: Ovis aries | place: New Zealand
CCAATCTTATTTTATCCATCATAAATTTCAAAATTTTATTTTACATATATACATAACTTTGAAGATTGGAGATGAACATATGGCAGAACACATTAAGGTTCCATTTGAACTTAAATCTATCGCTATGCTTTCAGATCTTAAATATGACGAAAAGGCAGATGATTGGTATGGCACTAAAGCACAGATACAGACCTACAACGAGAATAAAGACCGTTCTAAGATAATTAAAGACAATATCAATAAAATGTCAACATCGGCAGATATAGATACCGATTCTGTGCGTACAGATAAAGACACCGTATGGGAAAACATTGATATTACTCATACACCTAACTTACAGCTTATCTCTTATGTGCATGATTATGGTATGCCATTTAGTACCAAAGCCAGAGTTGATTTATTATATAAGTTCACTCTTAAAAACCCGACCGAATACCCGGTTTATTATGATGATTTAATCTTTTACTCACCATTCTTCAAAAAACTCTACCCAAGAGAGAGGGTAAATGCTCTTATCATCAAATTTAATATATCAGGCAGAAATCTTACCGACGAACTCAGTCTTACTGATTTAAGCACGGAAGAAAAAGCACTTATAAATTTTGTATTTTCATAAGGAGACAACTATGGACACCAACATTATTGCAAAAGTAGATGATAAAAAGAACAGTTATTACTATCAGTATTTGGACGAAACAAAGCCAAAAGATGTACATTCTATGGTTTCAGGTATCAATGAGCCTATCGAAGATGTTGATGGTAATGATTTACTTGACCAGATTAAGAATATTAACCAGAGCGTTGTAAATGATGATTATAACCCTGATGAAACTATTATAGATGAAAATATTATTGCTCAAAAGGAACGAGAAGAAGAATTAAAGCGTAAGGCCAACGAAGAACGCTATCAAAAAGAGCAGGAAGCAAAACTCTCAAGACAGAAAGACGAAGAAATTGAGCGTCTTAAGGCAGAATTAGAAGAAAAGAATGCTAAATCTTCAAATAAAATCAAAGATAAGATGTTTAAGAGCATCATGTCTTTCATTAAAAAAGATGATGATAACGAACTTGCAGAGTTAGTCGCATCAAAAGAAGCCAAAAATAGTGGCCAGGCAGAGCCGGTTCAAACACAGACAGAACCTAAAAAGCAGAAGACCACAAAGAAAGATAAAAACGATAACTTAAGTATTGAAGAACTTAAATATCTTGCTTTCCACGATGAAAACACCGGCTTACAGAATAAGCAGGCATTAAAAGAGTTTTCAAAGCATATGGTACCCGTATTTTCTGTTATTTACGGTGATATTGATAACCTTGCCTTAACAAATCAGACTCTTGGGCACACCTTTGGAGATAAACTCATAAAGGATATTTCTAAAATGCTTGCTGACAGTTTCGGTGATAAAGCATACAGAATTGATTCTGATGAATTCGTCATTATTTTAGAGGGCGTAGAAAATGTCGATACTATAAACCGCAATATCAATAATATCCAATACTCATTAGATAAATTAAGTGATCAGGACGATGATTTGATTTATTCTCTTTCACTAGGCTATGTGATAGGCTCTGGCAAAACCATTACTCAGGCAGTTGATGAAGCCAAAGAGAAGATGAAAATAGAAAAAGACAATTATAAAGCACTCCGCCCGGATGCCATAGACGAAGAAGACACCAAAATGGATACCGTGGTTTATAACAATCTTCTTTCAAAGCCACAGCAGATGTTAAAAAACGAGATACAAGACAACCATATTGCCGTAACACCAATTAAAGTCAATAACATTCTTACACAGATACAAGAGAAGATACTTGATGCACAGCTTGTATTTGTCGCAAGTGCTGATTTTAACACACTTCTTATTTACCGAGAAGTTGATACATTTATAGATACCGTAAGAAATATCCCAACTTTTGATTTTTCATACATCTATGTGCTTTATGACGGCGGTCCACAGTATTACGGACAAGATGCTTATGCAAAAGAGGTCAGCCATTTATTTGAAGATATCTCGTCATCTATCCAAATGGGTAAGATTAAAACACCTGATGACTTTAAGAAGATTAAGGGAATTAACATATTCCAAAATATTTGCACAGATTTCATGTAAAAAGGAGATAATCAATGGAAAAAGGTTTATTAATCGCAGAGAAACCAGACTTAATGAGAAAGATTAAAGCTGTATATGACTCACACAAATCAGAATTTAATTATAATCTTGATTTTTGTGCTCAGGTAGGTCATTTAGTATCTTTAATGACTCCAAAGGAAATTGATGCTGAAAAGTATGGCAAATGGTCATTATCCGACTATCCAACCATCTACCCATACCATTATAAAGTTAAAGAAAATACAAAAGATGTCTTTACCAATATCAAAAAGACCTATGATGCCGGCAATTATGACTTTATTATTCACGCAGGCGATCCGGACCAGGAAGGTGAGTTGTTAGTCCGTCTTGTTCTTAATAAGATGAATAATACCAAACCTGTTAAGAGATTTTGGACAAATGACCTTTCAGAACACTCAATTTTATCAGCTCTTAAAAACCTTAAAGATGATAATGAATACAACAACTTATTCAATTCAGCCCTAGTAAGACAGCATACAGATTATCAGTTCGGTATGAATTTTACAGCAGTAGCCACACTTATGATGAACGACCTTTGCAAACTTGGAAGAGTAAAGGGCTATATCGTTTACGCTATTGTTAATAAGGAAAACGAAATCAACAATTATGTGGAAACAAAGACTTATAAGCCAATGTTTACATATAATGGGCTTGAATTTATCTCCCCTGATGCTAAAAATACAGAAGATGAAGCATCAAGGATAAATCCAAACACTAATACAGCCAAAGTAGTCGATGTAAAAACAGAGAAAAAGACAAAGAAGCCAGATAAACTGTTTAAGCTCTCAACCCTGCAGATGGCAGCATTCAAGGCTCTTAAAATGTCAGATAAGAAGACACTTGAGGTTTTACAGTCCTTATATGAAAAAAGAACAGTATCATATCCTCGTACAGACTGTGAATATATCTCAACTGAAACAGATATCGAAACAATCAAAAACAAGGTTTTATCATTAGTTAGCGTATCACCAAGTCTTCTTACCAAGACCTCAGATACTATCTTAAAAGATAAGACCTACTGTAATGACAAGGCAATCGCATCAGAAGGACATACAGCCATTATTCCAACCGGAGAGAATGCAACTATGTCTGATGAAGAAAGAGCCTTATATGAGCTCATATGCAAGCGTTTCCTGGCTATTTTTGCAAGCAACAAGGAAACCAGCCATACAAAAGTTACAGCCATTCCTGAGGGCTCTGATGTTACATACGAATACACAGAAAAATACGATATTAACTCAGGTTTTGAGTTTGTAATCAATCACGATTATGAAGGTCCTAAGCCAAGCGGTGTTACCTTTACAAAAGACCTTACATTAGTACCTATCGCATTCTCAGTAAAAGAATGTGTATCAACTCCACCATCAAGATACAATGTAGCATCACTTATCAAAGCACTTGATAACCCTGAAAACTACACAGATGAAGATGGCGAAAAGGTTAAATATGCCATTGGTACTCCCGCAACAAGAGCCAATATTATCAATGAATGTATTGAAAACGGCTATATCAATGTATCGGGTAAAGGTGTATATTCAGCCACAAATAAAGCAATGCTTATAATAAGTAACTTTGAGAATATTCCTATTTTCAATCCAACAGAGTCAGCAAAATGGGAACAGTATTTAACAAAGGTAAGAAGTGGCGAATTATCAGCAAAAGATACACAAGACGAACTTATCAAAGAATTAACTGCTGCCGTTAACGATATGAAACAAAGAACTGTTACTCCATTAAAGGAAAGAGCCGGCGTAAAAGTTATCGGAAAATGTCCTAAATGCGGACACGATATCGCAGTAAGTAAGTATGGTGCATTTTGCGTAAATAAGTGCGGTATGTTTGTAAATAAGGCTATGGGTAAAGACTTAACTGAAAGCCAGATTACCAGTATATTAGCCGGCAAGAAAACACTTATTAAAGGCCTTACCTCACAAAAGGGCAAATATGACGCTTATCTTACTTTGGCCGGAACTCAGGAATTCAGTTACCAAAAGCAGGACGGTACATACGCTAAGGGTTATGGATTTAAGTTTGATATATCTTTCCCTAAAAAGGAGAAGAAATAATGAGAATAATCTTCTTGGATATAGATGGGGTTCTTAATAATGTCTGTACAACCGAATATTACCAAGGTGAATTAGGCATTGATGATGAAAACCTTAAAAACTTTGCTTTACTTTATGAACAAAGTAATAAAGAAGAAGATACAAGAGTGGTTTTATCATCATCATGGCGTATAGACAAATTTAATAAAGCCCCAAATTCCTATACCTATTTAGAAGAAAAACTCACTAAATATAATATAAGAATAGATTCAATCACGCCCATAGAAGAAATATCATTAAAAAGGGGTAAAGAAATAGTAAGATGGCTAAATGATCATAAAGACCTTAATATATCATCATTTATTATAATAGATGACTATTATTTCAGAGATTTTACCACATATTCTTTACTCCCTGCACTCTTAAAGACTAGTTATAAAAAGGGTTTTACTAAAAAGGACATAAATAAAGCATTAGAACTCTTAAATACTATCAAATATGAACATTAAACCTTAAAGACATCTTCTTTTACCAAGTAAGGTGTCTTTTTAATTCCCCATATATATTTTTTACAAAAAATTTATCATATATAACCAAATAAATTTACGAAAGGAGATTATCATTCATGAATATTATTGAACTTGATAAGGAAACGCAAGAAAACCTTTATAACATGCTTGAGTTTAAGTCCATCGAACCAAAAAAGCCAGCTCCTGATGAAATTGAGAAGGAAACTCCTGATTTAGAAGATGACGATTTAGGTTTTGAGATGTAATAGAGAGGTATATATGAATAATTTTATAACTAAATATTCTGCTGATTTAAACAAATATAATAAGGCTTTGTCCAAGGAATATGCAGAGTCTTTTGCTGCCGAAATGAATAAATTCATTTTAACAACATTACCTGATTATAAACTCAGCGATAATGTAATGCTTGGTGAAACAAAAACCATAGCAGAATACCGTAAATTGCTTATAGAAATTGAGCAGGATTATAATGATATATTTTCATATGATTTTGAAGCACTTAAAAGTCAGCCGGATGTTTTGCAAGACTTTGAATCCCAGAAACTTCAAAATAAGATAGACACAATGATTTCTAAAATCCATTATCTTGAAAGAGAGAAGGTTAAATTAGAAACAATACTTGAATTAAAAGAGTCTGTTAAATATATCCCTGAAGCCAAGAGTATGTATGATGCTCTTTGCTCAAGCGAAATAGCACTTTCAGAAGCACACCTTGATGTTTTACAATCAGAAGAAAATGTAAATAATTCTATCAAACAGTTTGAGGATAATTTCTTAATAGATGAAAAAACAAGCCTAGCTACATACCCGTTTGATAAGTTAATTGATGATTCAAAACGAGATATTAACAAGGCCATCGGTTATTCACAATCTGCTCAGGGAAATGCAAGATATTCATTCATTTCTTCAATAAGAAATACTGTAAAACATTCAATACAGTCAATTTCAGCATCTGTTGCAACACTAACACAAAGCTATTACCAGACAACTGTTAATAACTTAATTAAAACATATAAAGAAGCGGATAAACTGTTAAATGAATTAGACACCACCGTAATGAAAGGTATTAATTCAATTGATAAAGATGCACTTGAAGAAACTGTTAATGATATTCAGATGGCTGCAATAGACTTTTCAGGTGGAATACTTCTTGCACAAATATCATCAGAATTTACAGAAGATATATATGCTATTAAAGCAAAAACCACATCATTTTTAGCAAATACAATGCTTAATATTGCCAATGCCGAAAAACAATACTTACTTAATGGCAGCAAGTGTTTAAAGGCTTATGAAAGAGCTGATACTAAACTTCATGATAAAAGAGAGAGTATTAAGCAGATTGTATCCACTCTTGATGATCAGTCAATTACACCTTATATGCCAAAAGCATATTCTCCAAGTGCTGATTTATCAGATGCAGCCACAGCAATACCTATTGAACCTGTTCAGTTTGAGGAGCAAAAGCAGCTTAATAATATAGTCAATGAACTTAAAAATATGTTTACCGAACTAAAAGAGACGCTTACAGAAGCCAAAGATACCGCTCTTTTTGCTACTTACCAAAAAATGATGGACACATCACATAAATTATTAAAAGAGTCATATGATGCAAAACAAACAAGTATTAAAGCATTCGAGAACTTCGATAAGTATATTGACAGATACCGTAAGCCTGAAAACCGAATATATTCTAGGGCAGAACAAAAAGAGGCTATAGAAAGCCTTGTTGGTATAGGGCAGTCTATTACTGCTAAAGATTTTGAATTACCTGGCTCGGCTTATGCATCTATTTCAAGTAACCCGCAACTTACTAAGGCTATTGATAATTTATATAATTTAGCATGTCAGAAACTTAAAAAAGATTTCATACCTGGTAGTTACACATGGAATTCTGACGGGAAAGTTTGTGTAAACAAATTGGAAATACCAACAAAGGACGAATTTCTTAAGTCTTTTTGCACTAGAGATACGAAAGATAAGAGTTACTCCTTTGACTTTACAAAGATGCCACTCACATTAAGAGCCAAATCTTTATATGCTCCTGATGATAAAGAACAATTATCCAGCATAGGTACAATCTTTACAAGGCTTGAAGTAGATTTAGAAAACCTTAAACTTAATAAAATCGGTCAAATTTATAAAGGAATGGACAGAAAAAGTGATGACATTGTTTTACATAGCATTTCCTTTAATAGTCTAGAAGAGATGAACCAGATGCTCTTAAATGATATTACAATTGATTATGCAGATGGCTTGGTAAATAAAGAATTCGAAGGAGAGCAAGAGATTATAGCCAACGCCCTTGAAGAACTTGAAAATCCATCTAAAGACCAGACCGAACTTGATTAAAACTAAAGCTCATAAGTTAAATCTTATGGGCTTTATATTTTACTAAAATTTTAACATATATACATATCAAATTAAGAAAGGATATTTATATATGGAGTACAATAATATTATTCCCGTACAATTCTCGGAAACCACTAAATTAACACTTCTTCGTTATTTTAATGATAGTGTTGATTTATCATTTGTAACAGAAGATGACAATAAAAACCTTTTATTCTCAAATGGCAAAAATATTACCGATGTTTTAGCCGACTTAAAGACAGAACGCTCAAAAAAGGAGCCATTTGTCTCATTAAATGAGATAAATACAGCCTTTATCGAAATAAGAAAAACCTGTGCTAATATCCATGGCAGAAATGTCGCTGATAGGCAGGCTCAAATGACAGAAATTGAAGAAAGTGTACAGTCAAGACTTAATAAAGAGCCAAGTAAATATTCTAAAATGTCTTTTGAAGAGATTAAGAAGGAAGCTCAGGAAATGTCGCAGCAGATTGAAGATTTAGAAATGTAGGAGAGTTTATGGACGGAAATTTATATACTATATCAACAGCGTGGGAAGTTGATAATGGTCTTGGCCAAACAGAAACAGGGCTGTCAACTGAATTTACCTTTTACGCATCTAGTAGTGAAGATGCTCATAAACTTTTCGAAGCCTTTAAGCGTTCTAAAATAATAGAGCATTATAATCATTTAGATGATTATGACAAGGGAATATTAGAAGACTCTATCAAAGACGCATCTGATTATGATGAATTCATGGATATATTGGATAACTTTACTGAAGAACCTCTACGATATGAAGATACAGATGGCTTTGTGAGCGAGTCCTATTACTTAAGACAAATCGAGATAGATTGTCATTCCTTTGCAGAGCTTGAAGATACTATTAACGATTATAACCTGGATGCAGAAAAATTTGCTGAACAATTTGATTTCTCACCTTATAATGATTTAGGCGAAGATAAAGAATAAAAATTTATAAGCATAATAAAAACACCACCTTTTTCTTTAATAAGATCAAGATGGTGTTTCTATTATTACTTAAATTTATTCATCAAGTTCAAATTCATCATACGCCATTTTTTCAATTTCGTCATGGTTTTCATCTACGAACTCTTTCAAAAGGTCAAGGGCAACTGTTTGTCCTTCTTTCTTTTTGAGCTCATAATAAGTATCGAATAATTCAATTCTGTCTTCTTTGGACAATTGGCTATAATAAAAGTCCATAGGAGATGTATAGATACTTCTTGCCTTGATAATATCTGTAAATCCCGGTACAGAATACCTTAAATCTACGAAGAACCTCTTATAATCATCAAGCATCAAAAGCATTCTCTTTCTATCAGTAGTACCCATTACCTGAAAGGCTTGTTCAATACTTTCCCAAATCTTCTTATCAACAAGTACACCGTGCTTTGAAACTGGGACATCATCAATAGCCATACAAAACTCGTCATAAGGTCTATTGGCATTTAATTTAGTATCCTTAATCTTGCCGGCCTTAATTAAAGCTGCTTTCTGGCTACCCTTGGCGTAGATATAATTCTGGAAACATTCACCTGTAGTCTTTGTTTTTTCAATATATTCAGGGAATACAAGGTTGAACAAGATTTCCTTATTATCAATGCCATAAAGGTCCTTTTCTTCAGTAGAACAGCTATCTACAATCTTGCGAACAAAATCATATACATGAAGACTCTTGTTGATTTTGGTAGAGTAGATGCTATGATACTGTTCAGGTGTTAAATGAACAATGTCCAAAATAATTGTTCTTACTATTCGAATATTTATCTCTCTTTCTGTTAAATCAGCACTAGAGATAACATTCTTTTTATAGAGTTTCTTTTGTATTTTTTCAGGCTCAAATGAGTTTTTAAGTATTCCCTTTGCCAAGGCTACAGTAATTACTTTATATTCATCATCTACCTTGTCTCTGTTTTCAGGGCTATAATCTCTGTTAATATTGTAATTAACGCCTAAATTCTTACAAATATTGATAGCATTTGCCTGATACTGAGCATCTTTATCAATATCAAGTTTCTCAGCAAGAACATCTTTAATTTCCTGCATTCTTGAAGCAGCAGAGTGTTTGTGGAACTTATTATATTCTTTTATCTCATTATCGCTCATTGCTTCGAATTTCTGAATTTCTTCAATCAGTTCTTCTCTTGTTAAATAATTATAATCCATAACTATATCTCCATTTCTTCTAATTCATCGCTATAAAGTCTGTTATAAGCACCATTAACCTTTTTAGCAAATTCATCAAACAACCTGTCATTATCCTTAAAAAGACTTACTACTTCATTCCAAAGACCGAATGACTGTAAAATGCTGACCTGACCATTTTTAGCATTAAGTTTGAAGAACTTAATCATAATTTCGCTTTTTCTTTCTCTGGCCAATTTGTCATATTCTTCTTCAATAGTACAATCAGACTCTAAGGTTTCTCCTAATGACTTACCATCTTCATTGGTTTCATCAATAGAAGCAGGTCTTACTGTTCTGAGTTTTGCTTTCTCGATAGCATCTTCTAAAGAAAGAGTAGGATCTTTCTTCATTTCTTCCGTAACAATATCCTCAATGATTTTCTTTCTGTCATAATGAGAGATATTTGTCTCAAAAGTGTTACGAATTGCCCCAACGATAAAAGTCTTTGAATATACAGGAAACTTACCTTTCATCTCATTGTAAGACTTACAAGCGTCCAAAAGCTCAATAAAAGCATTACTTAATAAGTCTTCCTTTTCCTGAATAGTCATAACAGCACCTTTAAGCACATTATTAGATGCACTAAAAATTAACGGTTCCATAAGCTTTCTTGCAATGATAGCAGAGTTGCCGAAATTACCTAAAAGAGACTCTTTAGCGTGTGTAACACTAAATAATTCCCAAGATAAGTCTTTAGCTGCTGTGTTTTGAAGTTCTGTGGAAATGTCCTGAGGTATCGAATTACCATCAGGGATCGAAGTTATTCGATCAATTAAAGATTCATCGTTTTTAATCATTTTTAACCTCCTAAAAACAAAAAATTAAACTATGACCAAGCGATTTAGAGTAAAAAAATCCCCTATCCCCAAAAATCGCTACATACATATGTAAAAAAAAATTTTAAAAATAGAGCACGGAATATTAAAAACCAAGGGGATATTTTACTCATTTCGCAACATGTATTTGAGAACTCCAAATTAACCACAATATCTTGTTAAAATCCTTTCAAAAAATTTTTTAAGAAAATTTTTAAGAAAAATATTTTTCTTTTTATATGTAATTAACGAGCTCCCGATGCTCACATTAAATCACTATTTTGTCTTAAAAGATAGAAACTATTTACAAAAAATATATTTACACATACCTTAAAAATTACCGAAAACTCAATAAATACGCAATAACATATCTACATAATTATTAAAAGTATCTACACAATTTACAAGAAATATTGAAACACTTTTTTTCTTGCTGTAAAATAAATACAGGTAGGTAATGTTTTTAAAGACAGAAAGGGGATGATTTATATGTCAGAGAAATACAGCGTTGCAGACTTAGTAAATGAAATAATCAACGAATACAATCTTCCACATGAAAAGAAAATTAAGAACAAGAAAGAAATTATCGACCAACAGAGCACAGATTGGAAAAATTACAGACAACAGGTATCAAGAGCCTTAAAACAATTAGGCATATGGGAAAAGGGTGTTATTGTACAAAAGGGGAAAAAGAAAACAAGATATTTTTCTAAACAGCAAAAACAGATGCTCTTAAGCAGCAAAAAGATGTATGACTATGTAAGAAACAACAGCAGCGATACATTAAAACAAAACAGTAAACGCTATAAAGAAATAGAAAAGATAATAGATGATAGAAGAGAAGAAGAAGTTAATTTCTTACTCTCTCAAAGTATGGACGACTATGATCCAAATATTCCTACTCTTACAATCGATGAATACTGGAAATATAAAGAACGCATAATGCTTCTAGCTTTATTTGAAAAGTTTTTTACACCTATTGATGATAAACTTATGCATAATGATATATATAGACTTAAATTTAAAGATGAACTTGATTTACAGGTAGAAGACATAGAAGCAGAAGAAAGATGGAATAATCCCGGAAAATATTATTATCACGAAAAAAATAATGAATAAATATAAAAAGTTATACGACTTTAAGACTGTCTTATAAAGGCAGTCTTTTTTTATGCAGTTCACCCACTAAAATTCTCCACTTAAAAATTAAAAAAATTATTTTACATATATTCATATCTTTTGATGACAAGGAGCAAAATATGAAAAAACACAAATTATTACCAATATTGCTTTCAGCTTGTTTAATTGCCCCATTAACTGCGTGTTCTAGTACAGAACCTATCGTATATAGCGGTGAAATCATTGAGGGCTTGGTTACTGATGAAACTTCCACGCTTGGAGTGGACTCAAGTACCCCTGATTATGAAACATATCTCACAGATGGGCAGTTTTATGTAGTTCATAACGGTATATATTATCCATTATTTCAGGATATGACTAATGAAGTATATGACGATTATGACTTAGAAGACGCTTACAGAACAAGAAATGGCGAAATGATGTTCTATACTCTTGAATCAGAGCAGAATATCCCAACTCTTTTCCCTGGAGATACCATCGTCTATTACTCAACCACAAACATGCTGCAAAATATTTTCTTTGAAAGATATTATAACTGCGGCATTACATTCGGACTTCGTGATTTACAGCGTACATCCGGCGGAAGGTATTATATCGACCTTGCTAATTCTGATATCGAATCAGTTCTTCCTAATACTTCTTTATCAGAAATTGCCAAATTAGAAGCATCACAGGTCCTTATTGATAAGGTTGGTGGAATTGATATCAGAGATAACTCTGTAAAAGACGGTATCATTCTTGGTGCAACAAAAGGGCAGACCTATGACTTTGAGATTTATACAGGTACTAATTATCAGTATATTACAGGCGAAGCCAATATCCACGCATTCAAAGATTATGAATTATTCGAATCAACCAAGTTTTCTACATTAAGAGAACATTTCTGGCAGATTACAGTACCTGATTATTTGGTTGAAGGTTATTACAATATTAACCATCTTGGCATGTTCCGTCTTTGCAAAGATGTTTTTTACTCAGATAATACTAATTACAATGAACAGTTAGTTTACCCTGAATTAAAAGAATATCCTTATTTAGACAGCGAAAACTACACAATCGACGATTATAATGAGTTTTTAACAACAGTTGAAGATAAATACTATGACTCAAGAATTGTATGTGGCCTTTATACAGATGATGAAGAATTATTAAACGCAGATGATGCCTATAAGTTCCAGGAAACCAATATTGTTGGTTGTATAAACTATACAGAACCCGTAGATCCATATGAATATTATGAGGTATATGAGCCTGAAATCTTTGAAGAAGAAGAGATTGCATCACTCACAAAGGCTAATATTATCAAATATGATTTATGGTTCCCGGAAGACAGAAACTGCAAAATCGTAATTGAAACTCCTGAAAGCACGGGTGCTGCATATATCAAGTTCTCTAATGGCTCAACCAATAAACTTACCTATAATAAGTTCGACAAGGTATATGAAACTGAATTTAAGGGCGTAGGTATTGAGGGCGTAATCACCATTAGTGGCTTAACAGATGACTATGACATTGTATTAACCAATGTTGAAGTATATAACGGGCAGGGTACAGACGCTACCCAAAGTACAGAAACAGATGAAACCAATGAAGATTCAGTAGAAAGCGAGGAATAATATGTATTGTGTATTAAGAGACTGCAACACCAAAACCTTTTATATGAAGCCAAGAGAAGTATGTTTTTTTGCATATTCTGATCCATCATATTTCAAAGATGTATTCGAACCATCTGCGAGATTAGTAGAAACCGAATATGACAATCTTAAAGCATTAACTACTGAATTATTCAATGCCGGTTTCTTATTCGGATATTTGGATGGCGAAAAAATTCAGCTCAAGCGTTCAGATTCATACTTTTATGACCAGAATTGTAATGAGATTGCCTATGCACAGTATCTTCTTACAAAGGACGAAAGATATCTTTCTATTATTAAGAAGAATAAACTTTTAACAATTTGTCAGATAAAAGATGGAAATATCCTTTTCCCGACAATCAAAATCCCGGGTGAAGAAATGGAAGCTGTATTAACATTTACATCTAAAAGCAGAATTCCTGCTAAAATCTTTGAAAGATATCCGGGATATAAGATAGTCTATATGTCTTATAAAACACCATGTATTATCAATGGTTCATTCGTAGTTGATTAAATATAAGGCTGGCTAAATACCAGCCTTTCTATTTTTTACCAAAAATTTATCATATATAAACAAATAAATTAAAAAGGAGTATTATTATGGCTGATTTTTCAACTGATCCACAAGTCTTGATGGACTTACTCAATAAAATATTAAAGATTATTGATAATTATATCAAAAAAAGACCAGATATTATGACTGTTAAGGAAAGAGAATACCTTGAAACTATGAAAAATTACATAGGACAAGGTAAAGAACCTTTTTCTTCCAATGTTAAGCATCAATATGTCGAAAGACTTAAAGAGTATTGCCAATTAAACAATATCCCTTATACAATTCTTGGTGCAAATAATGACAGCCAACTGTTCTTTGTAAGAAAAGAAGATAAAGATGCTTTCTTAAAGGCGTATTCATATGTACAAATTAATGATCCGGAGTATGCCAGAAGATGCACCCCACAGCAGATAGCACTTAATCTTACAAATAATGAGCTTGAAGCAGGAACAGTTATTACACCTGTATTTTCTGATAATTATTCCACATTTTCAGAGGTTATTAAGACTAAGTTGTTTGATAATGGTATTTCAGTATCAAATACAAATGAAAGAATAGCTCTGGATGCTACTTGTCGTTTTAATAATACAGGAAAAGACCTTAATTCTTTCAATCTTGAAATGGCCGTTAAAAACACATATCTTTTCCAAAACCACGCAATTATTCCTAATGCAAAAGAATATGCTGAAACTTATGCCGCTCAAAAGATGTATGATGATTCCGAATTAACTAAATTTATCAGAAATGCGAAAAAAGGAAATGTGGCTATTCTTTGCGATATTGAACAAAAATCAGATATATATTTAAAGGTAAACCCAGCAGATAAAACTATTGATGCAATAGATTGTGGTGGCAAAGTTACACAAATACCAATAAATGGTACTGAACAGGAACTTAAAACAGCGTTATTTCGTTTTACTGATGAAATTCATAATATGACTATAGTAAGTAATAATGATTTCAAAAGGCTTAAAGCGGGTACATTAACCGATAAAGAGATACAAGAAATTTGTCATAGACCAAAACTTAGTTCCAATTCAATTACTATACATAAATCACAAAGACAACTTAAAAAAGTAATCGAGTTGGTTAATGAAAAAGCTACACAAATGGTAAATCCAGAATTACCACCACAAGCAAAATATCAACAAAAGAAAGAGATTATTGTAGGTCTTTTACAAGGTAAATTTGCAGATACTGATATACAAGAAGCAATAGATGCCTTTAAAGAGCAAGATGATGCACTTTTTGGTGAGAATTCATCTCAGGTTCATGATAAGTTATTAAACCAGGTTATAGGTAATTTCCAAAACGATAATGGAAATTTGTATAAAATGGATTTAGTTCCAGTAAAAGAAATTGCCAGAATTGCCGATTCAAAAGAGTTCTGTCAGGCAAAAACAAATGAACTTGCACAAAAACTTGGTGCTGTCAAAGATAGAATGTCTGAAGTTAAAAAAGAAATCGGTTCTGCTGATAAAAATGCCAATATTAAAGAAATTGTTGCTAAATCAGATATTCCTGAAGGACTCAAGAAACAATTGGCAAATAAAAACGATGATGTAATTCTCGATACATTAAACCAATTTGTTCGAGACGAAAAAGTATCTGAACAATTCAAAGAAGCAGGACAAGCTGCTTTAGATGAATATAATGAATATAATGACAATATTAAAGACACTATCGAAGCATTAAATGAAGAAATGGACGCACTCCGTGCTGAACAAGATATCCTTAAATATCAGCTTGATGAAACAAAATCCATTTCAGAAACTATTGATAAAGATACTTCAATAGATGTAGACCTTGAATAATCAAAAGATAAGTACCACCCTATATGGGTGGTATTTTTTTGCCCTAATTTTTTCATTTATTTTTTTTACATATATAGATATCTGATTTTACAAGGATATACAAATATATAAATAGAAAGGATTATGGTTTATGAAGGCAAATAAGAGAGGAAAACAGAAGTCTCCTGAACAGTTAAAAAAGGAATATTTGGAAACTACGATAATGCAGGTTATTGTTTTTGTTCCATTAACCTTGATTGCTGCTCTGGAGTTTTTCTATGCACAAGATCAATGTGGAAAAAAAGCAGGATTAGATGAAGTATTTAAGCAGTTAACAGCCAATCTTAATGGGCATACATTTGACTGTTTCAATCCATCAAATTATGTTCACCCTGACCAGATAGTATTAGCATTTGGCGTGGCTGGATTAGTTGGGCTTGTATTTTTGGCATATTACTTTTATGACAGAATCCGTCTCCACAATGACCTTGATGTACTTAAAGGTTCAAGTAGATGGAATAACGAAAAAGAATTAACACAAAAGTTCGCAGATATCCCTGATGCAAAGAATAAAAATTCAGTTAAAGAGGGCTACAATGTTATCTTTTCAAAGAATTTTTATGCATCACTTGATACCAGAAAACATAAAAGAGCTATGAACACTTTGATTTTAGGTGCTTCCGGCTCCGGAAAAACAAGATTCTGGCTTAAGCCTAATCTTTTGCAGATGAATACTTCTTATGTTATCACCGATCCATCTGGAGAGATTTTGGCAAGTTGTGGCGAAGCATTAAGAAGAAATGGATACCGTATTAAAATCCTTGATGTATCTGCACTAACAGCAAATAACGGAGAAGCAGAAGCAGAACTTCATTGCGACTCTTATAACCCAATGAAATATTGCAAGCAAGAGTCTGATATCAAAAAGTTGGTAAAGGCATTTATCACAAATACAGCAGAAACTGGGGCATCAAAAGGTGATCAGTTCTGGGACGACTCAATGAATGAGTTCCTTTGTGCTTGTGTATCATTTTTAGTTACTTGCCCTACCGGTTCTAACATACCTTATGCACAAATCCCTGAAGTTACCGGTGGCCTTTTATATGAGCCTTGTTTCGCTAACCTTTGTGAATTAACCCGTTTGGCAAACTCTAAATGGACACCTGATTGCGGTATCGAGCTTATGGACGGTGTAAAACTCGGCGATGGTAAGAATAATACAGCAAATGCATCTAAACTTGCTGCTATTTTCGAGAATATGCGTCAGTATGAAGCAAACAGACAAGGACTTTCAGATACACCAGACCTTATTGAAAAGCCTTATGCTCTTCGTGAGTGGGAAAACTTCCGTATTGCTCCTGAAAAGACATCTACAACCGTCTTAATGGTAGTAGCAGTTCGTCTTGGACCATTCAATATCAGACAGATGCGTGATTTAACATCTACAGATACTCTTGATTTACAAGACTTTGCAAAGCAGAAAACTGCACTTTTCCTTAAGATGGCAACTAATGACAAAACATATAATTTCTTACTTTCATTTGTTTATACACAGTTGTTTGATATTCTTTATCAGTTCGGTGAAAGACAGATGGATGGAACAAAGATGCTTAGATTACCTGGCAATAATGAATTAGTTAAGTTCTATTCAAGGAGCGAGGTAAATGCCGGCATTGTAGATGAAGATGTTAAAAAAATCAAAAATTGCCATATCGTACATAATACAGAAAGACCTAATGGCCACGGTAAGATTAAACAAAAGAAGAAAATTCTTGGTTTATTTACTACAACCGTAAATGCACCTGTAACACTTCATGATGACTGGTATGAAATCTATGATGAAGATAACCGTTTGATTACAATAAGACCTACCAAACAGGCAGCAGATAAGTTTGTTTCCGAACTTAAAAATGCAAAGGTAGTTACAGGCTCCAATCCAAGACTTCCAATCCATGTAAGAATGCTTATTGATGAGTTCCCTAATATTGGTGAAATCCCTGAATATAAGGAAAAACTCTCAACAATGCGTAAATATGAGATTTCATCTACCACAATCTGCCAGACAATCTCACAGCTTAAAGGTATGTATGAAAAAGACTATGAAGTTATTGATGCAAACTCACCATTCACTATTTTCCTTGGTGGTGATGAAAATACCAATAATGAATACATTTCAAAGAAGATTGGTGCATCAACTGTTAAGACCTATTCGCAGTCTATTGACGGTAAAAAGGGCGGTTCTCAAAGTTATCAGATAGACTCAAGAGAACTCTTAAAACCAGAAGAATTAGGCCGTATGGATTACAACGATGAATTAGTCCTTATTTACGGTGAACAACCACTTCTTGCTGAGAAATATGATTATCTGCAGCATCCTAACTATAAATATACAAATGACTATGCTGAGTCTTGTGGAGCACCGGAATGTTATAAGTTTGATACATCCATTTATCCGGCTCTTTCAACACCAAATCTTACAAAGAGAGCCAAAATCAATTCAGCAATTCCTGAAGTTCTGCCAATTACCAATGAAACTCTGGCTAACTTCTTTGGTGCTACAACAAATGATGAAATACTCAATAAAGCAGAAAGTTATTTTATGAACTTTGATATAAATGAATCAAGTGCAACAGCATTTTAATGAAAGGACATAAAACTAATGAAAACACCTTACGAAGAAATCATTGAAAAAGCGTTTAGCGTCAATCAGGATATCTTTTCAAAAAATAGTCAGGCTCTTATGTTTGGTAAGAGTCTGTCTCCTGAAAATCAGGAACTTATCAATAAAATGAACAAAATTATTGGTATCTGTATTGATGTCTTAATCAGCGAATTCCATTTAAGTTATGAAACAGATGGCGATATCGTCATCATAAATACAGAGAATGGCACATATTCCTGCCCAAAGAACTTTATTCCGTTATTTTCCTTTGTAACAGAAGAAGACTTATATGTTACTAAAGAAGATCTCTTTGAGATTAAGGATAATGTATCTGAAGAAGCAGTTATCGCAAGTTTATCGGCTAATTCAGTATTAAATTCGCTTAATACTCATAAAGAACCTGATGTACCTAAATCATTAAAAGAGCAGGCTATGGAATATAAAGAACTTAAAACAGAGCCTGTTGAAGAAATAAAATCCGAACCAGTAAACGAAGCGTCCACTACTGATGTGGACATGTCCACTAACGAAGTTGATACTACCTTGCAGGAGTCTACTACAGAAGTTGACGCTGTTACAGAATCAACCGATGAAATAGATTTTTCACAGTTTTACGAAGAGCCCGTAACAAGTCCTGATATGGATAATCTCGTAATAGATGATGTTCCTTTAACAGACAATACTTTTATAAACGAAACATCACAAACTACAGATACAGATAGTGATGAAATCGACTTTTCAGAGTTCTACGATATCGAAGATACAACCGAAACAGTAGAAGATAAACCAAATAGTGAACCACTTCCTATTGAATCTACTGATGACGATGGAGAAATTGACTTTTCAGCATTTTATGATGAACCAGAACCTGAAGAATTCGAAGAAATACCTATTGAGAGTTCCCCAGCGCCCCAAATAGTCAAAGAAGAAACAAAGAGCGAGAATAAGTTGCTTGACTATGTGAATGAGCCTAGAAACGAGAAATTAGAGCAAAGTATTACACCTGAAACAGTAATTGAGCCGGCAGTTGTTATTAACAATAACAACGATGAATTTGAGCCGGAAAGAGCAGCATATAATTTCTCAAACACCGGCTTGGCACATGAAGGCGAAACAGTAAGCACTTATACAACTCCAAAAGATAATATTATATACACCGTATATGATTTCTATGTAATTCCGGGTGGAATAGGCAATAAAGAGAAAATCTCTGTTATGATTGCTCCACTTGAAAACAGAACATCACCGGATGCTAATGTACCTATTATAGTCTCTGCATTATACAATGGTAAACGCTTTACCAAATCAAGTATTGAAACTATCGACCTTGGCAAAAACCTCATCACATTTGATGTAGTTAACTACCATTTCCTTGTAAGAGGTTCATTTGATGAAAACCTTAAGTTCAAGGCATCTATCAATACAACCGGTAAAAGTATAGCTGAAGGCACAAAAATCTTACTTATCAATGAACAGTCCTTTGGCAGACCGTCTAATGATAAATACAATGGATTACATTTCACATTTAGTGAACACAGCGATCCAACAAATTGTTTTGTATTTCCACTTAAAGACCAGAATGCATCAGAATTTGTATGTATTTTGCAGACCAAAGAGTTCATTGACTACCCATACTGCTCAAAATCAATGGTAGGAACTGAAAAGATTGCTATTGATAATGATGGACAGAGACAGGAATTGTCCTGTGAATGGGAAAATAATACATTAAAAGCTAAATTAACAGAGGTAACATATGGATAACATTAATCAGATTACAACAACAGTCTTAATTGACGAAATTTTAGATTCAACAAATTCAGATTTTGCAAGAGCTATTATGACGGGATATGTCTTTTCAGATTTAGTTCTTAATCAGGAAAAGGTAAAAATCATCTTTTCCGAAAACAATGAAGCAAGAAGAACCAGAGGCGTTCAGAGTGGAGATATCTTATTTATCTATGGTTCTATCGGATATACAATCGAGGATCAGGTCATTATTTATGCATCTTCCTTTATTGTATTATCCAAAAACACCAATAATCTTACGGCTAATGAGAGAAAAATCATCTTTATGCCATATTCTTCTTTACCAAGTAAGGTTATTTTAGAAGGTATAGTCGCAAATATTATTGAAGATTCAAGTAAATGCTTTATTGATATTCATAGAAATCAATGTATCAGGGGCGAAATCAAGGAAAGAGATGTAATCCCTTGCGTATATGTAAATAACCCTGACTTATCAAATGAAGATAATGTAATCATCAATGGCTTTATAAAGGATAATATGATTTATGGAACTATTAAGAAAACCTGCTAAAAAAATAATAATCACCACTTTGGTATTATCTTCCATACTTATGGTTTCTGGTTGTGCTAAGGTACAAGAAAATGTAGCCACAACACAAACAGCCGTAACTGAAACTGTAAGTTTTATAAATAATCCCGACTTTTCAGACCTTGATTTAGGAGATATTGAAAATTCGCCATCATATCAGGATATAACCAAAGATGAACTTGCTTTAATGGATGTTTATGATTTTAGATGTTTCGTTGCTAAAAACTTTGGTGATACATTTAGAGAACATTACTTAATCAAAGACACTACCATTTTAACAGAAGATGATTATATCGCTTTAAGGGCTTTTACTTATTATGAAATCTTCGGTACTTTTACTTATACAGATGAAAATGGTAAAGAAATTCTCTTGCTTGACACCTCTGATGGCATTAATGCTATGAAAGAGGTTATTGAAGAACAATCCGCTGATGTTTCTTTATCAAATACATCACTTACAGATGAAGAAAACACACAAACCTTTGATGAATCAAGAGAAGAGTTTATTCAAAGGCTCTTTGAAGAGACCAAAGCAAACTATTGTAAAACCGAAGATGATGAAAACAGCTATTTAGAGCTGTTAAATTCATTATCAGATGACGAAATCAATCAGTTAAGAGAGAAATATCCAAAGGAGTAATCCTAACCCAGACTCTAAATTTTCTTGTATAAAGTGCGGCGGGAACAGAAATATGATATAATTAAATAAAAAAAGAGGATAATACTATGGCAAGAGATCATATATCATTTATTGAACTCCCAATTAGAAATTTAATTATAGCCCGTTCAAAAATTTTTATTGAAAATGGGAAAGAATCTATCAAATTATATTATGAAAGAATAAATTCAAATAATATTGATTTTGATAAATTCACTTTTACTTATCCAAGTGAAAAATTTTCAGATGTAGAAGGATATAATAAACAAGAATTATTTAATTTATTACCCGAGTTGCGTACATTCGCTCAAATAGCGATTGAAGATGATAAGGAGATGGAAAATGCCCAAAATATTCAGTTATGACGGATATGTGATATATTTTTATGTCAGCGAAGGTGAACCATTAGAAAATGTTTATGTCCATTATGGAAAAGATTTATATGACAAATCAGCTAAAGCTTGGATTAATAGCGACGGAACTGTTTCACTAGAATATAACAAAGGCATACCATTACACAAAATGAATAAACTTCTTAAAATCACAGAAGCAATTAGCGATGATATTTGCGACAAATGGTATGAACATTTTGGCGAAATAACTTACAAAGATTCAGAATTAGGTTCATCATACGAAGATTAAAAAGTAACACCCATCTGGGTGTTATTTTTTTGATTAAATTTTTTTATTTTTTATTTTACATATGTAAGTGTAAACAAAAACATATTATTTTTATGAAAGGACAAAAATATGGACACAGCAATTTTTAAATCTAAATCAGAAATTAAAGAAAGAGCCTTGCCAAAGATTTTAGGTAATAATCAGTATAAGGCAAGGACAATTATTGCTCTTGATGGCGGTTATTCAAGCGTCAAGGGAGCATCACCTAAAAGAATATTCAGATTCCCGTCTTTTGCTATTAAGGCACCTTCCGTGCTTGATGTAGTAGGCAAGGTAAAGAATACTGATATTCAGTTTAGGAATAACAAAAACGGAGAAATCTGGCTTGTAGGCGAGTCAGCCGAGGTTTTAATGGACCAGTCAGATATCGATTCTACAACAGACGCATCGCTCTATACCCGTTATCGTTATAATTCAGATGTATTTAAGGTAATTATGGCAACAGGTATGGCTCTTGGTTTATGGGGTACATCAGAAGGCAATGAAATCTTTTTACAGACAGGTCTTCCGGCAACATATAAGGCAAGAGACGAGCAGAAGTTAATTGAAGCCTTATCCGATGATTACGATATTTCAATTAAAGTTGGTTCAAAAGACTGGACAACATTCAAATTCAATCTTGATAAAGACCATATCAATGTAATGGAACAGCCACAAGGTACTTTGTGTGCCATTGCTTATAATAATGGCGATTTATCAGATATTGGTAAATCAGTATTAACATCATCAACAATCATTTATGACTGTGGATTTGGTACAGAAGACATCTTCGCTATCAAATCAGGTTATAAGAACTCCCACAATACATATTCAGATACAGGTATGAGAGCAGTATTTGAGTCAGTAATCAAGGAAATCCAGAACGAGTATCCAATCGAATTAAAGGTATTCGAGTTGCAGAAGTATCTTGAAACAGGCGAAGCTCCATATTTCGATCCTGATGAATTCAAGACCACTTTAATTGATTTCTCAGAAATCCTTTACAAAGTAAATGAGAAACTCTGTGAAAAGTCAATTAGAAGACTTATGCAAGAATACTCCAACCTTACAGATTACAAATACCTTATTGTAACCGGTGGTACAGGTGAAAGCAGATATAAGCAGATTGAAGAAATGCTCTCTGGACTTCCTAACCTTAAAGTATTACCTGGTAACTATAATACTCCTGACTTAAATTATGCATACAGTAATGTAATCGGATATTATATGCTCCGTTATGCCAAAACAATGAAGGAAATGAATTCATGAAATATATAACACTCCATTTATCCAAAAGAGACGCTGATTTGTTGGGGCTCTTAAATGATATAGGCACAAGAAATTTTCGTAAAATCATACGAATGAGTTTAAGAACCCTTACTGATCCGTCTGAATATAATGATAAAGCCCTAAAGAAAATCTTATCACAGAGGGGCAAATACAAAATTACCCCTCCACAAGATATACGCTTAGCATTTTGCGAAACTAAAGATCCCGATTTAATAAAATTATTAAATTCCTTAAAATCTGATGTTTCTGCAGGATATTTCGTAAAGGTCGCAATAAGAAATTTCCTGGGTGCTTATCTTTATAAATATTTCTTCAAAGGCTCACCCGAGTTTTTCGACCTTGATAAAAGAGTAATACCAATATTAAGGAATGCAAAAATAAAGACTCAGGTAAGAGTAATTAAGGAAAAGGCAGATACTATAAAGTCCACAATACAGACTGAACCGGTTAAGCCAAAACCTGTCTTTAATGAGCCACTACCTATTGAAAGTGAAAAACCACTTACATTTGAAGATAATAACACAAGTAACAATGACGATGATTTCGATGCATTATCAATGCTCGAACAATTACTAGATTAAAAGGAGATAATAATTATGAAATCAGTAAATAACCAGCAGCCAGAAATTTTAGCACAGAATGATACAGAAGAAAAGCTTAAAAAGAATATGAATAAATATGATTTTTCAAATATTGATTCTGTACATGAAGCAAAAATTGCTATCAATGCCTTCACAAAAAAGTTAGAAGAGCTTGGTATCCCTGTATTTATCGCAGCCTATACCGGTGAGAGTGGAAAACTTGATGGATATGTATATGATGCAGTATTACCAGAAGAAATCGGTACAGAAAAGTGTGAATCACAGTATCAGAGATTTATGCAGTTCATTAAGGTAGTAATTGATTTTAACAAAGAAGATTATATGCCTTATGTCAAATTAAACGATTGATTTTGTCCTTTCTTTCAATAATTAAGCACAGTATTTTCTGTGCTTTTTTATTTTACAGATTATTTTTTACATATATCCTTAAATAAATTAAAAAGGAGCAAGATATGAAAACTATTGTTGTAAATGCTTTTGGTGGCCCGGGAACCGGTAAAACTACTGCTGCTTGGACAATTTGTTCAGAACTTAAAAAGGCAGGTATTTTAGCCGAATATGTATCAGAATATGCCAAAGAATTAGTATATGACTTAAATAGCCCACGAAGGTCGATATCTGAGTATGCTGAATCTATCTTAAATGGTTCCTTATATGGACAAAAGGTCTTATTTGCAGAGCAGACGCATCGTGTTGAAAGACTTATGGGACAGGTGCAGGTTGTAGTAACAGATTCTCCTATTATGCTTTCTGCTATTTACCTTAAAGAGCCAAACCAGAAATTTGAAGATAGTGTTATCAGACAGTTTTGGAACTATCCAAGTTTTAATTTTGTTATAGATAGGGACAAAGATCCACACGCTTATCAGAAATCCGGCAGACTTCAAACCTTAGATGAAGCTATTGCAAAAGATAAGGAAATTACGGATATGCTTCATAAATATGGTATTCCTTACGAGGTATACACGCACGAATCCATTCCTAAACTTATCAGTACATTAAAAGAACTCACAAGGTCATTTGAATCTGCCAATACAGAAAAGGATATTGAAGCCCTTGAAGACAGTCTCGAGGGTGCTATGATAAGAAAAGACCATTATAAAACACAAATCAGAGTGCTTGATAATAATATTCAGGAAATCCGTCAGGACATTGAGAATATCAAAAATAGCGAATATGATTTAGAATAAAGTCCTTTTATAAGCATAAGAAAAGATACAGCTGTTTGCTGTGTCTTTTTTTTGTATTTTTATTTTACATATATACCAAGAGGTTATGAAATATGATAGTAGTAGATAAAATAAGATATGATGAAATAACTAAAAAAAGCGTAATATATCCCAAATATGATTTAATGCCAATCATATCAGATATCCCATATGCACCGGAAGATACTATTTTGGATTATGATGATTTTAGCAATCTTCGTGCTGTTGATTATTGGGGTAATATTTTTGAAAAACAGCAGATTATTCAATGCGTGGATTTCTTTCATCTTACAAAGAGCTTTCTTAATTATGAGCAGTATAAAAGAATAATCGAAATCTATCCTATGAATTGTGCTCAGAAATTCAAAGAAAACCCATTTTTCTTACTAAGCCTTGATTTTTCTGATAACAATATCAATTTCAATGCTATTGATAGAAATGTTAATATTAAAACATTTAATCAAAGACTTATCGAAATAAAAGAAGCTATAAAATATGTGCTTAACTGTTCAGCAGACCATGGCAATACCTGGCTTTCTTATCAGACTTTAGAAAGCAGGGTTTTAAGGCTTCTTAAGAAAAACGGACACGAACTTGATAGGGGAAATGTTGCAACATATCTTAATTATTGGCATAAAGAATTCTTCTTTAAGACTGATGATTTCAATATGTCAACTTTAATTACTACTCCTGAATTATATAAAACAGAGAAATTTATCTATCAGACAGTAAAAAAATACTTAAAGGTAAATTCTCCTTATCATAATTTCAATTATACTTATGCTGAAAATCTGTCTCAAAAGCAGAATGATGCTATTAAGAACCTTATTACACATAATGGCCGTTTTGCTATTCTTACAGGCGGACCGGGTACGGGAAAAACCACTATCTTAAAAGAACTTGTAACACAGTTTAGAGATAATTACCCTGATAAACCTATCCAAATTATTTCTCCAACCGGCAGAGCAGCCAAAAGAGTAAAAGAAGTTATGAATGATGTGGAAGTTGAAGTATCTACAATGCATAAATTTCTCAATATTGATGTAGATAACCACATTACTGATATAACAGAACAGACCTATCTTAAAACAAAGAATATAAGGCTCTTAATTATTGAAGAATCATCTATGGCTGACCTTCCTATCTTTAAGATGATATTAGACGCTGTTGATATTTTCAATACTAAAATCATATTAGTTGGCGACACCAATCAGTTACCATCGGTAGGAGCAGGAGACCTTTTAAGAGACTTAATCCAGATGGGCGTTTATGTAGAAAAGTTAACAGAAAGTTTCAGATTTGTCGGAACAATAGCGAAGAATGCTGAAAAAATCAATAATCAGCAAACAGACCTTATCTGCGATGATACATTTGAAATACTTACTGTCAATGAAAATGAGATATTAAATTATGTCTCAAATATAGATGCAGATTGCTTTATCACCCCTTATAAAAGAGAAGATGTAATTGCATCAACACCGATTATTAACAGAATTATACAAAATAAGCGTATGTCTTCAGCCGAAAGATGCAATAATAGCCAATTTAGAGTAGGAGATACCGTAATTTTCACGCATACCCGTTATTATAAGGGCAAAAATGTAAATAATTCCTACTTTAATGGAGAAATTGGTAAGATTACCGGCTATGAAAAGAGAAATAATGAATATACAGTAGCAATAGATAATGACAGAACCGTAACAACAACGCACCCGGAAGATATGGATTTAGGATATGCTATTACAATCCATAAATCTCAGGGTAGTGAATATAATCATGTTTGCATACTGCTGCCGTCATATTCAGAGTTTATTTCCAAAAAAATGTTCTATACAGCCGTAACAAGAGCAAAACAAAAAGTTACCATCATTACTTTACCGGGTATTTTAGAAAAGGTAATCGGTAACACATCAGACTTAAACAGAAATACTATCTTAAACGAACTTATAGCAGGCAATATCGCCTAGGAAGGATAATAATGAAAACAAAAACACTTATATTTGATGTAATTAAAGCCTTTATAAAAGATTTTTGGGTACTAATCCTGATTGCCTTGGTAATTTCGGGCTTTGCTGTATTTTTAGTCTATACTAATTTTATAGGTACAACTAAATATAAAACACAATGGTTTAATCTTTACGCAGATACCATTATTCCTAGCGAAAATATTAAATGCAATATTGTTGCCTATGATACAGACCTTTCAACTGTTTCTTATCAAAGCATTACAATGGACGATAACTATACCATCAATCCTGATGTAATGAAAGTTAAGGCTCTGGCAAACGAAGATATCATCGTAGATAAAGATAATCAGTCATCATTCTTTACCTGGGGCAACTCACAGTTTGGAACAATCCTTAAAAACGGACAGTTATACGGCTTAATATCATATGAAGATGCAGATATAACCAAAGCCTTTTTGGTTGATAACTCTGATACCATTATAGACAAATATACCCTTAATTTAAGCCTTGATAACATATCATATGCTAAATACCTTGATACAATTAAAATAGATGGCAAAACAATAGATATCGTGCATGTTGAAGCAAATAAAACAGAAAACTATGTCTATATCGACAGAAAAAGTAAAAGATGTCTTCAATATTTTGAAATATCTGATAATATGGTTTCTGTCCACACATTTAGCGATTATAACGGAGACATTACTTTCTTTGATGGAATGGAAACCTATCCAATATACATATCTAAAGCCGATTATTTTGATGAAACATACTCACAGTTTGTATATTCAGCAGCTTTACTTGCCACTAACAATATAACAGTAGATATGGAAAAAATCGAAAAACAGATCGAAGAAAATTACGAAGAATTACCTAGTGATGAATAAAGTTTGATTTTTTATTTAGCATATACTATTAACAGATATGTTATAATAAAGCAAAAAGAGATACACTATGAAACTTGAATATAAAAATGGTGATAGATTATGTACTATAATAACTGCTGACCTTGGCTCAAAGAAAGTTAATATTACAAATTTTACAGACCAACCACTTGATAGAGCATTTGGCATAAATGAAAATCCTACATATGCCGATTTTATGGAATTCGTAGAGTCAAGATGCTTCTCAAGATATGCCGATGGACAAAAACTTAGATTAAGGCAACTTGGCCTTGATTTTTACGATCCATTAAATATTATTAGTGTTACTAATGGCAGAATGAGCGAAGACAACTTCACTTTAACTATTGTTGAGGAATGAATATTTTTTCAATTTTTATTTAACATATATAATTAGGAAAAAGGAGAACTCAATGACAAATAAAGAAAATCTCTTAAAAATCAATTATTATAATGGTGATAAATTATCATCTGTTATTTGGGTTGATTATAGAACCAATGAAGTCGAAGTAACCAATTATACAGATGACTTGGTTTTTCGTGCCTTTGGTGTAAATGAAACTCCGACTTTCGATGATTTCGAAGATTTCTTAGAATCTCGCTGTTTCCCTAAAAACAGAGATCATTGCAAAGAAGTATTAAGAGAACTTGGATTAGATTTTTATAATCCTTTAGATATCGTTTTCAAAACTAACGGCCGTTTAGCAGAAGATGATTGCTGGTTAGAACTCTTGGAGGGACAAAATTATGGTAGTTTATAATAATAATTCTGGCTCAAGATAAAGCACTTAATTTAGATTTTTATTCACTAACTATTAAAAAATATATAAATAATCTTTAAGGCAACTAATATGGTTGCCTTATTTATTTTTTGTTTTTTTACATATATAGATACGATTATTAAATAAAAGGAGTATTTATATTATGCGTATGTATGGTTCAATTCACTCACATTTTGAAGATAACTTTGACGCAACAACCAATATGGATTTAGCCATAAACTCTTATATTAGCGAAGGTTGTAAGAAAGTTGCAGCAACAGGACACGGTGTTTTCACCGAATTTGAAGATTTAAGAGATATCGTAAACAATAAAAAGAAAGCAATAAAAGATTTTAATGAAAAAGCTGAAGCAAATGGCACACAAAAGAAGCCTGAACTTGATTTTGAGATTATCCCGGGTATAGAGTGCTATTTTGGTGATAAGAAAAAACATATGATTTTAATTGCCAAGGATTATGAAGGTTACCAGTCATTATCAAGAGCAATTTCTGACTCTGCTTTTAATACTAATGAAAAAGATCAGCCTATTATGGATTTGGATATTCTTAGAAAGAACATCTCCAAAGGACATGTATTTTGTACATCAGCCTGTATTGCAGGTATTTTTGGACAGAATATGGGGCTTGATGAAAACAGAGTAAAAGAAAAACTCAGTAAATTAGAGAAATCTGTTGATAAAAATGACGAAGTTAATGCTGAAAAGTATAAAAGTTATTTATTCTTAAAACAAACACCAAGAGCACTTAAAAAAGACTACAACCTTGCGAATAAAGAGTTCAAACTCACAGGTGATGATTCTTCCTTAAAGAAATGGGAAAGGGCAAAAGAACGCTATGACGAAGCTCAGGAACAGATGAAAGTTATTGAAGAAGAAAATAACATTAAAGAGTTAGAAAAAGCGTATAAGAATATCTTAAAATATAATGAGAAACACGATGAACTTAAGGCTGAATTAGACAAACTTAATTCAGAAGAATACAAAGCCGAAGTGCTCAAAGAAAACACAGCCCTTTACAAAGAACTTGAAAATATCTTCGGTAAAAATGATTTTTATTTTGAACTGCAAAATCATGGCTTGGAAACCGAAGAGATTATCTATAATAACATTGTAGATTTCGCCATTTCGGTTGGAAACCCACATTTTATTGCATCTAACGATGTACATATTGGCGTTACAAAAAGAAGTAAACAGTATGAAAATGAATTACTTAAAAGAAATGTGGAAAAATACCGCCGTTTTAATCAGTATCAGCCACAAACCAAAGATGATCCTGAATACTGCATTAAAAATGACGAAGAATTAAGAGCCGAATTATTAAAAATTATCACAGACCACGGTGATTTAACCAAAGAGCAGATAGTAGATAGTGCTATTGCAAATATCGAGAACAGTCTTAAAGAGTGTTCAGTAGAATTCCCTGATAAGAGTAACCATTATCCAAAGTTCTGTGAAAATGAAAATGCAGAATTTGTTCGTCTTGTATATGAAGGCGTTAAGGAAAAATTCCCGAATGGTCTTACTCCTGAATATCAGGAAAGACTTAATAAAGAAATTGATGTAATCTGCAATATGGGCTATGCAAGTTATCACTTAATTGTGCAAGATTATTTAAGATATGGAAGATTACTTGGCTATTTACCTAATGCTAAAGCAATAGCAGATGCTCCATTATCTATCCCTGAATTAGAGGAATACATCGATAAAAACGGATATAGCCGTATTGGTATGGGTATAGGACCGGGCAGAGGTTCAGCAGCAGGTTCTCTTGCTTGTTATTTACTCGGTATTACTGACATCGATCCAATTAAACATGGACTCCTTTTTGAGCGTTTCCTTAATACAGAGCGTGTATCAATGCCAGATATTGATTCTGATTTTAAGACAGATATCCGTGAAAAAGTATTCGAATATACCCAAAATAAATATGGTGAAGACAAAGTATGCCGTATTATTACAAAGCTCTATAACGAGTCCAAAGCAGATGAAGACAAGGATGCAGAAGAAGATAATAGAATGAGTACAGGTAATATCCGTCTTGCCGCAAGATATCTGCTTTCAAAGGATATATATGAATATCTGGAGAAAAATCCTAATTTAGCTACATCTGATAAAAATGAATATGAAAACATCACTAAAAAGAAATACTTATCAAAAGCAGATGAATTATCCAAGGATTATCAGAACTTTGCCAAAAAGAAGATAACTGAAAATGGTGAAGAAAGAAACATCAACGGTAATGAAATCTTTAATATGTTAAGAGAAAAATACAGCGATGTTTTAAGCCAGCAAATTCTTAAACTTGCTATTCAGGTTGATGGCATCTTTATGGGATATGGACAGCACGCTGCTGGTGTTATCATTTCAAAGGATCCGATAAGAGATATTATTCCTTTATACCATAACGCTACAAAGGATAATTACTCTACACAATGCCAGATGGCACAAGCAGAAGCCAAGGGCTTACTTAAAATGGACTTTTTAGGCCTTAAAAACCTTGATATTATCACAGAAATTACAAAAGATCCGTCTGATAAAAATAATATTGATTATTCCCTGCAGGATTATTCAAAAAGAGACCAGATAGCATCAGATAGTAAAATCTTTGAGAATATCTTTGATAAAGGCTTAACACAAGGCGTATTTCAGTTTGAGTCTCCGGGTATGAAAGATATGCTTATTAAATTTAAGCCGGATAAATTCGACGACCTTGTACTCTTAAATGCAGCATACAGACCTGGACCGCTTAATTATATTCCTGAAATAATTGCTACAAAGTGGCATAATGTATTATCACTAGATGAATATAAGGAAAAAATTAAGGAAATCTTCCCATTAAGCCAAAATACTGAAGTTCCTTTTGAAAAGAAAGAAAATTCAGCATTCTACAATCCTGATGGCTCAGTAAAAGATGTCCCACCAAAGAGTATTACACTTGATTGCGAAGCCTTAAATAATATCCTTAAGAATACATATGGCTGTCCTATTTATCAGGAACAGATTATGCAAATCTTCCGTGATATGGCAGGATATTCTCTTGGTGGTGCTGATATTGTGCGTAGATATATGAGCAAAAAGAAAGTTGATAAACTTGCCCACGAAAAAGAAGCGTTCATTTATGGCGATCCAAAGCGTAATATCGAAGGCTGTATGAAAAAGCAGGGTATTACGAAAGAACAGGCAGAAGATTTGTTTGAACAGATGATGCCATTTGCTAAATATGGTTTCAATAAATCCCACGCTGTTGCTTATGCTCAGATAGCCTTATTTACCGCTTACTTAAAGGAATATCATAAAGAAGATTTCTACCGTTCATCATTAAATGCAGCAAAGAGCCTTGATGAATTTACTAACTTCTTTACAGAGATGCAACAAAAAAATGTAGAAGTATTCCCACCAGACCTTAAACATTCAAAGAACTATTTCAGTACAGAAACCGTAAATGGCAAAACAGGTGTAAGATTTGGTCTTGCTATGATAAAAGGTTTAGGCGAGGCTGATTATATTCCGACAGACAGTATTCAGGAGTTTATTTATAGAAATCCTAATGCAACTTTGTCAGCCATTACAAAGTTCGCTGAACTTGGTATGTTTAAGCAAAGATGGTTGTATAAGAGTGAAGTACAAAACCGTTTTGAAGCAGAACTTGTTGCAAACGACAGAAAGAGATTAGTTACATGGGTTGAAAGATATGCTCCAGCATATCAAAATGTCTGCAAAAACAATACTACATTAAAAGAAGCAGAACAAAATCTCAATGAATTAAAGGCTAAATATGAAAAAGAATTTAATGGTAGTAAAGCCTATGAAGAAATCCTTAATTATCAGGAAGCCTTGGCTCAGTATAATGAAGCAAAGAAAAACTTTGATAATGCATCAGAGAAATTCAGGTTGCTTATTGAAGTAGGCCCACAAGGTAAAAAGAATGAAGATGCAATAATGCCCGATATGGAAACATTCAAAAACCCTGAGGTTAAGACATTAGACGAATTTCTTCTTTACAAAGCATCACCTTTGGACAGACTTTATAACCGTAAGAAAGAACTCGAGTACCTTAATACGGTCTTTGATTATAAAGAAGACTTAGACAGACTTAAAAATGCCACAAATGAGTTTGATTTATCATTCTCAGACCTTAAAGATACACAACTTAATATCAAATGCCTTGTTTACACAATGCCATCTGAAAAGTTTGGCGATAAAAAGCCGGTATCGTTCACAAAATCAAATAATGCTTTTAGAACCGTTCAGTTAATGGATAAAAACGGACAAATAATTAAAAGACGATTAGCTAATGATTTTTGTGAGAAGATTGAAAATGGTGGCAGTACAATAGTAAATGTATCTGTTACCCCTGAAAGTCAGAGATTCTTCGTCTGTAAAGAAGCTGACACCATACAAACCATAAATAAAATGGGCGATACATCAAGATATAAAAAGAATCGAGATGACTCGCAAATGGATACTGACAAACTTTTACAAGAGATGCATATGAATATGGAAAAAAAGGTTTTAACCGATTTACCTGAAGAAGAATGTATCGAAGAAATCTAATTTTAAAACCACAAAGTTAAATGCTTTGTGGTTTTATTTTTTGCCTATAAAATTTAAGATTATTTTTTTACATATAATACAGTATTATATTGGCACTATGCCAGAAAGGAACAAAGATATGATTAAAACTTTAATGCACAAGAACATTCCGGTCTGTAAAATCAAAGTAGATGAACAGAATATGCTCGAAAGCATTATGGAAGTGTACAATGAGCAGTATTTACCTGAAAATACCAACAATTTACAACAGTCTCTTGGCAGATGGTTAATGCTTAGGAAAGTATCGTTTAAACGAGATGATTTATCATCTATTAGAGAATTTTATGGTTCTTCTTTATTCATTTCCCATTCTATGCGTTCTTTAGAAGACTGTTATTGGCTTAAATGCAAAGATACCGATACTTGGGAAAATATCTCTCCATATAATAATTGGGAGTATTTCAATGACGATATCTACCTTGCTTTATATGATCCTGAAGATTATGAAGCACCATTTAACGATTCCCCAAATCTTACATTATCGGGAACAAATAAGTGTATCTGGTATAAAAACAAAGAAAATGAGATTGGTACAATTGACTCTAATATCCAAAATCAGTTGTATTATTACAGAACAGCACTTAAGAACGACATTACCATTGTAAAAGAAAGAATCCCTGTAATTTTATGCAGTCATCTCTTTGCTTTTACAAAGTCATCAACATCTGAACAGGTTGAGTCCATTCCATTTGACCATTTATATAATACAACCTTTGACATCAACCTTTCAAAAGAAGCTAACTTACAAAAGTGTTGTGAAACCTTTAATATCCCTAATTGGGAAGCATTCTTTAATGAACTTATTAAATATGACCAAATCTGTGGCAAAAGCGACAGAGAACTCATTGATATCAGAGTTTTAAGAAATGCAGACAATCTCCAAATTATTGGTTTCGATAAGTTATAATACTTTTTACAAAATAATTTACATATAACAACAGATAAAAAGGAGATATGATATGGCAACAGAAACCACATATCAAGATAGAGCCAATGATGTATTAAATGAGTATAATGAGCTTAAAAAACAGTATGAGGAAAAGATTTCCACAGACCGTTATCAGTATATCTCATCATTTATGCCATTTGAACTTCTATCTGTTAAGCAAACATTAGAAACACTTGATTTGTTCTCAAAATTTGAGAAGAAACCAAAAATTGTCTTTAAGACAGTAGAAGAAGCAGAAGTTTTATATGAAAACCTTAAAAATGTCGCAACTAACGCCGATACTTTGCTTGATTCAGCAGCCTTTATCGAAAATATTGATAATCTGGCCAATAAAATCAATGCTTTGGTAGATAGTTCCGTTTATTTAAGTGATTCATTAAAGGTGAATAACACACCGCTTCTTTCTATTGCAAGAGAATGCCTTGTAAATCTTCCGAAGAGGCAAGACTTAATAACTTTCGATTTTAGATATAATTTTGTTGAAAGTTGTCTTTATTGTTTAAATAAAGATGATATCCAAAGACTTGTATCTAAAAAAATGATTACAGGTAAAGATATCGACCATATTTCTTTATCAGAAAACAAACAGTACGAAGAAAATCTTCAGTATCTTTGCATGTTAACAGACCATAAGGATATTATTAAAAAGACTTATGATACAAGATTGAAAGGCGTTATGTTCCAAAATCCTGATGGAACACAAAGGCAGGACATCTTGAAAGAACTTCAGATGGCAGTTAATAATAAAGAGCCTATCAATCTTACTGTAAGAAGATATACCTATACACCACCACAAGGACCACCTGAACCAGCTATCGGTATTGACTGGAAAGGTAAATGTATTGGCAATTTGCCTCTTGTTACTACACAAGAAATTGTAGAAAAGTACGATAATTGCCGTTTTAGAGCCGAATTCGAACAAGTTATCGGTGGCGGTGATAAGAATTATGGTTGTGTAATAAAATTCCATGCACTTGCATCAAAAGTAAATCGTCCCAATCTTATAAAACAGCTTAATGATCTGGAAGCAAAATTACCGGAAATCGAAAAAGGTTCTTTTACTGAAGCAGAGAAACAGCATTATAAGAATAAGATTGTCGAATTAAGGAAAGAACTTGATGAAGAAATTGGAGAATAATCCATAAAATTCAATAAATGATAATAAATAATCCCTTTGTTTTTTAGTTATATTGATTTATAATTAGAAGACAAAGGGTTTTTATTTACAAAGGAACAAAGGATATGAAAAGAATAAACGCTGAAGATTTTAGAGATTTAATGCAAAGGGTAACTTATTGTCCTTTTATTACAGATATGGATGTTTGTAATAAGGCAGGTATTCGCAATCAATCACAATACTCAAGATTTAAGTACGAAAATAACCCGAATGCTAAAAATCAGGAACGAATTATTAAAGGTATATTATATGCCATAGATGAAAAAATAATCGCTCTTGATGGCTCTGAAATAGAACAATGCCGTAAAATTATAGACCAATGCGTAAAATATTTGCTTAATGGGGCAGAAGACGAGGCAGAAATGTACCACGATATGTTTTCTGAATATAATTTTAATTACTTAAATATTGCAGATAAAGAGTGGGAGATATTATCAAAATTCCCACACGCACAGATAAAATGGTTAGATTTATATTATGATACCATTGATTCTAACTTTAGAATGGATTTGGAGTATATAAAATTAAATCAGTATCCATCTGATTTTAAGCCTAAAAAGAGTAACCCTGTTGATATAGACCACTTAATAGCATATCCCGGACTTAAAAAGACCTTAAATTGTATATTCTTTGGTAAGTTTTCTGCTAAAAAATATGCCGATAATTACCAAAATCTTGTTCTTTCAGACGAAGAATTAAATCAGATAAGAAAAAGATTTATAAAACGAATTACAAAATATCATACAGATTTTAATAGTGGCTCATTCTATCTGCCACATGATGATTATTTACAAACTTTGATAAGTCAAAATAATATGGATATGGAAGAATATTTACCTACATATAATTTTATCAGTTATATTAACTTAATATTATCCATAACAACAAAAGAATGGCTTACATATGGCAAATACAGATTATTCTTAATAGAAAATAAGGGGCTAAATTAAGCCCCTTATTTATATTTACTTATAAAAGTTCGACAAATTGTACCCCTTTAGGTGAAAAAGTTCGACAAACTGACCCCTTTGGGTTCCTTAAAAGCCATATAAATGGTTGTTTCAGAGCGGTTTTGCAAATAGGTGAAATTTGTGAAAAATATAAAATTATAATAGTTCGACAAATTGACCCCCTTATTTCTCCATTTCAACCACATTATTAAAATATAATTTATAGTATTTATCTTCATAAGTGTTGTATTTCTCTACTAAATCAGGTTTATGTCCTCTCTCAAAGACTATTTCCCAATTTATAGGCATATTGATGATGTTGTACAACGGTTGATTAGCTCTTTTGGAGATAATCTGGCAGGTTGTAACATCTGAACTTCCTAAAAAGATGGTACGGTCGCAGTTATCTATGATAGTTGAACTAGCCGATGTACCATATAACTCATTAAGCTGTGATATGGACTGCAATATTATAGTCATACTAACATTAAGGCTTCTAAAGATGGAGATATACTGTTCAAAGTTAATAATCTTTGAAGTACAGGCAAAGTCATCGTAAATAAGGTGTAGTGGTGTAGATAATGGTACTGATTTATGATCTTCAAAAAGCTTAGCAAAGAAGGCTGTGTAAAAAAGGTCAATATACTTATTAGCAGATTTATCTACTGGCGATGTAATAAGAAATAATGCTGTCTTTTCATCATCAAAGAAATCACAGGTAACTTGTTTTTCCATTTTAGATACAGCAACTACTTCCGGTGTAAATAGGTCATCTATAATACTGTAAAGATTTGAAAATACACAACTTGATGTTTTAGATGCCAAACCCCTGATAGCTTTCCAAGACTGGTAGGCAAATGATTCGTGATTAAGCATATAAAGGTCATCAAAGAATCTGTCTAAAGAGGTATTTACAATAGAACTCATCGAGTCAGTCTTTGGACTTAAAGCACGATAATACTTCATAAACTCTGTTAAAGATGGAATAACACCATGGTCATGTAAGTATCTTTCGTCCATTAAGGCAATAAGTCCTGTAATTGCCTGACAAGCCACATTATCCCAATACGGATCTTGCTTAAATGACTCACCGGTAGTTGATACAATTGACTTTGCAAGGTTTTTGATATCCCTTGTATTCTCAATAAATACAAATGGATCAAACCCTATTGTGCATTTCCTTAAATCAGTAAAGTCGATAACCTCTACTGTATAACCCCTATCCTCAAGTATTTTCTGATAAGTTCTCATATCATTGGTCTTTGCCATTGAGATGATAAGGTTATTATTAAAAGTGTTAAGTATTTGTGGCTTAACAATCCTCTCTGTTTTACCTGAACCTGATGAACCTAAAACCAAGGTCATATTGTTCAGTTTTGTTTCAAAGGAATTGAAAGTGGTGGTCTTTCCATTACCGAGTATCATTACATCATGTTCCATATGTCTACCTCCTTAATATCAGCAAGTGTTGTTAATGTGTCAGCATAGTTAAATTCAAGGCATTCTTCAGCAGTATAGTACCTGTCTTGTTTAAGCTCTTTTTCGAAGAACTTCTTGCTCTTGCCCGTTCTCTTTGCCAAGAGATCGATTAGTTTTCCCTTATAGCTCTCAAGCATCTCAGACATTTCTTTAATCTCTGATGTACTTGATGTGGCTAAGTTAGATACCAATGGCTCGTGTAACATTACCTTTGAAGATGGGAAGATATGTCTTTTCTTTGATAGGATAAAAATGATTGCTGCCATCGAGTATGCTCTGCCTAGGCAGTAGGTTTCAATCTCACCCGGGTAAGATAAAAGCATATCAAGTATCATAAATCCGGCATCTATTGAACCACCCGGAGAGTTGATAAAAAGTTGAATAGGTAAATCTTTTGCTTTCATTATCATTAGCGTTTTTGCTAACTCTAATGCTTTTTCATTTGTGATTTCTCCCTCAAGGAAAATTTTTCTTTTCTCTAAAAGAAAAGTGTTGTCTGGTATTAAATTGTAGCCATTATCAGTTGTTAACATTATGTTCATAAGCGTTTCTCCTTTCTTGTGGATAAATGTAAATAAATTTTTCAAAATTTTATTTCATTTTTTATATAATTTTTTCGTGTACACTCGATGAACTTAATATAACAGCATCTATATCCTTGATACAGTCAAACGGAAAATTTGATAGTTTAGGAAAACTATAAAAGTATAATAAGGAATAATATACTAATCTTTTCATCGCAATAATCATCACACTTTAACAATCATCAAACACAGCCGATATACAACTATTAAATCCCAAAATACAAGCCGTATTACGACTATATACATATTATAATTATTCATCTTCAACATCTTTTATTATTCGTTTTATCCCCCATAAAAATAAAAAATATTTTTTACATATAAGATTATGGTTCTACGGAAGTTTTAAGTGCCTTCCAAATTTTTATATCACTTAACAAATATTTAATTGTAAATAACAAAAAATTAATGATTTCTAATAGGTATCATATGAAACAAGATTTATCTGCAACAATCAAAAATATGGAATATAAAGTCAAGAAGAAAGAGCGTCTTAAAGAAGCTGAATTTTTGGCATCCAATTTTATGCCCGTTACAGATAGTAAAACCAATAACCATACTGCTTCCGTAGAGCCTATTGATATTGAAGAACTTGAATAAAAAGGAGAAATTATGTCTGAGATTTTAAATGACCGTTCACTTGCAACGAAAGAATTACCACTCCTTAATCGTGGTGGTTATGTATCAGAATCAAATAGAACTCCCGAAGATGACGAAGCTCTGGTATTTGATACAACGAGTTTACTTAAGAAAAGAACCCATATTTCACAGATTGAGTTCGACAAAATCTACAAAGATACTATGAACTATTTCACACAGCAGGAAAAATACCAGTTCAAACAGTATCAGGCTGAAGAAAGACCACGAAAAGAGTTTTATCGTGATTGTGGCAAATATCTTCGTAGACAGTTCCCAAATGAAATGGGCAATGACAACGATTTCAATATTATGATGAACCGTATCAACCTTGCCATATTCCAATATGATGTCTTACAGCCACTTATTGACCACGAAGATACATCTGATATCAAAATTTGTGGACCATATGACATTCGTGTCCGTGTAAAAGGAAAAGCATATAAATCAAACGCAGTATTCTTAGATGATGCCGATATGATTAGATTTGTAGAAGGCCTTGCTATTAGAAATAAAGTTGATATCGGTGGCAACCCTATCATCACATTTACAGATAAACACGATGAAAATTTTATTCTTCGTTTTACAGTTTCTTCACCAATGGTTACCTGTCCTGAAATTCCATATCTTCATATAAGAAAGGTATCTAAAAAGAAACCGGATTTTGATGAACTGATAAAAAGAGGAATGTTAAATAAAGATATTAAGACATATTTAATCGACAGAGCAAAAGATGCTAAGTGTGTTGTATTTGCAGGACCTCCGGGCTCTGGTAAATCAACAGCTCTCAATGCCTTTATTGAACATATTCCAAAGACACGAGAAACACTTTGTATTCAGGAAAATGATGAACTTTATACCAATCAGTCAGGTTTTATGTTCAAGCATGTAACCCATGGATTTAAAGGCGAACCTGTAGTAACACTTGAAGACCTTGGTAAGATGGCCCTCGTTGAAGGCTGTAATGAGTTTATCATCGGTGAGGTTAAAGGTGGAGAGATGCGTTCAGCAATGACACTTCTTAACGCCGGTGGCTATGGTGCATTAACTGTTCACTCAACCAACGCTTACGAAACCCTGGATAAATTAGCAGACCTTGTTAAATACGGTTCTGATTATTCTTACGAAGAAGCAAGAACAATGCTTAAGACCATAGATACCATTGTTTATATGGAAGGATATAAGGTTCGTGAGATATTAGAGTGCTATGGATATGACAGAGATAATCATCAGTTTCTTTATCATCATATCTATAGATATCAGGGTTAATTTTCCCTACCAAAAATAAAAAATATTTTTTTACATATAATAGTGCACTACAAAGTGCCCAATACAAATTTCTTCCTAACGGGTTAAAGCTTATCCCTTTGGCCGAAGAGCCACTTCCCTTTGTTCAGGCTCTTTAGCCAATAAAAAACTTGTTAATGTTAATAAAACTTATCCAAAGTTTTATATATACTTAACGGAATATTCAAATCCGTTATCCCTTATTTAATATAGAAAAGGAGAACAAATTATGAAGGGAACATTAGTAACTATTAAGAACAATTTATCAAAGTTAAAGGCAGAAGCCTATTGTACAATGGCAGCCGTTGCAGCAGGGGCATATGTACCTGACGCATTCGCAACAGGTCAGGCAAGTAATATCATGAGAACAATCACAGATATTATTGCTACCAAGATTTTCCCGCTCGTTGGTGGTGTACTTGTACTTTTGGGCGTATTTAAGCTCGTTATGGCTATCAGAAACGACCAGCCTGAATCACAGGCATCAGCTGCAAGAGATATCGTTATCGGAGCAGTTATGGTAGCATTCGGACTTATTTTCTGGGGCCCGATCTCTGGTATTTTATTCTAATAAATTACAAAAGAGAGGGGAGATTCCATAAAAGGTTTCTCCCCTTTTAATTTTAAGGAGACACATTATGGCAAATAATTTATTCAAAATGAATAATAAAATGTTAAAACCTCTCAAATCAGCAGGTTTAATTTTTTTGCTTGGAATTTTGCTTTTTACGGCAATGCCATTAACAGTACACGCCGCTGGTAAAAATGGTGGTCATGGCGGGGGAGTAACTCTAAACGCTCATTCAATGGGTTTTGGCGGTAATAACCAAACTCAAATAGACTTAATAAATGGATATAGCCCGACAACAGCAGAACATTATTTTGATGGCGTAACCGATTCTGAAGGTAAACCTATCAGTAAAACAGTCCAACTTATTGCCGGATATACTGCCAATATTGAAGGAACAATTCTTTATTTAATGGCAAAATTAGGTGATGCTGCATCTGATACAATTCTTTTGAAAGGTTTTTCAGCCCCAATGGGAACTGTATTTACACAAGCAAGATCTATTGTTAAAAACTCAGTTATTCCACCAATGCAGACTATCGGTTTTGCAGTAGTAATATTATTTTTCTTTATATCATTACTTGAACATTCTATTTCACAGCAAATGACTTTAGAGTCATTCTTAAAAATGTTTGCAAAGCTTATTGTAGGCGTTGCAGCAGTTGAATATTCACCACAGTTATTTGATTTGATTTTCAGGCTTGGCGAAGCATTAGCAACCTTTATTCAGTCATTACATATTGTAACTGGTGGCTCAGCTTCTATTGATATTCAGGCAATTGCAATACAAAAAGCAAAATCAATGGCAGATGCTGGTGGACTTTCTTGGCTCATTACTTTGGCAAATGGCGGTGTATTAGAGCTTATACTTTTACTTTTTGCAATTATTTTATTAGTTTGCAGTTTCGTAGTTTCTTTAATGCGTGTATTCGAAGTCCTTGTAAGAGGAGCATTTCTCCCTATCGGTTTAGCCTTTTTAGCAGAACATGGCTGGAGTGGTGCTGGTGGAAGATACTTAAAGAAATACCTTGCTTGCTGCTCTCAATGTATGGTTTTAGTATTCATGGCTCAGATATTAACACTTTTAATGGTTTCTTTACTCAGAACAGGTATGGCTAATCAAATTAACCAAGGTATGTGGGCTTGGATTGGAATTCCAACATTTGAAGCTATGATAATTATGCTTGCATTAGGCGTAGCAGGTGTTGGTGTAATGTTCAAGAGCCAAAGCGTAGTAAATGATATATTTGGAGTTTAAGGAGGAAATAAATAAATGATACAATGTCCTACACCAAATTCAGTTATAACAAAATATAAACCTAAAGTAGTATTTGGGCTTACCTTAAGACAGCTTATTTGTGGTGCTTTAGGTATAGCCGGTGCTATCTTTGGATTTTTCGTAGTATTCAAAGATGTTACAGCAATTGATAACAGAGCAATTTTCTCTGCAATATTCGTAATTCCATTCTTCTTTATTGGGTGGGGTTCCATTTATGGACAGCCCGTTGAAAAGGTTGGACCGCTTATGATATATGATAATTTCATTCTCCCTGCTGTCAGAAAAAAAGAAATTCATTGGCAAGCCTTGGAAGAATATGAAAAAACACCTAAGTTTTTCTTACCAAGCGATGATCCAAATGCTAAACCTAATAAAAAGAAGAAACAAAATAATCCACAGAAGATTAAGGTTAGAAAAAGTGCCACATACAAGGCTATAAAATAAGACTTTTTTATTTTACATATATATGTGTTGGCAACAACAATATTTTAGACGAAAGGAATAAATAAAATGGCAAAAGCGAACAAATCTGTTTTAATGGAAAAAGCAGAAAAGAAAGTTAAGAAGTATAAGCCGGGTAAGATGCCAAAAACAGTACAGGATTCACTCCCTTGGATTAACTGTTTTGAAAATGGTGTATTTCAGATTACTCCTGGTGTATTTTCAAAGACTTATGAATTTAAGGATATTTCCTTTAAGACAAAATCTAATGAAGAACAGATGGTTATTTATGACACTTATCAAAAGTTCTTAAATACAATCCGTCCAAAAGAAGATGTTTTCCTTACCATTCTTAATTATAAAGAGGGAAATGACAACAAGATTGAGTCTATTTTACCTGAAGAAAAAGGTGATGAATTAGATATTTATAGAAAAGAAATCTCTGAAGTTATTAAAGAAAAAGCATCAGAGGCAAAAAATAATATCGAAACAAGAAAATTCATCACAGTAAGAGTTGAAGCAGACTCAGTTGATGAAGCTATGACAGATATTAAAGCTGCCGGAGATAATGTCGAACTTGCGTTTAAGAAATGTACAAAAGAGTCTTTAACAGAGTTAGACCTTGCTGGCAGACTTGAATTACTTAATACAATCTATCGTTCAAATAAGGATAAGAATTTCTGTTTTGAGCACGATAGAGAAGGTAATGTAACTATTAACTTTAAGGAAATGATGCAAAAGGGCTTAACAACAAAAGACCTTGTAGCACCACAGTATCTTAAATATATGGGACAGAACTTTGAAATTGATGGAAGATTTGGACAGACTCTTTACTTAGAGCATTTCGCCAACTATATCAATTCCAATTTCTTATCAGATTTATCTGAACTTCCATTTGAAACACTTATTACAGTTCACATTACTACAATGCCCGAATCAGAAGCAACTAACTTCCTTCGTAATAAGTCAAGAAATGTTGAAGCAGAAATTTCTGAATCAGATCATGTTTCAAGAGACCTTAAATCTGCATATGAAGAAATTGAAGAACTTATGGACGATGTAAGAAACAGAGACCAGAAATTATTCTTCTGTAATATCTTAATCACACATTTCGCAGATAATGCTGATGACTTAAAGAAACAGACCAAGATGATTAAGAATACTGGTGCAAAGGCAATGTGTTCATTCCAGCCACTTTTAATGCAGCAGGAGCGTGGTTTTGTTTCATCTCTGCCACTTGGTATTGATAAGACACTCTCAAAGCAGTTGTTAACAACAGAGTCTCTTGGCACATTGGTTCCATTTGATGAAGTCAATCAGTTTGATAAGGGTGGTTTCTATTATGGCGTTAACCAGATTAACCGTACACTTATCATCTATAATAGGCTTAAGGGCCAGAACTTTAATGGACTTATCTTGGGTTCAGCCGGTACAGGTAAATCTTTCTCTGCAAAGGAAGAGATTATGAATGTATTTATGTCTAACCCAAGGTCAAGTATATACATTATCGATCCTGATAAAGAATATACACCAATTGCAGAAGCACTTGGCGGTACAGTTATCAAGATTAGCCCGGGTAATGGCGTACATATTAACCCATTCGACCTTGATATTGATACATCAGGTGATGAAGAATCCAATCCACTTGTAATGAAGACAGACTTTATCTGTGGTCTTTTGGAAACAATGATTGGCGGAAATGCACAACTTAATCCAATTCAGAGAAGTATTGTAGATAGATGTGTAAGAAAGATTTATCAGCAATATATCAACCACTTAAATGATTTACCACCTGGACCAGACGGCAAGAAGAAGACAATCGACAGAGACCTTTGCCCAACAATGCAGAACCTTTTCGATGCACTTCTTGATCAGCCACAGCAGGAAGCTCAGGAACTTGCACTTATTATGGAAACATATGCATCAGGTGCATTTGATACATTCGCTTATCGTACTAATGTAGATATCGACAACAGATTTATCGTTTATGATATTAACGGCGTAGGCTCAACAATGAGAGAGTTAGCCCTTAAAATCTGTACTAATGATATCTGGAACAATATGATGGAAAATAAGCGTAACAATATCTGGACATGGTTCTATATTGACGAGTTTCACTTACTCCTTGCAAATAACTCAACAGCACAATTTATTGAGACTATTTGGAAGAGATGTCGTAAGTTCCTTGGTGTACCAACGGGCATTACTCAGGATGTGGGAGACCTCCTTCGTTCACCATATGCACACGGTATCATCAATAACTCTACCTTTGTAAGAATGCTCTCACAGGCTAGAATGAATAGAGATGCTCTGCAGCAACTTCTTCATTTGACAGATGCCGATGTAGAGTATATCACTAATACAGAGCGTGGTTCGGGATTACTTTGGACAGGTAATCAGACAATACCGTTCATTGATAAGTTCCCGAAAAATACCAAGTTATATGAACTTATGAGTACAACAGCAGTTACCAAAGAAAATTCATAGTCATTATTCCTTTCTTTATAAAGAGCCGTAAGATTATCCTTGCGGTTCTTTTTTATATTTTTTATCCATTTCTTCACATATATCCTTAAATAAATTAAAAGGAGAACTTTCTTATGACAGAAGCAAAAACTACTCAAGATTATTCAATATTAGTTAAATTTACAGAATCAATAAAGGACTTGGCAGAAAATGAACCTGTATTAAACGCTCTTTGCGATAAAATAACAGAAGTCTTTGCAACAAAAGATGCAGATGCCGATAATACATATGTTCTTAATGACAATCAGACTTTAATAATCGATGTAAGAGCAAATATAGAGGTTGAAGCTGATGACAAGGACCAATATCAAATTACAGCAGTTTATGAAGGTCTAGGCTTTAATTCCGGTGCCGAGCAAGAAGATATCCAAAAAGAACTCGAAGAAATGGTTAACAGTATTTTATCAGATGAAACAGCACCGTGGTCTAAGTATGTAAGCACGGTCGAGTCAATAACGCTTGAAGACCAGGGCATCAATATTGAGGACGCTGACTTTTACATTGAGCCTTATATTCCTGATCCATATGACGAGTATATAGATAGTATGTTATAATAAAATAAAAAAAGGAGTTTTTTATGGAAAGACAAGAAATTATTGAAAAATCACAAGAAGTTTTGTCGTCTATCTTATTTAAGTCAAAAAGAGAGATTGAAGAAAACTACAGAGAGATGGCAACAGAGTTATTAGACGCTAAAATCTATTCAGACAATATAGATGATGCTATTATGACACATTTAAGCAAAGAACAAGCTATTAAAGTTTTCGATAGAGCAAATGAAATTTACGACAAAGAGTTCTCTTTAGAAGAAGAACCTTGTGAGATTGCTGAAGAAGATAAAGAAGTATTGAATTTATTATTTCCAATGAAAGGTGAATAACTATGAATGAAAATTTACGCTTATCCCCTAATGATATGTTACAAGAGACAATGCTTAAAGTGAATGACACTTTAAAAGCAATACCTACTATGTCAAAGAATGAAGCGAAAGAAGTATATCAAGAAACTGTTAATATGATTTTATATGAAGACTTAATGTGTAAATTCAAAGGCAGAGCAATCAAAGAAATCTGTGGAGAAGAAATGGCAGATAAAATAGCCTATAGTGCAGCTCAAGGCTATAACGAAGTTATTCAAAATGGTATTGAACTAGAATTAACAGAAGAAGATGAGAAGATACTTAAGGATTTTACTGATTTATAAGAGGTACTAATATGGATATTTACCAAATTTATCAAAACCGAGTCAATACAATGCGTACATTAATTGAACAAGATAGGTTTAGTTTAGACATATTTTGTAGATATTATGGCATCCCAAAAGCAAGTGCCAGAGTAATGTATCGCAATAATTTTGTAGATATGCCTAAGAAAATTGAAGAAGTAGAGTCTGAAAATCCTATTTTATTAGATAAACTTATTAATGTCCGTAATTCATATTTAGCACAATATCCTAATGATAGAGAAAATGCTTTAAATGATTTGGGCTTTTGGTGTGAGCCTTACGATGTATATTCATTTACCGACTCTGACTATGCAAGACAAATAGCTAAAAATTTCTTCTCTGCAACAGCACAAGATATGGATGCTTATAAAAATTATAAACAAACTAAAGAAGTATCCAGTTATTTGTTATATTTGGTAGATAATAGAAAAGATGCTCTTGTTAAAGTATATGCATCAGTCGAATCTCCATATTTAAGTGATAAAGAAATGCTTTGCAAATTATTAGCTATACCGCAACCGGGATTAGCGATTATCAGAGATATAATTATTGCAGAATACCCTGAATTACATCAAACACAGCACGATAAAGTTGTTGAAAACCGTCGCCAATTAGTATGGGAAATGTATAATTGTAAAGGTTCATCACATGGTTATACACAACAAGAAATAGCAGACGAATTAGGCATTACCCGTGCCACAGTTCATGCCGATCTAAAAGCATATCAAGAAAGCCACCCTGAATGCAAGGATGCAACACAATTATATGCCATAAGACATTCCGGTATAGAAGAATATACACGGCGACAACACCGTTCCGATAAAACAATAGAATTATACGAACAAGGCTACAATCAACAACAAATATCTCAAAAATTAAAAATAAGCCCATCTCTTGTTAGATTATTCCTAATGGAGCAAGGTAAAATTGGTTCAATTAATGATATTAATAAGGTCGAATTAAAACACACTTATAAATATAAAAAAATGCCAAACCAATACAAAAAAAATAGACAAGGCGTTAAGTATTTCCATAAAAGTTCTACCGCTCATATATTGGACGAAATAGATGCTCCCGCACCAAGTGTCAATATGTTCGATAGAAATAAAGCCAGATATCCAAAACTGGATAAACAAAGAGAATATATGGCAATCATCAGAAATAATCCTGAACTTATTCCATTACTTGAAAAATATAATGGAAGTATTACCAAAGCAAAGAAAGCTCTGAAAGAGCAGTCTATTACAAACGAAGAATTAGTAATCTAACTAATAAAAAGGCCATTTATTTGGTCTTTTTTCTATTTTTTACCCTTAATTTTACATATACAATTATAAAAATATTTTTTCACATATATTATTAGCATTTTTTTATTCAAATTAAGAAAAGGAGATAATAATATGTCTGAAAATTTAGATTTTACCGAATATTTTGACGAGGCTAGACAGCAAACGGGAGATTTATCTGATGTAATACAGTTAAGTGATTATCAGATACAGGAATTTTGCCAAAGACTCTCCGGTAAAGATAATGATGGTAAATCAAAAGCAAAACTTACCTATACCAATTATATGGTAGAAAATAACGATTTTGAACATTTACCACCACATACAATCATCAACATCAACAAGTGCGAGGTATATTTATATCCTAATCGTACTTTACCGGACTTTTATACAGTAGACCTTGTATTCCCAAATGCCGAGTCCAATGATCTTAAATTATTATGGCTCAGACTTGAAAAGTTCAAAAAAGACAATCTTCTTAACGATTTTGACCATCAGGCATTATTTGTCTTACAGGTGATTGAAAACTTTGATGAAGAAGATTTAGACACAGCAAAGAACAGATTATACTGTAATATCGTTAACCCACTCTTATTCTATTTAACAAGAACTACTCCTAATCAGCTTACAACAGATATTCAGACTGATGAAGGATTACAAGGTGGTAATATTATCAGACTTCTTTGCCATACAGATTTGGTAACATTCGATGTTTTAGATGATATGGATATTAACGCAGTCAAAGAAGAAATCGAATATGAAGAGTCTATTATTGACGAAGCAGAAAGATTAGTTAAAGCAGAAATAGAAACCTTAAAAGCAGAAAACCAGTAAAGATAAATATTAAAGGAGTTTTGATATGGATAACAACTTGTTCAAAGACGCAATGTCATTAAATTTTCAAAACAGAACAAGCAAAGTAACTGAAAGTGCATTATCAAAGGTAATGGCCGGTGCAAGAACAGCAAAAGAAATTAGTGTATCGCAGACACATACTGATGAAAACTGGGTGCATACACAAAAGAATGAAATCAAAAAAGTTGCTGCCGTTGCATCTTTAGCCATTCCTATGCTTCATATTGAAAAAGCAGTTACTCATGAAAACTTACAATACTGTAATCTTTCAAATGAACACCTGAAAAATGCAAACATCAATCTTGAAGACTATAATTTAACATCGCAAGCCGGTGTTAATAAATGTATTCAGGATATTGCTTTATTTGATAATAAAAATGTCGAAAGCCTCAAACAAAATAATTCTTTCGTACAAAATTATTTCTCAAGCCAGAAAGATAACAAAGTTACTGACGAAATGGTAAGTGAACTTAATCAGTTTATGAATAACAACAGCGTATTTATAAAAAAAACAGCTGACGGAAAGGGTATATTAAACCCTGAGTTCACCTCTATTATCAATAAATACGATGCTTTGAAACAAATGAAAGCATCTGACATTGAAAGTGGAGTAAAAGCAATAACCAATATGCAGAACTCCTCAAAAGCCTTAAGTTCAATTACAAGTGGACAAGTTCCGGGGCAGGGTTTAGTTAATGGCTATGTAGGCGGTCTTAAATCATACGGTAGAAGAATAGTTGCTCAAAGTTTAATGGACGATAACATGAAACAAGGCTATAATGTTTCATCTGCTATTATAAGACCTGGTATCACAGGTGCCAAAATAATGGCTCACTCATCTACCAAAGCCTTTTACCAAGGTTCTAAAGCATATGCCAAAACTTTACATAGAAAAGCAGAATTATTTACTGAGCAAGCCGAAAAATATAAATATATTGATCCGGCTAGATATAATGATTTACTTAATAAAGCTAAAAATTTCAAATCCAAAGGCGAAACTGTTGAAAAGACTTCAAAAGCATTCTATGAAACAACAGAAAAATTAAGACATCCACTTCGTAAAAGTGCCAAAGACTTTAAGACAGACGCTGTATTACAAAAAAAGAATAAACAAATCATTGAAAAACTGCAAAGAGATCCACTTGGTAAAAAAACAGTCATCTCCGGTAAAAAAGGAGCAACAGCAGCCAAGAAAACAGCAAAGGCAACCGCCAATGCAAAGAAAGGCAGTAAGGCTGTTTTAGGTGCAAAGAAAACCGCAAAAGATGCCAAGAAACTCCTTAAAATGCAAAAGAAAGCAGACAGAGCAAGAAGAAATGCTCAAAGACTTGCCAGACTTGCAGATTTACTCGCTAAGGGTGGTAAAGTAGGAGCTCTTGCAGCAAAAGGTGCAACTTTAGCAAGTAGCGTTGTAGGTGCAGGTGGCGTTGCAGCTGGCGGCGTAGCAGCCGGTGGTGTAGCAGGTGCAGGTGGAGCAGCAACAGTAGGTGTTGCAGCAACTCCTGTAGGCTGGATTATAGCAATTATTGCTGCAGTTTTGTTTTTACTTATCGTTGTTATTGTAGCTGCCGTTGTAATCATTGTTTTATTATGTTATTACGCTATTCATTTTGCATCTACAGGTACTAATTTACAAGGAAACCTTGATAATCTTAATTATTGTCAGGCTATTGCCAATGCAGTTACTTATGATATCGGTGCTGAATATACATATATTATGGACACAAATACCGAAAGACAGTTCTTAAATACCGTTGTAGTAGGTAAATATGGTCTTCCTTGTACTCCTCAGGAAACATCAACATATGATAAATCCTATGTATGGGAAGAATCAGATAATGTTTCAACATGGGGTAATGGTGAAAAAGTATTCAAAGATACATATGTTTCAGCAATAAAAGAGCGTAACAGCGTAGAGCCTAATGCAAATATTATTCCGATTATGAATATGATGCACACCAAAATGCTTAATGAGATAGGCTTTGAAGAATGGCCATCAGCATTAGCATATTGCTATTATATGTATGCAGCATCTCACTCTGTTAATAAATATGATACCAATGGCGTAGATCCTGTAAAATATATTATGATTAAAGATGCTGAGGGTAATCCATCAGGTTATAAACTTAAGAAATATGGTGCGGGTAATGGCGTAGAGAGTGCAATTTTCTACTGTAATAATGGTCATAGAGCACCTCATGTAGATTACTTACAAGAGCAGGACGATGGTTCATTAATTCCGGGTTATATAGGCAAAAATGGCGGTTCAAGTGTTCAATTTAACGCAGAATGTAATAATATTTATTTCCACGATGAATATAATAATGTATTTTCTTCACCCGATGTAATTGACCTTGTAACAAAACTTAAAAAATATTTAGGATATAACGGCAATGCCACAAATTACTCTTATGTATCTTTCTATTTGAATGTTATCGTTCCTAATAAAAATGGACAGTTTAAGGAAGTATATCAGGCCCTTGGTGGCAATAAAATGGAAAATAAAATAACACCATTAGCTGACAAATTAAATCCACATCCTAATGCAGAGAACATTCATATATTTAATTTAGATGCAAATAACGCAAATTCATTAAATATTGAGGTCATTACAGAAAATAATTACGGTAAAGGCAACAATATCGCCGTAAGCTGTATTAAGGGTAATATGGACTATAGTTGGTACGCAAATGCACAAAAGCATTGTGATGATTATGTAGAAGTGCCTTGGTATTCACACGACTATCCTTATGGTGATATCCATTTTGTAGAAACAGTAGATTATGTTGAAGTTTGGCAGTATGAGTGGTTAGAAAAAACTGTTCCCGGACCGGGCGGTTTCCCAATGACAATCAGATACTTAAATTCATATTCAAGTGTCGAAGAACAACATAATTTTGTTCCAGTTAATAACGAAGCTGCAGGTTATGTGGGCATGTGTAACGGTCATTGTGCAGGCCATATCGTTCCAACTTGTGATATTATTACTATGATGACCTATGAAGGCTTGGCACAGCTTGATAATTTTAAGACACCACATTACTTAACTTTCCAAGATGTTGTCGGTGAGCATATGTATGAGCAGTTAAAACTTGAACAGTTAAATGCTGTAAATCAGTATATGGACTCACAGAATATGTCTATTGTCCAAAAACTTGTTGGCGATAGTATAGTAATGAACGGTTCATCAGATGATTATATGACCGCTGCATTCTTGCTTTCAATCAATAAGCCATTTATTAATGATAGCAACTATAAAGATGTTTTAGCAGCAAGATATGGCAAACTTGAAAATGATATCGTTACTCAGGCGACATGGAGATTATACTGGATGACTCTTGCAAAGAGATGGTTCTCAGTATTCCCACAAAGTCCGGGAAGTTTCAGCCAGTATATTTCAAAAAGAGCCTTATACTTTGCAGCCGGCATTGTAGATGATACAACATCAGCAATCTTCCCAGCACTTCTTAAAATGTGCAGTACACTTGGTATAGATGATGCACAGGCAGTATTAGACGCTGCAAATGATATGGAAGATATCTCAACAGAAGAAGATATGTATTCATTTGAAGGCTGGTTCCTTAAAGGCGATAATGTCTATGAATATGATGACGGTGCTATGGAAGTATTGAAATCATTCTATGGTGATTATTATGAAGATGGTTATAAGATGTCATTCGAAGCTTGGGATAGTTTTGATGTAAAATTTGATGAACAAGCTCTCGATATTATGCCGCCACAACGAATCCCTAGGGGTGATGGACATACCACAAGTAACCCGGCATACACGGAATACCTAAATAATGGTAAAACAATGTATGTATATGATTAAAACTATAAAGAGCAGAGAGTAAAATCTTTGCTCTTTTAATTTGACTTTTATCCAATATTCTACTAAAATTAATACATATCTAAAAGCATTCACGCTTTTGCAAAGGGCTTGTTACGACAGGCTCTTATTTTTTAATTTTTTATTTTACATATTATACTAACCATATTACACTCAATTTTTCACATATAAAGGAGAACAATATGTACACAGAGGAATTCCAAAACCTTGATAATACAGCAGAAAAAGCAGATGTATATAAAATTATTCAGGCATTATTATCTTGTGATGATGCAAAATATATCAATGAAATATATGCTGAAAGAAGCTGTATCAGTAACAACCATTTTAATAATTGGATCGGTTTAGTTATTGAATTAAATGAAGGTTTTGTAAATAAAGATTTATACGATACAATGGATGATATCGATGAAAACAAATACTGTTTTCAATTAAATCTTTCTTGTGAGCCTAATGATATGGAAAGAGGTAAGGGAATTGTCCTTTGGAAAAGGAGATAATTATGATAATCCCTCAAAGTATTTTAAATCAAATCGCTGAAAATGCTAATCCAATGGACAATAAATACTTTAATCACGCCATTTCAGATTTAAATAGTCTTAATAAAGTAACTGAAGAGACTTTCTGTTATGGGGATATAAGCAGAGCAGCAAATATACTGGAACGACTATATAAAGGATTCCTATATGCTGGAGAAAAACAATGCGATTGGTATCAGCTTCCTATACCAGATTTTTTGACAAATGATCATAATATATTAAAATTAGTGATTGAAATAAAAGATAGTTTTCCTAATTTCTTACCAAGACTAAGCAGAGAAGAATGGAGAGAAACTAAAACATTTTTAAAGGATTTAAGACAAGAATATACAAATTCAAGATATAGTTCTTATCCTACATTTGAAGAATTAATATCTATCCGTAAATATATCAATAACCAATTTGAACTTATATCTGAATATATTAAATCTGATAAGTTTACTGAACTCGACTTGGAAAATGATGATTTACAAGAAGACTATTAAGAACCCGCTCCCTGGGTTCTTTTTTTCTTAATTGACTATAAGCCCTTATTTTCTATATAATTAAAATAAAAAAAAGAGGTGCTTTATGGAAAATCAGGCAAATGACAAAACTAATATTGAAAGAGCTATTATTTATGCATCCGTAACATTAGAAGAAAGGCGTAGATTAAAAGAAATAGCAGAGAAAACCAACACAACAAAATCCGCACTTATCAGTCAATGGATAAATGAAAAGTACGAAAAACTAAAATAAAGAGCCACATGGCTCTTTTTTATATCGCAGAAATGTTAGATACCTATAAAAGTGTCAAATTTTCATTTTGACTACTACCGTCCTGAAAATCTTGTTATATTAACTCCAGAAACAAGGTTCGAACCCAAACCCAAGATGAACAAATTTTTTTATTTTTTATTTTACATATATATGTGTAAAAAAAACAAAACCCCGTAAAACGAAAGGACGGTATTAAATATGAATAAAACTATTAAAACTACAATCATCGCAGCAACATTATTAACATCAATCGTTTTCACAGCTTGCAATACTGCAAATGTAGAAAATACACCTAAAAACACAAAGGAAACAGTAGTTTCCACAGAGACTACTAAAAACCTTAACCATACTACAACAAGATTCGTTGGTCCTACAGGCATCGAAATCTCATTTGTAGGACATTCAAACGGTGGTCCTAATTTTACAGGCCATTCAAATGGCAATGAAACTGCCAAGAATGACAAAACAAATACCACCAAAACAACTGACGAAGAGTTCCTTTATAAGAACACCCACCCACAGGTATGGCATGTAAATGGTGTACCTTATCTTGGAAACGATCCATTATTTGAATAAGCCAACAATCGCATCATACCTCCTTTATAAAACCAACCACAAAGTACCCGCCTTGTCCTCAGGTGGGTATTTTGTTTTATCCTAACCCCGTATGCTTTTCTTTACTAAGACTCTTATATTTTTTACTCCTTTTTATACATATATAAATATACAAATCGAAAGGAGACTTTATTATGCCAAATTGGGTTGATAACTACTTAACAATTTCAAAGAAAGATAAAGATTTAGTATTGGACGCTAATGGAAATGTAGATTTCAGCATTATTGCACCAATCCCTGAATCATTTAATAGGACTATTTCGCCTACTAAAAAAGAAGCAATATATCTAAGTTTATCAGAAAAATGTACAAAGAAAGTGCCAAAAGATTTATTAGAAAAATATGAAATTTCTGAAGACAATATCCAATATGCTAAAGAGATTGTAAATTCAAAAGAAGAACGACACGCTCATTTACATAGTGAAGATAATGTTTGGGTTAAAGATGAAGATGGTATAGGTATGAGATGTACAACATTTATCACACAGTCGGAATATATCGATGAAATGTGTGAAATGGGAAACAGATATATTGAAAATTTTGACAAATATGGCTGCTTTAATTGGTATGATTACCATTATAAGCAATGGGGCTGTAAATGGAATGGTTGCGATACTTATACAACCAAAAAAGGCGATAAATTGGAAATCAGGTTTGATACACCTTGGTGCCCACCCGTAGCATGGCTTGAAAAATTAGCAGATAAATGCACATTCCATTTAGCTTGGGAAGAAGAGCAGGGATATCGTGGTATTATCCATAATGAAAATGGATATATTGAAGGTTTCGAACTTCCTATACTTGAATATGACCAAGAAGAAGGATTCGTCTATGAAGATTTTGATTGGACTTTAGTTAAATCTAAAGATGAATATGATGAATTAGTTAATGATCAGTCTGTAGAAAAGGAATAAAAATGGAAATAGATAAACACCCAACAATAACAATATCCCGTTCTCAAGTACCGGGTTATAAATGGCTTGAATATTGTAAGGAATTAGGAGCTGACAATACAGCAGATGAAATCACTATTGAAATCAAGTCCTACGCCTTAAAAGAAACCAGAATTAAACGGCAGGGATTAAGCAAAAAAACCAAAGATGATTTCAAGGATCTGATAGCTACTTCTTATAAAGACGATGAAGAAGAAGATATAGAAGAAGAACCAGAAATTGAGCCATTACCTGCTTTTGAATTATCTGAAAGAGAACAAAGACATATCAAGGTATTGGAAAACCTTGCTAAAAAGTGTTATTCACATAATGATACAGGTTTTTATGTAAAAGATAAACTTGAAGCCATTAAAAAGGAATTAGAGTGTACTGAATATCATATAATTGAGAAAGACCACTTTTTGTTTTGCCATAGACCGACTCTTAAAGACCTTGATAAAAATAGCGAAATTATCATTGTATCATCACATGCTGATAATGTAGAGGAAATTACTAAACCATTTAGTGAATTATCTGAAAATAATCAGTATCTCAAAGGAACATATGATAATTTAGGCACAAATGCAGCAAGCACTATTTTAATGCAGGAAAATCAGATGCCGGATAATGTAATCTTCGCCTTTACAGCAAATGAAGAATCAGGCAAATGTACAGGTCTTAAAGCCATAGTTGATAATCTAAGAAATCTTGGATATAACAATCTTAAAGGTATTGCCTTAGATGTTACTTATGAAGGTTATGACGAAGGAATGTTGTGTTCTTTGGAAAATATGAGTACCGATATGATTGAAACTTCTTATCAGACACTCTTAAGTCTTGAACCAGAAGATACACAGACTTTTACAGTAACCCCTATAAGCAATAAAAAGCGTCCTAAAGACCTTAATGACGAATACGACTCGGGTTCTACCGGTATGTTTGATGAGGGTATGGCATTTAAGAAAAGAAATGTGCCGGCTTGCAGTCTTTGTTTACCTTGCGATGGTGATATGCATGGTAATTCAGGTGTAAAGGTAAGACAACCACAGTTTGAAGGCTATGTATTAAGCTTAGAAGCACTTATAAGCAGTCTTTGTAAAACAAACGATAAACTAATCGAACAAAATAAAGAAAAAAGAAAAGCCTTATCCGGACTTACTGCTGATTTAATCGAACATGAACCAAAGCCGAAATACAATTTCTATGGCTATGGTAGTGGATATAGTTATCAGGATATCGACTATGGCGGTTATTATGAAACCCCTTGGATTTCAGAAGATGACGAGTTTGATATGCAGATGGAATCAGAATTGTGCGAGCTTGCAAGTTATTGCCGCTCACCTGAAGAATTTTTTGAAGCAGCAGAACTTAATTATGGATGTGATATTACAGATGAACGCACAATATTGTATTTATCTCAGTTTTTAGACTGTATTCCAAACTATCACAATGAAGATTATGATGAAGATTATGATGACGACGATTATAACTAACATTTATTGCTAACTTCAAAGTATATAATATATAATAAAAAAGTAACAATTTATTTTTACATATATATATAAAAGAATAACTTTGAAGGAGATAAAACAAATGAGTTACAGAAGACCGCATACGGGTAATCCATTAAATAATTATATGAAAAGTTTGAATGATTTCTATACATTGGTTCCACATCTTTTGAATGCCAATTCTAAATTTGAATTTGAAATCTGGCTCGAAAAACTGGAACAAGTTGACAGAAGATCATTGCTTTTATACATGAAGAAACACAAAGATGAATTTAAACCTGAATTCCTTGAAATGGTACAGGACAGATACTTGGAGGAATTATGAGAAACAAAAAAGAATTAGCCCAAAATCCTATGGGCAGAGCCTTAATCGAACTTGACCAGATTATGACCGAAAGAGACTACCCTGAATATGAACTCAATATTGTAGGTGGTTTTGCAATGATAATGCACGGTTATAGAGACATTACAAATAAAACCGATGTGGATTATGTCGGATATGAACTTCCATTCGAAATTGCACTATTAAGCGAATCATTAAAAAGAAAATATGCTCTTGATGAAGGGTGGCTTAACAATGACCTGATGCTTCCGGGAATTACCCTTGAAGACTTTGAATTATCAACCGGCAAACTCCATTTTAATAATCTTTGCAAGTTAAATAAACTTACAATCAATATTATTGATGAAAAAGACCTTTTAAGGCTTAAACTTATCGCTCTTGACACAGCCCTTACTGCTGTAGAATTAGGCGGTGATTTTTCAAGAATGAAAGATTTGGCTGATACTCTTGTTCTTATAAAGGGAATAAAGACTGATATTAAGACAGCCATTAAAGATAATAAAGAATACTTAATAAACAATCATTTAGAAGAAGTCTTAAATATCTTTGAAAAAGACGGTTCTAAAGCCGTAAGTGATTATATTACAGACACTATATCTGATAATATAATTAATATTAAACGCACTCGTGTTGAAAGGCATAAGCGAAGTCAGTTAATTGATAATATGCTAACTCAAGCCTTTGAAAGAGCAGCAAAAGAAGACTATTAAACAATAAATCTATAACAAATATAAAAAGAGCAGAGTCCCTGCTCTTTTTTATGTACCAAATAATAAAAAAATTTTTTACATATAATAAAAATCTAAATAGAAAGGAAAGATATTTATGTATTCAAACGAATTGTATGTAATTCAAAGAGATGGTAATATTGTCGAATTTAATCTTGATAAAATCAAAAATGCTATTAAAAAGGCATTTGATAGTACAAAGACTAACTATAATGATGATATTATCGACATTCTTGCATTAAGAACAACGGCTAATTTCCAGAAAAAAGTCGTTAGCGAACAAATCAGTATTGATGATATCCAGGATAGTGTTGAAAAAACACTTCAGGAATCAGGTTACGGTGATGTAGCAAAAGCATATATCTTATACCGTAAACAGCACGACAATTTAAGAGACACAAGAAGAACAGTAGTAGATTATGTAAAAATTATCGAAGATTATGTTAAAGTTGCCGATTGGAGAGTTAAGGAAAATTCTACCGTAACATATTCTATTGGCGGACTTATTTTAAGCAATTCCGGTGCTTTAACAGCTAATTACTGGTTATCTGAAATTTATGATCAGGAAATTGCAGAAGCACATAGAAATGCAGATATTCATATTCACGATTTATCTATGCTTTCAGGTTATTGTGCCGGTTGGTCATTAAAGCAGTTAATTCAGGAAGGATTAGGAGGAGTAGAGGGCAAAATTTCTTCATCTCCGGCTACACATCTTTCCACACTTTGTAATCAGATGGTTAATTTCCTTGGCATTATGCAAAACGAATGGGCAGGAGCACAAGCCTTTTCATCATTTGACACTTACCTTGCACCATTTGTCAAGGTAGATAATCTTGACTATAAACAGGTTAAGCAATGTATTCAATCCTTTATATATGGCGTAAATACTCCATCAAGATGGGGCACTCAGGCACCGTTTACAAACATTACTCTTGATTGGACATGCCCACCTGATATGGCCGAATTACCAGCTATTGTAGGCGGTAAAGAAATGGATTTCTACTATAAAGACTGCAAGAAGGAAATGGATATGGTTAATAAGGCATTCCTTGAGATTATGATTGAAGGCGATGCTAACGGCAGAGGATTCCAATATCCAATCCCAACATATTCAATTACCAAGAACTTTGATTGGTCAGATACAGAAAATAACAGACTTTTATTTGAAATGACAGCTAAATACGGCACTCCATATTTCTCAAATTATATCAACTCCGATATGGAACCATCAGATGTCCGCTCAATGTGCTGCAGACTTCGTCTTGACCTTCGTGAACTTCGTAAAAAGTCAGGTGGATTCTTTGGTTCGGGTGAAAGTACAGGTTCTATCGGCGTTGTAACTATCAATTTACCAAGAATTGCTTATCTCTCTAAATCAGAGAAAGAGTTTTATGAGCGTCTTGACAAAATTATGGATATCTCAGCAAGATCACTTAAGTTAAAGAGAGAAGCTGTAACTTCCCTACTTGAGAGTGGTTTTTATCCATATACAAAGAGATATTTGGGTTCATTTAATAACCATTTCTCCACTATTGGACTTGTTGGTATGAATGAAGCCGGACTCAATGCCTGCTGGCTTAGAAAAGACCTTTCTCATGAAGAAACACAAAAATTCGCACAAGATGTTCTTAATCATATGAGAGAAAGATTGTCTGATTATCAGGAACAGTATAATGGCGACCTTTATAACTTAGAGGCAACACCTGCTGAAAGTACAGCATACCGTCTTGCTAAACACGATAAGGCTAAATACCCTGATATCATCACAGCAGGACATAAGGGCGATACACCATATTATACCAATTCATCACATTTACCTGTAGATTATACAATCGATGTGTTTGACGCACTTGATATTCAGGATAAACTTCAGACACTTTATACATCAGGAACAGTATTCCATACATTCCTTGGAGAGAAATTACCTGATTGGAAATCTGCAGCAAAACTAGTAAGAACAATAGCAGAAAACTATAAACTGCCATATTACACAATGTCGCCTACATATTCAATTTGTAAAGAACACGGTTATATTTCGGGCGAACATTATACCTGTCCTCATTGCGGTGAAAAGACAGAAGTATATAGCCGTATTACCGGTTATTACAGACCTGTTCAGAACTGGAATGATGGTAAGGCACAAGAGTTTGCTAATAGAACAGAATATGAGAAACTTGAAAGAGAATCCCATAGTATGATTAAAAAAGAAGAACCGGTTTCTACTGATAAACCAAGCGTAGAAAAACCTACACTTGTAACAACAGAAACCTGTCCAAATTGTAAGATAGCAAAGAAAATGCTAGATGAAAAAGGCATCGACTACATTGTAATTTTGGCAAGTGAAAACCCTGATTTTTGTAAAAAATTTAACTTACAAAGTGCTCCAACCTTAATCACCGTTGAAGGCGAAGTCTTAAACGGAGTTGCAAGAATAAAAGAATACTTAAATAATCTTTAATCATTACAGAGCCTTTCTTAAAGAGAGGCTCTTTTTTTTATTTTCAAACATTTGTTCTAAAATAATAATTATTTTTTACATATATACATATATTTATTTCGCAAATTTGGGGAAGTTCCTAAATTGCCAAATAAATATTTTTATTTTTTATTCAACATATATAGATATAACAAATAAGAAAGGTTAATTTTATGAAGGAATTAAGAGAATATCAACAGTTAATTGTTGATAGAGTAACAAATTCAGATTTAGACCAGATTATTTGTCTTCCAACGGGAGCAGGTAAAACAGTAATTGCAGGTGCTATTATTGATAAATTATCAGGAATAGTGCTTTTTGTCGTTCCAAGACTTGAATTATTAGCACAAGCTGAAAAAGAATTTACAGAAGTCTTAAATGACGAAGTTGATATGATTTGGGCAGATAAAACCAGAATTACTGGTAAGAAATGTATCGTATGCTCAAAAGACAGTCTCAGAACACAATGGGATAAACTTGATATCGAAAATCCAACCATTATTTTTGATGAAGCACATGTTTCATTAGAGCAGTCATATAAACTGGTACAAATGATTAACCCCGTAAGAGTATTAGGTCTTACAGCAACCCCTGAAAGAATGGACGGTAAGGCTTTATTAAAGGGTTCTGATGGCATTCATAAGTTTGGCATATTTGATGAACTCGTACAACAAGAGTCTGTCGCATCTTTAATAAAAAAAGGATTTTTAACCAAGCTTAAATATTATGCACGCCCTATCGAAGGCATCACCGATGTAAAACCTGATTCAGCCCTAGGCGAAGAATTATCAGAACAGCAGATGACAGAAATCTTTGATAATAATGCCATCTGGGGTGATTTAATTGCCTGCTATAAAGAATATGGTATCGGAAGACCAGCCATAGGTTTTACTAACACAGTACATATGGCCCAAAAAGTAGCCGATATTTTTAAGCAAAACGGATATAAATTCGAAGTTATCCATGGAGAAATGAGCGTAAAGGAAAGAAAAGCCCTTATTGACGCTCTTACAAACCGTGAAATAGATGGACTCATCAATGCAGCACTCTTAACCTATGGCTTTGACTGTCCACCTGTATCTTATGCGTTCTCTTGCAGACATATTAAATCAAGGCCGTTATGGTTTCAGATGGTCGGCAGAATATTAAGACTTGCTCCTAATAAAGAAGATGCCATCTTTGTTGACCACGGAGACAGCATTTCTGAATTCTCTGAACCGGATTGTTCCCTTCCTATAATGGACGAGAGCCTTACCTGGAGAGTAAATGGTGAAACAAAAGAAGAAAAGGCAGCAAGAAAGAAGAAAATGCGTAATGTCCAGCAAACGATGTCTCTCATTCAGGAATTAGATCCGCTTCCTGTCCAAATGGTAGAGGTAACAATGGAAGATACCTGGCAAAGACTTATTCGCATTATCCAAAAACAGCGTAAAGAGAATGATTTTCTTATAAAGACAAATACACATCTTGCGACTAAACTCTTTGATAAGGACAACGAACTTAACTACGCTAAAAAGGAAATTATGAAAGCAAGAGAGACAGAAGAAGACTTAAGAAACGAACTTGCCAGCAGAACTGTGATTAAATCTGTTGATAAGCAGGCAACCTTTGACTTTGTAAGGAAGAATTATTGTAAATACAGACGAATTTATAAATCACACGAACTGACAGCCCAGAAACTTAAGGAAATGGAAGACAAGCTTGATTTTTATTTCGATATCGCACAGTTTCAGCAATCATTAAATTATTGGCGTAATAGAATAAGAGAGGAAGACCTTTTATGAAAATATTAGCCTTAGACCTTTCAACAACGGGTGCAGGATATGCTTATTTTAATAACAACAAACTTGTTGAAAGCGGTACCATAAAACCTGATAACCCATTCACAGATAAACAGATTGCTCCTAAAATGAGAAAGAAACTCAATATGGACTCAAGATGCCACGATATTTCAGAAACAATACTTGCCTTACTTAAAAAGCGTGCTTATGATGAAATAATAATTGAAGATACTTTTTCAGGCAAAGATCCATACTGTTTTAAATGGCTTTGTAGATTACAAGGCATTATAATAGGCTACTGTCTTAATAAGATACCCGTACTGTTTGTATTACCATCACAATGGCGTAAAACGCTCAAAATACCCCTTACAAAAGAGGTTAACAGTAAAATGGTCAGACTTAAAAATAACGACCTTAAAAACGCAGATATTGCATTTGCCAAATCACTTGGATATAATCCCATTGATGATAATGAAGCAGATGCTATATGTATAGGCTACTCAAGAATTATTACACCTGATTAAAATAAAAGGGCCATCTACGGTCCTTTTTAGATTGAAAAATTTTTTCAATTTTTATTTTACATATATACTTATCAAAAATCATATTTCACATATTTTTCTCTTTTATTTTTACATATATCTATATTACAATAAAGGAGAACATATATGGAAAGCAAAGTTATTCAACATGCTATTACTTATTTAAAACAAAATTATTCAAATACTTTAGATGAGCTTGGACAAGGACCGAAAGATGTCCAGCCATTAACAGTAGATGATATCAACTTGCTTCATAAAGAAATGGTAGAATATTTAGGTGGCTCATCTGAAATCAGAGACCAGAATTTGTTGGAATCATTAGCTATCGCACCTTTTGGTGAATATTTCGATGTAGTATTATACCCGACAATTTTTGATAAAGCTGCTAAATATATGCTTGATTTCTCTCAATATCAGGTTTATCTTGATGGTAACAAGCGAATGGGCTTAGCCACAGCCACTTCTTTTTTGTACAGTCAAGGCTATGCCTTAACTTTAACAGAAGAACAGGCAAGTAATCTTGTTTTAGATATAGCAACAAACAAAATAACTACAGTTGAAGAAATATCTGAAATTATAAAGAATAATTATAAATTTATTTCCACCGAAATGGAAGTTGAAATAACAAAAGCAACTGAAGAAAGAATAGACGAAGAAACGACAGATTTGTCAGATGAGTCCGAATCAAAAGAGGACGACGAAATCACTATTTAGAACAAAGGAGAACAAACATGGCAAACGAAAAGAAAATGGACGAGGCTATTAAGTACACAGTAAACTACTGCATGAATAACTTAAATTTTGCAGATCCTAAGTGGGACGATAAGAATTTCCCTGATTATAAGGAAGCAAAAGAAGAAAAGGCCGATTCTGACACCAATAAATAAGACTATTTAAGGAGTAAATATGTCAACATTAAATATGAATGACACAATAACACAGAAAATCGTTTCGTCAATGCAGAAGATATATGCTGCATCATCAGATGCAAAAGCTATATATTTATTACCATTTAGAATGTATGAAAATGGTTATCTTTTTGATGAACAGTCTCTTTTAGTTGATTTAGTACCTAATTCAGCTAATTTACAAAGTGTAATTGACTCTATTTTGGAAACAGATTCTATATTAGAGTCTCAAAACATTAAAACATCAATTGATATTATGACAGAAGAACATAACCTTAAAAGTCTGATTTTAATACCAAAGGAGATATAATATGAACCAGACATACGGAACAATTCCTTAATTCAAAACCATTTAAGGGAAAAGAAGATTACGACGATATTTAAGGAGTAAAAAAATGGCTTGGTATAACAATGCAAAAATTTATCTTGATGATGTAAGACCTACACCTGATGGCTATATTTGTGCAAAATCAGTTAATCAGGCCATTTCTTTAATTGAAGAAATAGAAGATAAGGGTGGTAGTATAGCTCTTCTTGACCTTGACCATGATTTAGGTGATTATGCCAAAGATGGTGGAGATGCTATCAAACTGCTCCATTATCTTATTCAAAGAGAAACATTCTACCCAATCGCTATTCATTCTTCTAATCCGGTTGGAGTAGAAAACATGCAGTCATTGGTCGATAGATTTTGGCCATAAATAGAGAGATAACTATGAACAAATTCCCAGAAAAACCATTATTATTACTTTTAGACACAAATACATCATTTGATTTGTTCAAATCAGAAGTGTGCCATTTTATAAAAACTTATGGTGATCATCATTTTGCTGAAATGATTTTAAGATATAATTTTGTTCAATATTTCTGGGATAATAACCAACAATACAAATCTTTTTATTGCCTGGCTATTTTAGATTATTATGCATACAAATATAAAACAAAACCATTACCTGATTACGATAAGTTTAGAGATTGTCCTTTAAAAGATTATTTATTCCCAAGCGACATTCTTATCTTATCAGACTTAGGTGATTCATCTATTAAAGAACAAGCCATTGCTGAGTGTAATCAATCAGATATAGGTAAATTTTTTATTAAGTACAAAATTGTAGAAAAGAGTATTGATTATGTCGTTTAACTTTACAAAAGGAGATATAGACCATTTTTTATATCTCATTGCAAAAGAATATAAAAAAATGAACAAATCTAACCCGGACGCTGAAATTATTCTTGTAGGCAGTTCTTCTATTGTTGTTAATTATGGTTTTAGAGGCCAAACAACAGATTTAGACTCAATCATAAGAGCATCTTCAAATATTAAAGAAATCATAAACAAAATTGGAGATGAAAATGGTTTGCCGACTGGTTGGATTAACGAAGATTTCAAAACAACTTCTTCATATAGCCCTAAAATTATATTATTTAGTAAATACTATAAAACCTTCAATAACTGCCTAAAAGTCCGGACAATACAAGACGAATACTTAATTGCTATGAAAATTAAATCAGGTAGATTGTATAAATACGACTTATCAGATATTGTGGGCATTATTAAAGACAAATATGAACAAGGAACGCAGCTTAAAATAGAGGATATCCAAAAGGCATATTTAAATCTTTATGACGAGCAAATACCTAAAGAAGCAGAAGCAAAAATAATCGACATCTTAAATTGTCCTGATTATGAAAATTTATATTATTCTACAGTAAAAACAGAACAACAAAACAAAACTATTTTATTAAATATTCAGGATAAATATGAAGATTTATTAAATAATAACAATGTTAATGATTTTTTAACAGATGTTAATGATAATTATGATGACCTAGACTAAATACAGAGTTTCGGCTCTGTATTTTTTATTGTTCTTTTTACATATAACAATATCAATTTTATGTAGAAAGGACATTTATTATGGAAAATGCAAAAAAATTATCATTAAAAGCAACTTTTGATTTAGAAGAATTTATCAATATAGATGAAATGATTAACCCAAAGCAGTATATGCTTAATCTTATTAAAGAGCATACAAAGGAAAATGCAAACTACTATATTGATGAAATTATGAGCGATATCGAGTATGATGAACAGTTAAGTAAATCATTCCCTGATAAAGAATCATTAAGAGACACATTAAATAACCACTTTACAAAATTCTTTGATTATCCGGCTGATAAGCACTTATCAATCGAATATATCCTTGAAGAAAGTGCTTTTGGGACAAGAGAAGAAATTGAAGTTTCAATTAATGCCACATTTAACCTCGATAGATTAAAGATGTATGTTGATAAGCAATATGCTTGTATTAATAATTACGAAGAAACTAAAACAACAAATACCACGCAAAAAAACACTATTAAAGTAACGGGTATCAGTTGGGAAACGGGCGGTAAAACACTCCAGGAGTGTGGTTTACCATATTCTATCGATGTTCCTGCGTCTATTATATCAAAAGCTGAAAACATCGAAGATGCCAAATCTATTATTTCAGATACTCTGTCCGGCAGATATGGCTACATTGTTGACCAAATACATGTTGACGAAGACAAAATTGAACAAATACTAGATGACACCCTAAATAAAAATGAAGATGTCGATTTGCCATTCTAAATAATTTCTTTCAAAATTAAGAGCTCTTTTACAAGAGCTCTTTTTTAATTTTTTTATTTTACATATAATACTATGAATACCAATTCAACAATTTCATATAAGGTTTACAGATTACTTGGAGTTTTAGCCTTAATAACCATTATGATTATCCCGGCATTATGCCCTAAAACCTATAAAACCAAAGTATTTATTAAAGAACGACCATTTAAGGCTACATCTACAAATATTACTACTAAACCTAAAATAAATCTTATGACATTGGAAAATACCGTATTTTCAACACCAACTGTCTATGATTTACCTGATTATAACCCTATCGACGCTGCATCTGTGCCGGGAATACCTAATATAAGACAAGGTAAATATACCGGTACTAAGGCATATGAGTACGCAAGTGCTATTACTAATAAGCACTCTGATGCTTATAAGCTCAAAACAATGAGTAGTGCCGATGAAGAAGGCTTTTATCGCTACAAAGACCGCTATTTAGTAGCAATAGGCACTTATTTTAACGCACCTGTAGGCACGCTTATTACCATTACGCTTGAGAATGGAACACAAATCCCTGCCGTGGTAGGAGATATTAAATCTGATGCCCATACCGATGAAAACAATGTTTACTCAATGTCGTGTATCTGTGCTACTGAATTCATAGTAGACAAGTCTTTCAAAGAATGTAGCGGTGATGTATCAGATGTGATGCCCGGATGGGATAGTAAAGTAGTATCTATAAGCGTTTATGATCTAAATGTATTAAATTAAAAAAGGAAATTAAAATATGCGACTTAAAAACTTAACTTATTCACTTAAAAAGCAACTCGCCAAAAAAGGCAAAAATGTAGAAAACTACAAAATCAAAGGAATTACATCAGGTGGTAACTACATAGTAGTAAATATAACCACCAAAGAAGAATTTATAATGAAAGATTAAACAAACATAAAAAACATCTTTTTACAAAGGTGTTTTTTATTTGCAAAATTTTTTCAATTTTTATTTTACATATATAGATACAAGAAAGGAAATAACCCTATGAAAACACTTAAAATCGCATTCTTTTCATTCACAACACTTATTTTCTTTACTGAGTTTATCAATATAATCATTGGCTTTATTTTATGCCTTGATTATGCTCATTCACAATTATTCGACACAATATTTGCAATCAACACAGGACTTTTAATTATTCCATTTACCGTTTTTGCTATTTTCTCTACTATTAAATCAGTAGAGGAGGAAAGAGAGGTGTGCCAAGAAAACGGATTTAATGCAAATACCGGAGTTCCAACAATTAAAAAAGAGAGCTGATGAACTTAATAGGCTTTATAATACGCCTATAAACAAAGGACGGCATAAAAAAGAAGGCAGACTGGTTTCTTATAAACTATCAGATAATTGCCTTACTAAAATAAATTATTTAGCCGCAACCTTAAACAAAAGTAAAACATCAATTATCGAAAATGCAATTAACTATTATTTTGATAGTCATTCCAATACCTCCTTTAATAAGTAGAGCAGCCATAAGGCTGTTCTATTTATTTTTATATTTTTAACATATATAAATACCAATGTAAAAAAGGAGATTTATTATGCCAGAATATGAAGATAAAATAATCAAAATAGCAAAGAGCAGAATGAGAAAAACACTTGATAACCTAGGCCTTGATGATTGGACACCAATTGTTGAACCTAGTGAAACAACCTATGCTGTATTTTATTTATCAAGTAAAAATGTCCACTTCTATGTAGGCATTGATGAATTTAATGATATCGTTTCCTTACATGAAACAGATGATATGAAAATTAAAAAAGCAGTTAAGAAAATTCTTAAGAAGAATATGTATGCAGCCGCTGAAAATATTCAGTTAGCTGAAGAATGTGAAAGCCCTGACCATGTTGGATATATGTATTTTGACGAATCAGGAAACGAACTCCCAGAAATGGCTGAAAAGACCGAAGAAACAGAAGCAAAAGAGTCCGATCCAATTGATAGGTCATATTTAGGAGAGCCAAATAGTGATTTAGAATATTTTATAGATGATGCTACTAATAATTGCGGTTTCCCACTTAATGATGATTATATGACTTATCAGGAATTTAACGAAACTCTTTATAATCTTTTGGATATTCCTGATACAGATATTATGATTGATGAAGAAACCTATCCAGATGGAACATCAGATATGATATTAACTATCATTTCAAAAGATCATGAATCCCGTTTTGGATTAAATAATTATTATAAGTTATATCGTACTTCTGAGATATCTGATGATGTTATTTTAGAACATTTTGTAAATGAAATTGAAGATCATTTTAGCAATTTTGTAGATGAAATCAACAACGATTTTAAAAATCACCAAGATAGTGAGAAAGAAACTGAAGAAACAGTTAATTATGATTATTCATCAGAAGAATTTAAAGATACTTTTGTAGATACTTTAATGCCTTATTTAGTAGCAAAGGATAAATTGACAGCGGAAGAAGAAACAACGGGCCGTAAACTATTAAGAATAGAACCAAGCAGCAATATTTTACCAGATACTCAAGTAATCTTCAAAGCTGAACCAGTAGGTTATATCTATGAAGATATGATGGATAAAATTATGGTAGACTTAAATTTTGGACCAGCAGATCTTTTAATTATTGCAGCTGAGAATATTAGCAATCAGGCTGAGTTTAAGACATTAAAAAAGGCTATTACAGATGAAGCAATTAGTAGAGGACTCCCAAGAGAAATCATTCCTGAAATAACCTATCCAAAAATCTTTGTATATGATAACCCGGCTATTTTAATCAATATGAATGTCATTGAAGAGTTCTTAGATGATAAAAAACTTACCAATGCAAAAATCTACTGTCCATCAGATAATGAAATAATTATCTGCGACACAGATGAAAAAATATCACTTGAAAAGAACTCAGCATTTACATCACACGCTATTGAAGTTCACAATATAAATAATACTTACAATTATAATATACAAGAAATTGATGAAAATAAAGAAGAATTAGAGTAAAATAAAGGGGTAAGCTAAAAACTTACCCCAATATTTATTATAGGAGCATATTATAATGTCGATTTTTAACAATAAGAAGAAACAAGCCGAATTAGCAAGACAAGCCCAAGAACAAAGAGCATTTGAAGAAAAAAGAAAATTTGAACAGGAATATCCATATATAGATACAGTAGGTTATAGGTTTAAATATATTACTAATGATAAAGGAAATCTCGAAAGGCGTTATCCCTCTTACAAAAATAATGATTCCGTGCGTTGGCATTATAAAAAAATTGCTGATGCTCAGGTAGAATATGGTGCAAGAGGTAAAATCCGCTATGCTGGTTTTGATAGAGTCCACAGTACAGGAGACTTATACCATATAAGAGATATAATGTTAGGAGATAACCCTAATATAGATTATATTCAAGCAGGCATTACTTGTCTCTTAAATATTTCAATGTTATCTGCAAGTTATATCCAAGTGGTATATGAAGCGTTAAAAGATTTAATCGCAATGAGAGATACAAAAATAAATAAAATACTTGATGTCTTAAATAGAGGTTATTATTTTGAAGACCAATATCTAAAATATCTTTTATTAGGATATACTTATACAACAAACACAAGCATTGCAGCTAATTATCCTGAATATAAATTCCCAATAGATAAAGGATATTTCGATTTCTTTACAGAAGAAGAAAAAAATCATCTTTTAAGGCTTAATCAATATAATAAAACACATTTCCCAAACCATACTTGTATCACCAGAAACAAAGAATTATCGGATCCGGCATATGATGAAAAGCATTTGATAGAACAAAGAGAAAAATTTATAGAAAAACAAGAGAGTGCAATAAAATATATCAATAGATATAAAACTCTCTCAAAGTCTGATAAAAAGGTGCAAAAAGACCATTACAAAGAAAATTTAAGAATAAGTAAATTATCCCCTGAAGAGGTTGTTCCATTATCTAAAATACAAGAACAAAGAATAAATTATAATAACGCTATTGATAATTTAATTCCTAGAACAATAAAAGAAGATGACTACGAATTTTGTAAAATAGAAACAAACTCTATAAAAAAATATTTTAATGTATTTGATGAAAATTGTGCTAATAGTGGATATGAATATCACCCAGAACAAGAACACTTTATAATGAAATATCAAAACAAATTTATGTATTCAAGTACATATGATCATCGTGCAATAGAAAACTTATTTGGTCTTTCCGCTTATGCACAATACAGAATAGATCAAATTAAAGTTTTGTATAAAAATAAAGTATGCGATAAAGAGATGGTTAAACTTGCTACATCTTTTTATCAAACATTTGCTCAAATATTTGAGCACGCTGTTTTAACATCTGATTGGGAAATGCTTTATAAAATTGAGCAATCAATGGATAAAATGGCTTGTATTCATGTTACCGATAAAGCCCACGATAAAGTATCTCATTTACAGCAAGTCAGGGAACAAATTGCTATTGGATATAATTCAAATAATTCCCCATTAACACCATCTATTGACCATAAATTATTTGAACTACAACGCTGGGAAGAATTTTATAATATGCATCTATATAATTATGACGGTTATTTAACAAGAAAAAAAGACGGCATCCATATACTAGGAGATAACAGTTACAGCCAAAAAATAGATATAATCAACAAGATTGCAAAACCAGATGGAAATCCATATGTTGGTTTCGATAATAGTCAAGAATATACGGATATGGATTGTTACAGACCTGAACTTTGATTTGATAAGATATCTCTTAAATGAGATATCTTATTTTTTATTTATTTTTTTACATATAAATACAGCAATATTTAAGGAGATTTTTATGCAATATAAAAAATTACTCAAACTTGGCGTTATAACAGCAGGCATCACACTTACAACAGCACTTTTAATTGGTTGTAGTAATGTGCCCATTGCTGATACAACTCAAACAATTCATGTATCGCCATCTAGTTATGTAGAAGAACCTATTATATCACAAAGCGATACAACTTTGGAGTCCACTACAGAAGTTGACACCGATATACAAACGCCAACTGATGAAGTTGACACTAACGATAATTTGGCGAATTTAACACAGGTAACAGTTAAAAGAGTAGTGGACGGAGACACTTATGTAGTCTCATTAAATGGCGAAGATACTAAAATTCGTCTTATTGGAGTGGATACTCCTGAATCCGTTGCTCCTGATAGTTATTTGGAGCAGTCCGGTAAAGAAAATACCAAAGAAGGCAAAGATATTTCAGATATTATGAAAGATAAACTCCCTGAAGGTACAACTCTTTACTTGGAATTCGATGTAAATATGTATGATAAGTATGACCGTGTACTTGCTTATGCTTACTTTGAAGATGGCGAGATGGTACAGGAATATTTACTTAATAATGGATATGCCAAGGTAATGACAATAGAGCCTAATGTAGCATATTCAGACAGATTTGTAGCACTTGAACAAGCTGCTATGGACAATGGTGTAGGTATCTGGGAAGGATACGAAGATTTATTTGAAGAAAGGTAGATGACAATACTGAACAGAAATTAAATGAGACCTTAAAGAAAATAATTCCTTATCTTTGTGCTGGAAGTATAGAATTCAAAGATGAAGATTATAATTTTTGGAAATATGAATTATATTTTGACGATAATAAATGGTATCAAGCAGAGGGCAGCATTATTTATAATGAACCTGATGCAAAAGTTATTATAGAAGAAACTGAAGAACCTAATATAGAAGAAGACGCAGAAGAATTAGGATAAATAAGTTATGAGCGAACTTACAATCATAAAACCAAGACATGAAGTAACTGATATCTATTATACAAGAGAATTTAGATGGAAACACGATCCATCGTCCGGTTACAGCTTCCCTTGTGATAAAGATGGTAATTTATTACCTGGTACCATGGCGATTGCCAAAGAAAACTATGATTATGCCCTTAATAACGATAAAATAGACGATTTAGGCGTTGTTAAGACAGAATATACATATATGGCTCCTGCTATCGGAAAGTGCTCTTGTGGGTGCGAAAATGAGATAATAGACATATATATGGGAGCATTTGCCTGTGATAATTGCGGTCAATGGTATAATTTATCAGGACAAGCTCTAGAACCACCAGATAAATGGGACGATTATGGCGAATTAGAACCAGATTATTAATAAAATTTCAAATTAATATTAAAAGTCTACTCTACCGAGTAGGCTTTTTTGTATAGTAAATGGCAATGCTGATTTCTTACTTTCTATTAACCACTTTACTAACCACTCCTAACCACCTTTCGTCTTATCAAACATTTGTTCTTTTCACCTGGCATTTAACCGGGACGCTACTATCTATTCGTTTTATATCATAAGGACCAATAGGTCTATTTTTTTTATCTATTTTTACATATATTCATATGAAAGGAGTTATAATCATGAACGATAGACTTGAATTAGAACAAAGACTTACAGAATTAAAAAATTTAAGATCAGATATCGGCACATCTTGGTTTCCTAAACAGAGTGAAATTGACGCTCTGGATGAAGAAATCAGTCAGGTTGAGGATAATATCCAAGCATATGACTATTATGATATTTTAAATGAACGCACAGATGATACGGAACCAGAAATGGAAAATTAATATAGTTTCTTTGCAACGAAGGAAGATACCAAACTCGCTATTGAAACTATGAAACAATGCAAGATTTTTATAGATAATCTAATATTAGAAATTGAACAAGAAAAAGAGCAATCTAAAGAATCTGATGAAGATAAAGAATAATACTAAGGCTACAATTAAGTAGCCTTATTTTTTTGCATATTTTTTACATATATAAATACCAAATAAAAAGGAGATTTATATATGGAAAGACAACATATTACACAATTTGCAGAAAGTATCGCAAAAGAACTGCCGGCATATTTAGAGCAATCTGCTGAAGGCAAAAAAATACTTGAAAATAGCACAATTACTGTACAAAATGTGCTCAAAAACAATGTTACTTTAACAGGCATTCATTTTACACCAAAAGATTTTGAATCAGGAATAAAACCTATCGTTTATGTAGATGATTTTTATAAGGCATATAAGAATAATCAGATTACTAAAAAAGAAATATTAAGACAGATAAGCGATTGTTTATTAAATCAACCTGTTTTACCGCAAGAAAAACTGGCAGATTTAATATTTGATTATGAAAAAGCTAAATCACGTATTATACCTGTACTTTGCAACACAGAATTAAATACAGAAAGATTAAAAAATATTGTTCATCAGGAATTTGATGATTTATCTTGTATTTATAAAATCTTTTTACCATTTGGACCGAAAAATGCGTCCGTAACTGTTACTGAGCAATTCCTTAATAATTGGAATATTACAATAGAAGATATCCATAAACAAGCTATTGCTAATCTTGATAGATCTTGTTTTATGGAACAGATTGGCTGTTTTCTTAACTCTATATCTCATTCAAACATAGGCCAATTAGATGCTCCTATGTTTATTGTGTCTGCTCATAATAATTTACTTGGTGCGTCTTGTATTCTAAATACACAATTCATGAATGAAATAGCAGAAGGATTTGGTGAAGATTTTTATATTCTTCCGTCTTCAATTCATGAATGTATTGTTGTTCCTGAATCAGCCGTAACAAGCGTTGAAGATTTAAATAATATGATAACTTTTATTAATAAAGAAAGTGTTGAAGATGAAGAAATTTTATCAAATCACGCTTATGCTTACGACTCCGTATTAGAAAAAATTGTTGATGCAAGTGAACATGATTTAGGAGAATATCTCGAATAACCAAATTAACCTTTAAGTATATAGGGCGTCATTTGACACCCTATTTTATTGTTTATTTTCTCTTCATTAAAAAAATAATTATTTTTTACATATATCTAAAATATGTATTAAAAGGGGATATTATGTCGCAGATTATCATATATATCACAACTGAAAATATAAAACAGTATATCAATATTGTTCAGAAACTTGATTATGATATTGATATCAGCCCAAAAAATAATAAGCGTATTATGATTGACGGTAAGTCAGTAATGGGTATTTTATCATTAGATTTATCAAAACCTCTAGTTTTAACTGCCCATACATCTGAAAACAATATCTCCGATCTAAAAATCAGATTAAAGGATTATTTGGTTTAAGCTAAATAGAAAGGATTGAAGATGGAACATCAGAATAAACCACGATTATTGGTTGACAGCATCTTAGTAGAACCAGATGTTCAGCCATATTTATACAGATTAAAAAATGAAAAATGCGAAGTGTTCAAACATTCATTAAATGTCGCTTATTTGGTTGCAGAAATATGCTATTCCCAAATTGACACAGAAGAACACCTAAAACTCGATAAGAAAGAAGCAAACGATATCATAAGAGGTGCTTTGCTCCACGATATAGGCAAACTGTCTATACCATCTAAAATTCTCAATAAAAAAGAGAAACTTACTAAAAAGGAAATTGAACTTATCCGTAACCACCCATTAGCCGGCTACAACATGATAAAAGACAATGATTTTTTATCAGATACCGTGAAAGACATTGTTTTGCACCATCACGAAAAATTAGATGGTACAGGTTACCCTGATGGCCTTAAAAGGATAAAATCGGCAACCCAGATTGTTGCTTTTTGCGATATGTATGATGCTTTAACAGAAGCCCGTTCATACAGGCCTAAAAAGACAATATTTACAGCATATCAGATACTTAATAAAGAGTGCCTTGATTCTGATTTATTCTTATTATTGGCATCTTGTATAGACAGATAATTTTATTTTTTATTTTACATATATTATTAGAAGGTTATCGTTATCCTTTCGGGCCTGCAAGGATACATAGGGAAATATACCCGATGAATACCCTTAGATAACTAGAGAATTTGCTTATGAATGGTAACTGTCATCTAATAAATGGATTAACCGTATCTGCAATGGTATCATTAAATATTGATTTTATTGCAAATTACACACCAATTATAATCACTAATAAACCGGCAGCCATCGCTTTAATTGTGATGGGCGGTATTATTGGTTCTATATTCCCTGATATTGATAACATAAACAGCAATATGGGACAACTCTGTAAGCCATTTTCCACAATGATAAACAGCATACAGATGCTATTTGGAAAAACAGGTTCAAATCACAGAGGTATATTCCACGACATATTCTTATATGTTTTTGGTTTATTTTTTAGTCTCCTATATACACCTTATCTTACCGGGTTCTTTATTGGTGGTCTGTCTCATATCTTTTTAGACTCGTTTAATCCATCAGGAGTTCCATACATATTTGGCATAGGTAAATTCAGAATAGCTAAAGTTTTATCAGGTTCTGAAACATCTGTTAAGGTCTCGTGGCTGCTTGCCATCTTAATGCTTGTTTCCGGGCTGTCTTTATTCTTATACACGAAAAATATTGGTTTCTAATTTACAAAGGTAAATTAAATATATAAACAAAGGAGAAAACAAATGATTACTTTTTATGATGGACCTTTTATTAAGGATATTCTTTTAGAAGAAGGAGATTATGTCAATAATCTTAAAATCAAGAAGCTTATTCATCAGTTTTATTCAAATAACAAAGAAATAGTAGCTGATGGTGCATTTTTATTAATCACTTTTATTGATTCAGATAACCATTTCCAGAGTTTGAGAATTCACGATGCAAATAAAGACCTTCGTGATCATGTAAAAGCTGTTGGAAGTTCGTATTTCAAGCGTATGGCTGACTACCCTTTTAAAAGGACTAGCCCAATTAAGTGCATTTAAGGATAACATATGAGAATAACACCTAATATAAAATACAATAATATGCCTTGTTCTTTCGTTGGAACAGGCTCAGCTTATGAAGATGTATATAAAACACCTTTTACAGCACCACTTCCTGCTGGCTTACAAACTAATGGTTATCTTAGCTTGGAAGATGAAAATAAATATATCCGTAAATATCTCCCCATAGCAAAGAAAGTATATTATAAACGAGGCGAAAGGCCATTATTAAAGGATTTCCTTAAAGATAATGATAAAAGATGCTGTGTTTGTGTATATGGGCATTTCATATATGTAAATGGCAAAGATTACTGGTCGTTCTTCAGCAATGAAAATGACGCTATTGTGTGCATCTGGTACATTAAAGACGATCCATATGAAAATAAACAGCAATAACAGAATTATTCACAAAGAAAGCACCAGATAGAAATATTTCCTATCTGGTGTTATTTTTTACATTATTTTTTTTATTTTTTTATTTTACATATATAAATATTGAAATAATGGAGATCAAAAATGGCATTAAATAAAACTGGTGAAAAAATAAGTTGTGTGAAAATTCCATTAAGACATCTCGCTAAATGGCAGGAAGATGATTTAAAAAAACGCATGGATTGTGAAAGGCAAATTTACAATGCTATGCTTGGCAAAATGCTTAAAAGAATGAGACAAATGGAAAGCACACATACATACCGTGATTTAATCAGTAAAATAGATAATCTTTATACAGAAATTAGAGAACTTAAAAAATCAGATGATAAGGAATCTCTTAAACTTGTGAAAGAAAAAGAAAGAGAACTAAAGGCTCTTTATAAAGAAAAAAATGCTATTTTAAAAGATTATGGTTTTACACAATATGATTTCCTTGGCGAAATCGCAAACTTTAATTGTTTTAAAGAAAATATTAATTCCACTATGGCTCAACTTGGTGTTGCGATGCCATTATGGGAAAGTTTCGAATCAAGATATTATCCAAAAAAGTTGTCTAAAAAAGGCGAATTACCTATACCAAAATTTAAAACAGCTAAATTTAGAGATACATTAATGCTCGCTTCTGATAATAAATCAGGAATAAGGCTTACTGAAGATGAAAAAGATGGCAAAAGCGGTTATACGCTTATATTATCAAATAGACAAGCCACAAAAAAAGAAAACAAAATATTTATTCCAAATAAAGATTTAACTGATTATCAAAAAGAAGCATTAAATAATCGCATAAAGCGTGTAACTATAAAAGCTACACAGGTTAAAAATAAAACTAAATATATGCTTATTGTTTCTTATGTAGGTTTACCACCTATTACTTATAACAAAAATGGCAGTCAAAAACATAAATATGATAAAACCGGATTAGTTTCTATTTCTATTTATCAGAATACAATATGTGCCATAAATAATGACGAAATATTTATTGCGTCTTTGCTTCCTGATGATTATAAACAACTAGAAGAAAAAAAAGCAGAAACCGATAAAAAAATTACATATCTTAGATATGTAAATAACCGTCAAAACTATCATAAAGATGGAAGAATAAAAAGAGCCTATACAAGACCAAATGGACAAAAAATGCGTAAAAAATGGTATAGGTCAAACCATTATATGCAAGAAGTCCAAAATAAAAGTGAATTGTTCCGTATTGAAGGTATAAAAAAAGACTTAAAGCAATGGGATATTTGTAATTATATATTAGGTATGGGAAATAAATTTATCATGGAAGATGTGTCTTTCCTTAATCAAAAAGAAATATGGGATGACGAAGTAGGTAAAACACACACAGACGATGAATACAAATATCTCAAAGAAAAGAGAAAAATATCGCAAACCTCTGCTCCATCTGCTTTATTAACAAAAATTGATAATCGTTTAAAACAAATGGATATGGACGAAATTGAAAGAATTAAAGTCCCTGATAAATTTAAATGGTTTAAGCATGACACGGGTATTAGCGAAGCACCATTTAAAAAAATATTAACTGTGGAAGATGAAAAGATTCCACAAATAATATATAGAGCATTTTTACTTACACATATTAATAAAAAAAATAAAAACGATTTTTATGATGTAGAAGAATGCGAAAAAGATTTTCCATTATTAATGGAAAAATATAAGAACCTTGAAAAATAAATAATATAGGTTGAATTAGCAACCTTCCTTATGGAGAGATGGCACTAATCCGTAGGAAAAATGATAAAAGACCATTTTCAGTTTAATGCTCAACAAATGATAGCCATATTTACATCTCTTATGGCTACAGGGCATTTAGAAGGAAATACTATTTTATCAATATCTGTTAATTTAATATCTAATGTTGATTTGACCTTTTAGATATCTAATAAATAACAGATATCTAAAACGCTGGAATGAAAATGTTAAGACCTGCTACACTTTTAGATATCTAATAAATAACAGATATCTAAAACCTGGAGCATAAGTGCTATGGCAACTGTGCTCTTTTAGATATCTAATAAATAACAGATATCTAAAACTAAAATGATTATATTAAGACTGTTATAGCACTTTTAGATATCTAATGAATAACAGGTATCTAAAACTTCGAGACGCTACCAGATTTTAGATGGCTCCTTTTAGATACCTAATAAATAACAGACATCTAAAACAAAATCTTTCGCTTCGTCAATAGTTTTAAGCTTTTAGATATTTAATAAATAACCGATATCTAAAGCCGATAGAATAGATGTAATCAAATCCAGAGACTTTTAAATATATAATAAATAATAGATATCTAAAACTCGGCGGAGAAAGCAGTAGCAATATCAAAAAAATAAAAAAAAGGACAAACATCATGTTAGGTTTATTATTAGGCTTAGCCGTTTCATTTCAAATCCCATCAGCAAAGATTGATGTACCATTATATTATAGCCACGAGCAAAGCGTATGTGATGCTAAAAACTCCGCTTGCTTTTACAATTCATCAGAGAATAATGTGGATTTTCTATTAGATAATTGGATAATTGCAGACCATAGAACTCAGGACTTTAAGACATTATATAAAGTTGAAGCCGGAGATACTGCATATATCATCAATGATGACGGTAGCGTACTTAACCTTGAATGCATCGAAGTATGTGAGGGCACAGTAGATGAATATGGCTATATTTATGTTGATAATGATTATATGGAAAACAGATATGAAGATGTATATATAGCTTACACCTGTAAAAAACAAAAAGACAAAAGATTGATTACTTATTGGAAGGAAATAGAAGAATAATTTTATAAAATAAGACGAAACCACCTTTTCTCCTTTCTTCCATTTTTTCAAAAGCGAACAAATGTTTTGTAGGCAAAGTGTAGGCACAAGTTATGCACACACTCTGCAAAGCCCGTATTTACAAGGGTTTAAGGCTATGATATATGTATTCGAGCCCCGTCTATCGCTTCCCTAAAAATCCCCGTAAAATCAAGGTTTTCGGGGTTTTTTAATGCCTAAAAATAGTAGGCACAAGTAGGCACTAACCAATTTTATTAAGTTTTTGCCTAATTTTTTCACAATAGTCCCTGTCAGCAAAACTATAATGCTTAAGGTTAACCTCTATACTATGCCCAAGCATTTTGGCTCTCTCCGGGGCTTCAACGCCAAGTGGCACAAGTTTATAAGAGTTAAAATACATTCGTATAGCGTGGTTATTGGTTATTCCGTATCCAAATTTCTTACTAAGTCTGCGAAGAAACTGGCTATACTGGGTATGCCTAATCCAATCACCGTTCTCATTACAAAATACCCATTCAGATTTAATCCCAAATTGTTGTTGTTTTTCAAATAATTCTTGCAATAATTCACAAACATTATCTGTTAAAGGAACATACCTGCCACCTAATGAGCCATTTTTCTCATTTTTTGTGTGATCAACATATCCAAAACCATCGCCGTCTTTTTCTTCTAACTGCTGAGCATGAACATGTATATATTTCTCATTAAAATTAACATCTTCTTTTTTAAGTGAACACAGCTCGCCGATTCTTAAACCTGTAACGGTCGCCAAAATAAACATATAGCCGGTAGTGTAAATTTTACCTTTCCCAAACCACATTTCAATGCGTTTTTGTATCTCATCTGCCATAGTTTTTATTTCTTCTTCACTAAAAGCCTTTTCTTTCGCATCCTTTTTCCCATAATCAAGTAAATCTGAGAAATTAGTTGATGCAAATTTATTGCTCTTGCGAAGAAAATTGTACTCAAGTATGTCGTGATCTGCAGCATAATCAAAAATTAAATTAAGTATTCGCTTAAAATGGTCATTGAATGACTTATGAGACAGTTTCTTACCCGTTTTGCTATAAATATCATTTAATTCGTCTATAATATAATCATAAAGTTTATTTTGTGTTATAGACTGTGTATCCATTTTAGCAAACTCGGGTGTAATAAAACGGTTATAATCCTGAGTTAATCTCAAAATAGTATTACTTTTTGAAATATCAGCTTTATTATTGCTCACGCCTTTGGCTTTCTTTTTTGCATCAATTGCCAAAGAGTAAATATTTTGCACGCTAAAATCAGTAATATAATTGCCGTCCTCTGAATAGTAGTCGTAAAGTTTTAAGTACACCTCATCAACAGTTTTTGCTCTAACAGTTGTTTTATCCGGTAAATAGGTCTTAAAATATTTCCCATTAGGCGTTACCATTCTTGGTTTACCATCTTTAGTAACATGTTTTTGTTTCGCATATTCAATTTTCAAAGTTCTTTGTTTGTTCGATAAATCCCTCATTATTGTTTCAAAGGTAGTTTCGTCTACGCCCATTATATCAAAACTTTCCCTTGATAGCGAAATTTTTTTAATAGTTTCTTCAGTCTTTTTAAGTTCTTCTTTTATTCCCATCTCCAAATCCTCTCTGTAATCGTTTGGACGATATATGTGAAATAAAAAAATAAAAAACGATACCGAAACATATGTTCCTCTATCAAAGCCTATTTTCCAGCATATTTTTTCAGTAGTTTTTTAACATATATAAATATGATGAAAAACAAAATAAAGCATATAAAAAGGAGAAAGTTATGCCAAGATATACAGAAGATAATATTTTTGATGAAATCCCATCAGAACTTTACAATTTAAAAGAAAACTACCAACTTATTTTAGATGAAAAGCTGTTTATTTTTAATGCAATGCACGAACAAAGAATTCCTATTTGCAGATATACAGTTAATAAATTATACAAAGCATACCATTTAGCAGCCAGAAACAATGATTTTGAAACTGCTAATAATATTTTTACAGATTATCTTACAAATTATTGGAATAATTTCAAAACTCCAATGAAACCAGCTGACGAAGATATTCAGAGAAATCAAAGCATTTTAGAAGAATTATTCCAAAGAGACAAACGATTCCACGGTAGAATCCCAAATATCGTTAATCATATTGCCTTTGTCTATACTATGTTTGAAAAGACAAAAACACAAGACTTCTCTCATAAAGATTTTGTAGATAGATTTAATCTTCGTGCTGCAAAATATATGAGAGATACCAATATCCCTGAAAATGACAGAGTATTATTTTACTTAACATTTACCCCTGATGAATGTATTTCTTTAGCAGATAACCCAAATATTGCTTTTTATACAGCCGATTTATTATATGACGCATATTTCAAAGATAATAAAAAAGCATTAAAAACTGCTTCATGGATTGTAAATCATATCGAAACTAACGATAGTTTAATCCACAAATTATGCAAAAACTATGATGACATTGACCTTCAAGATACAACCACAGTCGATGGATTAAAGGCAGAACTTGATAAATTAGACTCTTTACCTGAAATTAAACGACTTGAAAAAAGGTACAAAAAACCTGGATTTAAGTTCAAAAATGTAGTTTGTGAACTTAAAGATGTTAATGTTCAAACAGTTGATGACAAATATACAGCATATATAATGGATGCTACCGATGTAAGACAAGTAACCCTTGGGCAATCAACATTTTGTTGCCAAAAGTTAGATGATGCAGGTGAATCTGCTATGATGCATGGTCTTCTCAATCCTAAGGCTGGTTTCTTCATTATTGAAGATAAAAGAACAAAAGAAATCAAAGCACAGGCAGAGATATGGGAAGATAATGAAAATACTTTAGTTTTTGATAATATTGAATTTGCAAATGATGCAGATATATCTGTTTACACTTCAATATTAGCCAAATATCTTCAAAATAGTTCATATAAGACTGTAATTATGGGTGCTGGATATAATGGGTTGACACAATACGCTAATTTTCAATCAGCTGGTCCTAGAAAGCCATCTGTAACACCTTATGAAGTATATGTCATTTCTTACGAAGAAGGCTCTGAAGCCCCTATATTTGAATCAGAGGAAGAAGCAAGAAAAGCCTTGGAATCCGGCGAGGTTACTTATTTCGATTATGTATATTGCGACTCTGAAAATGAAAGCTACTATATGAAAAAAGATGGCATAGTATGTAAGGAATTATTAACAAATAAAGATGTATATGTAAATTCATTACTTGCCTATGTCAGCGATTCTCTCCCATTACAAATGAGAAAAGACATTATTGACTGTAATTCAAATATTATTTATTATAATCCTGAATACAATATTAGCTCGATAATGTCGCTTATTGATAAAACGACTAATCATTTTGAAAAAGAATGTTCTTTATCAGATTTTGAAGATGCGTTAGACAATTATCTCAATAATATTAGCACAGATGATTATGAAACAATTCCAAGTAATTTAGTATCAGAATTTCGCTCAGCATTCTTAAGTGCCGTAAGTTATTATCTTAACCACGACCATATTATGTTATTTGGTGTAACTGATTACAGTTTGTATGAAAGAGACCATAATAATTTAGATTATGATGATGAAGATTATGATGATGACTATGACGAAGATGATGAAGATTATGATGAAAATTACGATTAAATCAGGAGAATAAAATGAGAATACCTCTTTTACCTTTCAAAAAAGATCCTTGGACAGCAGCATTTATGGTTTATCCTACGCATGTACTTAAAAATGTAAAATTAGGGTTTATTCCTAATTTATTAGATACAATACAACAATATGAAGATTTCAGGAACACAAATCCCAATCTATCTAATATCATTTTAGTGGATAATGATAATAAGGAATATGAACTTACATTTGAATATGATGGAGATTTCCACCCGTATGACTGTTCATATGGCGGAACAATCCATTTCGATGATATGCCAATAAAACCTGAAAATCTTAATAAAATTATCTTGAATATTGATAATTGTATTACAGACAGAGCAGTTATCGAATTCTATTCACCGGATAGCGAAGGCTCTAAAATGTATTCTCATAAACTCTTTTTAGACTGTACAGAAATACACGATGATAAAGAAAAAGTAGATTTTAAGGCTGAAAACTATATGCCTGTTACAGATTATCATTCAAAGAAAGCACAGTTCCAAAAAGAACATAAAAAAGAAATCAAAAAGGCCCAGAAAAAGGTCCAGAAACAAATAAAAGAATATCAAAAAACAGGGCACATAGAAGAACTTGGCATATAAATAAACCCACATAATGTGGGTTTATTTATTTATCAGGAAATCTTTTAATGCATTTTCTTCAAATGGTGTAAATTTGCTGTATAAAATATGACAATGTGGATCATCTATTGTCTGTAAATCTTTTTGATACTGACTTAAATGTACAGTAACCAACACCAATTTCTTCTGCGTTTCGCTAAATTCTTTCAAATATTTAATTAAATTGTGTAAATCCTGCCCCACAATATCAGCATCTAATCGCTTTTTACCAAGGTCTATACCGTATCTTTTTTGTGATACACCTAACTGCACTTTGGCTAATGCCAACTTATTAACACATTTAGGGTTTTCTATATCAATACGCTTATCCCTTAAAAACTCATTAAATTGTTCTTTTATAGCAAATCTTTCTTTTGAAGAGTTAATATCCCTTTTATCAAAGATACATTTGCCATTATCAAATAAAATAAAGGCTAAATCACCCGTTTTGGCGTGCTTATCAATGGATTTCCCCAATACAAACAATGAATTTTCATATATCAGCATATTGTCAATCTTATAATCTTTTCCCGTTTCTAACATAATAAACCTCCTTAAATAACATCATTACATTTAGTGCTTACATCATCTCTTGTGATTGTAAACTGTTCTTTTTTATCTTTAATATACTGTACTCTTAAGGCATGTCTGTTTATACTTTCATCTATAATATTTCTAACCGTTCTGGCATTACCCCAAGACGGTAAATCTTTTTCTTTAGTAAGTCTTACTGATATTGCGTCCATAGCATCTGCTGTTAATACTAAATCCTGCTCAGATGCCATCTTAAAAGCAATTTCAGTTAATTCTGTTGCATTATAATCAGGAAACTCTATATAAGTCTTTATTCTTGAACGAAATCCCGGGTTAGAATCAAGTAAACCTTTCATTTCTTTTGGATATCCCGCTAAAATACAAACAAACTTATCTCTGTTATCTTCCATTTCTTTTATAAGTGTTGCTACAGCCTGATTACCCTGCACATCACCATCAATAGCAAGTGCATATGCTTCATCAATAAATAACACACCACCATAAGCCTTTCTTATAAGAGCCTTGGTTTTAATGGCTGTATCTTCTGCATTACCTGATTTTAAGAAATTACCGTCAATCTCAATAATCTTGTTATATTTAATAAGTTTATATTTATACAACATACCTGTAATAATTCTGGCAACAGTTGTTTTACCCGTTCCGGCATTACCAAAAAATACCATATGCCCAACTTCATAGCCTTTTTTATGCTGTTGTTTTATCTCAAAATTAATTCTTGCCCATAAACTGTTAACTTCTGTTTTAACTTTATTTAGGCCAATAAGAGAGTCTAATTCCGCTTTAGGATCCATAGCACCTTTTTTAGTGGCTTTTTCTAATACAGACCTTGGAATAACTCTTTCCATATCAGCCAATTTTTGCATCTCAATTTCTTTTCGGCTGGTAGAGTCTATATTAAACAAATTAAGTTTCTTCTTTACGCCGAATTCATCATATTCATATTTAAGTCTTAATCTGTTTCTTAAAGCATTTAAGGCCAATGCAATTATTACAAGCATTACCCCTATAATACACGCAATAATTGTATATTCAGCCATGCTTAAGCCTAATACAAATCTTCTTGCATAAAACTTAAAAAATACAGGTGAAACAAAACAAACAATGGCCGCTAAAGAACACCCATATATAGAAAACATAATAGCCTTAATTGTTGCTTTACTCATTCAAACCTCCTAGTAAAATATAATAATATTCATTTATCTTATCTATAATCCCATCAATCTGTACTAAAGGGTTATTATCCGGATGAAACATTTTAAGCATCTTTGCTCTGTATTCTTTTAACTGTGCTTTTGTATATTCTCCATCAATTAAATAAAATCCCTTTGCCTTTAATAACTCGTCATTGTCGGCACTTTTGGCATTCTCAAGTTTATAATTATATTCATTTATCTTTTTATGATTAAGTTCAATAATTGAATGTTCTAAAATCTGTATTTTATAAGGCAAAGACACAAATATATCCGCATCATCTTCTTCAACAGGTACTTTGAATTTACCCATATCAATATCATCAATTCTGATATTTGGAGTATCAAATCTAAATGATGCGTAAACCCTGCAGTTGATCTCGTCTTTAACACGGTTTTTAGTATGAATCGAAAAAGACTCATCAGCCAGTTCCATAACATCAAAGATATTTCTATCAGACTCTCTACCAAGTAAAATAAGCCCTAATGTTTCATCAATCTGAAGATTTTTATATTCAAGCGTAGGCCTAAAATGCGAAAACAATTTATCATTCGTTAAATAATACCCATACGCTTTTTCTACATCGGATGTGTCTATATTCTTTAATTGCTTAATTACTGCTTTAGGCAATATCTTTGCACAACTTTGGCAAATTATTCCATTTCTGGTTTTATAGCCTTTATTGATTTTTTCACAAATAATACAAGTTTCCATAGATATATATGTAAAATATATTTTTTTGTTTATTTTTTACATATATTGATATAGAAATAACCAGACTTTTAGAAGAAAGGTAAATAATTATGACAAGAGAAGAATACATTAAAATTTCAAAGAAACTAAGCCCTGAAATGAAAGAATTATTAGTTATTGCAGAAAATTCAAAACAGGTAGAAAAAGTTCTTGGTAAAAAGGAATTAGAAGCCGTAAATAAGGTTAAAGCTCAAATTGAGCCACCAAAAGAAATTAAGAAAATCAAGCTTCTTGAACAAGAAACCAATAAGCCTGTGCATTATGATGTTGAATTATTAAAAGCCGGCGTTGGAACTAACGACCTTTCATATTTATATAATCTCAATATGGAAAGAGATGTTGCTATTGTTATGAGTGATGTAACAGCATATGCAAAAGAACATAACCTTTCACAGCCGGAGTTTAGAAAAATCGGTGCCGATATCTTAAATAATTACAGAAGAAATTATTTTAGAAAAGAAATCAGAGAAATTGCTGAAGAGCAGGATTTTGTAAGAATGAACCCTGAAATATATAAATCACAAGAAGAACTCATGTATGATGAAAAAAAATATACAGAAAATGAGCAGGAAGAAGAAAATGATGAGTTTTCATTCTTCCATAATCCATTTGATTTATGGCAGCAATCATAAATAAATGCAATAATTATTCTTTTTCAATTTTTATTTTACATATATAATGTAGATAATAGTTCATAAGAAGGAGAACCTCAAATGAATAAAAATATCGCAAATCTTCCATTATATTTTACAGATATTGAAAAAGAAGCATTTATAAATATTTATAATTCTTTATCTGGGCACCAAAATCTACTTGGAATTATTCCCCCAACTCAAGGTTATAAGGTAGCCTATATAGTTATTGAAAACAATATAATCAGCAATGATATTACTTTGTTAGTTGATAAATTATCATCTAATAATGTCTTTTTGTTAGAGTTTATTACTCTTGATGAAATAGATACAAAGGAGCATGATTTTTATGCCTTCAAATAAACCATATCAGCATAAGAATATTATTTTTGATTCGTCAGTTAATACATATTTGCTTAAAAATAACGAATCTTTTAATAGATTAAAACAAATATATGATCAGAAAATACCATATGTTTCTGATGATTACCATGTTTTAATTTTATGTTTTGAAAGATTATATAAGGGAGTATATAAAGAATTACAAGAAATGGGAGCACCTATTGCATATATTTCTGATAACGAATTAAGATATGGTATTAAAAATAATAAAGGTGAACATAAACACCCTCATTTCTTTAGAGTATATGCGTCTAATATAAACCGTATTATCCCTTTAGCTGATAACACGGAAAATTATTGTAACATTCTATCAACTATAACAGAAAAATTTCAACCCATATATACGCCAAGCAGATTTGAAGAAAATATACCATTCGAAGAATTTCAAAAAGATTTCCGAAGATTTGAAACCCAAACTTACAGACTTTATAAAGGGTTAGAAGAATGCAAAGAAAAATATAAAAAGCCCACAATAGAAGAAATAGATGACTATGATGATTGGAGTTAAAATGAGATTTTATTAAGGGAAATAAAATGATTACAAAAAATGATCTGCAAATTTCAGAACCGATTATAAAGCCTATAATACCAAATATAAGCAAGGCAGTTATTAGAAATATTAAAGGCAATAGCGATAATATGTATGTTTTTAAATCATTATTGTCTAAAAATAATCGTACTGAATATATATTGGAAGTTAATAATAAAACACAATATCAATGCACAAGCCTTATTGATGGTATTAATAAGGTTCTTACGATTGAAAATGATATGGAAAGAATAAATGTTTTAGAAAAATTAGATAAGGAGAAATATATGGACAGTAAAATATATAAAGCAATGATTATAAATTTTAACAATAAAGGTGATTTCCTTGGAAAAGCAGTTTTATGCCAGGACTTTTCTACTGCAGTAGATGCTCTAAATGAAGCAAATACTCATAAATGTAGTCAATATGACATTATCCAGATAAAAGAATATGATGCATCTAAAAGCAATATAATGGCATTTGATGATAAAAAAGATACCGGCACTTTAGTATATCGTGATGCAAGTACCGCTATTTTCGCTATGAAAGCTGAATTCCAAATCTTATGCAATAATTATGATGACTTTGAAGGCACTATGAGTTATTATCTTGATTGCCTTAAGGATAAATCCTTTGAAGATTTACGATTTAATGAAATTGTAGATTATTTAACTGATAAAGAATTAAATGATTTGTTGGCCGAATATGGCGATGATGAATTCTTTTATTACAAAGACGGCGAAGCTATAAGTGCCAATGAAGATTTAGATAAATAATTTATTTTTTCTTTTATTTTTTATTTCACATATATTAAAATAAAGGTAACCTTATAATATATGAGAGGTAATATAAATGAAAGAAGATATTTATATCCCCGAATGCCTAAAAGAAAGCATCGATAATTATTTGAAAAACCAAGACACTTCACTTTGGGATTGCTATTATTGTGAACTGCAAACAGATATAAATGTTGCAGAAGTTGAGGGAATGATCACGAGCGAACAAGCTTGGACATTAAGAGAAGAGTTTCTAGGTCTGAAGAAAGGACAATAATAAAATGATAGATTTTACATATTGCCAAAAAACCGGAAAAACATATGAAGGAGCAAATGGAAATAAAATTTGTATCAAATTTAATAATGAATTATATATGCTTAAATTCCCGGCTATCCCTAGTAAAAATAAAGAAATGAGTTACACAAATAGCTGCATTTCTGAATATTTAGGTTGCCAAATATATGAAAGTATTGGCATACCTGTTCAAAAGACAATATTAGGCACATATACAAAAGATAACAAAACAAAAGTTGTTGTTGCTTGTGGTGATTTAGAAAAAGACGGTTACGACTTAAAAAACTTTGCTTCATTAAAAAATACTATCATAGACAGCGAACATAATGGCTATGGCACAGAATTACAAGATATACTTGATAGTATAGATAAGCAGCAAAATATAGATGTCTTATCACTTAAAGAACGATTCTGGGATATGTTTATTGTAGATGCTTTTATCGGTAATTTCGATAGACATAATGACAATTGGGGTTTTTTATATAATAAGGAAACCGATATGAGCAAATTAGCCCCGGTATATGACTGTGGTTCATGTTTATATCCACAAGCTGATAAAGAATTGATAACAAAAATACTAAACTCTGATATGGAAAAGCACAACAGAGTTTATAATTTCCCTACTTCTGCCATTAAAATAGATGATAAAAAGATCAATTATCGAGATTATTTACTATCTACAGATGATAAAGATTGCCTAAATAGTTTAATAAAGATTTATCCTCAAATTCATTTAGATAATATTTTTAATATTATAGATAATACCGAATGTTTGGATAATTTACAAAAAGATTTCTATAAAACTATGTTAACAGAAAGATATAATTTAATTATAGAACCTTCTTACAAAAGAGCCTATGATTTAATCCACAATAAAACAAACAACATAGAAGACGATAATTTGGATTTAGATTAAAAGGAGAATGCTTATGAAAAGTGTAAACGACATTAGAACATTATGTTATAACCTTTATATTATGGATTGGAAGAAAGACCATAATATTACTATTGATGATGAAGTCGCAGCAATGAAAGCATATTTAAAAGAATATCCACCAGAATGTTTTACAGAGGCAAATCCGCCTGAACTTACATTTGATGAATATTTAATGGAAAGGGGATTTAATGGTGAGATTTATGCTTGTTATGAAGAATTTCTTGATAATGAGTATTGCGATGAAGAATATATAGAAAGTCTCTTAACTGGTATCTCCGGCAAATATCTAAAACAATATAAAGAAGACAATGCTGTTTTACAAGAAGAACATGAAAGAACCATTGAACTTATAAGAGGTTTGGATGGACTTGATTATGAATAAAAATATAAAAAGTAAAGCCTATGGGCTTTATTTTTTTGTTTTAATTTTACATATATATCCAAGGAGAACAAATTATGAGTAAATTTTGTCCAATCTTAAATGAAAAGGTAGTTTATCTTGAATGCTTGGAATGTGAAGACAAAGAGTGTGAAACACTTAAAGAACCCGAACAATCAGAAGAAGATGTAGAAAAGGAGTAATAATATGAATATTGAAAAAGTAATTGAAGAAGTAAAAGAAGCCAGAAAGGGCCCAGATAAGCCTTATATTTTTGATGAAAACGGTAATGTAGCTGAAGATATGTATTTATATGACATTCTTCCACTATTAGACCAGTTAAAGCAATTTGAAAGACCAATGCCATATGATTCTTTTGAAGAAGCTTTGGATTATGCTTATGAAAATGGCCCATTAAAGGCACATGATAACACTTATAATTATTTATGCAATATCTCAAATAATATTGAATATATAAGTCTCCCTGATGACAATATCGCAATATTTCGTGTTCATTTAAAGGGTGATATCAGAGGCGATTATTCAACACCTGTTTGTGTGGACTTAAAAGGTCATCCATCTTTTGTTGGCATTCTTTGTGAAGAATGTAATACTTTTGAAACAAAAGAAATTAATGACGAATATACCGCACAAATCGATGCACTTTCTTCTAGTATATCTATTGTAAATAAAGAGGGTGAAGAATTTTGTACGAGCCCTGAGAATGAAAGAGATGAACTTATTAGAGAAATAAAAGAAAATTTAGCTGTGGAAGAAGAAATAGAACAATAAAACCAATTTATAATATCAAATAATATTTATTATAAAGAGTGCTATTCAAGCACTCTTTTTTATACTTTTTTATTTTACATATATACATAACAATAAATATTTCTATCAAAAAGGAGAAATAATATGGACAATCTTAAATGCAGCAAATGCAAAAATGCAGTAATATGTAAATTCAAGGATGAACTTGATAGAGTTGAAGAACAATTTCCTTTTATTGAGAGTTTTACCTGTAAGTTTTATGAAGCACAGGTTAAAAAGCCAAAGGTAGAAACGACAGCTGAAACACCGGCAGTAAAAACAGAAACGCCTAAAACTAGAGGTCCTAGGAAGAAAAAGATAGAAGAAACTGTCGAAACTCCCATAAAGGAAACCAAACCAGAGCCTAAAAAAGATACAAAACCAAAAACTGACAATAAAAAGCCTAGCGAAGATTTTAAGGGGCTTCCGATCGAGAGCGTAGGTTTTAAATCAAATGTGTCTAAAGCGTTAGTAGACGCCGATATACATATTGTAGCTGATTTATATGATAAAAAGAAAACTAAAGCCTTACCAAAGACAATAATTGATGAAGTAAACTATAAATTACTTATCTTTAATCAGCCACAAATCTAATACTTTTATAAAAAAGTCATATTTTTTATAAAAAAGTCATATTTTTTATAAAAAAGTCATATTCTTATAAAAAAGGTAAAATTTTTTATAAAAAGTTATTGACAAATAACGAACAAATGTTTAGAATATAAAATGTGATTAGGGCAATATATATGTTTTATACTTGGTAAGAAAATTAAGTTTCCGGTCAAAAGCGACTAAGGAATGCTTACATGAGTAAAAAGATACATATATGAAAAGCACATAGCTGCCAAGTAGTATTACTCATAAAACAATCTTCAAAGTTAATCGTTTGTTTATAAAAAACCTTCTTATGTTAAGACAAATAGACACTCTCACGAGTGTCTATTTTTTTTGATTGTTTTTACATATATAAACAACAAAAATAAAAAGGAGATTTTTTATGAAAATTAGAAATTCAAGTATTTTGAAAGATTTATGTAACAAATCTAATCTGGCTTTTTATTATCAGGAAGGTTCTAATGATACTCTGCATTATATAGAAAACTCTGATTATGAGACACTTGATGATGCTACTTGTCATGGATTTACTATTCATGCTTTTAATCTATCTGATAATAAATTGAAAGAAATTGATAAAAATCCATTAGATTACATAGACAAATACCCTATGTACGGCAGAGAAAAAATTTTTCATGATCTGTCTGCTGAAGAAATTAGTGATTGTCTTTTCTTTGTATATGGAGTCAAAGATGCTGCATTCGATACTATGTCTTTAGTAAGACCATCATCAAACGAAGTATGGTCTTTATGCAGAGATAACGATGTAGAAATTTTTGCCATATATGATCCGCAAAAAGAACTCGAAAAAGAACTAACAATGGAATTAGAACCTGATTATTCAGATATGTTAGAAACCCCGACACAGCCAAAAGAAACCACAGCAGATAAATACCATAAAAGATTACAGGCATTAAAACAATTGGATATTTCTGATAATCAAAATAATGATGATTATAGTTTAGATTATTAAAAGGAGAATGCTTATGGATTATTTTGAACAATTTAAAGATTTTGAATTATTTAACAATGAAAACCTTGGACGGATCAGAACACTCCAAGATGAAAAAGGTGAAACCTATTTTTTCGCAAATGATATCTGTGAATGCCTTGGTTACGAAAAATCACATTATGCCCACAGAATTAACGAACACACCGATCCAGATGACCGCAAAGCCCTAAAATACAAGGCTTCGCCGGAATCCGGCAAAGCCGAATTCTTTGGTAAAAATGATTTTACGGATAAAATTTTCGTCAATGAAGCTGGTATGTATCAGATGATTTTTGAATCCAATTTACCTAAAGCAAAAGAGTTCAAATCCTGGATTACCCACGAAGTAATTCCGGCTATTAGAGAACATGGTGGTTACATTTATGGTCAGGAAAAATTAAATGATATTGACAAGGAAATCATTACCACTAAAATTAAACAACTTAAGCAGCAGGTTGCTCTTCTTAATAAGGAAAAAAGAGAACTCATTCACGACAGAGCTGTTCTTAAACAGAACAAAAAGAAATTAAACGAATATCTCATCAGGTCAGATGAAGATTATGAACATGCTTTAGCACAAAATACTGAGTTATCTAATGAATTATATAACTTAAAGCACCCTGAGATTAAAGAAGAATTAAAAGCCAGAATTAAAGAAGAAAATGAAACCTATCATAATAGTGAGTTTACAGTCGATAGTAATGGCTTTAGGGTTACTGCTAAAAAGCAACAAGAAAAAACCAAAACATTTACGATACCTGTATCCTGGGAAGTATATGACACCATTAAAGTAGATGCAAATACTCTTGAAGAGGCTTTAGAATGGGCAAATGAACATATTGATGAAATCCCACTTGGAACAACCCCGGAATATGTTGATTGTTCTTATCAGATAGCTGATTATGCTCTTACCGAATCAATGAACCAGGATTTAATTGAAAAAGATGAAATTGATTTATAAAAAGGAGAATACTTATGGAAATTATAATTAATGGTAACAAAGATGAAATCGCCACCCCAACTCTTGTTAGAATGTGTACAGATATTTGTGATAAAATACTTAAGGAAAGCAAAACAAATAACACTTTTGATTATTTCACTTACAATGATGCACTAATTTTATTAAAATGTGCTAATTGTACATCTGTATATAAGGATTACCTAATTAAAGGAGCTAAAACTTCAGCCACAAAACCAGAATATACAAATCTAATGATTAAAAGTTTTATTAAAGGTACAAATGGTGATTTAAGTTTATTTAATGATGTTTTAACTGAAGCAGATTTGGAAACAGATTCAAAAGTAGATTTAGGCGAAAAATTCTATAATTATTATACTGTGCGTGATGCTATTGAAGATTATTTAATGGGCGAAAAAATAGCCGGATATATAACCGCAGATGATGTTAGCAAAACCCTTGATGACTTTGATGAATGGTGCAAAACTGCCGAAGATGGCGACGAATACTTTTTAGATGGAATTCCATATACACTTTGGGAAGAAGATCCTGAATTAGAAAAAGATGAATAATTAAAAATAACACTAATATAAAAAACCACCCCTAGCCGGGTGGTTCTTTATGTTGTGGCTATATGTGTTATCCCCTTTTCATTAGAAGACTATCTAATTATATCATATTATCTTGTAGTAAACCATATATAATAATAAATAAAACTAAATACAGCAAACAAAATACCAAATATTGAACATTTATTATAAAGTTTACTAATTTGTTTCTTTTCTAATACCGTTATTCTCTTACTTTTCCTTTCTTTACTACCAAAATATAACTTAACTGTACATATAAAGAATAATACTCCGCATATCAACGCCATAAGTACAGCCAATAACATCACTATGTACTTCATTTATCATCTCCTAAATTTCATCACTTTCGAATTGTTTTAAGTATTCTTCTGCATCAATACTCTCATTGTCTTTTATCGGATCATCTCTTATTATCTCCTTGCCGTTAATAATTATATCTGTTAAGTCTTCTGCCAACCTTTCAGAATCATAGGCTACTCTGTTCCCATACCAAGTTCCATACCTTGAATTTATCTCATTAGACAATTTAATCGCTTTAGCTGCTTTTGAAAATTTCATCAAATTCTTTGTATAATCATCTAACAAGGCATCGGTACATTTAATACCATTTGGAATATAATCTTTTTTATCAAGACCGTCTGGAACAAAAATACGATGCTGGCTATCAATTTCAGGAATATATTTATCAAGCCAATCATTCTTATCCTTTAATGGAGACTGTCCATCCTTATCAGGTATTACACATGATAAAACAAATACTTCAATCTCATTTTCATCAATAATCTTCTTTATGGCATCAACTACTTTTGTATGAGGTTTCAAAGTACCAAAATAGTGTGGGGTATATAAAATTTCATCTAATTTCTTTTTGAAGAAATCAGCCTTATAACATTCTTCAATATGTTCAACAGTAATATTGATATTTCTCCACTCAGCAAGTGTACCGTCCATATCGACAAATAATCTGGGTTTGTTCATATAAAAATCTCCGTTTCAAAGTCAGTATCTTTATATGTGAAAAATAAAAATATTTTCAGCGACAGAAACTGACATTAAAACAAAAAGACAAAAACACTAATTATTTGTTTCTTACCAAACAAAAATTAAAAAGTATAATAAGGAATAATATACTATTCTTTTTCTGCCCGACTATCCCCTATTCTAAATATAATCAAATATAGCCATATATCGACTGTCTTTTCGCAATTTAACAGCCGTAATATGTCTTTCTTTTGCATACAAAAATTATTATTCGCTACTTTCTATTCATTTTTTTACATATAACCATATCAAATATCAGAAAGGACAAATTATATGAAAAATGTTAAATGGCGTTCTATTAGTTCGCATAGAGATGAAGTTCTAGACATACTTAAAAATGCCAAAACAATCTGTGTATTCGATACAGAAACAACCGGTCTTGAACCAGATGCAAAAATCATTCAGTTTTCTGCAATCAAATATACTATCTCACCTGATGGTAAATTTATGCCAATAGCATCTGTGGACACCTATATCAATCCCGAGATGATTCTTCCTGACATCATCACAGAACTTACAGGTATATCACAAGAGACAGTCAATAATGCACAAACTGAGGCAGAAGAAGTTAGTGAGATTATGAATATCTTAAATACATCAGATGTCTGGGCAGGTCAGAATGTAAAGTTCGATTTACTTAAAGTTCAAAATATGTGCAAGCGTACAAATTATCCGTATGTTGAAAAGCCATCTATTGACACACTTAAAATGGCAAGGCACTTAATTTCACTTGAAGATATCGAACCTGTTGCCAAAAAACTCGGGTTTAAGCGTGGTAATCACAAACTTGCAACAATTACCACATATTTATTCCCTGATTATAAGGCACAGTACCATAATTCAATGGAAGATGTAGGTGCGACGGCTAAATGTCTCGAAAAATTCATTGATATGTATAAGCATCTTGAATATGAAAAAGAACCAACTGAAATAGCAATGCCTAAATATGCTTACTTCTGGATTAACTCAAATAAACCATCAGATCAGCGTATCAGAATTTGTTTACCTGATGATAATAAAACAGCAATCTATTATGACGCTATGGAACATTATTGGACCTGTTTCTCAAATAAAGCCGATAAAGAGCGTTTTGATAATTTAGACAAGGCTTTTATCGAAAAGTGCGTTATAAACCGTTATGGGGCTAAATACGGCGTTGATACGATGGAAGATTTGACAAGAGAGATGCGTAAGGCTTATATGGAAAAACAAAAGAACCCAAACTATAAGCCATATTACCAAACCAAGCCAAAGCCACAAGCCCCGGCACCAGCACCTCAGCCGCAGCAGGAAGATAAAACAGACGATATAGACCTTTGGTAAGGAGGAATAATTATGGGAGAATGGTACGATTATAATATATTATTCGAAAACAGAAAGAAAAACATTGTAGAAGAAATGCTTAAATCAGGTTTCGCCAAATTTAAGAATGAACCAAACCATTCCATTACACTTGACTTACTTTCAATGGAAAATGAAACTAACCGCTCTGTTGTGCTTGATTTAATGAAAATGGGCGACAAAGCAGCAATAGACCATTATGGTGCAAGTGAAATCACAATTGGCAGCCAAACTATCCGATATGAAGATGGCACATCAGATAATATGTTATTATACTGTAGTAAATGGCAACCAAACAACGGCTTATGCTTTTGTTTATCAAGACTTTTCCCTAATGAAATGTTAGAAGTCAGAGAATACGCCCCATATTATGACAAAGACGCATTATTCTATGTCAAAAACAATCATTTCGTAAATAAGCAGGGTATTCCGCTTGCAAAAGATGAAAAAGGTACATTTTATATGCCGGGAGTTAAGTCTAAACAGGTAAGAACCAATCATGATGGTTCCTTTACAGTTTCATTCCCTATTGGCAGTACGCCAAATGATTTATGGGGACAGATTAATTTATCAAAAGATGATTGCATCTCTTGGAACGAGCGTTACCACCTTTATTTTACAAAGGAGACCATATCTGTTAAGTTTAAGCACGAAACTGTAGAAATGAGCACATCAAATTTTTTCGACAAATGCTCAGACGCTTATCTCGCTTATAAACATAAAATGGATCAGACCGTTACTATCCCCGCTGAATTCACTCATTATAGCTTATGTGGACAAGAAAGAAATCAATATTATGTAGTTAATATACCTTGCCCTGAAACAGTATCAGATAACCGTACATTATCTATTACAATACCAAAAGATAATATACCTAATAACCACGCTCTTATCAAAATAGGTGCATTTGGCAAAACAAGGAATGCCAGAGTAACAAAGAATGGCGAAATACAAACCATACAACTTACACACGGCAAGATAAAAGAATATTTTGTTGAGCAAACAGGTTATGAAGAACCAAGCATAAATGAGAGAATTGAAGCAGAAGAAAATACACAAGATGAAATAGAACTTTAATTTAAGGAGGATTTTAATATGACAGCAAAACTCGAAAATGCATTAAAAGATTATATGATGACAGGTATTTGCGAACAAGTTAAACATGAATATGAAGATGAAGATGATTTTGAACAAAAATATGGCAAAACAGATACGCTTCAAGAAATAGTTGATTTATATTCTTCTCTGAAATCAAAAGAAGATTACATTTATATGGCAAAATCTTTTATCGAAGCATATCCAGAAGAAACCAAAGAACTTTGTATTTTCTTCGATGTATCTTTAGGAGACATCGGTTTAATAGACGAGTATAGCAAAGCAGTTGTTGATATAATTAGAAATCAAATAATTGACAAACACCCTAAAAAACTAGATGAATTTGAACAAGCTGTGGCAGATATTATGGATTGTGCTACTGATAATAAAGAATTCCGTGATGAAATAATATTTGAATGGGCTGATGTTGAATTGGATGGTGATTTTGGTCTTCGTGGATATGGTGTTTATGTTGAAGTTGCAAAGAAATATCCTGAATTTAAAGATTTGGCAAAAAAGGATCTTATAAATAAGATAGAATCTCGTAGTTCAGATGAATGGTTTCAAATAGATTGGGGAGAAGATATCCATGATGTTAAAGCTGATGTTGATTATTTCGTAGAAATGTACAATCAACTGCAACAATGGCGAAGATATTTCAACATAGTATTTAATCTTGAGCAACTTAATCAGTCAGTAGTAAATTATATTGATTCTATAACAGACTTAGAACTCCCCAGAGATGAAGATATCATTGGTCTCTTACCTGAAGATATTTTTTTAACAATCTGTGATATTCGAAATTATGTTCCAGATTATCCAACAGAACAATTATAAAATAAATAATGTAAAGTAAAAATAAAGCACCCTTTTCTCTTAATTGAGAATTAGGTGCTTTTATTTAATTAAGCACATATTGTATTTCAGGTAGTCTGTCTTCTTTATCTCTTATTTTCATACAAGCTCTGAAGAGTTTTTCAACATCATCAGTCTGGTATGCAAGTTCATCAATCAGTATATACCCCCTAGGGTTCTTTTTCCATTTCTGCACTACTTTTACGAGGTCTTTTCTAACCCAATATGCCTTGTTCTCATACTTGCTAAAGAACTTGCATTGTTTACCAAGACATTCATGTTTTTTAATGGCATTCGAACTAAGATACCCCTTATGTCCCGGATTATGACAAAAGCCAAGAGCATTTTCTTTATTTGTATGGCCTACATACCATACAGTTTCATCTTTTGCCCTGACTTTTTTTACTTTCTCGGTTTTAATACTTTTTCTACTTCTTCCCATAAAACCTCCTATCCTAAAACTTCGCCAAGACTATACTCCTTTATCGTTTTATAATATTCATTTCGTACAATCTTTGTCTTAAAATCTTCAAGGTCTGCCGTAATAGGCAAATCAGTTTTTATAGTAACAAGCATCTTTGACAAAAAAGCATTTTCTCTGCCATACATTAAAGCAGTTAATGTATTGGACCTAAGGCCTTCATTTTTCCACTCAGCCACAAGTTCATCATATTCTCCATTTAAGAGTCTGTTATCAATCTCTTTATAAATATTCTCCAAAGTGCCATATAAAGCAATTAAGGTAGCAGCACTCTTTTGCCCAACATAGGCACAGCCCGGCACATTATCAGCTGTATCACCCACAAGAGCAAGATAATCTACAAAATGATCACTCTTAACCGGTGTTTTCGAATCATAAAAGTCTGAACATCTCAAAATCCTTGTATTTTTAGGACAATCCTTTGTAGCAGGGTAATAATCGTCTTCCTGAACAACAAACGGTTTCCACATAGTAGTATTCATTGATACAAGCTGGAAATAATCCTTATCCTTGCTGTAAACCACACAAGGTTCTACCTGCTCAAATTTCTTTACTAAAGAACCTGCAAAGTCATCTGCTTCATATCTGGTATGAATAAGTACATTTATGCCCCAGGAATTAAGAATATCTTCAAAACTCCTGAACTGTTCTTTTAATGGTTCCGGCTTTTCATCTCTTTGAGCCTTATATTCAGGATAAAAGTCCTTTCTGAAAGTATTACGGTTAGAGTCAAGCACAACCGCAATATACTCAGGCTTTTGCATTCTTATAATGTCCATAATGGCCTTAAGAGCACCCTTTAGAGCACCATTATATTTACTGTTTTCACCACGGCTTAACATTTCATAAAAAAGGGCTCTCTGGCTTTCTTCACGAAGATTTTTCATCTCCGGTGGCAAAGACGCATAATAATGTGTTGTAAGTAAACTAGAACCATCAATAATCAGAAACATAATTACCTCCTAGTCAAAGATACTTTCATCAAATTCATCGCTACCTGTAATTACACAAGAACCGCAAATCTTTACATCTTCACCCATATCAAGTCTGTTGGTATGAATATCGCCCTTAATCTTGATATCGCCATCTAAATCTACAAAGTCAGCAGACAGATTGCCTAAAATACCAATATTCTCGCCCTTAATAATGAGCGTATCACATTCAATATTGCCGATAATAACAGTATTTTCAAAGATATTGATTTCAGATCCTTTAATAACCTTACTCTCAACACGACTACCTAAAATTGATAATTTCTGGTTAGAATCAATAATGCCAAGATTGATTTTAGCATTCTCAATACACACACCATCTTCAATCTTAATAAAACTCTTATCTAACACTTCATCTTCACTAACTTTGTTTACCTTATCCACTTTCTTACCTTTCCCCTTACTAGGTTTTTCTTTAACAGGTTCTGCTTTTTCTTCTGGTTCTACCATAGGAACATCATCAAGCAGTTCTTCCACCTTTTTGTCATCGTCTGTTTCTTCATCAGTTTCGTCATCTGTTGAAACTGCCATATAATCATCTGTGTCAATAGAAGCGTAGTCATCATCGCTGCTATCAGAATAGATATCATCAGGCATTTCATCATAATCTTCATTTACACTTTCGATTACATTGTCATCAGATTCAACAACACTCGAAACATGAGAAATTCCTTCGAAAAAACTCATAATAAAATCTCCTTTCGGTTTTCTTTGTGGATATATGTAAAATAAAAAAAATAATTTTTGGGGCTCCTTGCGAAACGCAAACAACTGTTCGAATATGCATTATAATAATATATAGTGCATTTATAATTATAATTATAATAAAAGTTGCACTATATATAATTAAACGGATAACACATATCTATAATACTTTTAAAAATGCACACATATCTCTAAGAAATCTAGTAAACTAGATTTCTTGGAATTCTTAGTAAAGAAAATATGTATTCCAATCAAATCCATACAAAGACTAATAAAAGCAACACATAGACTAACCACTACTATAGACTAACTACTACTTATAGATTAATAAAGTCTTTGCAAAGAATAGTTATGTATGCGTATTTAATAACTCGCTATAATAAACTGCATACATAAAAAATTTATGCAATGACTAATAAATATTCAGCATAATAATAAAAATGCCATAATGTATTATTAAAAAGTTTAGTATTATAATAAAAGCGTATACGGAATTGCACAAAAAATTCATCAAGTTCTTGGGCATTTTGGATAAAACAAGCCATATTACACCCCTTTTTCGCAAATTTTTTAATTTTTTATTTTACATATATCTGTGAATGTTTTTATAAACCATATTTGCAAAAAGGAGACACTTAAATGAACAACAAAGAATTCGTATCAAACACTTATTCACAGGTACTTGCAATCACAAGAAAATTAAATCTTAAACATGATGTATCTTTTTCTTTAACACCACCGAACTTCAAGAAGATGATCGGACAGATTACCATGTCCTTGGATTTTAAGGATAAATCAGATCTATTCCTCTCTGAAGACGATTTCAAAAACTTTCTTGCGTGCAAAATCAATTTATTTTTCAACATTCAGGACCTTAACTACACAAAAGACCTTGTTAACAAGATTTCTTTTTTGTTTAATAAGGCAGTTTCTATCGAAGAAATCCTTAAGGTTAATGGTTTTGTATATCTAAAACCTATTTACTCACCTGAAGAACAAAAATAAAAAATATTTTTTAACATATATCCAAAACCCGAAAAGGAGAATATTCATGAAAAAGAAATTATTGTTATTGCTCTTAGCCACATCTTTAACAGCTACATCTCTAGCCGGTTGTTCTTTATTTGGTGAAGGCGAACCGGAAGTTACAGACACAACCATTCGTATTTCTGTAACAAAAGATATGCTTATGCAATCTGAAGAAGAAGTTGTAGAAGAAAAGACAGCAGATGAATTATATACAATCGGCGAAGTTTTCACTTATGATGATTTAACTTTCGTTGAGTTAATCCCTGGAAAGACACTTGCAGCAAATGGTGCAAAGAAAGCATTATGTAAGTTCAAAGATACTGCTTATGTAACAGCACTCTTAAATGCTAAAGACAGTATCTATATCGACGCTGATATCGAGCCTATCTCAAGTGCAAAAACAAATGTAGTATTCCAAAAGGTGTCTGGCACTCTTTCATCAATGTCTTATGATGATATGTTTAATAAGATTTATGCAGACCTTGCAAAATTCGGAGAAACACCCGTTAGCGAGCAAACCGCTCCAGTTGAAGAAGTAACCGAAGAGCAAACAGAAGAAACCACAGATGATAATGAAGAAACATCTGAAGAAACGGCTGACGAGACAGAAAATACAGAAACAGCTGAAGAAACAGCTGAATCAACCGAAGATACCGAAGTAACTGAAACAACTACTGAAACAACTGCCGAAGAAGAAACCACAGAAACCACATCAATCACTCTTGATATGGAGTCTGAGCTTAATCAGGCATTTTCACAGTATTCACAGATGCAGTCAGAAGGTAAGGTATATTTATCACCAACACAGCTTGAAGACATTGCAAGAGATTACTTTACAAAGATGAACTTTTCTCAGGCAACAGATCCGATAATCTATGATGCTAACTGTGTAGGCTTAGGACAGTACACATCAGGACAGTTAAATGCCTATGTAAATAAGATTAACGGCGTGCCTACAGATTATACTTTGGTTAGTGGTTATGCTAAATTATCGGACCTTTTAGATGGAGTTGTTTATAAAACCAACGCTCTTGATAATCAAAACGGTGCATTCACAATCCATATTAAGAATGACACCAATAAGCCGGTTAACTTAACAGTCTGGGCAGCTGATATCGACCAGATTACTCCACCTGAAAATGCTACAAAGGTACCTTTCTTAACAGACTCTTTCAAGGTATCAGGTTATTATCCTGAAAATGAATGGTCAAATACAGATACAAACACCACTTATTATTTCACATTTGATTACCTTGAAACTGATAAGGCTTTAGCAGACCTTTATGAAGCAGAAAGTACAACTCTTAAGTTAAGTCAGGTATCACCTGATGAAAAAGGCAAATATACTTTCGACTCCAAATATAACATTGTAATCAATGACCTTCCAAAAGATGTAGTAATCACATCTAACTCAAAGGAAGAAGAAGTCTTAAAGCCTGACACAGCAATTGCAATCCACCCGGAAATGTATGTAAGTTTCAGATTTGAGCAAATTGAACCAGAACCAGAGGGAGAATAAATATGACAATACAAGAAGTAACCAATTCAATGATAGAGATAAATGCCGAAAAAGATATCAATAAAAGAAAAGAACTTTGTGATAACCTTAAAACCGCTTTATATCATGATTTAGAAGGCTGTACCAGATATTCTTACAGAGCAGGCGATGTTTCTTGCTTATATGTTAATTTCGACTCAAACTCTGGTCTTACTGTAACTGAGGAAACAGCATCACTTGAGGATATTTATAAAGCAGCAATCAAAGATAAAACTAATCTTTCTCCTGATTCCATATATCAGTACATCGAAATAACGAGTGTAGGAGACATCATCTTTGATATAGGAGACAGAGATGTATTTTTGCACGATGTAATTAACGAAGATTATTACATAGTCGGAGATCCTGATTTGGGACCTCTTGATAAATCTGATTTACGAGACATTGCAGAAGAATTATATGATTGCAAAAAAGCAGATGATAATATGGACAAGTTCGAAGCAGACTTAAAATCATATATCGACATGCAATCCTTATCAGAGAGTAAAGAACAAGAAGAAGAAAAAGATTTATAATACAAAACTACAATATAAACACTAAACACTCTTATTTCTTAATTGAAATTTGAGTGTTTTTTTATTTTTCTTTTGAATTTCAAACATTTTTTTTAATATTTTCCCTTTTATATTTCAATATTTAAGTATTTTTTTAATATTTTTATATTTTTTCTCAATATTTCTATTTTTGTACCCACTTTTAAAATAATTTTTCACATATATTCATACGCAAACAGTAAAGCCGACCGTAAGGTCGCAACATTTTAACAAAGGAGAACAAAATTATGAAGTATTTAAATCAAAAGACCAACTTGCAGGTTATTGCAGGTAAAATCAAATCAGTTGCAGACAACAGACAGAGCGTTACAATTACTACTCCTGTTTATGACAGAGCAAGTAAGAAGTTCGTTTATCAGGAAATGGGTATCTCAACTACAGCACCATTAACTGACGCTTTTAAGGCTGGCGAGTGCATTACAGCAGTAGGCTACCCAAATGGCCCTACATCTATTCTTGCTAACCATATTGCATCTGGTGCAAAGAGTTCCAACTATGAGGTTACAGACCTTGCTGTTGTATCCGGTAAGCTTGTATATGCAAGACTTAATGAGGAGAAGACACAGGACGGTTCAGCTAATCTTAAGAAGGACGGAACACCAAAGAAGCCACACTTTGATATCAGAATTGATGTTGAGGAAGGCGACAAGGTAATCCATCACACAATTAAGGTTTACAATATTGCTGAAAGTTATCTTAAGCCAAATCAGGACGGCTCAAAGCAGCAGCAGCCAATCGAGAAGATGATGGCAAAGTTTAAGAACTTTGAAGATGCTGAGAAGACACCTATGTATGTAACAGTAGTTACAAGTCCTGGCTCAGAAAGAGTATGGGAAAGAGAGTCTGATGGCGTAACAAAGATTGATTACTACAATGATCACCTTGGACAGAAGTCAGTTGACCTTATCCCGCTTTTCCAGAGAGAAAAGGAACAGACTAAGACAGCTGAGCAGACAGCCCCTGCAAAGGAAGCTGAAGCACCTGCACAGCCAGCACAGTCTCAGCCGGCTGAATTTGCTCAGGAAGTTGGCGGTCAGGAAGCTCCTGTCGTTGATGACGGAGATGTACCTTTCATCTAAAACAATCATAATCATAATTTGATTCCCAAAATACCCATCATTTATTTGGTGGGTATTTCTTTTTTTACTTAAAAAACTGTATAGATGCATATTTTAATCTACTTAAAATCTGCAAAGGCACATATTTTCTTTACTAAGACGCTTTTACTCCATTTTTAATAAATAATTTTACATATAAAGAAAGAAAGGATTTAACAACATGGATAAAGACACATAAAGAAAATTAGATTATATCGCCGATAAGTTCATGGACCAATTAGGCATAAGTAAATTTTCTGATACTTATGACGATGAACTAGACAAGATAAAGGCAAATCTTTATAAATATCCTGATATCGCATTAGAGGTTGCTTGGACCAAGAACGGCAATATTTATGATTTCGATGCAAGAATATCTGAATTATATGATATTTCATTTGAATAACAAGGAGCAAAATATGCAAAATAATGATTTAACTATTATTAACACAGTCATTAACGGTGGTTCCGAGTTAAAAAATACATCAGCAGAAATAATGGCTGAACTTTTAATGGACGATAACCATTCAACATACAGAATGTTTGAAAGGATTGTTACTAAATATGTAAATAATCCGGAATTAAGAGATGGTATAGATTTCACTTTAACAGAGCTTGTTGGTTATAATACTGCAGAACTTGCAAAGAAAATAGTAGATTATAATTTAGAGCATACATTTAATGATATAAACCAAGACATTTCTTACGAGGAGGAAGAATTATGATAGTAGAATTAGCAGGATATATTAATTTACCAAAAATACACACAGTAACAAACACTAACGATATAAATTTTTCAATAAAAGATGAATTGTGTAAAGATTTTTTATACCGTGCGACTGTCGAAGTCCCTGATGTTTTTGATGAAGATGTAGTAGAACAATATGACAATTTCTGCTTAACATATGGCGAAGAAACAGCACAAGATTTTATAAATAAAGTTGTCGATGTTGCTGTCCAAAATATTAAAAATGATAAGAATATGAGAATCGATTTTTCACCTTATTACGAAAGTCATATGCTCGACGGATATGATTATGTAGTTTCCTTTGATGTAGATATGGATAAAATAATAGATGAAGTTACTAAAAAGTATGAAGCTGATATGGAATTAGAATAGAAAGGAGTTTTAAGATGGACGAATTAACAAAATGGTGGGAAGAACGAAAAAGAGTGGGTTTCCCGGGTAGTAACGGAGATCAGGAAAACCGTATAATTTGTGGTTTCAAAAAAGAAGATGAACCTGCTATAGCTAAAGCTTTCAAAGAATTTGATGAAAATAATAAAAATATTTGCTGGTGGGTAGATGATTTTATAGAAGGCAATAATGGTCTTTGTATGCTCATCTACGGAACTATCGAAGATTATGATAATGCACTTGATGATTATTTATGTAAGAAACTTAATCTTAATAATTCAGTTTATGCTTTTTATATTAATTATGGCTCTAATGACATTTGGAGAGACTTTAATCCAAATAAATGCTCATTAGTTTCATATAGTTTATGTGAATATGATATGCCAGATGAGCCACATAAGTATTTTGATACAAACCTTATACTTAAAGACAATTTAACAGGTATTGAATTTCAGTTCGGAGCAGGTGGCTGCGTTTATTACGAAGATGTTCAAAATCTTCTTAACGATATTAAAACTATAAAGAAAGCTGATAATTATAAACAGCCAGATGCAGAAACTATAGAATGTATTGATATTATTAATCACCCTGAAGAATATGATGATTATGAATAATTTTTATAACACAGACAAAGCCTTGGCAATATAAACGCCAAGGTTTTTTATTTTTATTTTTACATATATTTTATATATGATATAATTTTAATATAGAAAAAGGAGTATTATTATGCCGGATTTAGATGATGTTTTAGATGAAAATAAAGATAATAGAGATAATTTTGATGATAGAGGGTTTGTCTTAAATGACAATATTTCTCTTGATGAACTCAATAATCTTGAACCGAGTTTCTTCCCTAATATGATAAAGTTTGTAGTTGATAAAGACACTAATAGAGTAGCTATTGGTATGAAAATTCATAAAACGGCAGAAATATTTTTTGGTTCTAACCATGGCAATCTTTATGGTGGAAATATATTTAAAGATGGACATATAGTTTACGAATCCACATTAAATATAAATAAAAATCTTGAAAACTGGAAAGAAAAACATAAACATAGTCTTTTTAAGAAAAACGCACCATTCCCGGATAATCCCAGAATTATTGTAGATAAAGATATTCAGGATATAATCAATGCTACACTTTTCGATTGGGTAGATTTAAGGAGATAATAATGCCGTATCCATATGAAGTAACACAAGAAGAATATTTAAATATCCCAGATACTATTAAAGAATTCACAGATGATCGTACAGATTTTTCTATTTTAATGGATGTCTGGGGAGAAGCCAACCACGCAGTAGAACTTCCAATTAAAGACAAAGATGCTATTAAATTACAACTACAAACCTTAAATGATATATGTCATTTGATATATGATAATGCCAAGTTCGATAAAGGTTTAAAAGATGAATTAAAAATAGCAGAATGGGAACTAAATGATCTTCTTCTTGGCAAAAATATATATGGCTATAACAAAAAGACTGTTATGAGCTGGTTTAATCAATGGTGTTATGATATAAATTATGATTTATTATAGGAGAACTATTTATGATAGATAAATTCAGAGAAGAATATTTTTTTCTGTCCAACTTTTACGAAGCTCCTGTTACTTTTGAAGGGCTTACCTATACTAATAACGAAGCTGCTTTTCAGGCACAAAAATGTATAAATCCTAAAGACCGCATAAGATTTACTACTATGAGCCCATCTGAAGCCAAAAAAGAGGGCAGAAAAGTTTCTCTTCGTAAAGATTGGGAATATATCAAGGTAAGTGTAATGTCCGGGCTGTTAAAGGCTAAATTTGACCAAAATCCCGACTTAAAAGAAAAATTGCTTGATACAGATGATGAATACTTAATTGAAGGTAATACCTGGGGTGATAGGATTTGGGGACAGGTAGATGGACAAGGTAAAAACTTACTTGGTAAATTATTAATGAATTTAAGGTCTGATTATAACCTTAAAATCGAAATATTTGATAAAAATAATGAAGATATTCGCCAAGATATATTAGATTTCTTTGACGAGCAATTTTCATTAGAATTTAATGGAGAGGCTGTTTTTCAATTTTATTGGCACGAAATTGATAGAGAAGATACAAACATATATAGAATTGTCTTTGAAGATTTCTTCAAATCTTGGAAATCTAAATATTATGACGATTTCCTTCATATATATGTAGATATGAAAAATGAGAAAATAACCGGATATGAAGTTGTAAGCGAAGATGGAGTAACACATGCCGATAATATAGTACCTGAATATATCCAATCGTTAACAAAAGACTTAGTCGCCATAGTTAATGACAATATTAAACATAATCGAGATTACTACCCATATGATTTATAAAAAAATTAAAGGACTTATTTAAGTCCTTTTTTATTGCTTTACGGCTGATTTTTAATTTATTATAATTATATAATAAATTGCTAATATACATTTTTTATTTTTTTACATATATAGGTAACAAAATAAACGAAAGGATAAGACCTATATTATGCCAAATATTCAGAATAAACCCATACCTGTAATTAAGTGGGCAGGTGGTAAAAGGCAGCTAATTCCCCAAATTACAGAGTTAATGCCTGAAAATTTTAATAGATATTATGAACCATTCTTTGGTGGTGGAGCATTGTTTTGTGAACTTACTCCTGCATCTGCTACGATCAATGATTTTAATAAACAGTTAATAGGAATGTATAAACAAATTAAATCAAGTCCAGATAGCTTATGTGATGCATTATTTGATTTGCAAAATCAATATAATAGCAAACCCACAATAGAAAAAAAAGATGCATTATATTATGAATTTAGAGAACAATTTAATAGTTATCTTGCAAATGGTGCTGATATTAAATCTCCACTTTCTGCAGCATTACTAATTTTCCTAAATAAAGCAGGATTTAATGGTCTTTATAGAGTCAATTCATCAGGTATATATAATGTACCTCCAGCTCACAGAAAAACAGTAAATGCTTATGATAAAGAAAACATCTTGTCAATGTCAAAAGCCTTAAAGAAAACCAAGATTATGTGTGGCGATTTCGAAAAAGCCTGCAAAGATGCCGATAAAGGCGATTTCGTATTTTTCGATTCTCCATATTACAATACTTTTGACACCTATCAGGCTGGTGGTTTCTCTGAAGCAGACCATATCCGTTTATTTAAATTATATGAAGATTTATCCAATAAAGGTGTTTATTGTCTTCTTACCAATAATGATTGCGATTATGTCAAAAATCTTTACAAAGACTATAATATTAAATCTGTTGATGTAAAGCGTATGATTAACTGCAATGGCAATAACCGTGTTGGAAAAGAAGTTATTATAACAAATTATTAGTGGAGGTTTGTATGGCTATATCACAAGGGGCACAAGCAAATAAAAACGGTCGTGTTTTTGAGAATATGATGATACCAATTTTCAAAGATGCCGGCTTTGAAGTATTTACAGAATCTGAACTTTCAAAACCTAAAATCAAAGAACATGTGGCTAATCTTAAACGCTATATAATCAAAAATGCTGAATATATTACCATTTACGGAGAAGGTGGCCGTACTGAATTCGTAATAGTTGATGCTACAAGAAGAATCAGAGTTGAGGCTAAATATCAGTCTGCACAAGGTAGTGTTGACGAAAAATACCCATATATGCTCTTAAATGGTATATATCAGTACCCTGAAAGCGAAATTATATTCGTTGTTGATGGTGGTGGATATAAACCCGGTGCAAGAAAATGGTTAGAAGACCATATTAAAGATAATTGGCTTGATTATAAAGCCAAAGGCAAAGATCTTAAACTAATGTCTATAGCAGAATTTGCTAACTGGTTTAATCATGAATTTTCTTAAAAAGGAGTAAACATGCAGTTTAATAAGGTTTATAAATTCAGAAATGGCTGCCGTATAACAAAAGAAAAAACCTATGATGGTATTCAAACACAAGAATATTGGGTATTATATCTGCCAAATGATGAAAAGAGATATGGCAATTTTGGTTCTTTTGAAAAAGCTCGTGATTATATGAATGAATTATTCGATAATAAGGGAGAAGATAAAGAATTATAAGCCCATAACAGTCTTTTTTTATTTTTTTACATATATTAACAGTAAATATATAAGAAAGGACTCAAATTATGTTTAATTTCTTCAAGAAAAAGCCAATTATAACAGACTATCCTGATTGTATCAATCCCCGTGGTACTAAAGTATTCAATGTATTAACCATTGCTGATACTCACGGATCATTAACAGATGAAGACCTAGATAACATCGATTTATCTAAAATTGATATGGTTCTTTTACTAGGAGACATTACTTACTCAGAAGCCCAAATCTTAATCCACCATTTTGATATAGAAGATATTCGGAAAACTTTATTTTATGGCGTATTAGGCAATCATGATGAACCTCGCACATATCAGGCTAATTATGGCCCTTTAAGAAATGTTCATATGTTTCCAACTCTTGCAGATGGAAAATGGGTAGCTGGTTTTGAAGGTTCTATCAGATATAAAAAAGGCGATTATGTAATGTACACCAATGAAGAAAGTGAAGCCTTATTAAAAAAAATAATGCCCGTAGACTTACTTTTAACCCACGATAAGCCTAATTTTGATAAAGCACCGGAGAATCCTATGCCACACTCAGGATTAACCGGTATAGGCAAATATATTAAGCAAAACAGCCCTAAACTTGTATTACACGGTCATCTACATAAAAGATATATAGAAGAGTACGGCGATACAATCATTAAAGGTTGTTATGGCATCGAACAATTCAAAATTAAAATCTAAAATCATTAAATAGATAAGAACTAAAACTTTTAAAGGATAAATTATGGATAAAATGTATATAGAATTAAATAAAAATTCCTTGTCTGATTTTAATATAACTTTAGAGGAAGCTCAAATATTAATATCTGATTTAGCAGATAAATTATCCCTTAAACTCAATAATAAAGGTTGGTACGAAGGGAAATTTGAAAAAATTGGAGCTTTCTATGCAGTTCTTAAGAAAAATGAATGGTTTACTGACTGTATAGATAAATGGTATTGGTATGAAGAAGCATCTGGTGGTATTTTAGATGTTTTTATGCATTGCCGATATGGGAAAACGGTATATATCAATGAATAAAGATAAAAAAGAGTACAAAAGAAAATATGCTATAAATTTTGATTTAAGCATAGAGAAACTAAAAGAATATTATTCCCCTATATATCCTAAAGGTGCTTATAATGAAATTAAAGTATTTATGACCGAACATGGTTTTTACCATAGACAGTATTCTGGATATGTTTCTTTAGACGCAATAACTCAAGCAGATATTAGTGATTTATTAATAGATTTAGTCGCTGAATTTCCTTGGATTACCGAATGCACAAATAAAATGGACGCAACAATCATACCTAAATCTTACGATCTAAAAGAAATGATGACCGATATCGAAAATCTAACACTTCAAAAAATCAACCAACTTGAATTAAACGATTATGTTATTGATTATTAAAAGCACTTATTAGAGCCTACCCAAGGCTCTTTTTTTATTGCCCAAATATCGCCACTTTTTAAAAGAATTATTTTTTACATATATTAGATAGCGTAAATTTAGGAGGAACTCTAAATGTCTATCAATACAATATATGTAATTTTTGTGGCCATATTATCATCTTTGTTCTTTTTTACATTGGTAAGTTCTATATCTTGCGTACTTTATTATAAAAATATGGCAAGAACTGCTTACTTAAAAGTAGTAAGACATCAGTTAACTGAATCTGACTTATTTAAATTAGAATTAAAATATGGTAAAGAAGTTGCAGAGACTGTTAGAGATATGATGAATACACGCCAAACTAAATAGAAAGGAGAAAGGCAATGTTTAAAAGGACAGTAACTGTTAAACAGTTAAATGACCTTGGTTTTATCTATAAAGATTTAGGAAAACATTGGTATTTGGTAAGATTTTATGCATGTAGAGATAAACTACTATATCACTTGATTTTTCCGCTAAGGTTAAAGGACGAGGCTTAAAAGTATTTTTAAGGCTCTTTTTTATTTTTTTATTTTACATATACCTGTAAATAAATAAAAAGGAGATAATTATGACAAATAAACTCGATCTAAAAACCCAAACTAATAAAGATTATATATCTATGCAATGCGGCACAGGTAAAACATTGCCTGCTATTTTAAGTCTTTATAAGAGTAATCCTGATGTTTTTAAGCCAAAATCACAGAAAATAAATAATGAAAATAAGATTAGCAACATAACCTAGCAAGTTATAAATCATTTGAAAAGAATAGATATAAGCATATGCTTACTAAAGAAAAATACGATGGTCTTATTAGACGAATATATATGAAAATAGTATAAAGGAGTAAATAAATGGGACTTAAAGGAGCAATATTAGGCGATATAGCCGGTAGTATATATGAGTTTTATCAGGAAGACACCCCGGATGATGACCTTTATTATGGAATACATACTAAAAAGGCAACACCTACCGATGATACAGTCCTTTCCATAGCCACAGCTAAAGCAATTATGGCAAGAGACTATGATTTTGGCAGGTATTATAGAATGTTGGCAAATGAATATCCATCAATGGGTTACGGTGGAAGATTTGCAGCGTGGATGGGAAAATCAGACAGTCCAGCATATAACTCATTTGGAAATGGATCCGCTATGAGAGTATCATTTTGTGGCGAAATAGCAAAATCCAAGGAAGACGCTGAAATGTTAGCCTATCTTTCTGCAATTCCGACACATAATCACCCTGAAGGTATTAAAGGTGCAATTACAACAGCAGTTTGTATTTATATGGCAAAAACTAAAGCAACTAAAGATGAAATTTTGGATTATGCCATATCACAATATCCGTTATTAAAATACCAAAATTCACCCAAAAAACCGTTATCTGAATATGATAAATATAAATTCTATATTTCTTGTCAGGACGCTGTGCCGTTTGCTATAAGAGTGTTCTATGAATATGATGATTTTGCTGACATGATGCATTTTATCAATAGCCGCCCCGTAGATTCAGATACTATAGGTGCAATAGCAGGTAGTATATTCCATTCATTTTATGGAAAATGTACAGATAATGATGATGAAATAATCAAAGATAAGCTATCTAATTACAGATTATTATATAGCGAATATAACCATTTATTTGATAAACCTATCGAATATTATGATTATGCCTGTATAGACTATTTAACATCACAAAAATATCATCTGGTTGAGGAATTTTATAATAATTTTGATACTCTTTTAAAAGAAAATACCCAAGACACAGAAGATATTAAAGTTGGCTGGACTTGCCCACCTGTAGAAGATAAGCTCACACTCAAAGAAAAATTAAAACTTAAATTATCCCGCTTCCGTCTTATGCATTTTCCAAAAAAGTATAGGCCCAAACAACAATAATTTTTATTAAATGCCGTCCAAAAACGGCATTTATTTTTTATTTTTTACATATATCCTTTTAGGAGGATAGATATATGTTTTTAACAAAAAGTAAAGTTACCGTTAAAATCTCATTTCAGGTTTTAGCCGGTATCTCATCTGAATTAAAAGAAATAATGGGTAAAATCAAAGATATATATATGGCAAATACAGATAACCCAATTATTGCAGAATATTATAATAATTTTTTAATACAGTATAATTCTATACAAATCGGGTGCAAAATTCCTGAAAAATATTATATACAATTTAATAAGTCATCAAATGCATCTCTTCGTATTGAAGATTATTTACAATCCAAGCACTTTGATTTCATGCCCAATATCGTAAATGCTAATGATTTAATAGCAAAATATACACAGCTTATTAAGAAAGACTATGAGACACTAAATGCTATCAATACTTGTGCAAAAAAGCCTACAAATGAAGACTTAAAGAAACTTTATACAGACCTTTTATATAATTATAAAGATGAATTTACCAAACTTGCAGAAGAAGAATATAATGATGGCTCAGATGAATTTGTTAATACCTTAATAGAAGACGACTTAAAGGCTGGCAAATTCAATGAAGATGAAATCCATAATATTTTAATCCCAATTACTGCAGCAAAACCCGAGCATAGAAAATATATTCCAAATGACGATGTTTTGCTTATAAAGTTCATATCTTTTTATTTATCTAATAAGAACCACTATTCTTATGACGAACTTACAAATCTGTTTAATAGTAATGGTTTAAATATAGATAGTGGCACAATTCAGATAATAGCAGACTATATCGCAGCTGCATAAATAATAATGCCTTTCTTATGAAGGGCATTTTTTATAGCCCTTTTTACATATATACATATCAAATATAAAGGAGATAATTATGGGACAGTATTATAAATATGTCAATCTTGATAAGAATGAATGTTTAATACCTTGGAGTTTTGAATGTGGTGCAAAACTTATGGAATCAAGTTACATAGATGTTAAAAATAACACAAGTAATAAGTATATCACAGCTCTTTGTTATTTATTAGAACATACCTGGAAAGGCGATCATATCGTTTTAACGGGTGATTACGCTGAAATCAGTAATCAGTTACAGCCGTCTAATGACAAATGGTATAAATCACTAACAAATCTTTCTAAATTATACCCGGACCATACATTAGCAGATGTAGAAACAGGCGAAGTAATCTATTGCTTATATAATGATTCATATAAAGAAATAAAACCAAGTGATTTACCAGACCTTTCTAGCTACACAATCCCAAGATATATTGTTAATGATGAAACCAAAGAATATATTGACACCAAACATTTACCAAGTCAATGGGGAACAGTAGCAGTATTCCCATTAAGCCTTTTAATTGCTTGCGGCAACGGTCTTGGTGGTGGTGATTATCATTCAGCATATGGACAGGATTATGTTGGAGACTGGATTGAAAACTCTGATAAAGTGTATCTCACAAATGAATGCCCTGAAGGTGAATATACTGAATTTAGACCACAATTTACTGAAAACAACAGATTAAAGCGTGCAATTCTTTGTGAAAACGAAGACGAATATAGCAATGAAGATGATTATGAAGACGATTATGAAGATGGTTATGATGAATAAAAGGAGAATAAAAAATGTACACACCCAAAACACTTGACACACATCTTTTAAAGAATTTTGTTAGAGCCGGCGTAATAGTTATAGACGAAAAGCCTTCCAATGGTAAGCTGGGTTCAGGCTATGTCTATGTTAAAGGAAAACCGGCAGATAAGTACCATATGTATAATTTTGAACTTAATAAGAGACACTTTACATTTGATGAATTTAATATTTATAATCATTATAAGAAGCCCGTTTCCTTTAAGGACCTCATAACCGGTGCATTAGTACAAGATAAAAAGGTAACTTCAAAACTTGTAAATTACTTGCATAATAATGACTATGATTTTGGACAGGCTGTTAATGTAGGTTATAGTAAAACTGTTCATTACGAAGGTGAGTCTTATGATACTGTAGATATTGTATTAAATGAATTCCCTATTATATATGCTCCAACTATTGGTTATGGTAATGATGGAGAAATGATGTTAGTCGAACACGAACCTAAAAAAGACGACGAAATTATACTAGATAATTATGGATGGCCCGTAGAAGAACAAAAGGAATCAGATAAAGAATCAGATATCTTTGATGATTTCAATGAAATTTATTAAAGGAGAAACATATGACAGAACAAAAATTTATCTTTGGCACAGTAAAAACCGCTGAGGTTGGCGATATTGTCAAAGTACACGGCAACGAATATGAAATAAAGCATATCATTATACAGGATTATTATGGTGAAAAAGATGAAACCAATCCCGACAAAGATTGGGGCTTCTTTATGGAATTTAAAGATGCCGATGATAAGTACCATTATTGGAAGCAGTATCAGGATGGTGGCGAAATCATCTCCGGCAACAAAGACCTTAATATGAGATGGAATGATTATTGCACTACTTTCCATACAGATACTCTTTATTTTACTAATGAAGCCAAAGATAAACTAATCAAAGTTTCTGAAGGTACGGGAGACAACCTTTTACCAGAAGACAAGGAAGAGGGTTATGTAGATTATTGGTATGTGGAAAGCTATGATGAAAATGGTGAGTCAGGTGGTGGAATGTTATGCACAAAAGACTTCATTGTAGAGAAAAACCTTACTATTAAAGAGATAATCGAATATTTAACAGACCACGAAGACTCTTTCGATAATGTGAATTTGGGAAACTGCTATTTAATGAATGTAGCAGAAGGAGAACAGTTATTAGAACATTTTGAAGAAATCGAAGATGAAAAACTTCAAAAGATAAGGCAGGATTTCGAAGATGGTTATTCTGATTTAGGATAATTAATAGATATTCCAAAATTATAATAAAAAAGCAGATTTATATCTGCTTTTTATTTTTTTTATTTTACATATATAAAAAACGGAGGATATTATATGAGTTTTTTAACAGACATTTATGTAAGAGATAAATATACAGGCGATATCCACAAAGTAGGAGATGATCCACACGACAGCCTTTATGTAGATGATGAAGGCACTCTGCATTATCATAATCTTCAAAGTGGCGATGGCTGTGTCGCATATAAAAGCCAGAATAAAGAGACTATAAGTGATAAATACCCAGACAAAGAGTGGGGTGAGAGAGCAGATGAATTCTTATATGGCTATGAATTCGTTACCTGCTTAAAAGACTGCGAATATTGCACCGAAAACTGCCCATTTGATAAGGAAAAAGATAATGACTAAAGAAGATTTCTCAAATAATGTAAAATTTATACGCAAAATGTATGGAGCAGACCTCTGGATGGCTAAAAAAGCCGTTTTATATTGTATAGAACACCCTGATTGCACTTATGAAGGTTATGTAAAAGCTTGTACTTATGCTGTGCATACCAATTGTTCTTTCGATGAAAGGGTAAAAAATTTTAGCAGTAAGAATAAATTATTTAATAATGAAGAAGAAGATAAAGAATTATAAAACCACACCTGTCCATGAAAGGAAAATAAGATGTATCAGGATTATATACCAAGAGAAGTAGCCAGACGCATTATAAAAAGCCCAAGAACCGAAGCCCAGATGCTTAATATACTCGATGCCACACCGGGCATATTACCACCTGAATGGATATCTGTAAAGAAATCGCTACCTAAAGAAGATAATAAGTATTTAACCGTAACAATCGAATATAACAATAAAAGAGCAATCAAAGTCATAGGATTTGCAAAAGACCTATATAAAATAGATAATCATAATTTCTTTAATCGTAAAGGTCAAAGTGGCTGGTATTCATATTCAAGTGAATACGGATATACTGAAGAAAGCGGCATAGTAGCTTGGCAACCACCCCTAAATGTATATGAAGGAGAATAAACCATAAATGGAATACTCAGATGAAAACCCATTATATAATAGTTTTGACTGCGATGAATGCAGAGGTTATGGCGATGATTATTATGAAGACGATAACGGAGATATGATAGACAGATGTTCTACATGTCCATTCTCATATTATTACAGGAGCGATGATGACTAAACGGAAAAAGAACACAATAGGACTTAAAAGTGATGAAATAATGATGGGTGCTTACTATTTGGTAGATGTCTGGCATGATAGCCGCATTATTAAGAAAAATCACTTGGTAAGAGTAAATGGCAGATATCAGACACCTATTGGCAGTACATACTTTAAGGTAACATCTTGCAGAGAACATACCGAATACGATATCCCTTGCTGCCATTTTGTAAAGTTCATCTCAAGTGAGTCTAATTATTTTGGATTTACTTAAAATTTCAATTTTTATTTTACATATATTAGTGTTGTTAGTCGCTAAACACAAAAAGTAAAAGTTAAATCCACATTTAATAAAGGAACTAAAATGACCGATTGGATAATCAAAAAGACAGTTACAGACGCTGAAAACGCTAATTATAGCATAGTCGCCATTGGCAGACTAATTTCAGAAGATACATTAACCGTCATAGTCAATGACGAAATTAAGACTATTAAGATATCAAACCCTAAACCTATCAAAGGTTACGACTGCCTTTTATATGGTTATTTAAGTAATGATTTAGAGTATATCACAGTTACAGAAATGATGGATATTCCGACATTTTTCTTAAATGATACTTTTAATATCCCGTTTTGTTATATAAACCCTAAGTCAGATCGTTTCAAATTAACCAAATCAAAGGGTAATAAATTAGTCGGTTATAATTCTCCTGAAATATTTATAAGTATAAAGGTTAATACATATTATCCATTTAACCAATCTCTATATATTTTAGAAGAAATCAATAAATCTTCTATAGAAACAAGTAAAAATCAAAAAGGCAGAAAGAAAAAACCAAAATATATCTGCCTTGCCACACAACTTGGTACATAAAGACAACTTCGGTTGTCTTTTTTATTATAGTTTTCAAATATTTTTTTACATATACAGATAGTAAAATAAAAGGAGATATATTATGCGTACATCATCACAGTTAGATATGACTACAGATAAATGTGAACACAACAAACACACATCATTGACATCTGCCAATGATAATCTTATCAGAGCATATGCTGAAAAATCCATTATTAAAAGAATACTTGAAGGCGAGCCAATAGATGATATTCAGACTGAACTTGATTCTATTTGTAAAGAACGAAATATTGTCTGGGAAAACTATGAGCAAAGGCTTACCTATTTAATGCAGGCAGAAGCCGCAATAAAAAAATATTGTGATTTCGAACAGTTAAGAAACAATAATAGATATTTCCCAACGGGCATAGATACAACTATTGATTATTTCGGTGAACAGATCGATGTAAGACCTGATTTCTTCATTTATTCACCTGAAAGCCCAACAGTAACTATTTGTAAAATTAAAACATCAGCATTTAATTCCGCAAAAGCGGACAGAGAAAAGAATGAAACATATTGCCTTGGAATGCTTGGTAAAAAGTTATTCCCGGGCAAAGATATAGTTGTTGAATATGATCATTTAAGAGATTCATCAGCAACAAAAAGAACAAGAGGATATAATCCTGATGCCCCTTATGAAACTTATGACAAGCAGACATCTTTATTTTTTGCAGCTGGTGTTGAGAGAGTATTTGAAGAAAAGCACGCTGCTGAGGCCAGCGATACACATAAATGCTCTCCATCAGAATGTGCAGCATGTCCTATGAATAATATCTGTAATTATGAGGAAGCACCACTTGCTGTAACAGCTGAAGAAATTGTTACTAACAGACCAAATCCTAATCCAACAGCATCTCAAAGAGATGTAATTAACTTTAACTCAGGTATTGCCCGTGTTAATGCCGGTGCTGGTGCTGGTAAAACAATGACTGTATCAAAGAGAGTAGCAAAATTAGTAGAAGATGGCACACCACCTGAAAAGATTTGTCTTCTTACCTTTACTAAAACAGGTGCAGCTGAAATGACAGAAAGAGCAATGAGAGAAGCCGCAAGAGCAGGTTTCCCGATTGATCCTGATAAGCTTACATCAACAACAATCAATGCTTTTTGTCAACAGATAGTAACAGATAATTATGAAGCCTTGGGTTACCAAAGACCACCAAGAGTTATTCCTGATGCTAACAGATTTGCTATTATCAATCGTTTAATTGATACATACCCAAAGATTAGCAACTGGAAATATGGTATTTCACTTAAGAATCTTAATCCTTTTGATAAGAGCCCTGTTGCTTTTAATATGGCTGTTAAATATTTTGAAGAGATTAAAAGAGAGGGATATACTCTCCAGAATAACCCATATACAGCTATTTACAGCGATAAAGACTTAAATAACATCTTCCTTTTATATGAAGCATATCAAAAGGAACTTAAAAAATCTTGCTTAATCGAATATGATGATCAGTTAGCCTTAGTATTCAAATTATGCGAAATCAAACCTGATTTATTTGAAGAAATGGGATTTGAGCATATTTTAATAGATGAATTCCAGGATACTGATGGAAAACAGATCGAGCTTCTTAAAAAGATGATTGATACCACAAAGTTCAAATCATTTATGGCAGTAGGTGATGACTCACAGTCTATTTTCGGATTTAGACATACATCTCCTGAATATATGATTAACTTTGAAACATATTTTGGTCATTTCCAAGATTTTCCATTACTCGAAAATCATAGAAGCACCAGACCTATTATCGACTTTGCAAATAAAGTAAATGCTCATGCTGAAACAAGAGTAATTAAGGACTTAATTGCAACTAAAGAGTCAGATGTAGCCCCAAGCGTACAAGGATTTTATTCAAAAGATCAGGAATATGAATTTATCGCCAACGATATCAAAAAGCGTTGGGATAATGGTGAAAGAGATATCGCTGTTTTAACATCAAATAGAACAGAGATTGCAGGCATTGCGTCCAAACTTACAGAACTTGGCATTCCGTCAATCCCTATGAATCCTGTACCATTTATGGAGAACTGCAGAGTATCGGCTTTAATATCATTTTATGACTCATTTGCCGGTAAGAGCACACAAGGTTTTGCTGATTATCAGAATATTTTAGCATCCGGAGCACTTAAAAATGCATCTTGTGAACAGCTTGAAACCATTGCAGCTGATTTTCAGGACGAAATCACTAATATCCCAAGAAATCTTGATACATTTAAGAACTTTGCAAAAGCATTAGATGAATCAGGACAAGATGAAGTATATGAAGATTTCCTTGAACAATTAGAGTTCTGTGAAGATATGGAAGAACTTAATGAGTTTATTGAAAACTTTAAGATATATGGCAATAAAGCAACTCATAAAAGAGAAGGCAAATATGATGGTATTTCACTTATTACCGTCCATTCAGCAAAAGGTCTTGAGTGGGATACAACATACCTTACATTGTCATCTTTCGATATCAACTCAGCCGAAGCCCGTACAATGAATGGCTTTGATGAAAAGATAAGAAAATTCTTCGTAGGTGCAACCAGAGCAAGAGAGAACTTGATTATGACAGGTACTTACTGTTTTAACAGAGGAAAGAATGACCGCTCTACAACACCTAACAGATTTTTAGCAATAGCTTACGAAGACCTTGGTAAAGTTTTTGATTTCTCTGAAGCAAAATATGCAAGTTACTTAGCTGCAGAAGAACAAAAAAAGTTACAGGCAAAGAACGAATTCACAGAAGAATTCAATAATGTCTTTAAAGAACTTACTCAAAAGTCTAAAAAACTCGGTAAGAAAAAAGAAGGAACTACCGAAATGAGCGATAAGGCAAAAGATGTATATAAAAAAGGCTTAAAACCAAAAGCAAAATCAGAAGATGAAATTACTGCTGATGATTTAGGTCTTGATTAATAAGGAGAATAAACATGATAATCTTAAACGACAAAGAAATGAAATCCAAGTACACAATCGAAAACAAACTGCTTGTTTTCCGTAATAAGGGTAAAGATATTAAAGACCTTTATGAAGATGTATTAAATGACAATGATTTATCAGATTATTTCAAAGAATGTTACAGCATTGGACAGGAATCAATAGATATGTCCAAAGTAGAGTTTAAGGGCTTGACAAAAGAGAATATGTCTCAGGAAAAGACTGGTATTTATACCAAAATTTATTCAGAAGATGAATATTTATCATTAAGAACCACGCTTCGTACATATACAAGACCTTCCGAATTTGTAGGTTTTGAAAAGTTTCTCTTTAATCAGTCCACTCCATATACATTTACTGAAAGAGAACTGCCGTCTAAAGAAGAGTTATTAGATGAAATTCAGGCTGCTGCCGGCATCTTACCAACTCTCTGGCATTTAGACCTTACTTACGAAGAGAAGAAAAATCTCTCAATGGCAGGAGAGAATATTATAAGACATCTGCCACAAGAGATTATCAGCATTGACAATCCTTTACCTGAGAAAGCCGATATCGACAGATATATTGCATTAACATCGCAGGAAAAGAAACTCATTAACAGAGGTAGAATTAACCCAAGACAGTTATTCGATTTAATGAAGTATGTAAAAATCGAAGGTAAGAATAATAAGGGTGAAGATATTATTTCATCTCGTTTAATTACTAAAGAATTAGTAGAACAGCTCGAACAGACAGATAAGTTTTCTATAAGAGCCGTAGGTGATCAGATTAAAGCCCCAAAATACCCTGAAATAGTAGAGAGAATTATCCCTATGTTCCAAAAAGAGTATGGCAGAGCACCTATGGTAGTAAACGAATATGTAGAAGGACAAATACATTACAGAGGCCTTACTTCCATTCCAAACTTATCTGATGAAATCTTAGAGGAAATTGTAAAAGATTTTAACCGTAAGAATGTGCAGTTAGTTGCAAAATATCGTTCTCCATCATTATTTGCTCTTGATACAGAGTTAAATTTCGGTGAATTAAAGGACAATATCATTGAAACACTTGGCGTATATATCCCTGTAGAAAAGGTTAAATACTTAAAAGATAAAGGTTTCTTTGAATACCTTAAGGCACATAAAGACCTTTCAGTTACAGAAGTAGAAAACTTAATTGAAAGAGGTTTAAGCAGAGTTAACCAAATTAAGTCCTATACGCTTAATAAAACACCATCAGAACTTATAAATGCAGCATTATGTGAAGCCGGAGACAGAGCACGCATTTCATATGAAAAAGAATACGGCTATAAGTTTGAAGATAATGAAATTTCTATTAAAGGCCGTCATTTATGTGTTACAGAGGGCAAAAAGAAGATTTATATTCTGCCAAAAAATGACCTTCGTAATTTTATAGTAGGTGATGAAAAAGCCGGTGGTACAGCTTGCTGTCAGCATTATGGCGGAGCCGGTGAGAGCTGTGTATGGAAAGTAACTGAGGATCCGTTTGCAGCAAATGTTATTATCGAGGTAAATGGACAAATACAGGCTCAGGCTTTTGTATGGACTGATGAACAAAATAAGACATTCGTATTCGACAATTTTGAATATAAAAATGATGGTAATGCCAATGGCTATATGAATTTAATCGGTAATTTCGTAGCTGCTCTCCCTTATCCAAATGTACATCTTGGTATGGGCTATACCGAAGGATCAGCATGGAATGGTGTTGGAATGCCGGTTTGCGAGTTAAATAAATCCAAACACGCTAAAATGCCAACAACCCGTCAAAACCGTAGCTATGTTTATTCGGATTACCACCCAACTTACAATAATTCAACCGGAGCTAAAGCATTAAAGGTTGATGGTAAAATGGTTAAGTTTTTTATCAATCCGTCTTCATGTAAGATTGAAACAAAACCGGATGAACCTACTAAATTCGATATTTTAGCAACAGATGAATACAGTTTCCTTTGCAATGATTATAAAAAAAGCGTAGAAGACAGAATTGCGTGGATAAATGAATTCAAGACTAATCCTACTGACGATAAACTTATTGATTTATTCTCACATAACCCTGCTGCAATAAGTGCTTTTGATAATTTAAGCGATGCTGTTCAGGACCATATTATTGAAAAACACCCTGAATATATCGAAAGCATCAGAAATCCAAATCTTAAAACAATAGGTGTAATTATTGAGCATAATCCACATAAACTCTTTGATTATCCTAATCCGCCGGAAGAACTTGTTTTAAGAGCATTGGAGCAAGATGGTATGTTAATAAAGAAAATAACCAAATCTGATATTACTCCAAAGATGTGTGAAACAGCAGTCAAACAAAATGGTTATGCCTATCTTTATTTACCTGAGGATATGCGAAATAACAGTCTTAAAAGACAGGCCATTAAAACATCGCCTAAACTTATTACAAAGATTGAACATGACTCAAGCTTAATCAGACTTGCAATAGATACAGATAAAAATGTATTTTACCTTATCAATAACGCAACCGATGCTGATAAGGTCTATGCAATAAATAGAAATCCGGGCTTAATCAATTCTATTAAAGAACCATCAGAAGAACTCGTAAGACAAGCGGTTTCTCTTAATGGACTTTTAATCAGGAACTTCCAAAAAGAGTATCCCGAATTAAGAACTGTAGCTATTGAACAAAACCCTTACGCTATCAGAGTATTGCACGGTCTTACCAAAGATGAAGCAATGTTAGCTCTTAGCATCAATTCATCTGTAGCAACAGCAATCAAGTCATCCGATTTAAGAGAAGAGTTAGGCTTACCGCCATTATCAAACCCTTTCGAAGCATTACTTAATCAGGGGCAGGATAATATGCAAGAAGACTACGCATCCGTTCAAAGTACAGATGACACATTTGGCATAGATATCGAAACTATATAAAAGGAAAACAAGCTAATAGAGTTGATACTTAAAAAATAGATTGATTTATATTAGTATCATCTATTATATTATTATTAAAAAAATAAAAGGAATAAATATATGAATCCATCAAATGATATTGATTACTTATTTAATAAAGTAAGGCTTTTACATTCATCATGACAACAGCCACAACACTCAAATATTGACGAATTAGCTATCAAACATTATTTATCTAATCACGATAGTTTACCTTCATTAGAAGAAATTGACCAAGTAATCCAAGAGGTAAGAAATCATGGATAATAATTTTATTGTATTTGCTTTTGCAGTAATAAATACTAATGTAATTGTATCAAGTATGCTAGGTAATAAACAAACTGCAACCAAAGATGTTATTTCTTTAATAGAAAAAGGGAATATTATTCCTCTATACGACCAAAGAATGTTAGATGAATATTCGGAAGTATTATGCCGTTTTTTTACTAACGATATTGCTAAAGATAAAATTCAAACCATTGTCTCTAATGGTTTTTTGGTTGAAAATATTGATGAAACTAAAGCGATATTAAAAGATAAAGATGATATTCCATTTTTTGAAGTAAAAGAGAGTATAAAAGAGTTAGACTCATATCTTATTACTGGAAATACCAAACATTTCCCAGAAAATACAACTTATACAGCAGCTTTTGTATTAGAAGTAATGAAATATTTGAATACTTTTGTTTATAAAGATAAAGTTAAATACTTAAATGATATGTATGCTTTAATAAATAATCTTGATAAAAACAAATATATTAAATCTGGCGGCAATATCAATATTGATGATAATTTGGATTTAGATGATAATTTAGATTAACTTTTAAAAATTTTTTTTACATATATAAGAAGTGGCATTCACCACTTCTTATTTTTTTGTAAAGAAAGGCAATCTTATGACTACATTAGATATTATTTCAATCTCAGCTCAGTTTTTAACGACACTTATATTAATTATAAAAGCAATAAAAGACTCAGATACATAAAATCTGTATTGAAAAGATTAGAATTTCTCTGCCTGTGCAGAGATTTTTCATTCAAAAAATATATTTTACATATATAACTGTTGGCAAAGGAGTCAGATATGAAAAAGATATATAAAATAAAATTTGACAATAAGAAAGTAGTTAAACATTTCACTAGCGATATTCTTAGCACTTGCCATAAGTCGCCTATACTTGATGAAAAGAAAAAATCAGTAATCATTAAGGCTAAAAACAAAGAGAAAGCCAGAGATATTATTAACGACGCTAAAAGATATGGCTTATATTATTTTGACTATTTTTATGGTGTAGAAGATATAGACTATACTATCAAAAAGATAGCCGATAGCGAAGAAGAATATAACGATGAATATGGTTTAGATTAAATTCTGGCATCTTTTTTAAGTTTTTATATGAATAAAATATTAAACTCAATAACGATTTGTTACTGGGTTTTTTATTTTTTATACTAAATTTCACATATATAACCATATAAAGGAGCAACATATGAAAAAAGTTTACAAAATTAAATTCGATGTAAAAGAATCAAAAGAAGCTTTTAGCGACCTTATGTATGATAAATGTCTTGGTGATAAGAAGAAAACAGTATTCGTTGAAGCCAAAAATAAAGACGGAGTACGAGATATGATTGAAAAGGCTGAAAGAAAAAGCACGGGATATGATAGCAATTATGAATACTGTTTTGGTTTTGAAGGTACTAATTACACTATCAAGAAAGTAGCTGATAGTTATGAAGAGTTTAAAGACGAATATGGCGATGAAATAGACACAGGATCAGAATTTGAATTATAAAGGAGTAAAATATGATTGATTTTGACAAAAAAGTAACTTATCAAGGTGAAGAATGTATTTTAAAGGGTTATTTTTATGAAGTAAGAGATTTTATAAACACAGAAAAACTGCTTATTGCCCTTGAGTTAGAGTTCCCAGATGGAGAGTCTAACCGTCTAACAGTATCATTTGGTGAATTTGTTGGGCAATATGGAGCATTTTTTGCAGATATTAACAATAATCCTGATATTTGTAAATTTTTGGAAGAAAATGAAATTGCTTTCCCAATCGGAGCATCTAAAACATCGGGTTTCGTTACTTATCCGGCATATAGATTGTCCCCTTATATGATGGAAGCTTTATATTCTATGGAAGATGTGTGGAAATATAAGTTGTGTTATGATTTTGATGGCAGTTTAAATGATTTGTATGAAGAAAACCTTAAAACAACGCTTAAAAACGCTGAAATAAAAGGTAATCCATTAGAAGTAGAAGACGCATCAGTTATGGTTATACATGATATAGTATATGATGCTTTAGACCGTGAAATAGAATCCTTTAATGAATTTTTAGAGCATTGGAAGGCTGACCATGATAATGACCTTAATTTAGATTAATACCTATATAATAAAATTATTTTTTACATATATAAGAAGTGGCATTTCCACTTCTTATTTTTATGTCAAATAACGATTTATATAAAATTAACTAATAAGGAGACCATATTTTATGAGAAATCTTATTCCAAGTATTTTAGGACTTGCAACTGTAATGCTCTTTTTAGCAGCAATTTTATTTTTGGCAAATCCACTTACACTTACAAATAATAATGAAAAATCCAATATAGAGCCGGTTACTGCCAGTTCTGAATTACCGGATACTGAAGAAAGTACCGAATTGACAGATACTGAAGAATCTGAACCCGTAGCGGATACAGACATCATTCCTATAGTAGATGAAAGTTCAGAACTTCCTATCGCTGAAAACTATGATGAAATCTTGTCATCTGGCGAAGAAATGGAATATAGGCAAGAGATAGCGGACGAAGTATCATCTAGTCTCCCACAAGAATATATCAATCCTAACGCATTAGCAGGCAGAGAACATATTCTTACTGAGGCAGATTTTGATTGCTATGATGACTATTTTGATTGGTATATCGCAAATCAGGATAGACCGTTTGATATAGATGGTTATTTCACAGATGTACCTGATTATGAGCCTATAATCGATCCAAATACCAATGTTATTGTAGTAGAAGGTATTGCATTTGACCACGAAGGCACCGTATTAAGCAAAGAAGAGGCTGAGCAAATAGAAGTAGAGACTGAAGGAGAGTATAATGAATAAGAAACAGTTTATTAAATCATATATAGCATCAGTTTTAACTGTTATTATGTTTTTTCTAACAGTTTTTTCTTTATTGCCTATAAATACAATTGCTTATGTACAAATTGGAACATATGGCAGCGATTTGGGAAATAATTATACTTATACTTTTACACCTGAACATTCATATTGTAATAATATTTCTTTTAGACATAAATGCCCACATTATCAAAATGATTATACGGGTGCTTCTCCTTCGACTAAATTAATTCAAAAAAATAATAATGTATATGGTTGGACAACACCAGATTGTTGTTGTAGCGAACCAGCTCCTGCTCATGTTCACGAAGGCAATACTACTTCTGGTGGTGCTTGTTATGATCCTATTTATCATCAACATACATCTGCTTGTCATACTATTGTTTATCACACTCATACAGATAGTTGTAAAAATTATACCAACAGATATGTAATAATGCTGGTGCCGAGTCCTTATCCTTCTTATGTTAAAAAACAGGTAATCAGTAATTTTACTTGTCCCAAATGCCATAAAACTATCCCCTATGCAGCTCGTTTAGAAGCAACATATAGTGGTTGTACTTATATAATGTATCTCGTAGATATGGGCAGTATATATTCTACACCTATTGGTGCTAATACTGATTATAAACTTCAAATGGCAATGAAAGATAAGAAAAATAATGTTTTTATTGGCCAGACTGAATATTCTTGTTGTTGTGGTAAAAGCACTCCGTCAACTCAAGAAGCTCCTTATTCGACAGAAACTTATTGGGATGGAACATACAAATGTTACAAAACCCCGGGTGTGTCTATAGATTCAGATACCATTACTTGTGGAAAAACAGCAGGCAGCACAATTGATGGTTATAAATTAAAAACTACTTGCCCATACTACACGGGAGTAATTTACCCTGAAAACTGCCCATTTAGAACAAACAGTACAAATGGCTCTTATTATGGTGGTAGTGCAGCTTTTTATTATGATGTAAACAGATTTTATTATAATCTCAGAATAGAATATGGCTCTTTGCAAAATGTTAGAAGAGAATGCAAAATCACGATCATTGAACCTGATGGCAATACTATTATTAAAGAAAGTGCCGACTTTTATAATAAAGATTTTTATTGTACTCAAATAGGCGAATACACGGCAATTCTTAATGGTAAATGTTATATTCGAGATACTTTAACAGATGACGACACATTAACCTTTAAATTTACTACGGTTGCCAAAGATACATCCGTTAATTTCTATGATGGAAATACTTTGGAAAATACAATAACTATGCTTAAAGGTGAAGAAAATAATGTAATATCAATTCCTACAAAGACAGGTTATAGATTTGAAGGTTATTATACAGACTTAAATGATGAAAATACACTTGTATATAGTTCTACAGGTGTTAAAGTTATGGAAAAATTCTGTCCGCTTAATGGTGGAACGGTTAATTTATATGCAAAATTTGTGCCGGAAACCTTTACAGTATCATATTTTATTGAGAATTCCATCGAAGAAGCTGTTAATAATACTCAAAAAGACTTCACATATGACCAGACAACAGGTCTTAATATCGCAGCTCAAAAAGAATATGATGGCTGGCAGACAGATGGTTTTTATTACGGAGATGCTAAATTATTTAATAACGACGGCTCGTTTGTAAGAGATAAGTGGGATATTACTGAAAATATTGATGTGGCACCACATTATACACCAAATACATATACACTTTATTACAATAATAATAAAGAAGATAGCGTAACCACAAACAGCATTGAAATTAACTATAATGACAATTATTGTCTTCCTGCAGCAGCAATTTCAGGAAGAACAGAGTATGAAGGCTATACATTTAATGGCTGGTACGATGGTGATACCTTAATATTCGATGCAGAAGGTAATAACACAGACTCAGGTAAATGGCGTTATTTATCTGATATTAACGCAACAGCCACATATACAGCTAATCCATATACTGTTAATTACAATACAAACGAAACAGACGCTCCTAGTAAGACATTAGATGTTACTTACGACTCTGCTTATTCCATTCCATCAGAAGACGCAGCATCAGTTCCGTCAATCCCTGGATATACATTTGATGGTTGGTTTGATAGTAATAACAACAAAATCTTTAATAAAAATGGTACCAGCGTAGCAGATGTATATAAGTTTGACCATAATATCACGGTTTATGCAACATATCATAAGAATAATTACATAGTTCACTATAATACAAGCCAAATCCCTGATGAATACTTGGATAGAACTCAGACAGTTACTTTTGACATGGAATACCTTAATATTGATGAAGCTCCATATAAACCGGGCTATGTCTTTATGGGCCATAAATTAGAGGGTACTATGAGTTTTATCTGGGACGGATATGGCTCTAAAACTCACGCTATATGGGATTTTCTTTGCGGAGAAGATGGTTCTGAAGTAAATGCTGTTAAGGTATATGAACCTAAAACATTTACAGTTAAAATCGGTGATGATGCCAATAGTGATAATGTAATTGATAGCGTTGAAGATACACAAAATGCAACATTTGATAACACTTTCTTTGATTTAAGCATTCCAAGTGCAAGAAATGGCTATACATTTGATGGTTATTATTGCCCTGAATTAGACGCTTTCGTAGCAAGATACAATCCAAATAACAATACTCTTACAAAGACATCTGATACTTGGGTATGGGACGATAATATTGATTGGAATGACAACACACATTCTGATTTAACCTTAATAAAAAAATGGCACGCAAATAAGTATTTTGTATGCTATAACGATACAACTGAACTTAATCCTACATTTACCAATTCAATCGTAAAATTCTTAAATGCCGGAGCAGACATTAACCATATTTTAATGCTCTACAATAGAAATGGAGAGGAAAATCTTGTTGTATTAAGTGAAAATGGCTCAGCATACGCTAGTATGGTTTGTTTAGATGAAAATAATAAGCCTGCAGGTGTTGCCGTTGTTGGTGATCCAAGTACATATTACTACTTTAGTACACAGCTTTGGGGCGGTGATTGGTGGAATAACCAGAATTTTTACATTTATTTAGATGAACAGGCACCTTATCCAAACACATTTTTCTATCCACTTATTTGTTATAACGCAGTATATTTACCATTAACTACACATTTGGGTGAAATAAGAACTGCCGGCAATACTCATACTGATTATGGCGTAAATGGAATGCAGATTGATATTCCTGAGGACAAAATCTTACAGTATAATATTGCAACCTTTAATCAGGCATATCCGTATATAGGCACACAGCCACATAAATATGGCTATACATCACTTGGTTATTACTTCAAAGATGCTAATAATGAAGAACAGCAAATTTATAATACTAACGGTGAAAAGACAAGAGATGTACTTGACTTCACTCTTGGTGCTGACAATTCAGGTATAAGCGTTTATAAGAAGTATGAGCCTAACGATTATACGGTATATTACAACACAAACGAAAATAATGATCCAACATTGGAACTTGATGTAACCTTTGATGAAGATTATGCTATTCCGTCAGATAAAGTGGCTAGTGTTCCTGACAAAGAAGGTTATACATTTGATGGTTGGTTCTTAGCTGATGGCACAAAGATATTTAATACAGATGGTACACCAACAGGTGAGAGTACATATGACTTTGAAGGTGATAGAACAGTATATGTCAGATACCATAGTAATGACTATACAGTTCATTACAACAGCACATCTGTATCAGATAGCACATTACCAAATAGTATAGCTGTTAAATATGACGAAGCATATGAAAATATTGAAAGACCACCATATAAAGAGGGTTATACTTTTGAAGGATATACCACAAGCCTTGATAATGGCACTCTTTTATGGGATAGAAATGCTAACGCTGTAAATAACACATGGCAATATAATGCCGGCACAGATGCATCAGAACTTAATGTTTATAAAATCTATGAGCCTAAAGAGTTTACTGTTAACATCGGTCTTGATTATAACGAAGATGGTGTAATTGATACTGAAAATCTGCCGTCTGGTTATAATTATTCAGCAACCGATACAGTAACCTTTGATGCTCCATTTACATTAAGTCTTGATAACATTAACGAACCTGGTCTTACATTAGATGGCTATTATATTGCTGGAACAGACACCCTAATTGCAGATTATGATGAAGTTAACGATACTTTAACTTACTTCTCTAATAACTGGATTTGGGACGATGGCCTTGACTGGAATACTGAAAGTTATACTGGCACATTCGATGTTGTTGCAAGATTTATCCATGATGATGTTGATGCAGATATCTATACAGAAACAAGTGATAAAGAAACTAGCACAGTTGTAGGCGAGTATGACAATTATACATTTACAGTAGACTCCGAAACATTCTCTTATGATGCTGCTTATGACAATATAACAGTACCACAAAAAAGAGGATATACCTTTAATGGCTATGTTGTTGATCCAAAAAATGATGGTGAAGCGGAACATATTTGGAATGAAAATGGTGAGAGCCTCGAAAATACATTCCTTTGGCTTCCAACAATAAATAATACAAAAGTAATCATTAAATCAGTATTTACACCAAATACCATTACAGGCACTATTAATGCTAATGAGTATGATTATGAAACAGATACAGAAACTGAGCATAATATTGAAATAAGCGAAACTTATGATAGTGTTTACGAAGATTTACCATTCATCCCTGAAAAAGAAGGATATATCTTTGGTGGAATAGAAGATGGAAATGGCAATCTTATTTGGGACGAAAATGGCGAAGCCACAATGGAAGTATGGCAATATATTGAAGATGATATCGCCTTATTTAACATACTTTGGACACCAAAGACATATGTGCTTAAATATGATAAAAACAAAACTGAAACAGTTACCTTTAATGAGAGTGTAAATAATATTGATGCAATGTCAAAAGATGGTTATACATTCTCGGGTTACAGTTTTGACTATCTTGGAACTGATACAGCAATCTTTAATGCTGATGGAGAGTTTACAAGTAATGTATGGCTTTATGATATGGGTCCTGCAGATACAGAAATAGACCTTAAAGACCATTTCGATGCTAATACATATAAAATTACATTTACAAATTCAGAAGATGAAATAGAGACAATTTATGACCTTGCATATAACAAATGCGAAATCCCAAGTAAAGATGGTTACATCTTTAAGGGTTATAAATTAACCACATCAGATGATTATATTTATGATGAAAACGGCGACTGTGTAAATGAAACTTATACATATTCAAAAGATATTGAAGTAGAACCTGTATGGGAAGCATTAACCTATAGTATTGTACTTGGCGATAAGACTTTTAATGTAGTTTTCGATGAAAAAGTAGATATCAAAGCTCCAATTCCTACAAAGGAAACAACAAGTGATGACACTTATACTTACTCTTATAAGTTTGACGGCTGGTATTTAGGTGATGAGCGTATCTTTGATGAAGTAGGAGAGTTTATCGGCGATACTTGGACAATAGCATTAGATAAAGACAGTATCACACTCAATCCGCAATTCAAAGAAACCAAAACCGAAATACCAAAGCAGGAAACTCCACAAGAAACACCTGCTGCCGGTGTATCAAATATTACAGAAACAACATTTACGCCTATAGTAGAAGAACCAAAGCAGATAACACCAAAAGAAAAGAAAGAAGACCTTGCAAAGAAAATAGCAGAAACTACTGCTGAAATCATTACAAGTGTTACAGTAGCTCCTTCAGATGATGATACTAATGATCTTGCTGCTTCCATTAAAGATACACAGCAGGAAAAGATTAAAAATACTGTACTTGATTTAACAAATGCAAGTCTTAATCTTGTCTTCCCTGATGAATATTTAGGAGAAGAAAATGTATCATGGGGTACAATGCTTTGGAAAAACCCGACAATTAAAACACTTACAATAACGGGAGCAGTTGCAGTCCCTTGCGTAGGCACGCTTTATTTAGTATTACTTAATTTCTTCCACATAAACCTCTGGTTATTATTCTTTGGAAAGAAGAGAAAAGAGCGAAAGGATAAAGAAGAAAAATGATATTATTTTTTATAATCATAGTAATTCACATTATCGTATTGGCTTTAATATATTTTGTTGGTTCACAATCCTATATCTGTGTTTATGATGCTAATAAGCAGAGGTATAGGATAGACAAAATAATACATGTTAAATATGAGAAACAGTCTAAAGATGATTATGTGATTAATTTAAGTAAATACTTACACAAGTATTACGAATTATTGCAAATTGATGGGAAACTCGCCTTAAAAATAAGTTTCTTTAAGTATTTAAGGACACTTTCAGAACAGTTTTTCATCACGGTTACCTGTTGCGATCTGCGTGGTGTGTTTATAGCGTATAAATATCCTAAAAACAACAGATATATCACGCTTAAATTAAATAGGGTGCCTAAAAACTAATTAAAATACTTGTTAAATTATGCCCTGAATGTCAAACAAACATTTGGGGTATTTTTTATTGTGCTTATATTTTTTCTCATATACAACATATTGTTATGTAAATAAAAAATATTATTTTACATATATAACTATAAACACGAACACCTGTTTATAAACAAACATATCTAAAGGAGAATTAAATAATGCACTATATTGATAATAACAAACTATCACCAGAAGATTTCAGAAAGATTGATTATATTTCTTTTCTGTTTTCTGATGAAGCACTTGATGAAATATTAGGTCTTAAGTCTTGTTTTTCAGACTTTAACTTAAATATTCATTTTGATGAATTCAGAAAAATCGTAGAAGGCGAAGATAAAATATACTATGTAACTGTAAACAATCAAAAACGCTCATTCTATGCAGCAGGATTGGTTATTCCGTCTGATATTTCAGGACACAGTATTTTTGTTGGCAATATTTCGGATAAATACAACACTAAACCATTTATTGTCGATTTAACACAGTCAGCACTTCCTGATTACCTAAAAGAGAATGAAACCACAATCAATCTGGCTATTCTTTGTAAAGAAAAAGCAGAACTTGCAACTGAAAAGGAATATGTGGCACTAATTCAGTCAATACTAAAAAAATGTAAAGAGAGGGTATGTCAATGAATAAATATAAACTTTTACTTGGAACTCTGGCTTTAACAACCGCAATTTTAACACCTGTAACGACTTTTGCTTACGAAGAAGAGTCTTCTTATTATGAAACAGATGTGTTTGATAAAAATGGAGAAAATAACATTACATATTTTAGTGTAGATGAATTTTCCCCTGGACCAAACAGAGTTACAGTATGGGAATTATGGCAAAATGAGAATTCCAAAGTTACTGTTGATGGCAAGGAAGAAAATAACCCACATTTTGTAGCAACAGCTCTTAAGAATGATTCTGACCTTGATTTTGGTTTTAATGCAAGAAATACATCATTTAATTATGATTCCGGGCAGAAAGATACAGAGGGCAGAATAGTATTTCATCATGAGTATGTCAACTCTCTTAAAGAGTATCATTATTCTGATGGCGATGGACAAGATGCTAACTTTGATTATCTTCGTGCCAATATCAAACAGTATGGCAATATGGACGATTTTTACCTTGTAAAGAGTGAGTTCTATCTTGAAGATGGAGATTATCAGTTTACAAGATTAGTTTCTAAAGATAAAATGCGTTCTAATCAAGACGATCCGATATCACAGTATCAGGAATATGTTGTTGTTCCGTTAGATGGACAGACATCACCTTTCATTCAAAATGGTTATACCGAAAGCAATCTTGATACAGAATGGGTTACTTTATCAAATGGTGATACACCACTTGAAATATATGTTATGCGTGGTACATCAGATTGGTGTTATGACAATTATAATACCTTTACTAATTGGATAGGTGCAAAAGAAGCTAATGTGGCATTAGAAGTTTCAGAAGAAACTGTAACAGAAACTGAAGAAGTACCAGACCTTACCGAAACAGAATTTATCGATGATGAAGATGTACCTATCTCTGTACCAAATATTGTTGAACAAAGTTCTGGACCAGAACCTGTTGATAAAACACAGCAGTATATTAAACTTGGTGTTTTCGTCGGAGTATTTTTAGTAGTTATTATTGGCACATTTATTGGTCTTAAAATCTATCAGAAAAAGAATGAAGACTATTTATAAAAAGTATAATAAGGAATAATATACTATTTTCTCCACGCCAATTTAAATCCACATCATATCCAACACAAACATAGCCAATATACGACCATTTTTCTACAAATACCAAGTCGCAATATGACTATCTTTGGCATATAAATTATTATTCGAAAGAGCTCATATTTATATATGAGTTCTTTTACCCCAAATTTAAAAATAATTTTTACATATATTAATAATATGTAGAAAGGACAATACCCTTATGACCAGACATCAGAAAGAATTAGAAAAACAACTTTTAGGACAACTTGCCGTATCAAATGAAGATTTAGACCGTTGGGCAAAAGATCCGTTTCTAATGGACTCAGCCACCGTACTTAAATTTTGGGATTATATCGATAAGACATCGCATGTTGTTATTGTAGGCGATTATGACTGTGATGGTATTACAGCATCATATATTATGTCAAAAGCCATTAAGACAAAATATCCGGACAAGAAATGTTCTATTCGTATCCCAAAAAGACACACGGAAGGTTATGGCATAAATCCGGCAATCATATCCGAGATAAAAGAAAAAGTACCAAAGGGTGGCGTTATTATTACTGTCGATAATGGTATAGCAGCAGCCCCGTTACTTGAAGACTTAAAGAAATCTGGTTATACAGTCCTTTTAACCGACCATCACGAACTTGGTAGTAATAAACTTCCTGATGTCGATATGATCTTAAACCCAACAGTAGATGGCCATAATGAAGCATTTATCGGTAAATACTGGTGCGGTGCAGCAGTAGCCTATAAATTAGTCGAGCAGGTTATTCCAAAGCCATTGGCAAAGGAATTTGAGTGTTATGCAGGTCTTGCCACTATAGCCGATTGTATGAAACTTACTGAAGGTAATTGGGGCCTAGTAAAGCGTAGTATTGAACAGTTCAGAAGAAAAACATCACCTGTTGCTCTAAACGAACTCTTAATAGCTATGAAACAACAGCCTGAATATGCTAATGAAGATACATACGGTTATTATTTAGGACCAGCATTTAATGCAGCGGGCCGTTTATTTGATGATGGACCAAATCTTATTTTACAGTATCTTTTCGCTCCTAATGAAGCACGCAAGAACAAAATCGTTGAATATAATAACGAGCGTAAATCAATCCGTGATAGTGAATACGAACTTGTAAAAGAGCAGATTGAAAACACAAACCAAACCAATGCTTGTCCAATCTGGATATATGTACCTAATCTTCACGAGGGAATTGTTGGTATTTTAGCCGGTATGGTAACAGAAAATTATCATGTACCTGCCATAGTATTAACAGATTCAAAAGAAGAGGGCATCTATAAGGGCTCTGCAAGGTCAATTCCTGATGTAAATATCTTTGAATATTTACAAAGCAACGACTCTTTACTTTATAAGTATGGCGGACATGCTGGTGCTGCCGGATTATCCATAAAGAAAGAAAATCTCAAGGCATTACAGCAAGCACAGCTTAAAATTAACAGACCTACAGAAAAATATCATATTCCATCAATGGAAATTGATAAGACAGAAATCCCTAATATGCTTGATGTAGTTGAGCGTTTTGCCCCATTTGGTGAAGGAAACCCTGTACCATATTTCAGCATTATTATTGATATGCATTCTGATAAAGCAAAAATGGTCGGTTCCGAACAAAACCACTTAATTATTGATAATTCAAGAAAAGATGATGGCGGTTATAAGATTATGCACTTTTTCCACGATCCAAATGAATTATCAGATAAGAACAATTTCAAAGCCATAGGAAACATTCATCTTGATGGATTTAGAGGTATGAACTACGCAGCCTTTAACACAGAAGAAATAGAAGATATCCACGATGACCGTGAACTTGGCAGATAAGGAGTATATGAATAAGAAAAAACAATTAAATAGTAAGGAGTTAGTTAATGAAACCGGAGATTATAAAGAATTATGACGAAATAATGACCATTGTCAAGTCATATGACTTAGGTCAGGAGGTTGATTTAAAATCAGTAGACAAAGAAACAGCAAAAAATATAATCAAGGATAGAAAAATCCTTGAAAAATACCGCAAAACCATAAAGAAAATATCCCAAAGAGATGGCGAATTAAAAGAAAACCTGATGGATATTAAGTATGTACTTCCCCCATGGCTTGCTTATCCTGAAAAGAAACCAAGCGAGATAGCAATGACAGAGTATAACGGCATATATAAATTGTTCAAATTCACATTGAATAATATGGAGCGTAGTGCTTACGAACAAAAATACCCAATGCCAAAGAACTGGTAGGAAGGAGTTTATATGATAATCCCAGACATTAGAAACAAAATAGTTGAGCCTTTATATGAAAACACTAAGGGCAGTCAGGAAAAGGATAAGGAAAATGCTTATTACCAAGGTTACTTAAATGACAGAGATGCTGAATTTATCACCGGCTATGATTGGTTTGCTGAGCAGCTTTTATCTTCATTCATTTATAGTATGGCCGACAGACTCAATGATGAAGACCTGCTTACTAATAAACAATATCGTGAATTAACTGAAATTATTCCATTATTTGTCGAGTCATTTAAGAATGGTCAGGACTTTGATTTTGATGAAAATATAAATGATAATACTGTTCGTGTTATTTTGGAAAGCATCACATCAATTATGATTGACGCAGAACTTGAGAGAGATGAACTTGGTGTCTCATTCATTGACAATATGGACGACGAAGAATATGATGAGTGTAAGAAAAAATATGAAGATGGTTATAAAAACGCCGTTTTATTGACAGAAGAAAGACTAAAAGATGAATAAACACTATACTCATTATGCCACTCATATAGAATGGCAAGATAAGAGCAATTTCCTTTTACCAAGATATGCACTTATACCTAATGAGTTAGCCATTGAACAGATAGATGATTATTTATATGAAACCTATCATTCTTTCCCGTTTAAGTACCAAATGCTGGCCATACGACCGGAACTGTTAGACGAAAAAACCTCTGCTGATGAAATAGCAAGGCGTTTTATAAATGCATACGGTGATATGGCTTTAATGGTATATAGTGCTATAAAAGATAACTATTCCAACCTTACACTCACAGAACAACTCACATATGACATTATTTCCCAAAATATCGTAACCGAATATACGGAACTTTCGTATAAAACAATGGACGATGAAAAAGAAATAATATAAAATTTTTTCAATTTTTATTTAACATATATAGTAAGAAAAGAGAACAGTATGAGTAAATTATATCCAAACAATTACAATGAAGATGAAAAGAACTGTTTTAATGAAATCCGCAATGTTGCTAGCAATGTTGGTGCTCATACTCTAATCGTAGAAGACGGAAGTGGTTATGTACTCGCTGAAATAAGTGGCGATATAACCGATACTCAGAAAAATGCAGCTAAAGATTATAATGATGGTAGCCATCTTTTGATTTTGGATTTTATCTCCGATAGAGAGAAGACTCAAGGAGATGTTTATTACATCTAACACACAATCATAAAAATAAGGAGAATAATAGAATGTTTGATAATTTAAACGATTACAATGGAATAAACATTCTTAATAAATTCGTAGAAGATGCAGAAAAGCCATGTACAATTATTGTACCTAAAAATGTAGCATCTTTATCTACATCTGAAATCTATATTTTAACATCTGATGATAATTTTAATTATTTTATAGATTTAACAGATAAACCAGAATACCTTACAAATAAAAATATTATCTTCTGTGTATGCAAAAAAGATGATTTTATCATGCCAAAGGAGGTCTATATTTATGATCTCTAATATTTGCACAGAGTTTACTGTAACCGTTCCGGGTTCAGATACTACTGTAAATAATATGTATTTGTGGCATTCAGAAGAAGATTATAAATTATTAAAGCATATTTATAACCACAAAGAACTATTTACATCTGGAATATATGCGATGTTAGCCAATACCTTTGAAAGAATGTATAAAGGTTATGCAATAGAATTGCAAAAGTTATTCCCAAATGAATCCATTGTTCCAAATGACATTGATAGTGGGCATTATATCGCACCTATTGCTCAAAAAGTTAATAGATTTTGTCCTATTGCCACTAATAAAGAAGCTTATTATGTAACTTTGGATAATCTTAATAGAATACATAAAGGATATACAGCTTCAAGATATACAGATATTTACCAATATCAGGACTTTGAAAAGGATTTTAGGCGTTTAGAAATCCAAAGAGAAAGAGTGGGTAAATTATTAAGTGCCGAAATTATCAAGCATAGTTGTAAAGAAATTATGGAGATTGATAATAGTATAGACCATAATGATTTAGACCTTCTGTAAAATAACATAGTTTTATAAAAAGGCATAAAAATATGTCTTTTTTATTTTACATATATAGATGTAACTTTTACAATCTTTATTCAAAAGAGAGGGTATATCTATGAGTAATAATGCAATATTTTCCTGCAAAAACTGTACTAAACGATTTGTAGGCTGTCATTCCACCTGTAAAGAATACAATTCAGAGAGAAACGCCTATATTAAGCAAAGAGACGAGATAAGAGAGAAAAAATCCCTAGAATATGCTATTGATGAACCTAAAATTATTAAAGCAGTTAAAAGAAAGAAATCAAGACATTAAAGATTAAGAGCCACAAGGCTCTTTTTCTTATACTTATTTTTCTTTTTTTATTTTACATATATAAATAATATGTTAACGAACAAAGGAGATAATTATGTCTGAAGATAAAGACCAAAGATTTTTAACACACCTTATGGTTATATTGCCCGTTATTATTATTGCTCTGTATTTAATAAAAATAATATCACCGATAGAGCCATTTAGGGTATCAGGTGTGTCAATGTATCCGACATATAAAGATAAACAGCTTGTATGGATTAATAAATTAGCCCCCATTGAAAAAGGCGATGTAGTAGTAATAAAGGTTGATTTTGCCACATATTACATTAAAAGAGTTATCGCTGCTCCGGGTGATAGCATCCAAATTACAGATAACAAAGTCTTTGTAAATGGAAAAGTGATTAATGAACCATACCTTAACGAACAAACAATCGAAAATGCCGGTATGTTTGATGCTATGTATATAGTCAAACCAGATGAATATGTCTGTTTAGGTGATAACAGAAATGATTCATACGATTCAAGGGATTTCGGCCCTGTAAATATTAGACAAATCAAAGGGAGGGTAAAATAATGGATTATACCAAACCACAGTCTGATAATCTTTTAAATGATTTCTTTAGAAGGCAGACAGATTTTATGTCTTTAGCCAAAGATTTATTAGCTGCAGAGACTAGCAGAGACTTCACTATTTTGTTTGATAGATTAAAGTCTATTGATAAGAGATCACTTTATTTATTTTTATGTGATAACAAATCTAAAATCAAACCTAAATATTTGGAAATCGCAAGTAAGCGTCTTCGTATGCCCATAGTTTAAAGGAGTATTTATGAAAATTAACGAAGAGAACTTTATACTGCTCGAAGCCTTAAAAGAGTTGGCAAAAGAGTGTGAGAACAATCATATACCCCCATTTGAACTCAATATAATCGGCAATTTTGCCCTTATGTTGTATGGCATCAAAGATAATAAGGAACATGTGAATATTGATTATGTAGGCCCAGATTTAAGTCCAAAGGTAAAGGCACTTGCCAGAATAATAGGTATTAAGCGTAATTTAGGTCAAAACTGGATAAATAATGACTTTATTCTTACTGGTTTTTCTTTAGAAGATTTGGAGTTTTGCACGGGTAAATTGCATTTTACTGATTATTATGAAGTAGGCTCTATTAAGCTTAATATACTCAATCAGTCCGACCTTCTTAAACTCAAAATTATAGCCATCGACACCACACTTTTCGATGTTGAATCTGGCTTACCTTTTACAAGGTTTAAGGATTTGCAGGATATTATCACACTTAAAGATAAATTACACATAAACTTAAAGAAATACATTCAAGACCTTGATTTACAAGGACTAATACTAAATACAAATACATACAAAACAATCAATATGTATGAAAAAAATAGCGAAAAAGTTACTTTAGATTATCTTGAAAATCTTAAACAAAACCACGAATTATTTGATTATAACATTGATGATATAACAAACGATTTTTTAGAAGATGCAGAAAACACAGAAAAAGGCTATATGTATGAATAAAAAGAAATTTAGCTTAACAACAGAACAAAAAGAATACTTAAAAGCACAAGAGCCTACATTTTTAGGTACTGCCGGTATCTTTAATGGACAACAGACATTTATCTGCCCGTGTTGTCAGTCAGGCTCGGGACATAATAGAACTGGATTATCCAGAATACCACATAAAAGCAATTACCATTGTTTTGCTTGCGGTGAGACGGGAGATGTGCTGTATTTTGCTCAAAAGTATTATGATACAGATTTTAAGACAGCACTTCAAAAACTTTGTGATTATTACGGTATTACCCCTGAAACCGATGTATCAATGTTCAGAGTACCTACGAATGATGATGCTGACTTAGACATCGATATACCTTTAATAGACCAGATGGAATATTACAACAAGGTAAGGGCCAATTTGGATCCAACCTATCTTGAACAAAGAGGTATATCAAAAGAAACTCAGGAACATTTCTGGGTAGGAACAGACCTTGAATGGATAAACCCTAACTCTAAAAACGGAGCAAAGTACCCATCACCAAGATGTATTATTCCTACATCAAGATTTTCTTACCTTGCAAGAGATATGCGTTCTGACTTAAAAGATTACCAAAAACGCTTTTCTAAAATCAAATACGGTGCCACAAAACTATTTAATACAGGTCTTAAAGGTTCTAAAGCCGATATTGTTTACATTGTAGAAGGCGAAATAGATGCAATGAGCATATATGATGTTACAAAAGGTGCAATCCAAGCTATTGGTCTTGGCTCAACATCCATGTGGAGACACCTTTACGATGAAATAGACTTTCACGAGCATCTAAAGAACAAAACTTTCGTTCTTATGTTAGATAACGATGAACCTGGGCAGAAGACGCAGCAAAAAATCATTGAAGCATTTGGGCACTACAATGTTCCTTATGTTGTGCAGGAATACCCAAAAGAATATAACGATCCAAATGAATATCTTTGCAAAGACAGACAAGGCTTTACGAAGATGATAAAAGAAACCTATATAAAAAATACACATAAAGATATCCAGCCGGGTATCGAATTAGGAGATTGAGAGTATGAATATAAACAATTTAATCGAAAAAGAACTCAAAGATGCAATAAAAGGTATGATTACAGCATCAAACCAGACAGATTCCAAATCAGCAACAACAAATTTCTTATCAGTTATGTTTAACTATTTGTTACCTGATACGAAGATTTATGTGCCTATAAAACATATGCCGAACTCGGGACATAATGATGCATTTACTACGGCTATATTTGGTAAAGACAATGCTATTGAATTAAGAATGATTGCCTTTGAAGATGAAGACAATAAAGAAGTAAATGCTCTTTGCTGTCCAATTTACACAAGTGAAAAGGAAATTAAGCATTCTTTTGAAGATATGCAGATAATGTCTATTCCTTTTTCACAGTATTTTGCATATTGTATGGCACAAGAAGCTGATTTTATATGTATTAACTCTGACACAGACAATATAACATGCCCTATGGCAGTATTTTGCATACTTATGCTTTATGTTACAAAAACCAATAAGCAGGCTTTAGAGATTATTGCAAAGAATGAGCCTAATATTCATTTCCCATTAAAAGAAGATGATAATATGAAAGATTGTCTATTGAAATTAAGAAATCAGAATTTTGAAGAAATGCTTAATGAATTAGATGATTATATAAATGCAGAAATACTTTTTGCAGATGGTACGCCGCAAAAAACTGAAGAAAAAGAAGAAGAACCAATACAGATATTAACTCAGACAGATGTAGAACCTATTATAGGTGATATGTTCGATAACACTCTGTTCTAAATTTTAAAAATTTTTTTTACATATATATACAGACAGCGTTATGTGAATTTGTTTTTTTATTGGTTACGCTAAAAAAACGAAATGGTCATGTTTTAAGCCTCCTTTCAGACCACAAACTTCTATAGCCCTATACCTCCATAGGACAAGAAGAACTCCTGAGGTAACCAATAGCCGTAATAGGAGTAAAATTTCGGTTACGGACTCCTTTCTAAAATCATAAGGATACAAAATATGTTCGAAGAATTAAAACATACAACAGACACAAATATCCTTAACCAGATATATAATGAGATAAAGATAGCTGGTAAACATTGCAGCATGTTAGTACCAACAGATTATGGCAAATATACAATATCAGAAGTATTTTTATGTATAAATGCCGAAGATATCAAATATTTTTATGATCTGACAGACAAACCTAAGTATTCCCCTGATACGGGTACGATATTTTGCGTTTTAACAGATGAAAATGAGGTATCTGAGGGCGTATATAAATACGCTTTATAGATAGATAAAAAATCAAAAGGAGAATTATAATGGCAGAAACAACAACCAGAAATGTAAAGGTACTTAAATTCACACCAAAGAAGAACTTTGATGATGTAGAGCAGGCTGTTAATGAAGCTTGTCTTGACCTTGCAAAGCAGGGGCATAAGGTGGTATCTATCGCTCCATTAACAGTAGATACAATGCCACCAACAGTTCTTTACAACATTATTTATGAATAAGCCTAAATTAAGATACGAAAGGAACCCCCAAGTAGTATCTTATTTTTTATGTCCAAAAATAAAAAAAATATTTTTTACATATAATAATAGATTCGTAAAGAATCGCATTTCATTCTATATTTTTTTGCTAAAAGGCATAGTCTTCCCACCTGATTATGCCTTTTTTATTCGAAATAAAAATTATTTTTTACATATATTATTGCCAATTTATCTTTAGGATAAGTTCCTAAGGTAGTTTTTTTCTCTTTCTTTTCCATTTTTTAAAAAGGTATGCCTTTTGGCATATCTTTTTTTATACATATTTTTTATTTTTTATTTTACATATATAATCAGATGCTCATGCATTACCTCGCAAAGCATTATTTCGTTGAATTTTTTCTTCTACTTTGCTGGGGATATACCCCGGCATATAGGGCTGTCGCCAAGCGGTAAGGCACAGGACTTTGACTCCTGTATTCGGTGGTTCGAATCCACCCAGTCCTGCTAAAAATATTATAAAGGAGATAAGATATGACTGATAAAGAGATATTAAAACACATTTCGATAGTAGAAGATTATTATGAAGATGTCGAAGACAATCCATCATTGTATTTCTGTCAAATCTACGAAGATGCAAATCAGAATAAAGAAATTGATTTTTTCACAATAAGAAAAAATGATTTACATACTGATGACTTTGCAGAAGTTGAAAAATTCGCAATAGATTATGCTCAACAGACATTTCCTTTCTTTAGGGAGACGAAAGATATGAATAATTCAACAACTGCTGATTTACTTAATAGCAAAGTATTACCACAAAATACAGACGAAAAAATCAAAAGATTACTTAATGAGCCGGCTTTACGCATTTCTTGGGAAGATGGTGAATTTGAAGTACAGACCACAAAAGGTGAACAGTTCACTATTCATAAAGATGGTACTGTTACTATTGATGATTTAGACTTAGATGATATTGAGCTTGATTAAAATGAAAACGAAAGAAGCAACCTATCAGTATCTTGAAGAGGCACACGGAAATGGTATATTTTTCTATACAAGTTGTTGCGGAAATAGAATGTATAGTGTTGAAAACGATCCTATGAAATATCATGGATGTTTATGTCCTAAATGTTTCTGGAATAATAAATTAGTAACATTATACTTGCGTGGAACACCGGATGGTATAAGAGTTTTTGAAACCGAACATGTTATAAGAGAAGAGAGTGAAAAAGTATGATACAGATAAAAGATATGAAAATGCCGAAAAAATGTGCTGAATGTAAGATTTGTGTAAATCAAAAAACAAATGATTATGGGACTCACGGAAAATGTTTGTTGCAAGATAAAAGCGTTGATTGTTTAGCGTGGAGTAGAGATACTAATTGTCCTTTGTTAGAAAGCGAGAATAAGGAATGACAATATCTTTAACTGAACGAGAAATTGAATTAATCGTATCTGCGTGTCATCAATACATAGAAATAATGGGCGAAGGCGAAGATACTCACGAATACACAAATTACGAGTTGGAAACAGGTTTAGGCTCTGCATTACGAAAATTATGCAAGGGAAGAAAAGGTGAGCGTGTTTATGCAAAGTACAAAACAGTAACTAAATATCCAACATTTGATGATTGGAAAGAAACCAGAACAGAAAACGAGGAACAAGAATGACAAGAGAAGAAGCATTGGAATTTGGAAATTTGTGGCTCGAACTAAATGAAGATTGCGAAGGTAGCCTTACATATGGATTTTTTCGCACAGCAATCAAAGCATTAGAGCAAGAGCCTTGCGAGAAGGATTGGCGATTTTATTTTGACCACGGCTACGCACAGGCAAAGAGAGATTTATCTTGCGAAGATGCTATCAGCAGAAAGGCTATGCTTGAATTACAAGCAAAATATGCAGAAGATATGGGAGCGACAAAGTTTTGGCAAATGAGTGATGATATCAAAGCGTTACCGCCTGTCATACCACAGCCTAAAGAAAAGGAATTTGCTAAATTTAACGACTTTTACCCGGAAGATCGTGGAACATACCCACCGGCAGGTAAGGAAATTCTGATTAAAAACCATAACGGAGATAACTTTATTGCATATCTGGACTATGATGACGCTGAAGACGGCGGTTGGGGATTTTATTCAGAAAATGGCGACTTTATAGCAGATGTTAATGAAATAGATGCGTGGATGCTAATTCCACAGCACGAGAGAGATAAGAATTATATCCCAATGCAGGAAAGAAAAATAAATGTCCTGACATCAAACATTGAAGCTCCAGGGACAGATGAGGAGGAAGAAATATGGCAGATATAGAATTAGTAATTAAAATACCTGAAGAATTATATGAAGCATACAAAGGCAGACCACCTATGCTTGGTGATGCAGGAATGGATATGATTGCACAATCAATAGCAAAAGGAACGCCACTACCAAAAGGACATGGAAAATTAAAAGATGTTGATGAATTAAAGAAACATAAGTATCACGATAATGACAGATTTGAGAATGCCGTTGCGGTTGCTCAAATAGATTGGGCAGATACAATCGTAGAAGCCGATACACAGCATACATTAGATAGAGAAGACATAGAATTGGAATAAAGGAGACAAATTATGGCAGAAACAAATATGGTTGAATTAGTAATTAAGATGCCAGAAGATGTGTTCAAAAGAACAGTATTCTATCGTGAATTTAGAGATTTGAATGACAGTATAACAACTATTAAAGCATTAGAAAAGGCTGTACTACTTCCTAAAGGACACGGAAGATTAAAAGATGCTGATAAAATTGCAAACGAGGTTAATGCACTAAAAGACAATTGGAATCGTTTCGGGAATGAATATGAAAGCGGTAGATATGAAAGTTATGATTATGCCGTAGATACGATTGATAATGCAGATACAATCATAGAGGCTGATGAGAATAGCAAAGATATTAAAACAATATCTTCCTTGGCTGAAAACGAGAAAGAAAATAAAGAAGATATAGAACTTTAAGGAGAATTACTATGACACACGAACTTAAATTATTACCACAATACTTTAATGATGTTGAGAATGGTATTAAGAACTTTGAAATCAGAAAGAATGACCGTGATTATAAGGTAGGTGATACTTTACTTTTAAGAGAATGGTCTAAAGAAACAGGTTATACAGGCAAAGAAATAGAACGCAAAGTTGATTATATTCATAAAGGAGACGGTCAGTTTGGTATTGCCGAAGGGTACTGTATATTAGGACTTCATGATCCGATGCTTACACAAATAAAAGACCAAATCATAGAAGAAAGTGATTTCGCTTATGCAGACTTTGACAGATATAAAGAAGAAGTTTTAGGCATAGAGCCGGATGAACTGCCGGATGATGATTTTAGATACGGAATGAACAGGGCTGTAGAAATTATATGCGACCACGCTGCATTAAAACAAAGGAAAATCAATTCCAAACAAAAGGCAGACAATTTAGATATCCACTCAGAGATAGAGAATGATGATTTAGAAAAATAATTTTTAATTTTTTATTTTACATATATAATTACGGGCGGCAATGTAACCAATTGTTAAAGCTTAATATGGTGTTTGTCGTGTGTAAGCCGCCTGTTATATTTCCTACCTTTATTTTTTTACTTTCCGCCCCGGAGCGTTTCTGGGGCCTTGGGGCCATAACTCAATGGGAGAGTGCTACCCTTGCAAGGTAGAGGTTGTGGGTTCAAATCCCATTGGTTCCAGTATTGATAAGATTAGTAAATAAAGAAATATTTATGGAGGATAGATATGGCTTGTGGTTTATCGATTTGTGGTTTATCAAATGATGATTACAGGGGTGGTTGTGGAAATATAGTTGGTTCTTTTTGCGGAATCGTTAATTATCTGATTCCTGTTAAAATAAATACAGAAAAAGAAACTGTTAAATTCCGTACATTAAAAGTATCACAGACTATCTGCAGATTGGATTCAGCAGAACTTTTAGACGATACTTTAAAATACTCATTTAAAGAAATAAGGTCTATCCGGAAGAATAACCCCCGTATAAAAATTGCAGGTATAAAGATAAAAAAGGATGGAGAAATAAAATTTACATCCAAATATAAAGATGAAATAAAGAATCTGGGGGCAGAAGGAAAGAAAGCCTTAAAAAAGATTAAGAAATTAAAGGAAGAAATGAGAGAAGATAAGACAGAGGAAGAAGATTTTGAAAGATAAGATATATATTCCGGGAAGAGAAGATTTATCTGTAACTGTATTTATTCCTACAGACTGTACGAATAACTGCAGATTTTGTACAAGTAAGGCTTCTTATTCGGAAAAAAAGCCCGATCTTAAAAAAGTAATATATAGTATTAAGGATTTTTGTAAAAATGATCCATTGGCAAAATATGTTAAAAGTTTTGTTATAACAGGTGGAGAGCCTTTTGCTAATCTGGATGTGCTTTCTGAAGTATTAAAAGCCATTCCAAAGAAATATAAGATATATGTTAATTCTTCTGTTCCGACAGCTGTTTATACTGAAAAAAAGTTGGCTAAATATATAAATAAAAGCAGAATAGATGCTTTAAATATATCAAGGCATGGTATAAATATAGATAAGGATAGAGGATTATTCTCGAATGATATCGCATCAGATGAATTTATAACAAAGATAGAAAAGCCTATAAAAATTAATTCAATAACCAGCGAAAATGATGATTTTTTAGAGAAAATCAAACGCTGGTCTAAATATAAAAATACATCTTTATCATTAAGAGCTGATTATAGGTATATAAAACCTGAAGATTTAAAAACCCTTGACTGTAAGATAGTTAACAGCATTTTAAATATAAAGAATGTAAATTATGTAAATCATGGGGGATGCGATGTATGTTTTAATGTAACATTTGAAAGAAATGGATATTATTTTTCTTATCATAGGGGATTAAAAAAATCATCAGTACCCTTTGGAAACGATAAATACCTGATCGTAAATGACATAATCATATATCAGGATGGAAAAACATCATATGACTGGCTGTAAATATATGTAGGTATATTTCAACTGGCAGAACTAGTTCCATTATAGTCGATGTACTCAAGTGGCTAAAGAGAGCAGTCTGCAAAACTGCTAATCGTAGGTTCGAATCCTATCATCGACTTGATCCGTTGTGATGTCCGGCTTACTTAGGCTCACATAAAAACCTGTTTCCAATGCTACTGCTCAAGAGTAAGGGGTTGGTAGATGGCAAGGGGGCATTCCGATAAAAAACATGGAAAGGTGTGATAATGTGTCGGCAGATACATATCCGGGTTAGGGTTACCCTTGCATTTTAATATATTTGCAGCAAAATATTCATTGTTTAATTTAAAAATTATCGTAGCTATGTATATTATTTATGTTATTACCAATAATATAAACGATAAAGTTTATGTAGGACAAACAAAAAATACAATAGAATGTAGATTTGCCCAACATAAAAATAAAGCATTGCATTCCGAATGGACAAATAGACCATTATATTCTGCAATGATTAAATATGGTGTTCATAATTTTACAATTCAACAAATAGATTTTGCTAATAATAAAAAAGAAGCAAATGCTAAAGAAAAGAAATATATATTGAAATATGATTCATATAAAAATGGTTATAATGCAACACTTGGCGGAGATACGGGCGACTCTTTAAAGAAAAGTGTTTTGCAAATAGACATACATACTTTGCAAATTCTTAATAGATTTTCTTCGACGCACGAGGCTGGCGATTATTTAGGCAAACATAATACCAAAATATCTAATGCTTGTACTGGAAAACAAATATCAGCTTATGGCTATTATTGGTGTTATGAAGATCAATATAAAACATTTAAGCCAAAACATAGAAAATATTCAAAGCCGCCTAAAATTGTCATACAAAGAACATTAGACGGTAAGTATGTAAATAAATATCATTCAACAATAGAAGCAGCTAAAGCTGTAAATGGAAGCGGTCCACACCTTTCAAGGGCTTGCAGAGGAGAAAGGAAACAATATTTAGGTTATTTGTGGAGTTATGAATAAGGGCTTGATTTTATGGTTTCGACTGGGAATTTCATTTAAAGGAAAGCAAGTAGTGGATGATGGACACCACTTAAATCCGACATCAAAAAATAAACGCTGAACCTGTTTTAGCAGTTGCCTAATTTTAGGTACCTCTCTTTGAGAGTTAATCCATAGCGAATAGTAAGAGCGTATTTCGTATGGTTAAAGGAAGCTCTTTGCGGTGTAAAGAGGATAGCAAAAGTATTTACACTTAAGGCCACAATCGCTGGATATCAGACAAGTTTGCTTATTTAGATATCTGATAGCCTATTAAAAATAAGATAAACTTGTAGAATACTTTAAATGGATTCTTAGGACACGGGTTCGACTCCCGTCAGGTCCACTAAATAAAATAAATAGGAGTGTAGTATGTTTGCAAAATATAATGATAACCTTTATTTCTATGCTGCAAATAAAAGAAAAAAGGAAATAATTACTAGGAATCCAGAGAAAGCAAATGGAGATTTTAAAAAAGATGGAGATATTTTCTATAAAAGTGTTTCTGAGAATGAATTGATTGATGTATTTAATGTAGAACTTTGGGTAGATTTCAATACCGGTTTACCAAATACACCATTTTACTGGCAAGTTGGATTTGATGGTAGAGACTATGTAAATGGTAAGGTTTTACTAAGATTTTCTGAGGGTATTCTGCCAGGATGGAAAACAGAAGAAAAAAATGTATGTACAAAGTATATTGCTATAAACGAAATTGAAGGTGCCAAAATTGTTTATCTTTATAAGAAAAGAAATGCTACCATGTGCGTACCACCTCAAAGAGTTGAAAACAGAATTTCAACAAGTGAAATTATTGACTTATTTGAACAATACAAAAAATCAAATGTCTAAGGAGAACATTTATGGTAATAAGTAAAGAGGCAAATGCCAAATTGCAAAATAGTATATTAAACGGAGCCAAATCACCGCATAGCACATCGTATCCAATGGTTTACTACGAAAACAATAAATATTATCTTGCCTGTTTTGTGTTCTTCTTTACACGCGAAGATATTGAATTAGGCATGGTTGATAGACCAACGGTATGGGCAATAACTGACATCGAAACCGGGGAGATAATTGAAGAAAGACAGACAAAGGACATTGACTTCTCTGATGCGGCTTATGATGTGAAATATAATGTTCGTGCCGACGGAGAGTATGACACATCAAGGGAGTACTACGATAAGGCATTCAAGATACTGGATTCTGTGCGGAGCAAAATCATTAAGGATGGAAAATTCTACAAAGAAGAATATCAGTATTATCTGAATATGATTTTGGCTAATATTCCAAAAGAATATCAACGGTTTTATACTGATTTAAGCGTATAAGTGTTTATGTTGAGTCCAGTTGTTGATTTGTATGTAAAGGTAAAGAATGGGTATGACTATATAATACGAGGAGATTAAAAATGGGATTATTTAGACCATCAGTTTATGAACTTCAAAGACTTGAACAAAGACAGCAAAAAGAAGCCGAAAGAAAAGAAAAAAGAATGGCAAAATTGGCTGAAGAAGAGAAACTTAATGCCAGTCTTCGTGGAAAACCATTAAAACAGCAGTTTTTAATGTTATCTAAACGGCAGGATTTCTGGACAACATTATTTATTATCATTCTTGGCATTTTCATTATTATTGCAAAGTTTATCTTCTTTTAGAAAGGGAAAATATGAGATTGATGATTGAATTATTCAAGCTTCGTGCAGCACTTAACAAAGTAGATAATGAAATATACAGACTTAAGAAAGAACGCTTTCCTAATATTGCAGCAATTAATGATTTAATTCATAGACATAATCACATTGTTAAGCGTATGACACTAAAATAAAAAATTATTTTTTACATATATAATTAGTTTCATAGGTTTTTGTCTCTTGTTATGAGCAAGTAATTACACATTTTTTACCTCGGAAAGATGTCATCTTATAGATGGCATTTTTCTTTTTGCATTTTTATTTATATTTTTTACATATATTCCTTAAAGGAGATATGAAAAATGACCAACGAAGGTATAGATTGCTGTAAAGAAGAATTAGCAGATATCTTACAGCGTATCGAAAATGTAAGAAATACTAATAATTTGCCACAAAAAATCAAAAATTCATTGTCCGGAGCAAAAAGCCTATGTAATAAGGCAAGATACATGCTTGAAGAAGAAAGACAAATAGAAGGGCAGATGTCCGTACAAGATATTCTTGATGAAATGGAGTTATAGATATGGAATTCGATGAAGATTGGAGAGACGAAGTTCTCGAAGAAAGAACAACATTCTGGGATAGCGATCCTATTAAAAATATCAAATATTTTGGTGATGAAGGTGCGGTAATACCTAAAGAAGAAACCAAATCATTTGATTTTGAAAAGGAAATACAAAAGTTTAAAGGCGGAAGAAGCAGAGATACTCTTCATTATAAAAAGAAAGGACAATAATTATGACAGTTGATATGTGGTATGGTGATAAAATCGAAGATGTAACATCAATAGATATCAATTTTAGTGATGCAGACTGCGTATATCGTGGCAATTGCTTTATAGGAGATAAGGTAGTAGGTGATTATTCTACAACAGTATCTACAGAAATCGAAGACACATTCAAGCATCTCATTCAAGAAGACAATTATGAATTATAAGGAGAACCATTATGACAGAAAAAGACATTAGAATAATTTTTTCTGATAAAGAAGAAGAAAGTAATGCAGCCAAGTTATTAGAAAATGAAGGATTAGATTTTGATTATGATTCTGGAAACAGAATGATGTTAAATCAAGAATCGTTGGATTTTTTGCATTCAGCTGATGTTGATTTTGACGAAGTTTAATGAAATATAATCACCAAACTTGTCTTTTTAATTAGAATTAAATAAAATAAACATAAGAATATTATACCCTAACAATTTTTTTATTTTTTATTTTACATATAACATAAACACATAGAAAGGAATATGCTTATGTTTTCAACATCTATCAACAATATTCCATCTTTTTTGAATGAAAACCAAAAAGAAACCTTAATAAAGATATATAATCAGGCAAAATCATTTAATTCAATCGAATATATTATTGCTCCTACCCCTGGGCATCAAACATTGTGGATAGTATTAAACAATAATATTTCTTCTGATATAATTGATTTTGTTTCAGAATTAGCAAGTAATGACTGCTTTTTAATCGAAGTGATATCTGAACAAGAAGCTGAAGAAGTAAAGGGTTACCGTTATGCCGTCCACGCCTAAACCATATAAACATAAAGAAATCCCTAAAATCAATATAACTGATATATATTTATTAAAAAATCAAAACAGCATGGCAAGATTAAAGAAAATATATGATCAGGAAATTGAATATACTGAAGACGATTATCATATATTGATTTTATGTTTTGAAAGATTATATAAAGGAATTTATAAAGAATTACGCAATATAGGTGCAGTAAATATTATTGTATCTGATGAAGAAGTGGCCGGCGTAGGACAATCTCACCCACATCATTTTGCAAGATACGCAAATATTATCAATAGTGTGATTCCTTTAGCGGATACCCCAGAAGTTTATAATAATATATATTCCACGATATATGAAGAATTACAGCCTTCATATACTCCTGCAAGATTTTCAGTTAATTTTGATTTTGAAACATTTCAAAGGAATTATAGAAGATTGGAAACTCAAACCTATAGGCTTTATAAAGGATTGGCAGAGCAATTAAAACTGCATAAAAATAATATTCAAGAAACTAATTATACTATTGATGATTGGAGTTAAAAGCATTAAAAGAACCTTAACCGGTTCTTTTTTTATAAATTTTTTTTATTTTTTATTTTGCATATATGTATGTTCAATAAAACAGTTTTGTTTTAAATGAATTAAAACTAGTTGTCTTCTTATTACCTAAAATCATTACATTATGTTCTAAAATGTGCTAACTAAATTCAGTTAGCACTTTTTTTATTATTTTTTACATATATACATGGACACCTCAAAAGAAAAGACTGATGGAAATTAAAGGAAAGGAGAATTGACATGCCTATCCTAGAAACAGGGACAAAGGGAAAGAAACTTCGGGATATCATCGCAGAACTTGGAAACAAATCCTATCCGTTTATTGAATGCAGATGTAAATGGGCGGATGAAAACGGAGATAATGATGAATTTTATGGGGGATGTGCGTATGATGCAAAGACCGGAGAACTTAAACATTTTGACGGCGATACATACTCTCTTGATGATTTGTACGAGGAATATGAAGAAAGATATTTCGAAAATGGAACAATATGCCTTACGGTGTGGGAATATGGTGTGGGAATATGGTGTGGTAAAGGAAAAAGATAATATGCGTCCTCATGCTTATTCTTAAAAAGGAGATTTTTTATGGATACTTATGATGAATATAACCGTTATTTAGATGACCTCGAGAAATATGATGAGCGTTATCACGATGGTGATATGGATGAAGAAGAAATAAAAGATATTAAAGCAAAAGAGAATATTACAAGGCAAAAGATGTTCTTTACTAAGCCTAAGCCAAAAATTGTCATCGAAGAAGATGAAATAGAAATGTAAAGGAGAATAACTTTGGAAATATTCGCAGTCAGAGTTACGGAGACTAAGGAAAGAATAGTATTGCTAAATGCAGAAAATCTGCCAGATGCCATTCTAAAAGTACAAAGTCTCCATAACGAACACAGAATAGATGTATCAAGTAGTAAGCCAAAGGTGAGTGTATCAGGTTATAATGCTCTGCCACAAACAATAAAACGGCTACAAAATGATAAAAATGTAATAAAGTTAACTGACGAAGAGATTAAAGGAGAAGATTATGAGCACATTTGAAGAATTAACAAAAGAATACAAAGATTTAGAGAGATTAAATAAAACAACAGAGAAACAAAAAGCAACAATCGATGGTCTAAAACAAACTATCGTGGATAGCAAGTCTGATTTAGAAAACAGTATAACAGATATTATTAAAGAAATGTCAAAATATCTGGAATTCAGCAATTTATTCCCAAGTGGCAGAATAAAATTTACATCTAAAGAAACTGCTCATATCTTTTCAGGTTCTTTAGAAAACCCGGAAAATCATTATTACCCGGTTTGGCAAGTTTTTTTATCAAAAGAACAGAAATTTATTGTTTGCAATTATGAAAATGTTCAATTTGGTGCTCAAAAAACGGTTTCTTTTTTGTATGACACAAATGAACCAACGGTAAAAATCAACAACAATATCGTTGATTCAGCATTAGATTTTATTGAAAGAAAAGACGAACTTATGGAAAGATTGCATTCCGTTGTAGAAGAAAAAATTAGATATCAAAAAGATACTCAAGAGCAGCTCCTTGAAGTACAAAGAGAAGAAATTTTAAGCCTAAATAAAACAATGAGATCAATAAACCAAGAAAAATATCGTGATTATGACGAATTTGAAGAAACATCTGAAGAAGATGAATATGAACAATAATGACGAAGAAGATTACGATTATGAGTAAAGAAAAAATAACAGTAATATCCAAAAATAAAGCCTTTGACTTACAAAAACCAAGATATAACCCATATCAGACAGGTCATGGTGTTATGGGCGATACAAAATATAACAGAAATAAGGTCAAAGAAGAAATTAACGAACTTATTAAAGAAGAATATGGAGATGAATATGGTCAGTAATAGAAATTTAGAAATTTATAAAAAAAGACAGCAAGGAAATACTTACTCAAGCATTGCAAGGGAATATAATATCACACCGGGCAGAGCAAGAGAAATTGTTCGGAAATTAGATAAACTTATACCTACAGCAGATATCTCAAAGGTAAAAAACCCTATTGAAAGATTAGCCTATGTTGATGTAAGAGCCCATCATATATGTAAAGACAATAATATCAATACATTAGATGATTTGAAGAAATATATCGAAGCAAACGAAAAAAGAAATGCTACTAAATTCAAAGAATTAGGTAAAGAAACACTTAAATACTTTTCAGCCTTATTAAAAGAGCCACTTACTATTATCCGTGAAAATGGCAATGAATATGTAGTGAGAGATTCAAAAATCTCTAAAAACTTAGATATACTTCTTGAAGGTATAGAAGATGACGATGTTGGTGAAGATTTAGATTAAGGAGAAATAAAATGGGACAATTTAGCTGGCTTGATTGCTGCAACGAAAAAAGAGCAGTTATCGACAATGTTTACCAAGATGTTTATGTACTTGTTCCCAAGGAATTTGGTGGCCGGAATATTAAAGAAGAGTGCTATGACGGATATGGCAGATTCGGTGAATATGATATTTATGATCTTGTCGCATCTTGGAATAAAGATTATATCACACAAGATAATATCAGAAAGCCACGAAGAATAGAATGGGGCAATACTAAAGAAGATAATAAATATTTCGAATATGCCTTAAAAGAATATGAGCGTAAATGCCAAAGATTAAATGATTTTAAGATTTTATCCACTAATGAGATGAATGCCAAATATTCTTCTACCTGGCTTCGTGAAATAGGGATAGATATTGCTTGCGGTAATGAACAAAATGCAAGACTTAAATTTCCTATCAAAATAACCCATAACCCTAACGCTGTATATGAAAAATGTAATCCATCTAAAAGTGATCCGTATCAGGGCTGGGGCAGATATATTGAGAAATACGATAGCGATATCGAGTATTTATCACAGGAACAAATAAGAGATTTATATGATGAAACCTTTGATGATAGTTTGCTCGATTATCTTGAAAATATCGATGAGAGTTTAGAATAAGGAGAAAAAATATGTCAAAAATACGATCAACAGACAATAAATTAGTATCATTTTTTAAGTATCATATTTTATTAGATATATATGATATGGTAAACAACAATGCCATTTTTAATGAAGAAACCCGAAATTTTATTAACGAACATAAAGATGATGACCAGATGCTTACAATAATGTGCGAAGATGCTGCAGAAAAGTATATTAATGAGTATGTTAATTCTAATTATTATACAGCACTTGTATCCATAATCGAAAGCACAGTTAGTGAATATATAAAATCAAAAGATAATGATATGGAAATAGGAGATTAACAATGAAATTTGAATTTACAGGAACAGTTATTGCTAATACAACCTCTTTCAAAACATCTTATAGGCAAGGTGAAAGAGTAAATATTACTACAGACGACTTTAAGACTTTTGGTATCAAGCAAAAGGACGGAACTTATGATGAATTTACCGGGAAACGCTTTTTTGAAGTCTTTGCTACTGATTATAAAGTCAATATTCCTATCCCTTTTTTACCTGATAAGTTAAAAGAACAGATTTATCGTGAGGTTCTTTGGAACTATACAAAAGAAGATGTCATTGCAAGAGCAGCAGAAACTAACATTCCTTTATCAGATAAGCAGGCTGAAGAAATTGCTTGGCATCATGCTTATGAAGCTGAAGGTGATTGTGAGTTATCTTATTGGGATAATATTGATAATTTAATTGCTAAATATCTGCCTACCCTTGGCACAATGCAAGATAGAGAAGATATGGATTTAGATTATTAAGGAGAATAATAATGGAATTTAAAGCAGATTTAGGAAAATTAAAAGATGGCAGGAATGCAGTTTTGATTGAAAAAGGCGGTCGTTTCGAGTTTATTTTAGCAAGTGGCTTTGATCCGACACAGAGAATTGGCCGTATGTGGAGTGCAGGAACTTATTACTACAGCCTTGAAGATTTCTGTAAGGCAGTAGTGGATGCTAATAAAGAATTCGTCATGGCAACAGTTGAATGGGATATCACAAAAGAAGATATCGAAAACCTGATTGCAGATGGATTAAGTAATCAGGCTAAAAGCCATTTATCTATTTCACCATATGAGTATGAAACAATGCAAATTGATGAAAAAATAGATTATATCGAAGATGAAATACGCCATAACCGTATAAATGTAAATGATTTATTTGATCTTTCTGATGAAATCGCTATTCCATCTGATGTAATTAACCATTATGCAAATAAATGTGAAACAGAAGATGAACTACTTGACTATCTTGCTGACTGGGTTTCAGATGAATATGGCTTTTGTCATAAGGGTATTTCAGTAGAAGGTTTGGACGAATATTTGGAAGATAATGATTATGATTTAGATTAAGGAGATAACTATGGACAATATTCTTAATAAGTACACATTTCCTATATCACATGAAGATTTTGTGAAAATGTATGATAACAATGAAGTATTTACCGTGCTTAACAACGACAACTTATCAAAAGAAGATAAAAAAGACCTTATTTCAAGATTTGACCATTGGCGTGGCTTAACAGATGAAATAATGTATGTAGATAACGAACTAACAACCGGCGAATATGGCATTGATATTTTCTTAAATGATAAGTATATGAATACAGTTAAGACTCCGGACCTTGAAAGAGATGTAATTTTCACATTTCTTGCAGCAAATTATCCTGACAAATATATGGAAGAGTTTGAAAACAAGGAACGCCCTATTACTTTAGAAGAGGGTAAAAAGGTTCTTAATGAGATTACTATGTCGTTAAATGAACAGGAAAGACAGCTTATTACTGAAGAACTTTCAAATATCGCAAAATATGAGGGTATCGAGTTAAAATTTGAAGAATATGCCAAATTAAACCCGCCCAATCTTTACGAGATGAAATGGAATGATTACTCTGAAAATTACTGTACATCATCTTTATATTTCACAAATGAAGACCAAACTTTTGTTGCAAAAATGAGTAATGGCTGTGTAGATAGCCTATATTGCGATTTATTAACTGAAACAGAGCAGACTTTTGCCGGGGTACTTCTATTACCAGAGCCTTTAAGTGAGAAAAACCCGACTATTAAAGAAATAATTGATAATTTAATCGAAAATAAAGACTGTTTTGATATAGATTTTGAAAGTGTTGCTCTGATGGATGCAGAAGCTGGCAAAATGTTATATGAGCATTTTGATGCTCTTTATAATAAGAATATCGAAGCAGAAAATGAAGAATTAGGTTAGAAAGGATAAATATAATGATTACAATACTTTGCGGCAAATCTGCCTGTGGTAAAGACACACTACAAGGAGAACTCATTAAAAAGGGTTTTACGCCCTTAATTTCAACCACATCAAGACCAATGCGAGATGGTGAACAAAACGGTAGAGAGTACAATTTCGTATCTAAAAATTATTTTAAGTCGCATCTGAACGATTTTCTTGAATACCGAAAATACGATACCTTGGTAAATGGAGAAAAGGATACCTGGTATTATGGAATGCCGAAAATGGATTTAGATACCAAAAAAAACTATGTGGTTATCTTAGACCTTGATGGTGCTAAATCATTTATCGACTATTATGGCAAAGAGAACTGTTTTCCTTGCTATGTAGATGTTCCGGATTCAATCAGAACAGCCCGTGCAACCGAGAGAGGTTCATTTGATAAGACTGAATGGAACAGACGGCTTAAAGACGATAATATTAAGTTTTCAAAAGACAATGTCAAAGCAACATGTGTAGCATCTTTGCAAAATACGAGCACATTACAAGATTTGGTATCAAATTTCGAAGATGTATATGATGTTTACCAGGTTTTACTTGCTGAAAAGAAAATACCAATAGAAACAGAAGAACCAGAAATAGAGTAATTATAATCATAAAATATTATCAAAACACTCATTTCTTATAAGATTTGAGTGTTTTTTATATTTTTTTGTAAAAAATATACATATATATAAAGTAGTGTTATATAATAAGTTTTAAAGACTATTATTACAAAATAAAAAGGAAAAAAATAAATGTTATTCTTAGTTGACGGTGCTAAATATAGCGGTAAAACATCTATTACAACCGTTTTACAGCAAGATTATGATGCAATTCCATTACAAATTGATACAACTGACACTATATCCGATGATTTATATGCCAAAATCAATCATAATTATATAACAGCAGATAAATTCAATAAAAACCTTGATAATGATGAATATTTTATTTACAAGGCTTTCTTTGGCTCTACAAAGAAACAGTTTGTATATTATGGTTTCAAAAAGACAGATTTAGAACCTGATAAAAACTATTTTGCAGAGGTAAGCCCTGTAGATGCTATTAATTTTATGGAACATTATCAAAATGTAACAGATATTTGTTATATTACCATAAGTGATGAATTAACAGATAAGTATAAACAGCCGTTCCCTGAGTCATTACTTTATACTTATCAATATAATACCGGTCAATTTACCCATCGTTTTCCTACCAATGAAAGTGGAAACTCTTCGAAGGAACGCTATTATTATTATAAAGATCCAAGACTAAATATAATTGCATCAAGAATTAATGAAGGCAAATATGACCAGAACGCAATCTTAAATTCAATGAACGAATATGCCAAAAAAGAAGCTATTGAAGCTCTCTGGGCAGAAAAACAAGCACTTAAAAATCATGGCATTACCGATTTTAATGTACATTTAGACTATTTCAATGTTGAAAAGTACACAGATATTGTTTTAGATGATAATAAATTCAGAAATACTGAGAAAACCAAAAATAATCAGGAAGCGATAAATTATTTTATTAAGAATAATAATAATATCAGGCATATCACCTTTGATTATTTTGATTTTGAACCGGCAAATAAACCTACTGAATATGAGCGTTATTATAATACAGGTTGGGATTTTGGTATTATTTCTGCTAAAGGCAGAGTAGATGCTCTAAATAATCTTCAACCATTTGCCCATTGGATAGATTTAGGCCCTATTACAGAGTTTGATTATGGCATTTTTAAGTCAATTTTACACGAAAAAATGGTCAATGTTGATTTAGCCATTAAGAAAGCTCGTGGTGAAATACAAGAATGGAACATGGAAGAATGGGATGAATCTGATTGGGAAGAATACCTTAATAATTTATAAATAAAATAGCATTTTCTTTGTAAAGCACTTGCAGAAGCAGGTGCTTTTTCTATGCTCAAAATTCTTTTTATTTTTTACATATATTACTAGATTTTTTACATATACATATAAAAATAAGGAGGATTACCCCCATAATGAAGAAATTATTACTATGTACTTTACCACTTTGCTTTTTATTATCAGGCTGCACAATCTCAACAGAAACTGCAAACAATATAGCTCAGGGCTTTGAAAACCTTGGTTTATCATCAGTTGCGGTATCTTTAAGAGAATATGTCGCTGAAAATGCTGAATATACAGTCATGACAGAAGAAGCTGATGTATATTCCTTAGACGCATCAGCCTATGCAGCCGGAACAGTTATCTTATCAAATGATAGCACCACAAAGATATATTCCCCAACAGTAGGCGAAATTGAGTTTAACTACGATGATATCTACCGTACAGGCAATGTGTTTTATGCTATTACAGGCACTAAAAACTATGATGGTAAACAAAAAGAACAAATGGTATCTGTTGAAATAGATAAAACCGATGATTCTGCTGTTACCATTGCAAATGGCAGTTTTGAGACCATTTCAAAGGAATATACAGTAGTAAAGTTCGCAGAAGAAGATGAAAAAGGCGAATATACCCTTACAATTTGCCCAAGTGATCACTTTGACCACTATTGGTACATTTTCTTTAAAGAGATAGATGGAGAGACATATTACACATCTATAGCAACTTATGGGTATTCTGAAGAAGAGTCGTTAGAACTCGCTCAGGAAATATTCTCTACAAGACAATATCCATAATAAAAATAAATAATTATTTTTTACATATATACAGTAGTTAAAGTTTAGCGGAGGAAAAATCTATGAAAAAAACTTTTAAAAAACAAATCGCACTTATTACATCTGCTTATATGCTCCTTGGACCAGCAATTTTTGGCGGAGTTATTACAAATGCAGAAGAATTTGAAACAGAAGAGCCTACTGTAATTACAGAATTTTCAGAAGAAACACCTTCTGAAAATGAAGAATCAGTAATTGAAAAAGATACCTCAGCACAAATTGAGATATCAAATACTGAAGATTTTGAAACATCAGAAATTCCTGAATTACCGGAAATTACAGAAGAAATTACTACTTCTGAAGAAACAGTTGAAGATATAACAATAACCGAAGATGCAACAAACACCGAGATTTTAGAAGAAAAAGAAGTGCCAGAAGAAACCAAAGAACCAATAGATGTTGTATCAGACAAAGAAGATACAGCAATAGAAGGCACCGTAATCGAAGATACTGACAGCACAACTGTTACATATACTATTGTTACTACAGATTATGATGATTTATTAAATAAATACAATGAAATATATGATGAAATCGAAATAGCAAAACCAGAATTAAATCATATCTATGAGTTATATTATCCGTATTCAGAAGAAGAAATAAATGACGAAGAAATACGAAAAGAAATAATGAGAGCTGCAGAATTACATCAATTTATTCAAGCAAAGAAACAAGAACTAGCTGAGATTCAAACTCAAATTGATAATTATAAAATTGATGATTATACAGTTATTGTTACTAAAGAAGAATATGAAAAATTTGATGGAACAAAAAATATAGTAACAGAACAAATAAACGAAAATACAACTAATGCTGTAACGATAGAAAATGCCAATGTAAACGAAGATAAGAGGGAAGAAGAATGAAACACATTATTAAAAAAAGCCAATCTTTCAAAAAAATTGCAGCAGTTTTGATTATTGGTTTGATAATGAGTAGTTATATTTCATTATTACCGCCAATCAATGTAAATGCCGCTACAACTGTTAAAGATACCAAAACGCTTTCTTTAACACAGTCTGTAAATACATCACAATATGTCAAAGCAAGTGGCCATTATTGGACAGCAAAATATGCTTTTGTTACATATTATCGTCCAGATTGCCAAATGTACCAATTTGCAGATGCAAATGCTTCATATGGTGGTATTGATAAAGTTGATGGAACTTATAATGTAGAAGCTCAAATGCAAAATCATTCCACACATGATGGTTATGTTTGGCATTTAAATCCACCAACACATTGGGGTTGGCGTTATATGCCAGATGGTGGAAATTGCCCTTATTGCGGATCAACTATTAAAGGTTGTAAGGTTGAATATGTTTGGCAGTTACATGGCGATGGTAATTGCTGGGTAGACGAATGGCCTTCCGGCGGTGGAATAGTACATACGGCAACTTATATAAACAGCGATACTCAATCTGATTCAGAACCTCTTTTTTGGTATGATTTACAAACAAGAGATTGGGTAAGATATCCACAAGACAACAGTCATTCTAAAGCATATTATGATAACGGAATGAATGTACATTACCCAGAAATAGTAACTTTTGGTTGTTGTTGTAATGGAGATGCTGCGTCCAATGGCCATAATTTGTCATCTTATACTACAAAAACCAAAACAATTAATGGTTTAAATGTTATTTGTTATAAAATGACTGATGCTCAGGCAGCTAATGTAAAAGGAATTCATCTTAATGGTGGAAATGGTAATTATTTCTATAATAAACCACTTTTATATAATACTGGCGAAGCTTGGGAAGATAAAGCAACACAATGGAATTGCACAACATCAGGTGCATCTACAAATCCAAGCAGAACATCAAAGACATCAGAAGCAGATTCAAAAATTTTTACAGGTAATATTTCCTATCCAATTGAGCTTGTATATAATGATCAGACAAAACAGTTAACTGTTCAGAATAAAAGCGGTGCTACAGCTGGTGGTGCTACACTTAGTTTCGATGTTGTATCTTGGTCTGTTCCATCCGGTGTTGCATCTGCTGGTACAGGTAAGACACAATCTTGTACTAAATCTGGTAACTATAGCGTAACCGTTAAACCGAAGGCAACTAGAACAGTTGGCGGTACAACATATACGGCTATATGGGCAAATCAGACATTAACTGCAAATAATATTACAATTGATAATACTGTTAATTTTTACCAAGAAAATGGCACTACACTTATTAGTGGAGCTAAATATACATCAGTAGCAAGTATTTCAGTTCCTAATGCTCCTACAAAAACAGGTTATAGTTTTAATGGTTATTATATTGGTACTACACAGTATTATAATGGCTCAAAAACAAAAGTTAAAGATTTATGGACAGGTAACCCAACAGGCACAACATATAATTTGGTCGCTAAATATTCTGAAAACAGTTATTCATTTAGACTTTTTGACGGTTATAGATTACCTGAATACCCTAATAATTTACCAACGAGCCCATTTTATACAGCAAGTGGTATTAAAATTACAAATATAGCAAACAGTAAAATGAATATGTATCCTGAATATCAAGGCTATACTTTACTTGGTATTTATGCAGGAACAACCACATCTTCACCAAAGGTATATGATTCAAATGGTTTATATTGTGGCGATGGTTCATTCTTGCCTGCATCAAGTGGTGCAGTTGATTTATATTGCTTATATGCTCCAAAAGATATCACTATTACATATGATACACATAACACAAATGAGCTTTTTGATGGTGATATGGGTGTAACTGTTCCAAATAAGTTTGGAACTCGTGTAGATTACCCTGATGTTAAAACAGATGTAATAACTTATGATACAGTAACATCATTAAGCAATAGTGCAAAAGTATATGACGGTTATACTTTTGAAGGTTGGTACAGTACAACACAAGGCAGCGGCAATACACACGCTTGGGAAAACGGTCGTATGGGCGATATGGGTAGCGGTACTAAAATCTTTAATGCCGATGGCTCATATAATGGAAGTAGTAAGTTAAAAGGTTTAGGTAATAACATTACAGGACTTTTCAAACTTGCAACCGATACAACGGTATATCCAAGATATGTGCCTAACGCTTATACATTGTATTACTATCTTGATAAGGCAAATACACAGTTGGCTTCAAAGACAGTATATTATGACTGTCCTGTAGAAATTATGTGGTATCAGTATAATGATTATTCTACAGATCATTACCAAAGAGTACCATATGAAAAACAGTATTATTGGGATATAACCGGTACAGGTAGTACAGTAGAAGGTGGCGGTTTCCAACCTTTAGGAACTGAAATTGTAACGGGCTATAAGTTTATCGGTTGGGATTGGGAAGATACCGGCAATAGTGCAGTAAGACCATATTTTGACCATTCAATTGCTGGACATGATTATTATGATACACGCATAAATGATAGCACAGTTGAAGCAAATGGTAACACTTCTCTTTGGAAGTGGACTAATGATAGAACAATAAAAACCGTCTATGAGCCAAAAACATATCATTTATATTATTCAGATCATATTTTGTTGAAAGATGCTAATGGCGATTTAGTTGATCCGGAAGCTATGGAGTCATTAACAACTGCTTGGGATAGCAATAATAACCCAAGTACAAGCGAAGACTTTATTAGAACACAGCAAACAAATGTACTTTATGACAGCACCGATGCATTTCCAGGTACTATCAGAGAATATGAAGGTTATACGCTTGATGGTTATTATGGTGTATTGTCATTCCCTTACGGAAGACCTAATGACTATGGCAGCAATTGGTACATAAATGGTAAGACATACAGAGTAAATAAGTGTGATTTCTATGGACACGGTTGGAATAACCAAAGACATAACTATGAAAATAATGTAATTGATACATTGACAGATATGGATGCTACACCACCGGAACATGAAGTATTACCACCTTATGACGGCAATCCACAAGTGCCAAATCAAACTATTATCGGTTATTTAGATAATGTTGATGGTTACCCAGATGGTTACCCAGTTAGAGGTACAATAATGAATAAATGGGTAGGTAAGGTATATAACGCTGATGGTACTTTAGTAGATGGTGCTTGGAATTTGTTATATAACACTAATGTTTATCCAAGATACACACCTAACCATTACACATTAAGCATCAACTTCAATAAAGAAGACGATGTAGCTTCCGACCAGAGAGATATGACTTACAATGAAAACTTTGGTTTATCAGATGCAGATAAATCATCACTTAAGCCTTATCGTGGTTATACATTCAATGGTTGGTATGATGATAATTTAGGTCAGATTTTTGACGAAAATGGTGATAATGTAAGTGGAAACCTTTGGAAATATACACAGGATGTAAATGCAAAGGCAACATATACTGCTAATGATTATGTAGTTTACTACAACACAAACGAAGCAGATACCCCTAATATTCCACTTAATGTTACATTTGACCAAGATTACGAATTACCACAGAGCGATGTAGATAAAGTTCCTGAAAAGGACGGATATACATTTATCGGTTGGTATGATGTAGATACGGGCGAAAAGGTATTTAATATTGACGGAACACCTGTAAATAATCCTTATAACTTTGACAGAGACATTACAGTAACCGTTAGATATTCAAATAACCCTATCGACATTAGAATTGCAACAGAAACAGACCGTAAGGTAAATAACGGTGTTGGTAATCGTTCCGAGTACGAGTATGACTACTCTATGAGAACAGAAACATATCAAACACCATATGGAATTATCACAGTTCCTACAAAGCGTGGTTATGACTTTGGTGGTTATAAAGTAGAGCCTACTAATAATGGTGAGCCTGTAATGATTTGGAATGCTGATGGAAAAGCATCAGAAGACATCTTCAAATGGCTTCCAACAAAGGGTGAAACAGTTGTATATGCAACATCAGTCTTCACACCTAGCACCATTAAGGGCGATATTGATGCTAAAAAGTATGACCCAAAGACAGACACGGAAACTGATAATCCTATTCATATTGAGCAGGTTTATGATGAACCTTACGATAAATTACCACATATTCCTGAAAAGGAAGGTTATATCTATGACGGTATAACAGATAAAGACGGAAATCCTATTTGGGATAAAGACGGAAACCCTGTTCAGGATGTATGGCAGTACATTGATGGAGACATTGATAACTTTATTATTAAGTGGACTCCAAAGTGGTATATTTTAACATATGATAATAACACTAAAGAGCAGAAAGTTTACTTTGGCGAAGATGTACCTAACCTTGATACAATGAGTAAAGCAGGATTTAGGTTTAACGGTTACAGTTTCGATTACTTTGGAAGAGAAACTAATATCGTAGATGGTACAGGCAAGTACACAGCAGGTAAATGGCTCTATGATATGGGTGAGAGTGGTCAAAGAATTCCACTTAAAGACCTTTGGGAAGTAGAGACATATACCGTAACTGTAAATGATGGTATCGGAGAACCTTATACAGTATCAGTTGTATATGGTATGGGTTATACAAATGTAGAAGTACCTAATAAGACAGGCTATGTATTCGAAGGCTATTATGTAGATGGCGAAGATAATACAGAATTCTGGAATGACGGTGGTAAGCCTACATTTGATAGGTACGAATATACCAAAGACATATCGGTAACTGCTAAATACAGAGCAAAGGTATTCTACTTACATTGTGGCGATACAGTTATCAAGGTAACTTATGATGACATAGTAAACGGTACAGCACCTATTGGTACTAAAGATGATGAAACAGTAGGAAACCATATCAACCATTACTTATTCGGTGGTTGGACTTACAATGGTATGCTTATCTTTGGCGGCGACGGCTTATCTACCATGGATAGATGGACTCTTGATTTAGGTGAAGATGGAACACATATCTATCTTGAAGAACTCTTCAATACTGATGAAGAAACCATTGAAGAAGAAAAACCAGCACCTGAGGAAGAAGTACAAGAGCCTACAATCGTACCTGCTGAAGAACCGGTAATTCATGGCAGCTGGATACATACACTTTGGAACACACCGGCTATTAAGAGACTTATTATCGGTGGCGGTATCACATTCTCAGGACTTGGTATCTTATTCATTATCTTGTTTATCCTTTCAAAGATTGCAAGAATTTACTACTTAACCGATCCTGAAGAAGAAAGATATAAGCATTTCAGAGGATTTGAGTGGATTAACACTTATCCAAGACATAAGAGACCAGATAGAGACCATAAATACTTTATCGAACTTTCAAGTAAACATTATGATGCTCTTGAGGGCGAAAACACATATGTAATGGTTAAGTTCTTCCCAATATTCAGATTCTTCCATAAGGGCCAGAACATTGATATTGGTATGAGAAATGAGTTCTCTGAATATATCATTGAAAAGAAAATCTTATTATAATCTTAAAAAGTATAGAGGGCTAATAACCCTCTATATTTTTGCGTTTATTTTTTATTTTTTTAATTTTACATATATTAAAGGAAATAATACATACCCCGAAAGGACTTAATATGAACGGCAGAGAATTTATATCAAAATATAAAGGAATTATCATCGCATGTATAATTATTATTGTGTCATATATTATACTTTGTTCTATTCCAAAAGAGCAGCATATAACAATGGAAGATTTAGATTTCTACCTTCAAAACACAGATTTTGGCAATAGTGTCCAATTTATTTTTGGTTGGGAAGATACTATAGGTATTCCACAAGATAATAATACTTATGATATAGACCTTAACATTAGTGCAGATGGCATCTTTACAAAGACCGATGATATTGCATACACTTGTGCAGCAGCCTATTCAGAAATAAAAACCCCTGATACTATAGATGATACAAGTTCACTTGATAAGATGGAGTCTTACCTTGTAAAGAAAGATGATAAGAGCGTATCTTATGAATATGATTTTGATAACGATGTGTGGTTTTATATTGAAACCCCTGAACCGGAAAATATAACAGATGAAGAAATCAATTATGATAGTCTGAAAGAGCTTATTGTTCAAAATACAGTAGTAAGAGTCAAAGAAGAAGATATGTTAGATGCAAAGGTAAACAGAGCAACATGTACTTTTAATATGTCCGATCCACATATCACCGCTTTCTTAAATGACAACACTAAATTACTTGAAAATGGCGATAATTACACACTAGAACTCATTAAAACACTTGCAACCTTTGGTTCTGATATTACTTGTACAGCCACTTTCTTTATAGCAGACTTTGGAATTTATACAAATGATATAGAACTTGATTTTTCACAGAGCAATACTCCATATTTAATATCTGAACTGTTTTTCCCATACGATATTGATATGGTAGGTCTTAATGCAACACAAGATACAAAGAAGTTCACATTAACTGTTAAATGTTTTAATAAAGACATCGTTTTACCGGAAAAATTAGAGCAAAATGCAATTTCATTTGAAGATTATATGGCTAAATACTACGGTATTAACGATTCTACTATAACAATAGATAATACTACCGAAACCAACATAGAAACAGAGCCTACAGCACAGACCAAACAAACCGAAGAAAATACCCAGGATTTTGATACAGAAAATGTATTAAATGACCTTTTTGATAGCGAAAATGATGAAAATATGCTAGATGATGAACAAAAAAATGAATTAAATGATGTTTTTTCTGATTTTTTAGACAATATTGAACAATAAAAAAAATTTTTTTACATATATAGTATATTACATAAAGGGCAGTACAAAATAATGATTGAATATGAGAATATTGAAAAAGTACCTGTTACGGATTATATAATGATAAAAGGAGTGAAAAGGTTTATATGTCCAATATGCGGTAATGATATATTCATTTCCACTAGCAGATATGATTGTCAATATTGCCATACACCATTAGAGTGGCCGCCCCGAAACAATAAAAAATGTCCTAAAAATAAATAAATATGACCAATAAAAAAGAGTGCTCCCCACACTCTTTTTTTTATTATATTGATAAACCGTTGTTTATACTATATTATAATAAAAGATTTTTTAATTTTTTATTTTGCATATAATAATACAAAAGCAAAAGAGGAGACTAGCTTATGACAGAACAAATGGAAAGATTTATAGAAGGTGTTAAGGTTACCGATTTCTATAAAACAACTATAACAGCATTATATTATTCAGAGCATGATCCTGAAACCTTATATTATACAGCAAACAGACAGCATCTTGGTGTAGAAGTGGATGCTGCAATCAGAGGTTTATGCCCTAAAATTACTTTAGAAGAAAAATCCATTCTTGACGAGTTTGATACTCGTTCAATGCTAGTAAAATCCACCTTAAAAAAGATTTAATCATTGCTATATATAATAAAATAAAAAAGAGTGCTTAAAACACTCTTTTTTTCTATTATAAGTATTTTATTTTACCAAACAATAGGATTATGTGTCATAATCTTTACCAGGTCAATAAGTAAGATTAACGGTGCTAAAAAGACACTTGCCGTAATTCCAAAATGTAACACAAATAATATTAACAAAAGTCCAATTATTCCCATACTAAATGTGAATGTATATAAAGGTTTAAGATAAATAATATTAAATACAATAATGAATGAGAATAATAATATTGCTGTAATTAAAAAACCTATCATTATTATATTGCTTGGAACTTTACTTAACAATTGGTCAGTTATTTTCTTAACAGCCGGTATAAACTCTGATGCCATTAAAATTCCAATAATTCCCCACCATAATAGCATAAATAATGGTAATATCGGGTTATTCTTTGCTCTATCTAAAAATGTAATTTTAGTTGATGAATATTCATTTGAATAAAAATTATCCATAGTGTAGTTCTCCATTCTATTTTTTCTTGCTAATTATATATGTTAAATAAAAATTTAACTTTTTTTATAATACACTATGGATAAAATCTATGTCAATTTATTTAATATTATATAAAGCAGATGCGGTATCGTCTGAACTTGCAATATCATCTGTATCATCTAATATGTTGTTTTCACCGAAACTTGCAGGTATTTCACCGATAGTTTCAGGTATATCTTCTTTGTAAGGATCACGCATAAGGCGTTTCTTTTTCTTATCATTAAGTCTCTTAAACTCAAGGCTCTGGAATAAATCAAACTTCTGCAGCATTCCGTCCAACAATTTCTGCAATGCCGGTTTAGGAACAGCCATTTCTATTTTTCTATACTGATTAACCCTTTGCTTAGCTTTGCAGATATCACCATCATATCTGTCCACAAGTTCTTCGTAAAGATTGATAGCATCTTCATATTTTGACATTTGAGCCATAATAATTTCATCTCTGTCTAATTTTTCATTAACAAGCTGCTGTTTAAGGTTAAGTGCAGCTAAAGCATAAGTCTTATTACTTTCTTCAATTCTTTTTACATATTGGTCAATACTTTCAGATGCTCCGATAGCCGGTGGCCCCATTTTTTCTATTTCATCAACAGAAGAATAGAACCTGTCTAGCATCTTTCTTTTTGCCTTGCTTTTCTTTCTGCCACGGACCAAACCAAAATCAGCCATTTTATTTGCATAAGATGTCTGAAGATTATACATAGCAACTTTTCCACCCGTATATGCTTTGGCATTCAACCTATCATCTTTGAAAGGTATTACGATAGTATGGATGTGAGGAGACGATTCATCAAGATGCATAATAGAAGAAACAATATTATCTTCACCGAATTGTTCTTTTATCCATTCAACATTCTTTTTGCCCCATTCATCAAGGTCAATTTTATCAGACATTTCATGCGAAAAACCTGTAATAATTTCAAGAGCCAAAACAGCGTTCTTTCTATTTTTAATAGGATGTCCGATTTCAATTTCTTTTTGATTAAACTTTTCTTTCCATTTCTCACTAAAAGACAATCCGTCTGTTGATACTAAAATTTTATTATTATAAATCTTTGTAGTATCTATATTCTCTGCTGTAAGTTCTTGTCTGGTATTATGCTTATCAGATGAACTTAACTGTGCAAATGTGTGTATTTTGCTGATTGATAATACAGTTCTGTTATTCATAATATTCATTCCTTTCATAAATACTTTTATATATATGTAAAAAATAAAAAGTATAATAAGGAATAATATACTAATAAATAATTATTTATAATTATTTATTTATAAATATTTCAAATCAAGCCAATATACGACTATTTCCCCCTAAAAACACAGTCAATATACGGCTATCTATCAATACTCATTATTCGACCAATCTTATTTTA